>Ga0247770_1001211_pt1 | contig 21614 bp, 20 predicted proteins | sample UWRJL136409B6_FD_179943 | JGI IMG/M metagenome (GOLD analysis project Ga0247770, IMG submission 179943) | Plant litter microbial communities from Arlington Agricultural Research Station in Wisconsin, United States - UWRJ-L136-409B-6 | ecosystem: Environmental > Terrestrial > Plant litter >... | reverse complement strand
CCCGGGTTTTTGCAAAAAAAAAATTTTCCCCCCCCCCCCCCCCCCGCCCCGAGAGCTTCTAGAACATGATGTCGCTCCCATTATGTGCCATTTATAGTCAAGAACTCCCGCCGATCTGGTGTGGTAGTCAACTCACGAACGAACGCAGGTGCTCTTTTCTGCCCCCCTTTTCCCACAAGCCCATCGCTATGAAGCTAACCCTCCTCGCGGCCATCGCGGCCTTTACCTCCCTCTCCTCCGCGGCACCACCCCCCTCTCCTCCTTCTCTCCGTCGCCAAGGCTCTTCCACCCCTTCCATCCAAGCCGGCGGCATATTCACCCTCCCCTCCGGCTCCTCCGATACCATCACATCCGTGAGTACTCAACTAGAAAGGATTTCTTCCCGTTTCGTCCCTTTTCCCTCCGATCTCGAGAGTCCCGAGACACTTGCTGCTCCTCGGGCGAAGAAATATCCCATGGAAAATGGAGAGTATCGGCTGATATCCACCACAGATCACCGGCACCTTCACCGTCCCGCACCTCTCCATCCCCATCTCGGGCCCCCACGCCTTCCGCAAACGCGGCATCTACGCCTTCTCCATCTGGCTCGGCATCGGCGGCACCCCGGGCTACGGGCTGACCACCTCCTGCCCGGGGGCCAACCCGGGGATCCTCCGCGCCGGAATCGACCTCTTTTACAACGGCTTCGACGACAACCCCATGACACCCTTCGCGTGGTACGAAGGCGGACCGCGTGCGGAGAACGGCGCGTTTGGCTATGCTGGTTTCGGGCTGGAGAGCGGGGACCTGATTCGGATCACGGTGTCGGCCGAGGGCAACACGCTGAACGCGCTGATGGAGAACTTTGGAGCCGGGGTGGAGGGCACGGCGGGACGGACGCCGCTGCAGAGGGAGCAGCCTACTTATGGGCTTGGGGCGGGGGTCGCGGGGAGTCTGTGTCGCACGGAGGCGGCGTGGATGGTGGAGGATCACATGACCGAGTCGGAGCCGTCGGTGCCGGTGATTATGCCGAATTTTACGAGCGTGGAGTTTAGGGAGATGGGGGTTAAGACCAAGGTGGGGGGGAAGGGGGAGGTGAAGGGGGTAAAGTTAGTGGATGTTTTGTTGGGGGATCAGGGGGGGAGGATTACGGAGTGTGCGGTGGTGGGGGATGATGGGTTGGGTTGTAAGCGGCTGTCGGGGGGTTCGTGAGCCTGAGGGCGAAGGGAGAGGGGTGGGTGGCTTGTTGGAAAGGGGTCATTTCGATGTGAAATCAAATGTGAAGAAATTCAAACGGTTATGCTGGCGTCCTCTTGTTATCAAACGGTTGATTGTTACTGGGCCATTTTGCTTTGAAAATCCAAGATTGTGGGGGACTCTGGCAAAGAATGGCTGTTTGTTTCCAAGACATCCGAGTAGGTTGGTCCCATGCCCTGGCGGCAACCGTCTCAGCACTGCCCTCAGGCTGGCTTGGCTTTGAGACATTTAGAGTCGTATATCCCAGCTGCCATTAACTCTTGTCTTTTGTTTTAAGCAAGTGGGAGCACTAAAAAGCATGAGAGATCTGATTACCTGGGTGTAGAGATCGTGAAGACTCTTGAGGCCCTGAGTTCGCAACTTCCGTTGAAAATTATTTGAGAGACAACCCGGACGCATTCAATGACATGCTTCAGTGTTGTCAGAAGTTGAAGTGATGAGGAAATCGAGTTCTCCAGGCATCCATAAACACTGATGTAGTTGATTGGTCGGCCACATGTGGTGGAGGGTTGACCCAGAACTCGCAGCCATCAGCAATCCTTCAGGTGCCCGTGGGACTGGGACAATGCTGTTGGTCCCCCCGGTTTGACGATGACGGGTGGGGCTTCGGACTTCGGTCGTGACTTCCAGGATCCCGTCGCTCTGGTTTGTTTTGTTACCGGGTTCAGTCCTCCGGGCGAGACGATTGCGCAGCGCACCCTGAGAACGCAGAGAACAAACTCTCTGGCTGCTGAACCTGGAATTCGGGCTGCAATGCGAGCAACGGATCACGCACGCTACCAAAACTCTTGGCTTCGCCATGCCCCTGTTTTTAGGACGAACCTGGCGCATGCCCGAGGTGATTTAGGCGCGGGCAATCTGACCGCCCGTCTGTCCACTCAACCGGGCCGCATCGTGGCCATGTCAGCAGTGTTTCCAAAACGGGACCTTAGGCAGCGCCTCGATGAGGGAGTGGCCTGCAAGTCCGCCTCAGCCATCAGCAGGGCAGCGGCCGACACCTACCTCAATCCTGAGCATGGATCGCATTCATTGCGAACTGCGAGCACATAACAGCCTGGCTCACGCGATGGCCGTTTCCCACTCCGCCCCCCTCTCTCTCTCCGAGACTCCTGTTTTCGCGGTTTTCTCGCACGACCTACCACCAAATTTCAACCCAGCGTGAATCTCAACCGTGCGGCATGCGGTCCAATCTATGGTGGGTGGCCTCGGCCATTCTGCTGGCGTCGGTCAAAGCGAAGGTACTCAAGTGGGCGGACGACTCGCCGAGCTGGGTTCCGCCGAGAGAAACCGGAGAGCCGAAGCAGATTGGCATTGTGCCTGCGGCCCCTGAACCGACGTACATGCCGACCCCGAATTTCGACCTCCTGAAGCGACAAAGCGGTGGAAACAACACGTGCGGCTACATAGGGGGCAAGGTCGTCTCCGGTACCTACGCCTGCACCCCGCAGCGCCCTATTCTTGTTGGCTAACATCTCATCCAGAGTCTGCGGTCATGTGTAATGCGGGATGGGATTGCTACCCTGATCAACGGCTCGGAGTAATGTGAGTCGATTATTGACCGGGCGTTCGTGAAAGGGTCTTGATGGACGTGTGCTAATGTTTACCAATAGGGGATGTTGCTCAAAAGGAAATAACTGTGCTGTAATAACCCGGTGCTGGAATAGTGATCAATCGAAGTCGTATAGTGGTGATGGCGGAGGACGAATTCGGTTGTGGTATGGAACATCCTGATGCCCACTCTTATCCTGACGGCTTGCTAACAGTCGAATAGCTCTAACAGTAAAGCTCCGTACTGCGCGAAAGGGATCTTTACTGGTAGTTCTTACAGCGGCTACGAGTTACTTTTTTGCGATGCCAGCTCCTCACGTACCTATTCCCTATCATATCTGCCGCCACAAGCGATTACAAAGCCCTCCTCCTCCTCGTCGTCGTCGTCTAAACGTTCAACGAGGTCTACTTCGCCGACAACTCCAACAACAACACCCACGCCATCCCAAACCCCGGCCCCGGCCCCGACATCGTCGCCATCTTCTGCAGGCGCCATTGCTGGTGGAGTAGTAGGCGGGATTGCTGCAGTCGGCTTGATTGTACTGGGTTTCATTTTCCTCTGGAGGCGGAAGTCCCAAGACGACCAACCGCCTCCGGGAGCTATCGTCCCAGGCAGCACAGCGTACGCAGCCGTTTCACAGTATCCCCCGCCACAAGAAACGGCCATGGGTCATGAACGAGCCAGCCTCATCAAGCCGCCTTATCGCGGCAGCGGTAGCGTTTCTCCATACGACCATTCCCTGGCCGGCTCGGCCCTCGGTAGCCCGTCGCTTGGGTATCAGCAACCGCACTCAGGCTTGGAATCTCCGCAACCACCCTACACACCTTATGTACAGCCCGCAAATCTCCAGTCACAGCCGTATCGACCTCAACAGTTCCAACCACAGCCATACCAGCCACAGCCATACCAACCGCAACAGCCCGTGGCGCATGAACTCCCAGTTGGGCGGAGTGACGGCCAGCTCAGAGAGCTAGCCTAAGGTGGGTTCGATGAAGTTATTCAAGGGGACTTACATAAATATTATTTGCGACATGCATTTTCAGGGAGTTTGCTTTTACATGTACTTGGTTCATGGGGGCTTTTCATGCATTAACTGGTCTTTGGCGTTCTAAACGAATGATTTCGGGATGACAAGACGATCGGGCTCACTGCCAATGAGATATATGTTTGATAATCACATATGAATAGGTTGGTTTCGGAATAAGAACCACCTGCTTTGAGCTGGCACGTACTACCTACGTATCAAGCTCTCTCTCGTCTCAAGGGGTGTCATCCCAAGTGGAGCAGTTCTGACACCTTGATTGCGTAGGCTTGACCTTATGAAAACAGGACCCAAGAAACGACTTCGTCCTGTCCAAGGGTTTGATTTCCTTTTGAATTATCACAATTTATGTAAGACAGTTAGGTCGGTAGGATATGTAATGTGGGAGACATCATGGATCCCGCACCTCCCGCATCTTATATGCCACCCTGTCTTCATTGCATCGTTGTGAATGCAATGTTAACGGATTCGGGGCTGATAATTGGGCGAAGCGAGTGCCGAGTTCTGGACTTGGTGATACACCTCGAGGACCGGTTGTGTGCTTCATGGGCATCCTGGTCCTCCAGTGCCGAAACTTAGGCTCATTGATAACTCGCGCTTTCTGACATGGGATTCTTATGAAAACCCCATGGCTCGGCGAAACAAAGATGCTTGGCCCCTTTCTGTCATGGCCTGGGCGAACTCGCTCACAGTGGCAAGTTCCACGAGACCTGATTGGTCCGTCAGGGAAGGCGAGGGTTCGATTAGTGTTGGCTTTGCCACCAGCTGGAAATCTTTATATCTTAGTCTCTTAGTAGCCCGGAAGTTAGTCCGTGAGTTCCATTTTCATCGAAAACGCAATGACTGACTTGGACGGTAGCTACCCATTCTCTCACCCCCTCCTCGCTCCCTTTGCAGTACATAATGCCGGGGCTGCCACCGCTGCGGAGCAGCGCCCAGCAGGCATATTTGTCTGCCGCCTTGCGAAGATGGGCAACCTTCTTGCGGGACGTGATGTGGTGGGTCCTGATCAAAGCGTGCCAAAGTGAAACCGCGGCCGCCATCGTTGTTGCCTTCCGGTGACTCTGAATTCTGTCCGTCTGAACTTTTGAAGTGGCTAATAAAATGAAATTGGCTCCGCTGCACGTGCTCACGCGCCGCTTTCGCCAAGCCCCACCGTGGATCCCGCGCCCACGATCGCGAAGGTATCCTCGCTTCGACGATTAGGTTGCAGCTCCCTTTGTCCCTCCTTCGAAAAAAAAAATGTGTCAGGATTGGCGACCCAGGCGGGGTATCCTCGCACAAAACACAGCTCCACGTCAGATGAAGCCTGATCGGACAACTTGGCTGCCTACCAGCTTGCGCGACATTCATATTGACTCGATCGCCATCTCTTTCTCACGTCGTTTCCCCGACTTATCAATTCGCCATAGCCAATTGGTGCTTGGCTTCAAATGCACCGTACTAGCGATGCCTTTCCGTTTTTCCTTTGTCTGCGATCTGCTACAGCGCCTGGAGGATAACCAGGGCGCGCGCTCGGGAGTTAGAACCACGGCCGACATCATCAGGGAGTGGTTCAGGACGCACCACCCCCTGATCTCTCGGGATGACCAGGACCCGACGGCTCTCTTGTCAACATTGTTGCCTGAGAAACGGAGCGATCGGGTTTATTTTCTGAAAGAAAAGAGGCTCCAGACGATCATTGGGCGCGGCTTGGGGCTGGGAAGGTATCGCATCCAGCAACTAAGTCGATGGCTAGAACCGGGCTCGGGTGTGGACTTGGGTGGATGCGTTGAGAGCATCCTGAAGGAGACGGTGAGTGGATATGAGACGATGGCAGCACGGTGTGCCGGATCAGACATGAAGGCTAATTGTGGGCAAGCCAAATCCCGTATCTCCGACTCAGGGAGACGTAACAGTGGAAGAGATCGACGGGGTTCTTCATGAGATAGCTGCAGCATGCCGCTTCAGCTCGCCTGCTGTGCGAGGCTCCAGCTCTGGGATCCTGCTGACCGAGCGGGAGGCTGAGCTCGGCGACATATACAAACGCCTTTCAGCGCGCGATGCGAAATGGTTTACTAGACTGATCCTAAAGAACTTTGAACCAGTCGTTTTTGACCCACAGCTCATTTATCGCAGCTATCATCCGTTTCTTCCAGCAATCATCAAGGTCCAAGATGATCTTGTCGTTGCTGGGAGGGTTCTGGCTAACGTTCGGCGCAAGCGGACCGGGAAAGCCGACCTGGCAGAGTTCCTTAAGCCGGCTCTTGGTGTGAAGATCGGCCGTCAGCCGTGGCACAAGGGCCGAAGCATCAAGCATTGTCTAGATATGAGCCACGGTCGAATGAGCTGCGAGGATAAAATGGACGGGGAGTATTGCCAAATCCACATCGATCTCAGCAAAGGCAGAAATTGTATCCAGATCTTTTCAAAAAGCGGCAAAGACAGTACAATGGATCGTATAGCCTTACATAAGTATGTGACACCATCTCAGCCGAAAGAGCTCACGCTTACGACCCTACAGTTCGATCCGACAGTCCTTACAGCTTGGCCAGCCCTCCTGCCCCATCCAGAAAGGCTGCATTCTCGAGGGAGAACTTGTAGTCTATAGCGATAAGGTAAGAAAAAACAACCCACGATATGAGCCTGCTACGTGTCTAAACTGTTCCAGGACGGCAAAATTCTCGATTTCCACAAGATCAGGAAGCACATCTCTCGTTCGGGCTCATTCCTAGGCACGGATCAAGACTCCCAGTAGGTCTTGGAACCCAAACCCTCTTGATTTGTACTAACAATCGAATAGACGCCACCCCTGGGAACATCTAATGATTGTTTATTACGACTTGTTTATGGTTGATGACGAATCTCTCTTGACTGTTCGACAGTCAGAGCGTTTCAAGCGTCTCAAGGATCTTATAACCGTCGTCTCTGGTCGCTCTGCCCTTGTAAGGCGAGAGATCATCGACTGCGACAGGCGTACGGCCGCCTCGGATTTGCGACGCGCCTTCGCAAAGTGTATCGTTGCCCGAGGGGAAGGTCTGGTTCTCAAACCCGATGATCCTTACTTCGACTTCGACATACGTCGGCCGCCATACAGTTGTTGCGCCATCAAACTGAAGAAGGAGTACGTCAGCAACTTTGGAGACATTGGTGATTTTGCTGTGGTGGGGGCGCGCTATGAAGCTGCGAAGGCCAGAGCTCATGGTATCCCGAACCTGAAATGGACACACTTCTATGTCGGTTGCCTCGAGAACAAAGAGGAGGTAACACGTTTCAAGCGGCCACCGCGATTTGTTGTCACAAACGTGGTGGAGCTCAATTCGACACAGCTCCGGATGCTTGTGACTCACGTCAATCCGCAGTCAGTGAAGTGGGAGGAGAACGCTTCGATCTCTATACGAATCGAGCCCGGAATTGACGGCGGAAAACGTCCATCAATCGGTTTTGTGGAGCCCCCTGTCTTCGATATTCGATGTTTCTCCTTCGACAAAGAAGGCAACACAGGGTTTTGGAGTCCTCGCTTCGCTATGGTGAACAAAATACATTGCGACAGGACATACCGAGACGCCTTATCTTTCGCAGAGCTCCAGGATATAGCAGCCAAAGAAAAAGAGCAGCCGCCACCAGAAGACAGCCAGGAGCTTCTGGGATGGATTGCCGCGCTTGAGGGTGCAGATCCTCGCTCTGCGGCCGCTGAGGCAACAAGCCAGTCAACGGTTCTCTCGACCGAAGCACCTAAATCATCTTCTCGGTCCTCAATGATCGAGGTGACCGCCACTTGGCGTCCTCCAACTGATGGCCCCATTCCCAGTGCTCGAATTAGATCCCCACCTTCTTCGCCAGACGCAATTTGTGGAGTTCCCACCATTCCATATTCTGAAGCGGTTTCCGGGGGCACGGCAAGTAGAGGCCACCAAAGGGTTGCCGAGGGGAGGAAGAGGTCGGTGGATGATCCATCACAGTATTCACCAGGCAGGGACAAAGTCCGGAGGTGCTCGAAAGAACAACCCAAAGATAACGCCTCCTGCCCGAGTCTGAAGGCGTGTCTGACCACTAGTCAAAGGGGGCCCCTGACGGATGTTAGAGAGAGCTCGTCACGCCGCAACTATGACGAATATTTCCGGCCGCGACTAGTTGGGGTACATTCAATGTACCAGCCCAACTTAGAAGACAAGGATACCGGAGAGTTAAGCACAGTTCCGATATCTCTTCCTTCGTCAGTTTCGTTTCGGGAAATTAGCACTACGAGACCATCGCCCCGGGTATCCGCGACACAGCCGGCTATAGAATCCTCGACGGGGAAGAGCGGCAGGCTTATCCCATCCTCTGGGAAGCCTGCAGAGACGCCGATGGGAGGTTGTTGCTTTCTGCCTGGTTTGTGCACGGTCTCTAACATCTCGTTTCTGCTATCCCCATGCATATCAGGCTTTCTCTGGGTTACGGAAGACCTTATTGCCTCTCACGGCGTGGAATTCGTCCGCGATCCTAAGGAGTGGCGGGTCGCCTCAACCACGATGACGGGGACCGCACCTTCGTTAGTCCATTCGGCGAAGACTCGCCGGAAGAAAAAGGTCATTCTCGTTGACACGCGCCGACGAAAGGCTACCACGGCTTTCTTAAACCTCGTTCGCGAAGCTGGGCTGAAGCGTAGGAACGGTGAGACGGACTGGGTTCCAGTGTTTGACTGGAGGGTGCTGGAGGATCTTAGGGATGAAGAGACGCGATGTGGCAGGGGGGGTGAGAGGCCAGGCTCTCGCTTCGCTATGAGTGGCCAGAAAAGCATATGGAAGAAGCATTGGGTTGGTTTGGCATGATACCCGGAGTTACGTGTGTGGGAAATGTCTTGGATATTCTTCGGCATGGCCCTAGGTACTTAGTTATTCCTTGTCCTTGTATAGCTGTAGATAGCTCGCTTTCAACCTTTTACATGTCGGCATCAGCACACTGCTGATCCCTCGAGGCGCGGAGATCGGAAAAAACATACCTCATATGTAAATGCTCATCTGCCGTCAGTACCTTCCCATCGTCTTTAGCTTCACTGCTCCGAAACGCCGCTACCTTCTCACTGGGGACTGCTGTCAACGGCATCGTCCCGACCGGATGGCAAAAATACGCCATCGAATAGCGCGGCTCAGTGTCCGTCTCGCCATCTACGAGAGCACGCTCGCCACCGCCGAATACCACGCGGTGCACCGTGCTGCGCAGAAGCCCATTCGTCCAGTACGACAACAAATCGCCGATGTTGACGAGAACCGGCGGGCCCGCATCGTTCTCCGTCCCGGGCGGAGATACCGGAACGGGCACCCAGTCGCCGGAGCGGGTTTGGATCTCGAGACCGGCTTGGCCGCGCAAGCGGAATAGCATCGTGAGCGAGCCGTAGTCGGAGTGGGCACCGGCACGGACGTCGAGGGATGGTGTGGCTGTTGTGGAGGAGAGGGGTGGGTAGTACAGGAAGCGGAGGATGGTGCTTGATGCGCCGTTCTCACGGCGGTGGGCAGAGGTGAAGAAGTCAGGGGGGTTAACTTGGAGTCCGATGCCGAGGAGGGTGTTGAGCTTGAGGCTCATCTTGTAGCAGAGGTCATGGAAGGCGCTGATTTGATCGGACTGGTGGGCGATTGAAGGCGGGACTGGTTGCTGGGGTTCGGCGTTGATGAATTCGCCGAAGTTGAAGGCTCTGTTTACGGTGGCCGGGGTGAATAGGGGGTCATGGGGCACAGGGGCTGGCGGAATGGGACGTACTCTTTGAAGTCTCCGACCTGGGGAGGGGGGTTAGGATGGAAGGACGGAAGGGGGACGCACGGGTACATTTTTGCTTACTCTCTGGTTCTTTGGGTCGAGGGTCTCATATTGCATCGCTGCCCACTGCGTTGGCGTTGGCTGGCTTTCTTACAATGGGTAGGGGAGGGGCGCGGGACTCACGCCCATGTTGTTTGTTTGCATCTTGCATTGCTGCTTCTCTTCGAACGGGGCGGCAAAAAGTTCCTTGGACTGTGAGATCTGGTTAGGACTACGTGGCTTCGGCTGGAGATGTTACCATCTGAGATGGCCATGTTTACCAATTTGAAAGCGCCTTGCACGGCGTCAATGGGCATGTCCCTGCCTGTGCTCTTGATGTAGATGAAGCCATGCTCGATTGCCGCCTCGACAAGCTCTTTGGCTATCTGGGTTTCGTCCTGGCTTGGGTCTGAGATGTCTATGACTGGAATATTTGCAACCGCCATCTTTGAGTACGTTGTTTGGGTGGCTTTGCAAGCGGTCGGACTGTCGGCGTCTAGGTATGTTCTGAGGTGTGTAAGTGGCAGTGGGGTAGGGTAGTTGCGCTTTGGGTCTGATAAGGTGCCGCGAGATCGCTGCTGCCAGTCGGGACCAAACGTGAGTACATGAGTGGGACTGTCTGCGTCATGTGCAAATAAAGGCGTAGCAGATTTTGGCGTCATGCTCCCTTCACCTCTCTGCCACTTAATTTTGTTAACCTTGAAGTATAAAAAACGCCTCTATTCCCACTTCATGCAAAGCCCTCTAGCTCCAATTGAGGCAGTGCACAGAGGTTTGTTTCCACCACATGTTGCAGGTGGACTTTGACGAGAAGACATTCCAACTTGAGATATACTGGTTGTTAGCTGAGCTACCTTGGGTATAAGTCGCCTTCACGTGCTTACAGAGAGTGCATGTGCTGTATGGCCAACCCAATTCTATTACCCCTATAGGAAATGCAGTTATTCCGACATTACCCTATCTGCTATTAACCTTTCATCTACGTTAAGAGTTAAACTGAATGGAATTCTTATGTCACTGTTGGGGCTGCCATTTTTGGCTATATGTTAGGTCATCAATACTGATTTCTGATTGGCTAGTCTGATCTCGGCAGCTCAGCCCAGACATTCTCTGCATATAGCTGCAGGTTCTGAATGCTAAGTATAAAATCTCCCTCTTACGAGCCTGGATCGTGAAGAAAAAGAAGTCGAAATCCTAGTACTAATGCCTCCTTAGTAACATAGTAAGGAAATTCCCAGTAGTGGAATTAATAATATCAAAAAGATCTTATATATTAGCAAATTACATAGTTGGGAAATTGTTATCTTTTATTAATTTTGTTAATTTCTACTCCTCTGCCACCACTTCCGTTATTAGAAAGGTATAGCCAAGCCACTAGGCCAGAAAAGGAGAAGCGCAACTACTACAATAGATAGAGGGTCAAAAAGCCAGCAAAGTACAATATATTGTAGTACAGACTAATGGTGAATAAGGTCTCCTCCAGCCTTGATACACTTCTCTAGCTTGTTGCAATTGCAACTGTTGCAAGAAATTGCAGCGGATCCATGGTAACTACATGCGCGTGTGTGTGGTGGCCTGGAGTGGTGGATTCTGCGTGGTCATTATGGGTTTTTGAAAGAGGTATCTTTTTAGTGGAAATTGCTAGAATAGTGACTTGGATTCGACAATTGGGTAATGTGGTGGGGCCAACTCTGGCTACACCCCTGGAATTCACTGTTCTAACAATTCATGGGCTGGCGGAGGAGTAGCTACTGAGTGCGCTGCAGGCTCTTTGTATTACAGGAGCCTTCAGCAAGTAACAGCTTGTAGCTATTATGTAGTTACGTATCCTGTAACCACTAGCCGAATCTTCCAGAACCTCAAGAGGTTCTAGAGGATTCTAATCCACTCCAGGGCCCCCTGGGGCCCCTAAAGTGTTCAGAACCTACTAGAATCCAGGAGGGTGGAAACCCTTGAATCCAGTAGAGCTATTGCCCCACAGAATCAACCAGAACGCTATAGTGGCCACGTCAGCCACTACATCAACAGAACCATGTAGAATGGTTCAGAACAGTACTATTCCATTATTGTATTAGTTAGTTCCACTTTATAGAAGGCTCTGGAATTCTTCCAGAGCCTCCCACAGCCTATAACTAGCCCTCTCCTCTTCTATATCTAATTCTAGTCAAGCAAGCAAATTCATTCAACTCTAGTCATTATATAAGGCACTGCATTCCGGATCCTCTTGTTTTCAATGTTAATATTCGCTGTGATACCTTTATTTACAGCAGCACTGCCCTGTAATTCAGGCCTTTGTTTGCTTCTTACAATGCCGTAGGCACTGTAGTATAGCTTGGATCAGTACGCACTTCTTTTTCTGAGCTACAGCTGCTGTACTACAGCCCTGTGGATTCCTGAAGTTCAATAGGTTTAATTAAAATAAGTATAGTAAATGCCAACAGAACTGCTAATAAAGCTGACACTGATAAAGCTGATATTGATAGAAATATTATTAATCTTAATATAATTATTACTATAGTGAAGTGTTAAAGTTTGTTAAACTTTAGAAACTCACAGGCCTATAGTCTTAGAGAAAGAAGTGTTGCGCATTACCACTACACTAAAAAGCATGAAACGTTTATTACTTTGACAGATAGTAATTTTTGTTATATCTGACACACCCCCTTAGCTCTAGAGCTATTTAGGGTTTAGAGCTAGAGAATTCTATTTCCTGGAGGCAGCCAAGCTCGATTTATGCCCGCACCTGGACTCAAACTCATGAGGTCTTGGCGCTTACGCTGGGTAGCAAATTCTGGAAACGGCAAGCCAATAGAGGCACTGAGACTCTTAACTGTCATGCATTACCACTGCATTAAAAAGCATAAAATTTTTATTACTCTGATAGATAGTAATTGCTATTATATCTGACAAGAAGTGTGTATTGATTCAAGCCATATTACAGCGCTGTAAGAAGCAAACAAATAGCCTGAATTACAGAGCAGTGCCACTGTAAATAAGGGTGTCACAGCAAATATTAACGCTGGAAACAAGAAGATCTGAAAGGCAGTGCCTTATGCAATGACTAGAATAGAGTAGAGTTGCTTGTATGACGACCCTGCAGGCTGTTACCTGGGCTGGGGCAGCCTGACGAATCCCCCGCAGAAGAAACAGTGCAGGAGGACGGTGTGCACGGCCCTGTGCACTGGTCCAGGGGTGCAAAGACCCAAAGCCCCTACGACCAGTCAGAAAGAGCTTAGTAGTCCACAGGGACTGTCAACACCAAGCACCATTCAGTTGACTGCTTGGCAGCAACTGCGTGGTGCACTACCAAGCACAATGGACCAAGCAAGGTACAAGGTACCTCTTAGTTAGCTAGTATAGATAGACATTATCGTGACCACGATGGCCGTGAGGGACTCCTGGTTCCTTACGCTAGTATTCAATTGTTTATTTATATCCTACTGTTTAGACTTACCTCTGTGCATTATAGTGACAGCGACCTATAGTGACATTGAACCCCCCGTTTAGGAGTGCTAGCTTAATAAGCCGTCTTCGGAATGCCCTTTAGCCTTTAGCGTCCTGCTATACGTTCTGTCTTAACCCGCGCCAGTCCTCTCGAGGCCTGTGTCGGGTGCAGGTTGTAATAGCTTGCTTTCTAGCAACTAGATATAGGAAAGTTCAGAGCCTATTATAAGCTGTAGGAGCCTTTAGAAGAATTCTAGGGGCTTTTATTACTGATATAGTTCTGGAAGGTTCTGTGAGGCAAGCCCTACAGTGAGTCAGAACCGCGAAGACCTAGATTCCAGAACCTTCAAGGCTCAACAGGGGCTCTATAGACCCTAGAGCCTTCTAAAAGGTTCGGCTCCACAGTGCGAGCCGTGACTGCAGTGTACGCAGCAGTGGAGGGCAACTGCTTCCAGCAGTTGCTTATAGAGTAGCGGGGGCTAGAAATTAACAAAGTTTAAAGTTAGGATCCCGTAAAGGAAGCCATTAAAGGGGTACAAAAGCTTAAGTTAAAAGAAAGGTATTACGACCTGCACCTGACACAGGCCTCGAGAGGACTGGTGCGGGTTAAGACAGAACGTATGGCAGGACGCCAACAGGTAAGGGGCGTTCCGAAGACGGCTTGTTGAGCTAGCACTCCTAGACGGGGGTTTAATGTCACTGTAGGTCGCTGTCACTATAATGCATAGAGGTGAGTCTGAACAGTAGGACATAAATGAACAATTGAATACTAGCGTGAGGAACCAGAGTCCCTCACGGCGGTTGTGGGCATAACCATGACTATCTATACTAACCAGCTAGAGGTACCTTGTACCTTGCTCAGTAGCCTGTTGCTCAGTGAGGAACTGAGTAACTTGCTGCTGAGCACCTCCTGCTCAGAGGTCTCTCAGATGCTCAGTAGGTGAGCACCTTTGCCAAGACTGAGCAACTGCTGGTTGGTCGTAGGGGCTTCGGGTCTTTGCACCCCTGGCCCAGTGCGCAGTACCGTGCGTACTGTCTTTCTGCACTGTTCCTTGTGCGGGGGATTCGTCGGGCCGCTCCGGCCCAAGTGACGGCCTGCAGGGTCGTCACAAAAGGGTCTCTTATCTCTATTAACTCAGGGCGCTTGTTTAGGCTGACCTTGTCGTTCTTTTTAGGCTTTGTAATATTACTATAGCTGTTTTTATATATAGCGATGTGTTCTCTAGCGCGTGCTATTATCAAAAGGGGCCGCGCTACGCGGTTCTTTGAACTGTGCTTTTCTTTAATTCATTATCTGACGATTTTCACTACGAAGACCTCTCATTAGAAGCCCAGTGACATTCTAGCCCTCTAATCGAAGGAAGATAACCTAGTCCATGGTCGCGTTTCCTTTATTATTCCATACTAGGCTCCGTTTCATACTAGGCACCATTACTAACTAAGTCTTGTTCCATACTAGGTACGTATCTGTTTTTCTACGTTAATTGTATTTATGTCCCTCCGATCGGAGGACTAGTAGTTTAGGAGTTAGCCTCCCAGGCTGACTGCAACGTTCTGTAAGTGTAATTCTCTTTGTGATTTCTTCTCTGTTGCATCACCGCACCAGTTCACTATATAAAAATACGTTTTCTAAATCCTTATACAGCTTTACTTTAAAATGACAAGACTTAGGCTTATTACATTACTATTACAACCTGCACCCGACACAGGCCTCAAGAGGACTGGCGCAGGTTAAGACAGAACGTATAGCAGGACGCCAACAGGTAAGGGGCGTTCCGAAGACAGCTTATTAAGCTAGCACTCCTAGACGGGGGTTCAATGTCACTGTAGGTCGCTGTCACTATAATGCACAGAGGTGAGTCTGAACAGTAGGACACAAATGAACAATTGAATACTAGCGTGAGGAACTAGAGTCCTTTACAGAGGTTGTGGGTATAACTATAGCTATCTATACTAACTAACTAGGAGGTACTTCGTACCTTGCTCGTGGCGTTGCAAGTGCTCGTAGAGCGAGCACTTTGCATTGCGTGAGCGCTCCGCTCGTGAGGTTTCTCCTGCTCGTGGTGCGAGCACTCGGCATGCTGCGAGCGCCGCCCCATTGGTCGTAGGGGCTTCGGGTCTTTGCACCCCTGGCCCAGTGCACAGTACCGTACGTACTGTCTTCCTGCACTGTTCCCTCTGCGGGGGATTCGTCGGGCTGCCCCGGCCCAAGTGACAGCCTGCAGGGTCGTCACAATTACAGGCTTTATTAACATACAGAAAGGCCTTTTTAATATATAGAAATTTTTTAAAATACAGAAAGGCATTTTAATAATATAGGAAGACCTTTTTAGTATTTATCTAGATATTGTTAGAATAGGAGATAGCTTGGAATAACAAAAGTTATGAGTGATCTGTATAGTAAGAAGGCATCTTCCGCACTGACTAAAGGAATTATTTATTTTCGCTAGAGCCTTGTTAGGGCCACATTAGCCAAAAATGGCAGCCCAGACAGCGACACAAACACTCCTCGTGGAATTTTGGCTTGCAGATAGCTTAGTGCTTGTGACTAGAGATCAGTAGTGCGACGCCAAACACAACTTGAAAGTTGGAGGAAGAAAATCAAAACAGCTAAAGATCAAGCCTATATATTGAAACTTGGATATCCGTTTGAGCATGGGTGATTTGAATTTAGTTCAAATAATAGATGTGAAAAAAGGATCTGAGTTGCCCCCCCAGATCAATCACAGACCCTAACCCTTGAATCTTTGAGGCGACCTTGAAGCTTGGGTGTCAGGCAGGTCGACCCTAGGGACGCGATAGCCTCGGAGGCCAGAGAGCCAAGCGGTGCCCACGCCATCATATTCATCACGCAGGCTTTTGCAAATCGCTAAATCTGGCCTCAACCAGCACCAATTGATACCGCCGCAAATCTCGGCATTTCTCGTTCATCTCGACAATTCCACTTCCAGCGCGATCGCACATGTAGAGGAGGAGCTGCCTAATTTTGGAGTACTTTCCATCTCGTTTCTTTTCCGCGCCCGCGCCCGCGCATTCCCGCCCATTTCGAGCGTTCCCGTCGTGCAGCGACCAGCCCCTACGTCGCAGGAGGGGCAGGTCAGGCGCAGTGAATTGGGCTTTGTCTGCCCGTCAAACCGTCAGACCGCAACTAAAAAGCCACCCGACCTCCGAAAGACCGCCACGTCGGGGTTTTAGCCATGGCAGCAGCTGCATCCCCCAGCTCGGCCGCGCAGATGTCGGACATCGAGCCCAGCTCGCCAGCCCGCATCGAAAAATCCTTCATGACCGTCCTCACCGAGGACGAGGACAACACCAAAATGGCGACCGCGACGCCCGAGCCCAGCGAGCGCCAGCCCCGCGGCAAGAAGCGCGCACGCGACGATGCAAACCCCCAAAACGGCAATAACGTCATTGGCAAGATCAGGCATCTCAAAAAGGAGGATGGCGAACCGCTCTGGCGAAAGGACATCCAATACGACTTCCTCAAGGCCGTCTTTGATAACGACTTGAAGGTCTTCACCAACAGCTACGAGCCAGATAAGATCGGAAAGCAATGCTTCGCCGACCTTTACATCGACACCATGTCGAGGAGTAGCAAGACCAGCAAGGTCCTTCGAGACAAGCTGCTTAGTGATCGCGATGCTGCGAAGGGCATGGCCATGGTCTGCCTCCTCGTCAACATTGGCCGCATGAACACCACACTCAACTGTGAGCAACCTGACACATCCACGCTGCCTTGTTTAAGTGCTGACACTACCTTCCGACGATAGTCTTCCCTGAGATGCGAGCTCAGCTTCGCACCTACCACGCCATTCCTTCGCTGCAGGCCCGCCAGGACCCTCACGCCTACAAACAACTGCAAGACGCTCCTCGGCTCAAATCGATTCTGAAGGGAGGCGCCGAAGACCGCCAGGAACCTAACACCCTCGAGGACCTTAAATGGGCGAAGGTCCCGCGTACTAATCCCGTCAATCTGTTATTTCTGATCTGTCAGTCGGCTAGCAAGGTCGCCGAGCTTCACTTCCCTCCCGGTCGGGAGTTTCATGACTTGATCATGAAGACAAAATACACTAGCTTGAGCCGCGCTCGCGCATTTCTGTGGATCATGTGGTTCTATCTCGAATCCGACTATACCGAGGAAGGCTGCGAAGAGAATCCTTTCGGCGCAGGGGTTGACTATGAGGTTGATGTCGCTAATCAGGGCGTCCCTCGCCTGGAAGAAATGACCGCCGAAGAAGAAGCCCTGGAGAATGTGGACACAGAAGAAGAGGTGGATTTTGGCAAGGCCAAACAGGTGATGCGGGCCAAGATTATCGAGGCCGACCAACATTTCCTTCAAGAGACTCAGAACAAACGAGGGCCTCGGCCCCGTATATTCCCGACTGGCGATGAAGCCGGCTCAAGCTCTGGCATCCTGCCGCGTATTCGACCGTCAAAGCACGAGAGTGATCTTGATAGCGTCAGATCAACTCCCCCGCCGCGGACCCTCGGACGCCCGAGCGGCGCGTTCAGTACTGGTCGCAGAGGCGCCAATCCCCTCAAGTACCAGATTTTCGAGGGCTCATCCCCTGGCGGTCAGCAGCAAGTGGAAGGCATCGTGGCCAGGAAACCGCGGCCGCCAACGGCACATCAGCTCGCCGTAGAACGTAATAGGTCTCAGCGGGTAGAGTACATCCTCGACCGCGGGCTGCGTAAGAGCCACCACAAGGCCCGCAAGCAGCGCCGGGTCGACGGCTCCATCATTCGCGCTCTGAAGCGGCTCATCCAAGTTCAGGATCCATTTGGCGACAGCGAGGACGACGAATGCATCAGCCATAACAAGTCTGCTCTTGTTATGGGACATAGCATGGAGCCCAAGGCCTTCCCCTTCCGCGAGAGGGGCTATGGTGGCCTGTGCCAGCTGAAGGATGAAGGAGAGGACTTTGGCGAGGAGTTCAGTTCCTTCAGCGCTGCCCTGCGTCGTTCACACCGCCGCCTCTCCCGCTGGGAGGACCATCAGGGTGAACTTGGCGTTATCGCCCCGGTTAAGCGGCCCAAACTCAACGGGGCGGGTCATGACGATGACGAGGATGGTGACGGCGAGGGTGATGGTGAGGACGGTGAGGGCTCTCCATCCAAGGACCCGATAGACCCAGCCGAGACAGAAGACGAGGCCGAGGTTATGATGCGCCAGCGTCAAATCAAGTCGCGTCGTGGTACCAAGACGAACGGAGTTCACCGCGGCCGAACAAACAGGGGTTTGCATTTGGAAGAGGCGGACGATCTTGATGACGTAGACAAGGAGCTGCTTGGCCTAGGTGATGGCGAAGCCGAGGGAGATGGAAACGGAGACGGAGACGTAGATGAGGATGGAGATGGAGATGGAGATGGAGATGGAGATGGAGACGGGGATGGGGATGGAGATGGAGATGGGGATATTGATGGAGATGGAGATGGTGATGGTGATGGAGACGACGGTGAGGGAGACGTCGAAGGTGAAGACGAGCTTGACGAAGTCGACAAGACGTTGCTTGGTATGGATGGCGACTCTGATTCCGAGTAGGATACGGTACTGGTTTACACGCGAATCCCCGCTTAAAGGGGAACCGATTACCACCTCAGCATGCACGCTTTGTTTTTATGTCTTTTATTTTTCTCGACGGCCTCGTTTCGAGGAAAAGGGAGAGGCGGAACGGGTTACACAAAAAGGATTTCGCGCCCGCCGGGTCGACGATGAACAGCGGTTCTTATTTCAACACATGGCAGTTACAGTAAGAGGAGGGGGGTTGTGCTGTACAGTAGTTAGATCACAACAGGCTATCTCCCGGATGGTGTTTTGAGGCGGCCTGACCAGGTAGCGCCGGGCTCGCTACGGACTTTGTACTTGAAGGAATTATTATGAGGCAAGGAGTTTAGGTCTCATTGCTTTCCCAGAATACAAGGCTGGCTACCTAGACTACCTAGCCAGGCTGACAGCGCGAAATATTTTCATATGCTTTTACGATGATTATGTGTTGAATTATTTTGTTTTAGTGCATGGGGTTGATAGGCTTGGATATCAAGTTCTATTTATATTCTGCTCCTAGTTTCCCCCGCTTGGTTCATGACCCGGTGGCGGCGCTTGAGCGCCCACCAACCACCCTACACCACTGACAAGTGTTCCCATCGCTGCATTCCTGAGCTGGTCTCTCTTGCGCACCCGATTTTGATTTCCCTCTTCACCGTCGCTGCCGGCGGTGTGGTCTGTACTAGTGCTGCTTGTGTTCGTGTTACTCCTTCCCAGTCCAGTCGAGCGCTGAAGGCTTGACAGCGCCGTAAGGTTGCGCTGCGCGGACATAACGCTCGCTTTGGATAGGTCGAACAGTGACATGGGTACCTCCTCAGCCTGATGGCGACGGGAAGATGCGGCTGCAGTAGCTGGTTTGTGAGACGTCGTGTTGGCATTGAAATCCCCTGGCATGTGAATGGTGTCGCCTGCTGTATCCCAGGCATCCTCTTGCTCATCCTCGGTTTTCATTGCGGCCTCGAGCTCCTCCTCAGCGCGGCGGAACGCGTTGATAATCTCCTGCAATGTCGGGGGCGGGGCAATGCGCAGAGCGGCTGAGAGGCACTCGATCCGCTGCTCTAGATGTCGGATCTCGGGGTTGCCGCTGGTTGTGCCGAGATGTGTGGGTCGGATGGTGTGGGCGGTGCGGCGGTACTTGCCAGCTTGCAAGGCAGCCTTCCACAGATAATCGTCTGCCTGAGCGGCGGTGCTCAGGGAGGAGAGGCGGTTAACGACATAGGAATACGCTGTTTCGAAGTCATCCTCCATTAGAGCTGCGTCAATACACATAGCTGTGATGCGCCTCTCCGTAGTAAGGTGTTGTTGCTGCTGTTCTTCTGTGGAGATAGAGTTGTTGCTGTCGTCGCTTGATTTTTCCTTGCTTGGGGACGTGAGGCCGGCCTGCACCATGCGGTTTCCAAGGTCGACAAAGTCTTGGAGCCTCGTATAGCTTTTGGGGTTCTGCTCAAGGATTTTCCCAATGATCGAGATAGGATCCTTGTGCACCCGCAAGACAACTGGCGTAAAAGGCTCCCCCTGTTTAAGCACAAGGCGGTACTCGCTCAGAAGATGAGTCGCTTGGAGAAGTGCCTCGATCTTCTTGGCAGCAGGCGCAGATTTTCCGATGGTTTTTGGAAACGCCTTAACTCTGCCGGGCTGTTAGTTTCGGTATACTCGAAAGAAAGGGGCAGCTCTGACATTTCGTCACACTTCTTCAGCCCCCCGCGTGTGCGATTGGGGTTCGAGGCGTTGTCGTAGGCAATCATGGCAGTCGAATAAACCGTGCTCTCAAGAAGTTTCTTGTCAAGCGGCTGATCCAGCGAATCCTCATACATGGAACGCGCGAGTGTGTATCCTAATAACGTCAGCGCAGTCACCAGAAGCACAGAAGCAAGCGAAGCCTACGAGTATTCGCGAGCAATGCTTTTAGAAGTTCAATCTCCAAGAACTCCCTCTTTACCTGGCCAAAGATTCCTCTTGTGCGAGGTTCAGAAGCAGAGGAGTTGTCTTCTGCCCCCCAATCTTTGAGCCATAATATCTCATTTCTCGCTTTGATCCAAAACTTATCGTCCGTCTTCGGGCCGTTATTGGCGAGGGCATTGATTAGTTTGATAGCCTCCTCTTTCTGCTCCCTTTCGTCTTGTAGCAGTGCAAGCTCGCCGGCTCTGCGTACCGTGCAAGGTAAACCGGCTTTTGTAAGAAGAAGCGCGCTGATGATAACCGCTTGCAGGAAGACGGTTGAAGCAGTAGTTGGAGATGTCAGGACGTTGGTGCTATCTAGTAGGTCGTTGCGCAGATACGTTGCGTGTTTCGGAGCCGTCACAGAGTTGGTAACATGCTCTGCTAGAGATGGAAGCATAGCCAGCGCGGAATGCAGCGCAGCCGTTGGGTCTTGGTCGAGAAGACCTGCGATCTTGGCGACTATCTTATATGCTCCGTCAAGCGACTCGGGTGAGGCTTCGGGGATGAGATAGGCACAAGCTAGAGCAGCTCGCGCATACGCCTGTTCTAGATGATCTTGCTCTTGGTCGCTTAGCCACATCGCACCCCAATCACCCAGGTCGACATCGCCAGGGCCATCCCATTGCTCGATCGCGCTCACGGCCACCCTCCACGATTTTGAAGCGTGACTAGTGAGCCACTCCATGACCTGCTCCCATCCAGGGCAGATGCTCTCGTTGGGTTCATCCTCCTCTGGATGCTGTTTGCCAGCTTGGCCAAGCCCTTTCCTCCTATCCTTCCACCTTCTCTCGTTGAAGAGCCAAGGACCCACCAAGCTCTTCAAGTCGCGCCCAACTAAAGGGAGGTCTGTCTCACGGATGCCGGTTTGTGACAAGAGAAGATTAACGGCAACACGGTCAGGCAGCTCCTGGAATCCCAAGAGTGTGTACGGTATTGGATCCTGAGCATAGAATTCGCAGTTCCGTCGCAGAAGCGGAAGAATAGTGGACACCATTAGGGTGCGAATGCAGGGCGAGTAGTCCAGGAACGGCACCAAAAGGCCGGGTAGTTCGTCGAGAAGTCCAGCTTCCTCGTCCACCTTATACGCCCGACGTAGCAGAAAC
>Ga0247770_1001210_pt1 | contig 21627 bp, 24 predicted proteins | sample UWRJL136409B6_FD_179943 | JGI IMG/M metagenome (GOLD analysis project Ga0247770, IMG submission 179943) | Plant litter microbial communities from Arlington Agricultural Research Station in Wisconsin, United States - UWRJ-L136-409B-6 | ecosystem: Environmental > Terrestrial > Plant litter >... | reverse complement strand
GCGACCTCCGGGACAGGCACCAGCGCTAGCTGAATTGAGAAAAGGGAGCGAACAGACCAATCAGCATGACCACCGGCTCGACATCCCTGCGTCCACGATGGGCCAAGCCGATCAGCTTGGCCATCAACTTATAAACCAAGCGGCTGGCCATTCTCTCTCAATAGAACGAATATTTGCAGTATGTCAAATCCCATTACAAACCGTCCTGGATTTGTCTCAAAAGCACTACGTGCCCCCAAAATGCCCGCTTTCACTCTCTACGGCTCTCGCGGCTCGACCAACACCGACCGTGTTCGCCTGACACTCGCCGAAGGCGGCTTCACCGACTACGAATTTGTGCTCCTGAACCTACAAAAAGGAGAGCAAAAGGTGAGCCCCTCTCGCGAACTCCCCAACTTGAACAACATTAACAACCCCACACAGTCCCCCTCCAACCTCACCCGCCACCCCTTCGGCAAAATCCCCGCCATCACCTTCCCCTCCGGCTTCACCCTCTACGAGAGCCGCGCAATCTGCACCTACCTCGCCCGAAAATACTCCTTCCCCCTGCTCCCCCCTTCCCCAGCAACCGGCATCGAACATGACCTCGAAGCCACCGCCCTCTTCGACCAAGCCCAGTCCGTCGAGACACACTACTTCGCCGAACCAGCGGGTAAAATCTCCTTCGAGCTCTTCGCCAAGAAGTTCATGGGGCTACCGGCAGACAAAGCTGTGGTGGCGCAGGCGCTGAAGGCAGTGGAGGGGTTTTTTGACGTCGCGGAGCGGATGTTGCAGGAGAGGGAGTATATGGCAGGGAGGGAGTTTACGGTGGTGGATGTATTTTACATCCCGTTGGTGCAGAGGCTTTTTGCGTGTGGGTATGGGGATGTTATACAGAGTCGCGGGGCGGTGAATGCATGGTGGGAGAGGTGTGTGAATAGACCGGCGATACGAAAGATGCTGGCCGAGGATGGGGGGGTGGCTGTTGCTGCTGCTGCTGCGAAGAGGGTATAGGGTGGGGTCATATGTACTGGCACCTATCTCTATAGTCTCACCCGACACTTCTTTCTGGCCGAGTCCGTGTTAGTTGCAAATCCTGAGTAAAAGGTGAGCCGCACTAATGGCTGCCTAAGCTGAAGTGAGTCCCGGTTATACTTACTATAATTATAAATGGGCCAGTGAAGTTATAGGGACCATCTTTAGCTTAATAGCCCCCCTATACGTAACGGTTACTTTCCCTTATTACATAATTACCCGTTTTCTCTTTTTATTTAAAACTTACTTTTGAAGATCCTGCGGGCCACCGGACTAGGCCAGGGCAGCCTAAAGGATTCCTATTGACTTGGGGTGGTTTGGTTGGCCTGCGCGCGGCTTGCGCGCAGCGCAGCCGTTACGAGGTGCCCCTGAATTGGAATCGTTACCGTGCCACGGCAACGGCAAGAATCAGGGAAAGCTCAGGATCCATCAGCTACAGCTCACCCCAGTCCACCCCAGCTCAGGACTACGCACAAAAAAGGAAATTCCATGTGCCCAGATTCGTCGCAGACAACCAGGCTCTTTTGTCTTACCGGCGTGCTACCCGAATAGATCATCGTCTCTGCTAGGTTCTCTTGGTTCCCTTTCCCTGGCTAGCCTGAATGAGTGTAATCTATTCTGAGATGTCATCATCTGCGGCAACGAGCGCCAGCTGGTTTGAATGTGCTCTTATCACCCTGAGTTTTGTCTTCCCAGTGGCAACAACTGCTTTCCCCTCATCACCCTGGCCATCCCCCTTTTTCTCGATATAGCTTGCCAAGCCTGTTCCCCCAGCTGACGCTGCCACGACAACGCTCGCGATGTTGTTCAGATCAACATCGCAGATACCTCGCCACCAGCAGGTTCGCCAAGCCTCCAAAACAAAGACCCCGACAAAGAGCACATTGATAGCAAACGCGGCATACACAAACGTCGAACCCCCAAAGCGGATAGCATGCCTGGACACGATAGCCTCCACTACCTGGCTTGAGTTATCAACTATGAGCCTCGCTTCATTGTATGCAATGAGGCTGTTGTCCATGAGGTCTGCAAAGAAGTCCTCCAGACTTCGTAAGAGTGTGTCTTCGTCCTGAGTGGTGTCGTAGGAATCGCTCAGTGCGCGCAAGGAGTTGAGATTCGACCTCAGAGCATGACCTAGCTGGGAGCCCGCTGAGTTCCCGTCATTGTAGCTGATATAGTTATGCTCGGCCGATAGCTCAGCAAGGACAGTATCTGCACTGGAGGGCCAAGCCACCTCAGCAGCCGCCGGCGACACAGTTATTACTCGCGCAGAGACGTTGACAGCAACTTGAAACTCTGCGGCCTTGAAAGAGATCAGACACTGTGTTTTGTCGAATTCGGCAAAGCCGTAACTGTCCGCAGCGTCAGTTTTGTTGTATCCTGGGGCAATAGAAATCCAAGTTGTACGACTGGAACTCTGGTAATCTGAGCCCCAAGACATCATATCGTTTGGGAGGAAGACACTTCTAGTGTAATTGCCGTTGAAGAAATCTACGGTGCCGATTGAAGCGGTTCGCCCTTCGGGAAGAGTACCGGTGGTGATGGTCGTGCAGCTTTGCCCGATGCAATTAAGCCTGAAAGCCGAAGAGAAGTTTCTGGAGCAAGCCACACTCGCGAGAATGCCGTGCTCATGAAACACGAAAGACAAGGGGCTTATCGAGCTAGGAATAGCACTAATCCCGACACTCATCCCGACGCCGTAGCTGCGTCCGAGGTACGAGTATCCCGATAGGTCAAGCTTCGCGCGCACTGAGAGATGCTTGGTAGGTACCCGCGTGCTTGTGGTTGATGCGTGGGCAGCCGAGTATAGCAATGCTGGCCTGAGGGAGTTGAAGCAAAAGTGGAATGACCCATAACTCGCTGCAGACGCTTTCGCAGCACTTGGATCAAGGGCAGTCCCGTTGTGTTGAATGATGGTGCAATGACCTATAAAGCCCGGCCTCTCCTGTGCGCCCGCGTTGAAAAGGGGATTGTTTGACAGACCTACGTCCCCAACAAGGGAGGCCACATAGGGAACGGTGATGTTGACGGGAATTATGGTCGGTGTTATCGCGCCAGACCAGATTGCTGCTGGGACCAACGACAGGACCATGAAAGCGCCGAGGGACAGAAAGTAGGTCCACGGGAGGTCCCAGCTGAATGCAGACGAGTTTACAAGGTTGAAAAATTTTAGGCGGTCGAGAGAAAAGCTGCAGCTAGCGGCATAGCGTCGGAAAGAAAGGGCCAAGACGGTACCTAACAGCGTGGTCAGCGGCCTCCTCACGAGTCGGTCTCTTTTCTTTGGGACATACAAAGGGTTGAAATCTGCATGATTCCTAGCGTCTGGGAGCATAGCTGGACAAGAATGTTGACAGTGGGTCTCGCGCTCGAAATTTTGGCTGCGAAAAGTTCTGAGCTTGCCCAGTCCTGGACGTCGAGAATCAAAACTGCTAGGCTGGATGTTGACGAGATGACCAAGCTTGCTATGGCTAGTGCTTTGGACCACTCGGGTCCGTTCATGATATGTGATGGGAAAAGCCACTGGAATTTTTGAAATTAGGGCGATGAGTGATTCGAAATGAAGGTACCGTCTCGAGCTCCAGGCAGGCGCAGAGGTGTTTTGGAGAACCGAGCAGTCTAAATCTTGTTCCTTCTGATGTCAAGGCACCCAAATCCGTTTCTAACACCTGACCGTCACCAAGATTTCTCAGCCACAGACCTGAACAGCAGGCATTTCTGGCCTACGACTTTCGGACCCCTAGTCTTCCGAGTGGCTGCACTAATAGCGCCATAGGCCCGAACTATAGGACAGTATCTGAGGGCTGGACAGAAGGTGGGCGCCTGCTGTTGGGCTGGGGAGGCTTGGCGACGCAGTTCTTCGGAGGGACTTGCATTCCAGCTGGGGCTCCTCCTGCAATCAACCTCATCCGAACAGCGCCCCCGGCGCCCGCCGGACGCCACAAATATCTGATTCGTGAATTCGCTAAGGAAATGCGCCTAAGGGAATGGGCTGACGTATTCGTCCTGAGGACTGGATCATGTTACTGAGCCTGTCAAGCTGTGACACGTCACGCAAGCCGGCTGTTATTCACGCATGATGCCGGGGAAGGGGACAGGAAAGTGCAGCATTCAGCACTTAGCAGGCTCCGGTCGGTCCCCGATATGGCAGCCTGCAGCCAGGCGATTGGCACGAATGCCAGCAGCCATGGAGGGGCCAACCTGCGCTTTCACGTTGCAGGCGCGTCGCCCGCTGGATGGGACACGAAGAAGTGTTTCGACCCGCTGAGACGGAGCCAGCCTGGGACATTCATCTGCCCACCATCCTGACGCGCTCTTTTTATCCAGGGACCAGTTGAAGACCGTGGAGTGCGGAAGGGCAATTGAATGGCAAAATGCTCACTCTTTTCCGGCACGCTCGTAAACACAGGTTTGATAAGAATGAGGAAGCGCCTCGACCGGATGCGAGTGTGGTATACGAAGTCTAGGTGGAGCGTCAAATATTCGCGGTCGCGCCGCCAAAGCGCCTGTCTGAGCGGCCCGGGAGAAGACAGGTCACACTAGAAGGCATGGTTATTACAGATATTGAGGCTCCGACCTAGGCTTGCAGCAAGTGCATAAAAGTTGCGGCCTCCGCACGCTCAGACAGCTTCCCGAACGAGGCTTAAGAACTGCCGGATCCGGGTATACGGACCTCGGTAGCGGTGGCTATTACTGAACGAGCATAATTTCTCCCAGTGGCTGGAAGGACTTTGTATGGCGCTCTTCATAGCTTGTGTATTGTGAGGTGAGATCGCTCCGGAACAGAGGGGTCTCAAGAATCCCTCAGACCACACGATGAGCCCGAAGCCTACCTAAGGGAATCGACGCCCCAACAAGAGGTTGCCTCCATCGTCACAACCAAGGCCCCTGCTGCCGAGCAGCAGCCGGCGTAAGGCAGCCCCTCGGAACCTTAATCGCCATCAGCAGTTGCCCGACAACTGAGCCAAGCCCGCGCCGCTGGGCAGGCGCGGGCCCGCGCGACGTTACGAAAACGACAGCGATCCGACTCAGTTGTTAGTGCTGAGAGGGGCCGCGCCCAGAGCATGTGCGAACATGCGGCTCACCAGTTCTTGCAAGATGGCGACTGTGCTGAGAAAGTCGTGAAGATCTCCAGCCTCATGGCAGAGACTAAGGAGCTCACTAGCAAGGGGCTGGAACGGGTAGGAGCGCGAAGCACCGGAGGCTCTCAAGGCTGCCGAAGACGAATCCCGCGGGCGGAGCTATCGGCCACCCAGATGCGGAAGGACCTCACCAGCTCAGACGCTGTTCTCGCCGCGGCGGGACACTGTATTCGGGAACTATTCACCCAACAGTGGAATGTTTCCTTCTATAAATTGTATAGTTAGACAATACACTTCACTCCTACACCAACCTCCCCAGGCGTCCTAATAGGCATTACCGGTGCATGCGATGGGCTGTGCTCTTGGGTTGAGGTCCACCATTCTGCACAGGTGCTTGGGGGCGCGATCGCGAATCTTTGACACTGCACCTAGACCTTGTATCCCACAACTCGCATTCGGTCGAGGCGCCTCGCCATTCTCATCAAACCTGTGTTTACGAGCGTGCTGGAAAAGAATGGGCATTTTGAAGTTGCATAGGTCGTTCCATCTTCCGTTTCAGTCACATCCTGACTTCTTGCTGTGGGCCTTGCTAAGGGTGGGATATGGCAGGCTGCCGCGGTTGCTGCGCAGGTTCATTGCACATGTCGGTGTAACCGGCGCTTGTGCATCCAGCACGACAAGGCGAAACGTTCAGTTCGACAAAGTACGTGCACGACACCGAGTCTCAGAACTACGATCAGTCCTAGTGGACCGACGATCGCGGGGCTGGTACGGGCAGGTACCGCGAGGACGCGTGCTCGAGCCAACTCGCCGTGAAGCGCAGAGGGCTCACGCCCACCACGACCATTATGAGCGACGTCCAACTCGACACAGCATAAGACCCCAAGCCACGACCAGCCCGAGCGGACCAGCGATCGCGGGCCTGGTACAAAGCAGGCTGTATGGTGGCGGCGTATGGGATCACCCTAGCTCAGGGAAGAATTAGGGGAAGCTTAGGACAAATCAGCCACAGCTCACCCCAGCTCAGGACGACGAACGAAAAAGGAAATTTCGGGTGCCCAGATTCGTCGCAGACAACCGGGCTGTACCGTACTTTATGTGCGTAACATTACTTACCTTAGCTTAGGCTCAGCTCAAGCCTTACTTAGTATTTACTTAAGTAGCGTTTTGTTAAGGTAGTTATGTTGATGAATTCAGGATATTAAACGATGGAAGCAGGAGTGTTTGTAAGAGCTGTAGACACGAGACTTGGAGGGCAGAGGATAACTCAAGTCTCCAGCGGTCAGGTAAGCATATACGAAAAATTTAATAGGTAAACCAAACTGCCCATTTTCGGGCCCAAGTCTGGGCCCCACTCGGCTAGAGTTGAAGCAATTCCCAGCATGCTACCGCGAACTCTGCCGGAAATGGCAATCGGGGTGGGCAAAGGTGAGCAAGCTGAAGCAAACCCTAAGCCAAGCTTGAGCCAGGTTGAGCATTGCCATCTGGACAAGTGTGGCGCATGTGACAGGCGAACCTCCCACTAACAACAGCTTGGGATAGGGTGGACTAATCGTGATATATGTTCTAATCGCAGTTAGCGTCTCGCCATTTCTCTTGAGAATGTCTATTTGTACTATGACTCGGGTCTATTTGCACTATGAGTCACACAACCACCACACAACCCCAACTCTCGCCCGTACCAGAATGTCCGTCGCATCGCATCCACGGTTGCAAATGCGGCCACATTTTAACTGAACGCGTGGAATTGAACCTCCTGGATTTTGAAGCTGTTTTGGAGCCTCTTTTCTGTTTGCCCTTATTCTCCGCGTTGATAGTTACCACCGGCGGCATTGCCGTCAGAATCGCTCGGGATTAGAGTTCAAGGCACCATCGCGCGGCAGGCTGTTTCTGGCTACCTGAGCACCCAGTCAGCCCAGGTAATTGTGTGTGAATTAACTACCTACCCTGGGAGTAACAAACGCGAATGCGCGTGATGGTGATGGTGATGATGGTAATGGTGATGGTTGTGTGGTTTGTGGGTGTGGTCAACTAGTGAAGGTTAGGGTTTGTCATAGGGGGTCATAGTGCAAATAGACGTTCTCATTCTCTATTACTGGCATCTAGTGATCACTAGCTTCACATTCCTATAGTGTCTAGATTGGGGTATCTAGAAGGGTGTTGTGGAGCATCTGCTCATGCTGCAAGAAATGAAAGAAATTTTATTTGAAGGGTAGAAAGCAGGCGCATACACGGCATCTACCAGCGGCGACATGACGCTACACGTATTCCTGGGCCAGCTCAACTACAATTTCAATGATACAACTCCTAGAGAGTTCATTGCTCCTCTTCATTTTATCGTAGTAAATCATTTTGTCACCACAGTTGGATAGCGCAAGACCTTCGAGAAGCCTGTGCAGGAATACGAAGCTAGAGCATGGAAAATTAGCCGGCCCTGTTTTCCCCCGCGTCTGACGCATCGACGCCCCGCCAGTTGGGGTGGGTGGCGGGGTAATTAATTTGTTTTCCGGGGACCTCAGTTTGAGTGCGACCTCTACCTATCAGCTCTCCATCTTGACACGGTTACCGGGCCTTATTAACGAATGAAGCTAAAGAAGACTGCGGCCTCAAGGCACAGCACGGATATTGCCTCGTCGCTGCCTAGCGTCCCCGCCAATTTACCAGAAGGGCGTGGGTCCTGCCCACCTGTCGGTTTTATTTATCACTTTAGTTGTGGCCGCGATCGAAATACCAAAACTCCTGACTTTCAATGGGCTAGCTCAGTTATTAGCCAACAAAGACTGCTATGTCCCCTGACTTACCCTTCGCCTGGACCCCAGGCCCGAACATAGACATAGACCCAATATCACCGCCATTATCTCTATGGGGTAGTAGTTCCATGTACGTACGGGATGAGCGAAAGAAGCCGGAAAAAAGAATCTATCACTGACAAAGCGCTCCGCAGCGACCCGCGAATCGGAGGGATCCGCGGTGCTGTTCAACTAGCCCAGTCTGGCATCATTCAGTCTGTTCTAGCAGCCGCGGTCGCGCTGTGGGCGATAGGACATGCAACTACTTGTTCCAGGTCTGGGGCTACGGTTTCCAGGCAAAAGGCTTCCAGGATTCGCCTGCCTTTCGAGACTTGTTCCCAGACCGCTCGCGGGGCTGCGTTAGCATTTCTCACTGCCGCTGCATCCCAGAATTCCCGCCAATGGCCAAACGTCCTGACTTCGGGACTCGCTTTCCTCCTCGGTCTTGGACGTTTGTTCAGCGGTGCAGAATGGCGACACGTTGCCTTGCATCAGCTCAACGTCCTGCTGGTCGCCACCCTGGTCGTGCTGCTGGCTTCCGACTTTCTCCCGCTCCTCGAGGTGGGTCACGACTTCCAGGTGGATCGTCCGCTAGCAGGCGCATTCGGTAGCCTCGCGGCTGCAGTGCTCATTGCCTTCGTTACGCCCAGAGAATGGCTTGCTCCGAACCTAGTCAACCAGACGCCCTTCAAGCTTCCCGAAGCCAAGCCCAGCCCCGAAGAAACCTGCAGCTGGTTCGTGTCCATCATAACCTTCCAGTGGATCTCGCCCCTCGTGTGGAAAGGGTGGCGTGTGCCCGTTGAGTTAGACGACTTGCCTAGCTTGCCTTGGTACGACGAGCCGCTCTGGGTTCTATCCAACCTCCTCAAGGCACGGACAAAATACAAGAAATCGCTTTGGACCATCTTGCGCTTCCAGCGCACAGAGATCTTGACAATGTCAGCGTGGATCGTCGTGGACTTTTCGATGGAGCTGGTAGGCCCCTTCGCCATGTACCAGCTTCTCGAATACATTGCCGCCCCAGAGGAAGCCAGCTTGCATCCCTCAGTATGGATCTTCCTTCTATTCGCCGGGCCCATGATGAGAACTATCGCCTTTAACCAATATGTCTTTACATCCACTCGACTTATTGTTCGGATCAGGTCGGGCATCACCCAAGAGCTTTACCATAAGGCCATGTCTTCGTTGGAGCCCGAGGACGACTTCATCAATCAGGCCACAGCCAAGGATGCGGGAAAACGGCAATCTGCAACTACAAAGGCAGGGCGGATGGCCAATTTGATGGCCAGTGATACCGACGCCATAGTTCGGGCTCGAGATATTGTGAGGGCAGGGATTGGTGTGCCTGTTGGCGTCGTTATCACCGTCATCGGGCTTTATCAGGTATGTCACTTTTGCGTAAAAACCCACCTGCCCCGCAGGGTAGTATGGCTTCTGAGCATCTTGAACTGACTTCCCATCTTCTGGGGACGTAACAGATAGTTGGATGGACGAGCCTTGTCGGCATTTCATTCTTGGTTCTGACGGCTCCCCTCCCGACGTGGCTCGCTAGGAAGATGAATCATGTGCAGCGCAGGATCAAGTTGGCTCAGGACTCACGCATTTCTTTGATATCCGAGTACCTCCGGTCCATCAAAGCGATCAAATATTTTGCCTGGGAAGATCCCATCGTCGAACGCGTGCAGGAAGCTCGGGCAAAAGAACTAAAGGAAATATGGCGGCTGGTAGTTCTGAATATTCTTATCGGAGTAAGTACCTTCCCTCCCCTCCCCCTCCTCCTCCCCCTCAGGCTGCATCGGGCTAGCAGACATGCCGCGCTTAACATTGAGAGGAGAGGAACCAAGCTGATGGCTTTGATAGCAAATTGCTGCGTTGATCCCCGTCATCACGTTGCTAACGATCTTTGGCCTTTACGTAGGAGTGGTCCAACAGCCGCTCACGGCTGCGGTCGCATTTACCACATCCACCCTGACCCTGACGCTCAAGCGGAACCTCGGCCTGGTGGCCTTTATGACCCGGAACGCGAGCGAAGCTCTGGTATCGCTTGAGCGACTTGACAGATATTTCTCATCCGCCGAGCCCTTGATCCGATTTCCGGTCGGTCCGCTCAAGATTCAGGCTGCGACATTCCGCCGTTCAAAGAAAGAAACGTCTTTCCGCCTCCGGGATATTTCCATCGACTTTGTTGATGGCGGACTCAATATCGTATCTGGCAAGAGCGGCAGTGGGAAAACGAGCCTCATCCTCTCCATCCTGGGCGAATTAGCACTCGAATCTGGGAGCGTTGGGAGACCTAGCGACGTCGCGTTTGCCTCGCAAACCCCGTGGCTCCAGAACAAGACGATCCGGGAAAATATCGTCTTCAACGCTCCGTTCGAGCAGGCGAGATACGATCGCATCATAGAGGCATGCTGCTTACCGTTGGATTTGGAGGAACTTCCGTCCGGCGATCAGACAGAAGTGGGCGAGGATGGGACAGCATTATCCGGAGGCCAAAAGTCACGCATCGCCCTTGCACGAGCGCTATACTCAAAGACCCCACTGCTACTTCTCGACGACATCTTCTCGACGCTTGACACAAAAACTACCGCAGAGGTATGGAAGCTCTGCTTCTGCAGCGATATGCTGAAGGGGAGGACAGTTGTGCTGGTAACTCAGATACCATGGCTGGCGCCGCAGGCTGATCTCGCCATTACGATGGAGGATGGCATGGTCAAGGCTATCGAGCAGAACCTGGGGGTAATCCGCAAGCCAGTACGGCTCGAATTAGTCCAAGATATTGGAGGGAGCAGTGACGGGGACACCGCCGAGGCACGGATCGCAGAGGCCAAACAATTGCAGCCCGCTGAAAAACGTAACGATATTGCCAGCGAGATGGAAGCGAGCGGAGGCATCACACGGTTTACCAGTAAGGAAAAAGGAAAAAAAAAAAGAAAAAACTCCTCATCGCCGCCCCTAACTTATCTTCTCTGATGGTCTGACAAGGTTCTTGATAGTCTTCCGCTACATGCTTTACTTTGGCGGCATCCTTCATCTCAGCGTCGCTCTCTTCCTGACGGTTCTAGTCAATACCATTGCTCTTGCCACAACATATTGGCTCTCGATATGGGTGGATGCCTATGAAACGGGGGGCGAAAACATCAATGTGGCGTTTTACGCGGGCATCTACGCGTTAGTTATCAACATGCTTGCCGCGACGGAAGGGATTACCAGTGCTGTATATCAGCGGGGGGCTTGGGTTGCGGGCCGTCGACTGCACGCAGCTATGATGCGTGCGGTAATGGGTGCTCCGCTCTCCTGGTGGAAGGATGTGCCAGTCGGCCGTGTCATCAACCGGTTTAGCCAGGATATTAAGTCGCTGTACGTTACTTCCTCCTCCATGTCTTTTGTGTTGCCAGGCATATATATGGTGGTCCCATGGATGGGACAGGTCTCGGGACTTCCGCAGATAGGGGGCCTTGAACTGACTCTCCCTGAAACGCCATAATAGGGATACCGCATTAGGCCGCATGGTTTCCGCGAGCCTCGACACGCTAGTTCGGCTTTTTTTCCAACTTGGCGCCGTGAGCTCTATTCTCCCCATCTTCATGCTTCCGGCGCTGGGGACGGTTACCATCGGCATCGTTTTTGGCGAAATGTACACTCGCACGGCTGTTACCGTGAGACGCCTCCTCTCGTCCAGCCGGAGCCCGGTCTTCTCGCACTTTGGCGATACCATGAATGGCCTCGCGGTCATCCGCGCCAGCAAAGGGATGCCCGGGATATTCTGCCATCAGCTAGCCGACAAGATCCGGCCCTATGCAAGAGCAGAGGAAGCGACCTACAACCTCAACCGGTGGGTAGCTATCCGAATCGACTTCATCACCGCACTGGTTTTGATGTCCGCTGGCATCATTGCGATCTGGAAAGCCGATGTTTTGAAAGCCGGCCAGGTGGGCTTCTCCCTTTCCAGCGCCACCCGGCTGAGCTTCGTAATCCTAAATCTCGTGCGGAATATGAATGACTTGGAAGTTGAGATGCAGAGTGTGAGTTGCTATTTCCCATACTTGTATCTGTCCCATGTTATCTAGGAGACTGACTGGGACAGTTCCATCGTGTTGAGGAATACGTCAAAATCGAGCCGGAGGAGGAGCAGGAGATTGCTGAAGCGGAGCATGAGCTAGAGGATAATAATGTTGACGTTGTTAGCGGAGCCAGCAACCTTCGCAATGACTGGCCGCAGGCCGGCTCCATCGAGTTCCGGAACGTCACAGTCCGTTATCACCTCCAAGGACCGGATATTCTTAAAGACATCAACTTGAAATTTACCGCCGGCCAGCGCGTCGCTATAGTCGGACGAACCGGCTCGGGGAAAAGCACGGTATGTTGTCGTCGTTGCCAAACATTTCCGCGGGAAGATATAAATTGCTAAGCCTGGTTCCTAGCTTGTTTCATCTCTGCTCCGCTTTACTCATATTGTATCCGGGCAAATTTTGTACGACGGGGTTGATATTACCCACGTAGCGCGCAAAAGACTTCGCCAGGCGATCACCATAATCCCCCAGGACGCTGTGCTGTTCAACGGCACGGTCCAAACCAATCTCGATCCCTCCGCCACGGTGCCCGTGGATGTGCTGGAGAGGACGCTCCAGTCCTGCAGCGGAATCGCCTCTTTCCATTACAGCCAGGGCGGCGAAGGCGAGTCCGACGCTCAACATAACGGTGAAAGCGGCACAACAGCAGCAGCAGCAACAACTACCGAGGCCGCAGAGCATACTAGTCCTCTCTCCCACGCTGGTGGCGTCGGCAACGGTGCAGTCGGCACATGGCACAACCCTACGCCAATGGTGGGGAAGCTTTCACTCACGACAAAGGTCCAACCCAACGGCGAAAATTTCAGCCACGGCCAGCGCCAGCTGTTGTCCCTCTGCCGCGCGCTGATCCGTGGAAGCAAGCTCATGCTGCTCGACGAGGCGACGGCGAGCATGGACTACCACACGGATTCCGGCGTGCAGGCGGTGCTGCGGGAGGAGCTGCGCGACAGCACCAAGGACGGGGCCGGGGCACGCACGCTGGTCACGATCGCGCATCGCCTGCGCACCATCATTGACTACGACCAGGTCGTGGTTATGGGGGGCGGGCGAGTGCTGGAGATGGGCACGCCCAGAGAGCTGTACACGCGGGGAGGTCAGTTTACCGAGCTGGTGCGGCAGAGCGGAGAGGGCGCAGAGTTGGTAGCATACTGGAGGGGAGCGGAGGATATTCCGACAGATCTGTAGCTTTTCTTCTACCGTTGAGACTTGGTAGATTAGAGGCTGGGCGACGGAGTCACGCACGAGCCAACCCTGTAAGCGGTTTATCAGTTTCTACATATAGCAGGCAGGAACGTTTTGGTACTGCTGTTCTAGGTATGTGATACTTACATGTTGTGTCATATTTCTGGCGTATTGTCGCAAACTACCGCGCTGCACTAAAAAGCGCACAACGTTCAATTGCCTGATGCAGTGGTAGTTGCTGTTTATCTGACACTAACCTCCACACAATGTCCTCTCACAAAACCTAGTAGTAACCTGTGGGGTCGGGCAGGGCAAAATCGAGGCAGAAGCCAGTGGGACTTCTCAGATAATGTGGACGGTACGCTCTGCAGGTGGTTGGTAGCTCCGTCGAAAAGGAATCAGTTCAAACTAACCCATTATATGCGAGTTTGGATAGCCAGATGCTGTAATCGATGTGGTGTTCTGGAATTGTGTCTCCGTTATGTATATCTTATGCCGTGTCCATCCAATCACCCACTCCATTGTCCAGGTATGTCCGATATATGACCATCCAATACGATCCAAAAAGGTAGGTAAAAGCCAAGTTTCCGAGCCGAGACGGTAAAATACACAGTGGAGAACACTGGCAAAGAAGAAGTATACAATGGCCCACCGAAGAAGGATGTCGACAAAGCAATGCATCCTCCGAGAAAGAGACGAACTACCATCCACCGCGCGGCTCCCAAAGACAAGAAGCCATGTAATGCTTGACACAGCTAGCGTGCGGAGCATCATCACCGGTACCAGCGAGCTATATAACTCCGCATGGGGGCCGGTGTTCCATAATACATGTACTGCCTACGCTGAAGAAAATACCAGTGTGGAGGCCCTGATGCTGCAACGCAGTCCAGTGAGTTAGCCCTTAATGGGGGTGTGAGGGAGGTTTACAAAATGGGCAAAGTGCGATGTGCGACGTACCAAGCGAGATAAGTGAGCCCATCTTCGTTGGAGAATACTGGGCGAATTACGAATGGCATTGTGATCAACGTCCTCGAATTGTGAGTGGGAGTGGATGGATAGGATGACCGATCGCTACCTAGAAAACTGAGCACTGAGGAAAAGTATCATAAGGTACCTTAGAGATAACTGGGATGGATGCACAGATTCTAATGGTAACTCCCTTGCTGTTTAGCTTTAGAAGTCACAGCGTTTGGTCATGTTAGTGCCGAGGTACCTTATTCCCCTACCCATAAAAGCAAGACCGAATATACGGTTTTGTACGCCGTGCGTTGACCCACACTGGGACGACGCTCTGCGGCAGCTGCAGAGGCTCACACGTCCATTCAGCTTATAAAACAATCACAACAACCTGGGATGCGTGCGGCGATATGATATAACCGCATTTTATTTTTCCATGAATTTGAAACAGCACCTGAGCATAAAACAACAACTTTTGAACATTCCCATCAAACACTACCCTACAAACCCAATCACGCAGCAGGAGTAGGAGTTGCCTGTGGTGTCCACACCGTATAGTACACCGTCGCCGGGGGCTCCTCACTCTCTTCCTCGCCTCCATCACCGCCCTCCTCCTCGCCACCCTCCTCCTCTCCCAAATCCGGGATGACAACCCCGTCATCCGACCCCTCATCCTCTCCTTCCTCTTCTCCGTCTCCACCACCTCCAAAGCCACCACCGCCGCCCCATCCCCCAGCACCACCACCACCTTGATTTCCACCTCCAAATCCTCCTCCTCCACCGCCGCGTCCAGGTGCAGCACCACCTCCACCACCACCTCCTCCCCAACCTCCGCCGCCGCCACCTCCGAAACCTCCTCCTCTACCAGCGCCGCCACCCCGTCCGCCGCCTCCACCGCCACGCTGGCGAGCGGCTAGATCATGCGGGGCATCGGCTTTGGCGTCGGTGTTGACGTGCACGACAGCCGCGGTGCACTGCAGGCCGAGAGCTAGGAGAGTGAGGAGGAGGGAGATGGTTGGTTTCATTTTGTTGATTTGGGGTTGTTTGGGTGGTTTGGGTGACGAAAGTGATTTGGGTGAAGTCTGTAACTTGGATTTAGACCTCGACTTGGGTTTTAAGGTCTCGAGTCCAGGGGCTGATGATGCCAGTCACAGGGACTTGGCTTTGAGGGTAAGAGATGAAAGCCGTGGGAGCTTTGGACTAGCGTGTCAAGAGGTGGGCTTTCTTGGCGGGGACGCGAAGGGGGTTTATATCTGTTTCTTTTCTGTCTTATTACATGCTACAGTGCTTGTTTCCCCACCGGGTGCAGCCTCCGCACGGAATTCTCTGTTCTGGCCACGTAACGTGCCTTGCGAGTCCTGCTACGTTCCGGCTGCTGCAGTTTTTTGAGCAGGTATGGCGCGTCGTTGCGTCATCTGGGAGCTCATATCACCCGGTTGGTCCGGCCATGAGCGGAACGTGGAGGGAAATGTGGAAGCGAGCAAAGTCCATACCACAGCTGGCGTAAGCGACCATGGTGAGATCGACCAGGGAAATGGTTGTATATCGGCAGTTCAACATGATCGACAACAGATGGGTGCGGATGGAATGTTTCTTGCCCCTAAAATGCGGAGGGTAGTAGCCGAATCAGGGGCTGGCGACACAAGCTTTTTTCCCGGCGGCATGCAACACTGGCAGTCTAGGGAGGTCAGCTACTGCAGTGTCAATAATTTGAGAGGCAGCCGAATTCCCACACTCGCAAAGCAACGATGCCAAGTGCAAACTTCTGCGCCAACAATCGTATTCCCCGGATTCTCTGCCGGGACAAGCAAATGGAACATCGGGCGACGCGTCCCTCCTCCAGCACAGCCATTCGCATCGTAAGGCATTAAGTGCTCTAATTATTCGTAATTGCATCAAGCTTAGCCAAGGGCGGGAGCCCAGTCTCGGCTCTCGGCTGCGTTCCCCAAGTGCCGATGCCGACTGGCAATTTTGCCGGTCTAGACCAACCTAGGTCCATTTCAAGGCCACACCCGGAGATATTAAGACTTGCTCTGAATACCAGTCCCGTGGCCTAGAGTATCAAAACAATGCCATCCACTTTACCTTCATCATGGGCCTTCTCACATCAGTCATGTGGCGCGGAACTTGAATATCAAACAAAACAAACAACAACTTCCGGTTCATGCTGACCATAGGCCCTCTGCCACCTGTCATTTAACTAATACAACAAGTTCGTGTGGTCTAGTGGTTATGACATCTGCTTTACAAATTCTTGACTGAATTAAATCCGCAGTTGATCGCAGGTTCGATCCCTGCCACGATCAATTGTTCCAGCTTGAGTGGATATCCGCTTTCGTTTTTGCCTGCCTTCGACAGCCCCTCGCAGACGTAAATAGTAAACAGCACCCGTTCACTCGGATGACTTTTTGTTTGAACATTGGCGATTGCATGGTCGCGGGAGGCGTGCTTGATTCGACCAAAAACCTCCTGCTTCAAGTTCAAGTTCCTTCTTGTTTTAAGCGCCCTGGTGGCACCCAATCATCATTGCAGCTAGGAGTTCTTTTCTTGCTCTACATCGTCCAATTGTGCACTAGCATTCACCTTGGGTTGGGCGTGGTCACCTGATTTAGGCACCCAGGCCAGAAATCCCCTCATTTGTGTCAAGCTGCGACGACAATCTCCAAGCAGTTCAACAGCTTTGCATCCCAGCATGTGGCTCATCAACTGTGACACCTACCTCCTGGATTTCTTCCACGAGCCGACAGTGAAGTATGTGATTCTCTCACACACCTGGCGCGATGGAGAGGTCACGTTCAAAGACATCGCCAATTTGGATCACGCCCGTCAACTCGAAGGCTTCGACAAGATCCGGGGCACATGCGCATGGGCTCTTCGGTTTGGATTCAAATACGCCTGGGTCGATACATGCTGCATCGATAAAAGTAGCAGCGCCGAGCTCTCCGAGGCAATAAACTCCATGTTTTACTGGTATCAGAAGTCAGCTGCTTGCGTCGTGTTTTTCGACGACCTACCTCCATCACCCACTGGCGCCGACGCGATTGCGACAGAAGACGAGCTGCGAGAATGCAGATGGTTCACGCGTGGCTGGACCCTCCAGGAGCTGATAGCCCCGAGTAGCATCACATTCCTTGACCGGACATGGACCTTCCGGGGCGACAAGAAGCGTCTTTGCCCCATTCTTAGCCTTATCACCAGTATCCCCGTTGAGGTGCTCAGTCAGACCCGCCCTCTGGACAACATAGCCGTGGCCCAAAGGCTCTCATGGGCATCAGGACGATATACGACCCGGATTGAGGATGAGGCATACTGCCTGATGGGTCTATTTGACATCAACATGCCTCTACTTTACGGGGAACGTGAGAAAGCGTTTGTTCGGCTTCAGCAGGCCGTAGTTCAGCAGACCGGCGATCTTTCAATATTTGCATGGAACAATCTCCACGTCAAAAAGGACGCTCTTTACCGCTCTAGCCCTTTCGCGGATACCCCTTGGAACTTCGGTACATGTACCTTGGTCGAGCGTCTTGATGGTATCGCTCTGCCAAGGCCTTCTGTCGTCAGCACTAGCGCCGGTATTCAGTTCTCAACTTCTATTGCTGGGAGATTCATCAACAGGAACCGAGTAGAGCTACTCCACTTACAATGCCGGGTTAAGCTTGGAACGGGCGGGCAGTCCAATAACTCGAATCTAGTCATGGTTCTGCCTATTCTTCCCACGCCCCGCGGCTACATTCGACACCCAGATTGGGGTGTACAGCAGTTTCCGCAATGGGAGCTAGATTTCCAACCGATGAAAGAAATTTCTCTTACAAGGCCGGAGTCAGCGATATCAAGGAATTCACCCAAAGACACCACGAAGGATCGCCGACTAAGGATTAAGTTATCCCTTGGAAGGCAATTTGATATGGATCTTCTGCGTCACTACGACAAGCACTGGTCCTACTACCCAACCCACCTGTGGGACTCCGGCGATGAGTCCTTCTTCCTCGACGAGCACTCTGATGTATTCTTTGGCGCTGTGAGGATTGGTATGCGAGCGGAATCGGATTTGGATCCCAATTATAAATCCCTTTCTCGACCTGCCGACCAGTGCTGGCTCTTTTGCTGCTTGGTTGACGGGAGGGTTCAGGTAGCCATTTTCAATAACCCCACGAATACTCGCATTATCAAATTCCCCGGCTTTCAACCGCAGCGACTCAAAAACCCATACTATCTGTCTAACTTAGGGCACCTCTTCCGTGGGGCCGCCCGTGACGGAGAAGTATTTCCAACAAAATGTTCCATCAAGAACGGGGGGGTAGATATCACCGTGAGCTGGAGGGTGGGGAACGACATGGCTGATAACCCCGAATCCCGCGATATTCCCGGGTCTGGTTACATACATATATTGAAAACATGAAAGGGAGGAAGAGAGTAGATCCGAATGTCATCATCTGTCCCACAAGACCCAGAAGAATACATGTCTAGCCCGACGACTTGAAAGCTGGAAAAAGGCAACTGATAGAAGTGCATCATAGTCTCATGGGATCCTGGTGAGTTTGCATCCAAGCTTCTTTTACCTTACATATTTCAGAGGTGTTTCAACTCGTTGACAAGAACACGCCTTCATAAGTTACCTCCCAGTGCTCTACAGTTTATACAAGCTAACTACCTAGCCATCATTCGTACTGCACGCAGTACCTAGGTATGCCTGCCAGTCGGGTTGCGCACTGACATCTGCGCTCCCAACCCGTATTGGCGATCGACTTCGTCTTGCTGACTTAGCCGGACTAAGTACTAACGGGGTGGATCACGAACGAATGCTAAGCCATGGAAAAGATAAAGTTCTGAATGGTCATTTTGGAACTTTGAGAGTGAGGTTGCACAGCTTGTGTATTGATTGCTCTCAGGGTTCTTTCACACACATATGGGCCAACTCCATAAGTCTGGAAGAGTGTACCGGATATCACGAACGAAAAGGGAATGGTTTCGATCCTGCGGGAGCTGCGCCGCCCCCTTGGCCGAGTTTGGACACCACTCCCGAATCTCCGGGCCGTTGTGACTATATTGCCGCCCATGCCGCCAAGCGGGACCATCTCCATTGGCTCAAGAGTTCCCCAACTCCCGTCTTTGGGCTTTCGAGCATCGACATTTTTCAACAAACCCTTGGACCTTGGCAACATGACGCAAAAAATGAGTCTTCGACGTGGCGTCGTGGCATTCTTGTCAGCAATCTCAGGCACCACCCTTGTCGCATCAGCAGCAACAGCACCTGCAGCCACCAACATCCCGCTCCCAGCGACACTCGAGCTCGACGTCATCTTCCCGCGCAATGAGACGTACTCGCCAGTCACGCTATTCCCCGTCGTCTTCGCGCTCCAGAATCCGAGCCTAGGCGGCGGGTTCGGCCTGAGCGTCAGTTGGCGCATCGTGAATCTCTCGCCGGACTCGGAGACGGGCTACACATTCGAAACCGATATCTATTTTCCGCGGCAGGCGAAGGCAGACACGCCACTCAGTTTCCTGACGACCGGGATCAGCAGACTCAACAGCACCGAGGGCATCTTTGCGCTGATCTGGTTCGCCGACGTTGGCACCTGCAAAGCGAGACCCGACGGCGCCGAGGGAGAAAACATATACAACGGGACGGACGCCCGAGGCCGCATCGTCTTCACGCTCAAGAAAGGCTCGCCGTTGCCGAATCTGTGGCCGTTCTCAGGCCCCCAAGACAGCGGCTGCGCGCAATTGGACAACGCGACGTTTGGCGCCATCGAGCTGCGTAGCGTGCCAAGACTTTCCGAGTTTCTGGGCGCGCCCTCGTGCGCCGTCGCGTCGCCATCGCAGCCCACGGCCAACCCGTGCGCCGTCCAGCTCAACGACACGGGGATAGCAAGCCTTTCATCTCGCATCACGGCGCGGGCCTGCGCGACGCCCGATCCTACCCTTACGAGCGGGTGTCCTCCCCCGACGACCGAGACGGGGAAGCCAAGTTCGGCGGGCGGATTGGCTCCAAATGGAAGAATTGTCGCATTGATGCTATTCGCACTTTCGTCAGTGTTTTTGTAGGCTCGATAGGGTCACGGTGCATGTGGAGGGAGATACCCGCGATGCAATTGACTGAATCACATGTTGCAGTTCAGCGCTCGTGCTTGTCCCCGTGCTGTCCCCGTGCTTCCTCTCGAAATCAGAAACCTGAATCCAGACCAGTGACGGCCGCTGCCTGGACCAAATTTCGCAGCTTTTCTTATCAGACAATATCGGTTCGCCAGCGGTGAACAGTCCCACTTCCGAACCGTGCACGTGCATGAACACGACTGCGCGGTTGACTCCGCCATGCAACCCTGCGACCGCATCGTCTGGCGCCGGCCACCGCGCATCCACGGCGCATGGGACGAGCCACGTCGCGCAACGGCAATTCGAGTCGCCTTCATTGGGCCTCGAAATGGCTCCCAAACCGCCCAGCCATTGGGATTTGTCTGGCGGCGCCTGCTGGCCTCTGCCAATTCTCGGCTGCCACGTCACGAAGCACTGACCAGTTGCAGTTGCGCACCAGCCAGCGTGCAGTCAAGGCCACCGACGATGCAGCAGCGCCGGGGCCAGCCAGCAGCCAACCCGCAATGCAGTGGAATCGGCGGTGATGCATGGCTAAAATCCCTTTTAATAAGATGAGGGCGGTCTCATCCCGAAAATGACGTTCCTCTCTTTATCGCCGTGCTGCCAGGTTTTTTTTCCCCTGTCGCAGAAACCGCAGCACAAATGGTTCCACCGTCGTCAATCGACCGCATCCGCCGTCGGATCTAGCGACCGTTGAGCTCGCAATGGACTCCAATAAGCTCGGCGTCAAGTCCACGCCAACAATGGCGCGCCAATTGAACCCCCTCGGCCCGCTCCAGAGGAAACTCGGCTCCCGGCAAGACTGGACGCGGTATCTTGTGGCGCTGCCGCTGCTGGGGCTCTGCATCGTCGCATCGCACATCCTGAGCGTGGCGCCGGCGACGTCGTTCGCCAAGGCCCAGCTCGACTCGCGCAACATTGTCTGGAACGATGGCTGGCGCGGCGTGCCGATTCTCGAGAATTTCTACAACGTCCGGTGGCTAGACGACATGTTTGTTTTGTCCGACCGCTGCCCTTTCAAGCTTCCGCGACGACTGACACGCACCATTAGTGTCTCCCTCGCCAACATGTTCTTCATGCCGGCTGTGTACGGCTACGACGCCTCCTCCCGGACACAGGTCATCTCGTTCCTCGCCGATGGCGGCGTTGTGCTCGCCATCTGGTGGCTTGAGTCTCTCCGCGCGGGGCCAAAATCGCTGTATCTGCAATAGTACGCCCTTCCCCCCTCTCCCTCCCCATCTTATACCAGGTCCTAACCATCACAGCCCCTCCCTCCTCGCCCTGACCGGGCAAATCACCGGCCTCGGCGCCGTCGCCCCCCTCTACGCCTTCCTCTCACTCATCTCCCCCCCATCACAGGCGTACTCCCTCCCCTCCTCCACCACACCCCTCCTCCCCGCCCTCCTCCTAGGATACTACATCCCGACCCTCCTCACCCTA
>Ga0247770_1001209_pt1 | contig 21628 bp, 21 predicted proteins | sample UWRJL136409B6_FD_179943 | JGI IMG/M metagenome (GOLD analysis project Ga0247770, IMG submission 179943) | Plant litter microbial communities from Arlington Agricultural Research Station in Wisconsin, United States - UWRJ-L136-409B-6 | ecosystem: Environmental > Terrestrial > Plant litter >... | reverse complement strand
TCTGGGCCGCCGCAGCGACGGGGATCCCGGGGTGAAAGTGCTCTGGCGAGGGCTGCGCCGACTAACGGACTTCGTCCTCGCCCATCGTACTCTCGCTATCCCTGACTTGTGACTAATGGATAGCCCGTTATCGGGAGAGGGGAACGCGTGATGTGTCCGCGAGGCAGTTTTCGCGGACCATCACGCGAGGGGTGAGGGTGCCGCGGGCGCGCGCCACCACTCGTCCCATGGTGATGCGCATCATCTGGATCGTCGATCGATCGGGACTGGAGATGCGGAGCGGTCGGTGATTCGCGGATCGATCGGGGCGGGAGATGCGGGACGATCGAGGAACGATCAACGGCGGCCGAAGCGGTAGGTGATGTCGGACTCGGGGAGCTGCCAGGCGATGGAGACGCGGCCGGGGAACGCCACCGCCTGCCCGCCGCGCTCCGCGGGAACGAAGCGGAGCTGCGCGACCACCTGCGCGGTGGCCGGGCGGAAGTCCTGGTGCGTGGCGTTCCTGACGCGGATGGTGGCGCGGTCCACCGTCCCGTCCGGGAGGACGACGAAGGTGGCGCTCGACTCGCCCCAGATCCCCGCGCTGCGCAGCAGGTCCGGATACGCCTGCTGCAGCCACAGCTTCGCCTGGGCGCGCGACTCGGCCGTCACGCGCGGGCGCGCGTCCGCCACGTCCGACACGGCGGGCCCCTGCGCGCCCGGAGCGATCCCCGGCTGCGCGGGCGGGCAGGCGCAGAGCACGACCACGCCCAGCAGGGCGAAGGAGCGGAGCGGGAGACGGAGCATCGGCATGGCGATCGGGCTCAGCGGGCGATCGTGAAGATCTTGCATCCGTCCGGAGCAACGCGCTCCACCCGCTCGATCACCGCGTCCGAGACCAGCGCCGTCACCACCAGGAAGACGGCCGCCACCAGCCCGCGCCCACGGGACCGCGGCGCGACGGGGAGGAGGAATGTGCGTTCGGGCATCGTCCGCTCTCGTTCACGGGAAACGGGGATCGGCGCGCGGATCCACCCTCCAAGCTTGCACGCCGCGCGCCGATGCGCCAGATGCACGCCGCCGCCGCGCGGGTACGGATCTTCCCACGCCGGCCGGGCATGACTACATCCGATTCGCGGAACAACGATCCAGGGCGGCGGAATGGGACGCGCCGCGCCCTCGCGCTGGGGGCCGTCGCCGCGGGAGCCGCCGTCGGCTTCGGGCTGCTCAACGCGGCCGTGGTGCGCCGCGAGACGGCCGCCGTGGACGAGGCGGTGCGCAAGCGCGCCAGGGCGCGGCGCGGGCACCCGGTCCGCGAAGCCGCCGCCAAGGCCGCGCCCGTGGGCAAGTGGTGGACGTACCTCCCGGGCGCGCTGGGCGCCTCCGCCTACCTCCTCGCCGCGCGGGGAGAGGACGACGAGCGGGCGGGGCGCTCGCGGACGGTGGGCGCCGGCGCCGTGCTCCTGGCGGGGACGATCGCCACGGTGCTCAACGGCAAGTTCGACGAGTTTCTCCCGCAGCCGCCGGCGCCTCCCGGCCATCCGCGCGGCAAGCCCGTCTTCCCCAGCGGCCACGCCTTCGGCCCGGGCGCCGTCGCCTTCTCCACCGCCTACGTCATGGCGCGCGAGGGCCTCGCCCGCCCCGCCGTGGCGGCCCCCGCGGCGCTCGCTATCCCCCTGGCCCTCGCCGGCGGCCGGATGATCGTGGAGAAGCACTGGGCGTCGGACGTGCTCGGCGGCTGCCTGGCCGCCGTCGCCGTCGCCGCCGCCTGCCTCGCCGGCTACGAGGCCGCGAGCGGACGGTAGATCGTCGATCTCCCAGCCCCGCACATCGTCCTCGCGATCCGGTTCGAGACCTTCACAGACCCTCCAGCCAGGGATGATGCGGATGCGCCGTCGCGAGCGCGGCGCGGAGCCACTCGCGCTGGGCGGCGGGGAGCGCGGCGCGGACCGCCTCGAAATCCTGCTCGTCCGCGGGGCGCGGCGCCTTGGCCTTGTAGAGCAGGACGACTGCGGGGCAGAGATACTGAATGCCCGCCGAATCGCGCATGATCACGCGGCCGGCGGGGCAGCGGATGCGCGCGTCGCGACGGAACAGCCACTCGTCGCCCGCCCGCTCGTTCAGCAGGAATTCCAGCGATTCGCCGGATGGGGAGTGCGCGTGGATCTCGTGCACGGGAAGCTCCAGCCGCTCATCATCGGGCCATTCCACGAGCGCGCCGCCGACGGCCTTCCGGAACGACCAGCCAGGGAGATGCGCCCGCAACGCCGCCTGGTCCGCGCGGAAGACCGCCACGTCCACGTCCGCGTGTGGGCGGCTTTCGCGGCCGAGGAAAAGGTCGATCGCCCAACCGCCGGCGATCGCCCATGGCGCCGGGAATCCCGCCATCAGCGCGGAGACGGAGAGCGGATCGTTCAGCGAGGACGGTTCCATCGTAGGCGGATGAGGGTAGATCCTGGCGCGAACGATCGAGGTACTCCGTTTCGCCGGAGATCCCAATCCGCCCATACAGGGTGTCGTCGAGCCCGATCTGTCTGCCTCCCACGCGGCCGCTCGGGCGAGAGCGTCGTGGACGATCGAAGCCGCCCCCTGTCGCAACCCACATCGCTTCGGCCATATATTAGGGGCTTGCACTTCGGCGGATCCCTCATCCGCCATGTGCGGGGCAACCATCGCTCACCCTCTCCGTTTCAACCGAAGGCTCTCCATGCTGAAGCCATTCTCCGTTCCGGCGGGACGTCTCCCCGGCGCCCGTCCGCCGACGCGCTCGCTCGTGCCGCGGCTCGTCGCGGCATCCATCGGCGCCGCGCTGCTCTGGCCCGCGGGACACGCCGGCGCGCAGGCACGCTGCGTTCCCGCCTCCGCGGGGATGGTGGGGTGGTGGTCCCTGGACGAGGCCGGCCCCGTCGCCGCCGACCAGGCGGGAGCACCCCAGGACGGCGTGCACCGGAACGGGCCCGTGGTGGCGACCGGCCAGGTGCGCGGCGCGCTGGATTTCGACCACACGTCCTACGTGGAAGCGCCCTCCGCGCCGGAGCTCCAGTTCGGGACGGGCGACTTCTCGTTCGACGCGTGGCTCTGGGTGCGGAGCGACGTGGCCACCATGTCCATCCTGGACAAACGGGTCACGATCGGCGAAGTGCGCGGATACCACGTCTTCATCGAGTCGGGACGGCTGGGGCTGCAGCTCGCCGACGGGGTGCACAGCAACTTCCATTCGGGGATCCAGCTGCCCACGGAGGAGTGGATCCACGTGGCGATCACCGTGGACCGGGACGACGACGCGGGGATCCACTTCTATCTGAACGGCGCGCCCGCGGGGAACAACGGGCAATCCACGCTGCATCCGGGGACCCTGGACACCCCTGCCTCGCTGCGGATCGGCGGGCACGCCGACTGGACGGAGGGTGGCCTGAACGGGCGGCTGGACGAGGTGGAGCTGTTCAACCGCGTTCTCTCGCCCACGGAGGTGTCCAAGATCTTCCGCGCCGATTCGCTCGGGCGGTGCCGCCTTCCAGCCCTGAGGAGAACGGGCACCGCCGGATGAACGATTGGGCCGGCTTCTCACCCGAAAAGCCGGCCCATCATCGTTATGCCAGACCCGCCCCGGAACGAGATCTCCATCCGTGGCGGCCTCTCTCCCCGCGATCGTCGGGCCCGCCCCGCTCCTCCCGGACCCGGCGGGGCCGCGACGGGAGGCCCCCGCGAGATCCTCGGCCCCTCACGCGCCGCGCGGCGTGACGGAGGAGAGCCAGCGGTTGAGCCAGGCGCCCAGGACGATCAGGATCACCGCCACCCCCGCCGCCACGCCGCCTCCCCCGTCCGGCGGGAGCGTGACGGCGCCCACGCCGAGCAGCGCGGCCGCCGCGCAGAGCGACGCCATGATGCTGCGCGGCCAGCCGGGGTGGCACTGGAAGGTGCCGGAGAGCGGGAGGACCAGGAACCCGAAGATCAGCGCCCCGCCCACCAGGTCCGGCGGCGGCTCCACGAACCGCGAGGCGATGCCCAGCGACGCGGCCACCGCGATGCTGGCCATCACCCAGTTGGACGCCCGCACCCGGTCCGGCGTGAGCGCCGCGCGCCCCTCCGCCGTGAGCCGCAGGAGCGAGTCGAACAGGACGTCCGCCGTCCAGCTGAGCACCAGGAAGACCACGTACGCCGCCAGCAGCGGCCAGATGAACGGCGCCAGCGACGGCTGCGCGCGCGCCACGCCCCGCAGCACGTTGTACGCGATCAGCCCGCCGAAGATGAACGTCACCCGCGCGCGCGGGCTCAGCGACGACATCCACCGGAAGTAGCGCAGCATCATGCGGTACACCGGGTTGCGCGCCTTCATGGCCGTCACCCGCCCCTCGCGCGCCCACTCCGAGTCCGGCCGGATGCGCAGCGCCTCCTGGAAGTGCGCCAGCGCGTCGCGCGCGTCGCCCTGCCCGTGCAGCAGGCTCCATCCGCGCCCCGCGTAGGCGAAGGAGTCGCCCGGGTCCTGGATGAGCGCGTTCAGGAAGGCGCTGTCCGCGCCCTCCGCGTCGCCGCTGCGCTGCAGGATCAGCCCGCGCAGCCGGAGCGCGCCGGGATGCGCGGGGTCGGCTCGCAGCGCGGCGTCGGCGGAGGCCAGCCCCTCCTTCCAGCTCCCCAGCGCCGCCTCGATGCGCGCCACGAGGACGTGGTGCTCCGCGTCCTCCGGCTCCAGGCGCGCCGCCTCGCGCGCCGGAGGGAGAGCCGCGCGGAAGTCCTGGCGCTCGGCCAGCACCACGCCCAGCGCCCAGTGCGCGTACGCCAGCTCCGGCTCCAGCCGCACCGCGTGGAAGGCCGAGCGGATCGCCTCGTCCCACCGCCGCAGCTCCGCCAGGCATACGGCGCGGAGCGCGAAGGCCGCCGCGTCGTCCGGCTCCTCCTCCAGGTACTCGGCCAGCTGCTCGGCCGCGTCCTCGAAGCGACGCTCGGCGATGGCGTCGAACACATCCTCGCGTGAATCGTCGTACATGGGGGTGACTGGCGTTGGTACGTCGGGAGATGGAGATCGGTGGAGAGACCGTGGATCGGGGATAAGTGCTTAGTGCTTAGTGCTTAGTCCTTAGTGCTCGGTTCCGAGGGCCGGACCACCGAGCCTGAGCCCGAATTCGGTCCCGAGGTGCCGGAGCGGATATCCGCCTCGCGTTCCAGCACTTAGGACTAAGGACCAAGCACCAAGGACTTCTTTTCTTCTTTTACAACGACAGCCGCACGCCCAGCGATCCAAAGAAGTTGCCCTGCTCCGGATCGAAGTCGCTCCCGGACGGGAAGCCCTCGATGGCCTCGCCGCCCTGCATCCACCCGCCCTCCAGGGTGATGGTCCCCACCAGCACCGTGAACGACGCGTTCGCGAAGGCCGACCAGCGGCTGCTCTCCACCGTCACCTCGGGGCTGCGGCGCACCAGCGTGGGGCCGAGCGGGCCGATGGGCGCGGGCGGCTGGTAGCGGAAGGCGTAGCGCACGTCGCTCTCGAACTGGTCGTAGCCCAGCCCCGCGGCCAGCCCCAGCCCAAGCAGCCGCTTGCTGACCACCCCGCGGTAGCTCCAGTTGGTGAGGTCGAAGTCGAACTCGCCCAGGTCCCCGGGGTTCGGGCAGGCACCGTCGCCGCCGCCCGGGACCGGGGTCTCGCCGCCGGGGCAGACCTCGCCGAAGCTGGCCTCCCCCAGCCGCCGGTACATCACCGAGACCGAGACGCCGGGCGTCACGAACGACTCGCGCAGCAGCCCCACGCGGGCGCCGACGCCGAAGGCGATCTCCGGCGCCTCCTCGAAGCCCTCCACGTCGAAGGCGCGAAACGGGAGCCAGGTGGCGCTCCCCAGCAGGTCGATGGCGCCGAAGCCGCCCACGGTGGGCCCCAGCGTGAAGCCCTGCGTGAGCCCCACAGCCACGTACCCGCCCAGCGCCGGCGCCGGCACCTTGATGGTCTCCCCCAGCTCCGACGAGCCGTCGTCCTCGTCCACGATGATGTCGGGGACGCGCGCGCCCACCACGTTCAGCCGCACCCCCGCCGTCACCCGCGGGAGGATCCCCAGGCGCACCCCGCTGGTGCTGGCCGTCCCCAGCGTCGGGTTGCCGCCCGCCAGGAGGATCCCCAGCTGCGGCTGCGTGGACTCCGCCGCCTGCGCCACCGTCACGCAGGTCTCCCGCGCCTCGGCCGGGAGCCCCGCGCAGCTGGCCGCCAGCCCGCCGTCCTGCGCCAGCGCCGGGGCCGCCGCCAGCGCCGCGGACGCCACCGCCAGCGAGATCCGCTTCATCGCCATCCCATCCCCCTCCGAATTGGTTCAACGGCCGCGCATCCCCGGCCGACACGTACGATCTCGATCATCCCCACCAGGTTCCGCAATCCGACGTGCAGTCGAGATCCACGCCGGGATGTCATCCTGAGTCTGAGTGACGGAAGGATCTACAGCCTGGGCCGCGAAAAAGCCGGGTTCGTCGTGGGGCCGGCTCCAGATCCTTCGGCCTGCAAATACTTGCGAGGCATCGAGCTTCGCGCGACCAGCCTCAGGATAACGATCTCTGAAATCGCACGGCTGGATGTGGAATCCGGTACCGGCGAAGTGGATCAGGATCGTCGAAAGATCCGGATCGCCTACGCCAGCACCGTCTTTCCCTCGCCGGGGACGATCTCCCCCGCGATCCACGCCGTCTCCCCCGCCCCGCCCAGCTCCGCCACCACCGCATCGGCATCGGCGGAAGGGACGATGGCGACCATCCCGACGCCCATGTTGAAGGCGCGGAACATCTCCATCGCGTCCACGCCACCCTCGCGCTGGAGGACGCGGAAGACCGCGGGGACCTCCCAGGAGGCGAGGTCGAAGCGCGCGTCCACGTTCTTGGGGAGCACGCGCGGGACGTTGTCCGTCAGCCCGCCGCCGGTGACGTGGGCCAGGCCGCGGACCGCGCCGCGCTCGATCACGGGCATCAACGGGCGAAGGTAGGATTTGTGGACGCGGAGCAGGACGTCCGCCACGCTCCCCTCCTCCTCCGGGAAGGCGTCGTCCACGCCCAGGCCCAGGCGGTCGAAGACGATCTTCCGCGCCAGCGAGTAGCCGTTGGTGTGCAGCCCGGACGACGCCAGGGCCACGATGGCGTCCCCCGCGCGGATCCCCGAGCCGTCGATCACCCGGTCCTCCTCCACCATCCCGACGATGGTCCCGGCGAGATCGTAGTCGCCCGCGGCGTAGAAGTCCGGCATCTCCGCCGTCTCGCCGCCCAGGAGCGCGCACCCGTTGGCGCGGCACCCCCGCGCGATCCCCGACACCAGCGTCTCCACCACGCCGGGCTCCAGCCGCCCCACGCCCACGTAGTCCAGGAAGAAGAGCGGCTTCGCGCCCTGCACCAGGATGTCGTTGACGCAGTGGTTGACCAGGTCCTCCCCCACCGTCCCGTGCCGCCCCGCCAGGATCGCCACCTTCAGCTTGGTGCCGACCCCGTCGGTGGAGGCGACGAGCACGGGGTGGCGCGCGTCGCGGGGGACGCGGTAGAGGCCGCCGAAGGAGCCCAGCTCCGAGAGGGTGTCGGGCGTGGCGGTGGAGCGCACCAGCGCCGCCACCCCCTTCATGGCCTCCGCGGCGGCGTCGATGTCGACGCCGGCCGCGCGGTACGACAGGCCCGGCTCAGACACCGGCGTCCACCGGGAGCTCGAACACCGTCATCTCGCGGAAGGCGCGCACCCGGTCCTCGATCTCCTCCACGCCCAGGTCGCGGAAGCGCTCCACCGAGAACTTCTCCACCGCGAACGAGCCCAGCGCCGAGCCGTAGACCATGGCCCGCCGCAGGTCCGCGTCCTCCATCCGCCCGCACTGCGCCAGGTGCCCCATGAAGCCGCCCGCGAAGGCGTCGCCGGCCCCGGTGGGGTCGAAGACGTCCTCCAGCGGGTAGCCGGGGGCGAAGAAGACGGAGTGCGGGGTGAAAAGTATGGCCCCGTGCTCGCCCTTCTTGATGATCAGGCAACGGGGCCCGCGGTCCAGGATCCACCGCGCCGCCTTGGACAGGTTGTGCTCGCCCGAGAGCTGGCGCGCCTCGCCGTCGTTGACCATCAGCAGGTCCACGCGCCCCAGGAGCTCCACCAGGCGGTCGCGCTTGATGTCGATCCACAGGTTCATGGTGTCGCACGCCACCAGCCGGGGAGAGCGCACCTGGTCCAGGACGCCGTGCTGCAGCTCGGGGTCGATGTTCCCCAGGAACACCCACTCCGCGTCGCGGAAGGCCTCGGGGATCTTGGGCTGGAAGTCGGCGAAGACGCCCAGGCGCGTCTCCAGCGTCTCGCGGCTGTTCAGGTCGTAGCTGTAGACGCCGGACCAGCGGAAGCTCTCCCCGGCGGCCGTCTCCAGCCCGGACAGGTCCACCCCGCGCTCCTCCAGGAACGACAGCGCGCCCATGGGATAGTCGTCACCGACCACGCCCACCAGCTGCACCGGGGAGAAGAGCGACGCGGCCGCCGAGAAGAAGGTGGCCGAGCCGCCCAGCGCGTCGTCCGCGCGGCCGAACGGGGTCTCGACGGTGTCGAGGGCGACGCTGCCAACCACGAGTAGCGACATGATTTAGGAAGAAAGGGTTCAGGTTGATTCGACGGATTCTTCGTCGCGCTGCATCCGCTCCGGCGCGGTGATCCCCAGCACGGCCAGGCCGTTGCGGAGCACCGTGCGGACGGCGCGCGCCAGCACCAGCCGCGCGCGCGTGACCTCGGGCGGCACCTGCTCGCCGATGACGCGCAGCGCCGGCTCGCGGTTGCCGGCGTGGTACCAGGAGTTGACGGCGCCCGCCACCTCCTCCACGTACTCGCAGACGGCGTGCGGCGTGTGCCGCTCGGCCGCGGCGCGCACCTCCTCGGGGAAGCGGAGGAGGAGCTTGACCAGCTCCGTCTCGCTCTCGTGGGAAAGGAGCGACAGGTCGGCCCCGGCCGCGTCCACCGACTCCGGCTCCACCCCGGCGCGGCGGAAGATGGAGGACATGCGGGCGTGGGCGTACTGGACCTTGTAGACCGGGTTCTTGTCCGACTGCTCCAGCGCCAGGTCGATGTCGAAGGTGAGCTGGCTGTCGGGACGGCGCATCAGGAGGAAGTAGCGGGTGACGTCCACCCCCACCTCGTCGTACAGGTCGCGGAGCGTCACGTAGCTCCCGGCGCGCTTGCTGAACTTGACCTCCACCCCGCCGCGCATGGCCAGCACCATCTGGTGCAGCACGTACTCGGGGTACCCCTCCGGGAGCCCCAGCGCCCGGAGCCCGGCGCGGACTCGCGCCACGGTCCCGTGGTGGTCGCTCCCCTGGATGTTGATGGCGCGCTGGAAGCCGCGCTCCCACTTGTCCAGGTGGTAGGCCACGTCCGGGAGGAAGTACGTGGGGTGGCCGGTGCTCTTGACCATCACCCGGTCCTTGTCGTCGCCGAACTCGGTCGTCTTCAGCCAGACGGCGCCGTCCTTCTCGTAGACGTACCCCGTCTCGCGGAGGCGCCGGATGGTCTCCTCCACCCGCCCGGAGGTGTAGAGCGACGACTCCAAAAAGAACTCGTCGAAGTGGACGCGGAAGTCGTCCAGGTCGCGGTTCTGCTCGTCGCGCAGCACCTTGACGGCGTACTTCCGGAGCGTGTCCAGCGCCTCGTCCGAGGCGTCGCCGCGGAAGGCGTCGCCGTGGTCCTCCACCAGCTGCGCGGCGATGTCGCGGATGTACTCGCCGTGGTAGCCGTCGGCCGGGAACTCCACCGCCTCGCCCAGCGCCTCCTGGTAGCGCGCCCAGACGCTGCGGGCCAGGCGCATGATCTGCTCGCCGGCGTCGTTGTAGTAGAACTCGCGGTGCACGCTCCACCCGGCCCACGCCAGCATCTCGGCCGAGGCGTCGCCCAGCGCGGCCTGCCGCCCGTGGCCGATGTGCAGCGGGCCCGTGGGGTTGGCGGAGACGAACTCCAGCATCACCCGGCGCCCCTTCCCGTCGTCGGTGCGCCCGAAGGCGTCGCCGGCGGCCAGGAGGGCGGCCAGGCCCTGCTGGAGGACGTCGGAGGCCAGCCGGAAGTTGATGAACCCCGGCCCGGCGATCTCCACCGCGCGCACGCCGGCGGCGGACGCGTCGATGCGCCCGGCCAGCTCGTCCGCGATCTCGCGCGGCTTGCGGCCCAGCGGCCTGGCCAGCGTCAGCGCCACGTTGGTGGCCCAGTCGCCGTGCTCGGGGTTGCGGGGGCGCTCCAGCACCACGGCGGTGCCGGCGGGTGCGCCCATCTCGCCCAGGACGCGCTCGATCTCCGCCTTCAGCGTCTCGGCCGCCATCTACTCGCCCTTGGAGGCCGAGGACGACCCGCCCGACGACGATGTGCCGCCGGAGGAGGGCTTCGCCTCGCTGGGCTTGGATTCGGCCGGCTTGGACTCGGAGGCGGAGGACGAGGAGCCGCCCTTTTCCGCCTCGGCGGCCTTCTTGTAGCCGTCGCCGCGGTAGTCGGTGATGTAGAAGCCGCTCCCCTTGAAGACGAGCCCCGCGCCGCCGGACATCCGGCGCTCGGCCCTGGCGCCGCACTTGGGGCACGGATACCCGGGCTCGTCGCTCATCTTCTGGAACTTCTCGAAGTCGGTCCCGCACTCGGGACAGCGGTACTCGTACGTCGGCATCGTCGGTGTGCTGCTATCGGAGCAGAGTAGCGGGTGGCGAATCGGACACAAACCCGCGTAAGCTAAGCGGGAAGGGCCGGTGCGGCAACGGAGGGAGATCGACTTTCCCCCTGCCCCGCATCCCCCGTCCCCGCAGTGAGCACGGTCCCAGGCCGGAGATGGAAGGACGATGTACGATCCATGCGAGTCCGATCCATTCGAGATCGTGCCGCTCCCCGCCGACGGCTCCAGCGCGTGGGCCGGGCACCGCTCGCTCCTCTTCCCTTCTCCCGACGGGAGGCACGAGGTGCGGGCAGCCTACGCGGGCGAGCCGCCGCACGGCGATTCGTACCACGACGTGGTGGTCGACGGCGTGGCGTTCCCGGGCCATGCGTGGGGCGGGAGCTTCGCCTGGTCGCCGTGCTCGCGGTGGTTCGTGTGCGGCTGGATGGCGGCGCGATGGGAGCGGAAGACGATCGTGATCGACGTGGAGGCGCGGAGGTTCTTCGTGCTCCCCCGCCCTCTCCCCGACTTCCGGGTCCATCCTCCCGTGATCGCCCCGCGCCCAGGAGATGGGGAGCGCTACGTCTTCAGCGGCCGCGAGCGATGGACGGATTACGGAAACGGCGGCTGATCAACGACATCGCCGCGCCGCATCCCCATCTCCCGCCCCTCTCCGGCGATCCGGCCATTGCCGCGCGGGGTGCCGGTCCACAGTTTGTCCAGCTTCTTGAAGCCCCGCGCGCCACCCCGCGCCGATCTTCCATGCTCCACCCTTGATCCAGCCCCACGCCCGCCGCGCCCGCCCGGGCTCCGCGCGCGCCCCCCGACTCATCCGTCCAGAGACCCAAGAATGCCGTCCCGATCGATCGTTCGCCGCCGCGCGCTCGCCGCGGCGGCTCTCCTGTTCGCCACGATCGCCCTCTCCGACGCCGTCGCCCAGCGCCCGCCGCCGGCGGAGGAGCCGGCCACGCTGATCCGCGCGGGGCGCATCTTCGACAGCGAGCGCGGCGTCTTCGTGGCCAACCGCGACGTGCTGGTGCGCGGCGGGCGGATCGAGCGGGTGGGCGAGAACCTGGCCGCCCCCGCCGGCGCGCGGACCATCGACCTGCGCGGCCACACCCTCCTTCCCGGCCTGATCGACGCGCACACGCACCTCCTGTCGCTCACCGATCCCAGGATCGGCGACACCATGGAGTTCACGCGGATGCTGACGCTGGAGGGGACGCCGCTGCGGGCGCTGCGCGGAGCGGCGCGGGGGCGGACGTGGCTGGAGGCGGGGTTCACCACCGTGCGCGACCTGGGCAACTCCGGCCGCTTCGGCGACTTCGCGCTGGCGACGGCGATCGAGGAGGGGAGCGTGGTGGGGCCGCGCGTCTTCGCGTCGGGGCCGGGGCTGAGCCCGTACGGCGGGCAGCTTCCGGGGCTGGTGGACGCGCACCACGCCCTGGCGGCCGAGGAGTACCGCATCGTCCGCAACCCGGACGACGCGGCGGAGGCGGTGCGCGAGAACGTCACGCACGGGGCGCGGGTGATCAAGATCTTCTCCGACAACACCCCCAACCGCGGGTCGCTGTCGCTGGAGGAGATGCGCGCCGTCGTGGAGGCGGCGCGGCGGATGAACGTCCCCGTGGCCGCCCACGCCACGGGCGACGCGGCCATCCGGCGCGCGGTGCTGGCCGGCGTGACCACCATCGAGCACGGCTACGACGCCAGCGACAGCACGCTGCGGCTGATGAAGGAGCGCGGCGTGGCGCTGGTGCCCACGGACCCCGACAGCGTCTCCGTGACGTGGATGGTGGAGGCGGCGCCGCCGACGCCCGCGCCCACTCCCGCGCAGATCCGCGAGTACCTGGAGACGCGGCCGCGCGACCGGCTCCGGCGGGCGATGGCCGCGGGGGTGACCATCGTGGCGGGCTCGGACATGTACGTGGACGTGAAGCGTCCGCAGGGGCAGGCCGCGCGGCGGGTGCTCTTCGCCTACCGCCAGGCGGGGATGCCCACCGCCGCCGTCCTGCAGTCCGCCACCCTCCACGCCGCCCGCGTCCTGGGCGACGACCGCCTGGGCGTCATCCGCCCCGGCGCCCACGCCGACCTCGTCGCCGTCGAAGGCGACCTCGAGCGCGACTTCGGCGCCCTGGAGCGCGTCCGCTTCGTCATGAAAGCCGGCAAGATCTACGTAGGCGAAGGCGCCGCAACGAACTGACGCCGGTAGATGGAGATGGATGGATGAACGACGGGCTCCCCGCGCAGGGAGCCCGTTCTGCTTCTATCATCCTCCCCCACAACGACTTTTGTCACCCTGAGGCCGGCCGCGCCGAACCTTGTCGCCGGTCACGATCCCCCGCAGGCCGAAGGATCGATAGCATCGGCCGCGACCAGGCCGGGCATCTCCCGAAGGAAGCGCGTTCTGCTGCTATCGTCACTCCCCACAACAACTTCTGTCATCCTGAGGCCGGCCGCGCCGTACCTTGGTGCCGACGTGATCCCCGCAGGCCGAAGGATCTATAACATCGGCCGCGACCGAGTCTGCCCCCGTGCGATCAACCGGCGTCCGCCCACCGCCGGGCGCGCGAGAGACGGTCGCGGACGCGGTCCGCGTCGCCGGACGCGACGGCGTCTCGGAGGGCGCGGACCTCCGCCTCCATGGCGGCGAGGGCGTCGTCCACCGCGTCGGCGTTGTCGCGGAGGACGTCGGCCCACAGGTCGAGGGAGCTGCCGGCGAGGCGGGTGACGTCGCGGCCGCCGGGCCCCAGCTCCGCGCGGCCGATCCCCCGCCCCGCCAGCGCCGCGCCGAGCGCGCTGGAGACCGCCTGCGGGAGATGGCTGGTCCACGCCAGGAGCCGGTCGTGCTCCGCCGCGTCCATCCTCTCCGTCCTCCCCCCGAGCCCCGTCCAGAGCGCGTCCGCCAGGGCGATCGCATCCTCTTCCGCGTCCGATGCCGGGCACAGGAAGACGCGCGCGCCTGCGAAGAGCCCGGCGCGCGACGCATCCCATCCCGACCGGTGGTCCCCCGCCAGCGGGTGCGCGCCCACGAACCGCGCCCCCATCCCCATCTCCTCCGCCACCGCCACGATCGACCGCTTGGTGCTCCCCGCGTCCGTGATCAGCCGCACCCCGCCCAGGCGCGGCCGCGCGGCCCGGAGCACCTCGCGAGCGGCGAGGACCGGCACCGCGACCACGAGCACGTCCGCCTCCTCCACCCCCGCGAAGTCCTCCCCCAGCGCCGCCGCCACCACCCCGCCGCGCATCGCCGCCGCCACGGCGGCGGGATCGCGATCGTGCCCCAGGACGCGCACCCCGCGCGCCGCCAGCTCCCGCGCGACCGATCCGCCGATCAGCCCCATCCCGGCCACGGCGGCGGCGCGGATGCCGTGAAACGCGAGATCGTCGGTCACGGGAGCAAGAGGGTGCGCATGGGTTGCCGGAGCGGTGCTTCGCGGGAGGATTGCCGTCGTCGCGAGGGAAGATAACCGGCGGGCGGCACCTGAACAGCCGTGCTCGCACGCAAAGCCAGCGCGGCCAGCCGGGAGGATCGAAGGATGACGCTCCGCCGGACGCGGCGTGGGGCCGAAGTCGTCCACCGGCGGGCGGGCGCGCGAAGCGCCGGCGTCGCCGGGGAGTCCGGGGCGTGAGGTGAAATCGCGGGCCGCTGTCCGACTATTCGTCCAGCGGGTCCGGCCGCCACCACCAACGCGCTCCCGAGATGTCATGCCCAAGCTGACCGTGCTCTTCTTCGCCGCCGACCCCAACTCGTACGCCGGCGACGCCCCGCGCCTGCTGCTGGACGAGGACGTGCGCGCCATACGAGCGAAGGTGCGCTCCTCGGAGTTCCGGGACCAGCTGGAGTTCGACGTGCGGTGGGCGGCCCGGCCCGACGACCTGATCCAGGCGTTCAACGAGACGTCGCCGCACGTGGTGCACTTCAGCGGGCACGGCCGGAGCGAGGGCCTGGTCCTGGTGGGCGACGACGGGGACCCCCGGATCGTCTCGGTGGACGCGCTCGTCCACCTGTTCGGCATCTTCGGCCGGAGCGTGCGGGCCGTGGTGCTCAGCGCCTGCTACTCGTACGAGCAGGCGGCGGCCATCGCGAGGTCCATCGACTGCGTGATCGGCACGCGCGGTCCGCTGCACGACCAGGCCGCGATCACCTTCAACGCCTCGTTCTACCGCGCCATCGGCTTCGGCCGGTCGGTGGGCGAGGCGTTCCAGCAGGCGAAGCTCGCGCTCCTGCTCGAGCATCCCGACGCCGAGTGCCCCGAGCTGCTGGCGCGCGAAGGCGTGGACGCGGCGAAGGTGGTGCTGGTTCCCCCGCCCGCGCCGGCGGCCGCGCCGGAGGGACGCCACTTCACCAACGTGGGGTACGCGGACCATTCCTTCGGGATCTTCCACTTCCGCGACCACGACATCGGCACCCTCACCATCCGCGGCCGCCAGGCCGAGTTCCGGGGCGAGAAGGGGACGGTGCGCATCGAGCACGTGCGCGACGTCACGCACGGCCGCCAGGGCGGCGACGTGTTCGCCAACTGGGTGAAGGTCCGCCACGACACGGCGAACACCCCCTCCGTCGCCTACTTCTCGCGCCAGACGGTGATGGAGAACCTGCTGGGCGGGAGTGACGACCTGTTCGCCGCCCTGCACGCCATGATCGAGCCCGCCGGCGACGCGCCGGGCGGAGGGAACCGCTCCTGAGCCGTCCCCCCGATTCGCGCGTCCAGCGAGGACGAAGTAGCGGGTGATGCGCCGTGGCGGGGCTCGGGCCGGGCGACCCTCCATTCAGCTGGAGCGCATCCACCCGCCCGCGGGCCGACCGCTTTCGCGCGAGCTCCCGCATCACGACCCGGGAAAACGTGGAATTCCCGTCCGACCAACCGGGAAGGATCCACGACGACCATCTCACCCTCCACGCGGGCAGGGCACGTGAACGAAGCTCCGACACAGGTGGATGACCGGACCGGGACACGCCGGCCCGCCCCGGCACGGAAGCGCAGGTGGTGGACGAGAGGCGGGTTCTGGATCGGCGTGCTGGGCACGGTGCTCGGCGCCGCGGGAACCCTGGCCGTGAACGAAGCCGTGGCGCGGGTCTTTCCCGAGACCGACCGGGCAGGCCGCCTGACCGACGCCGTCCAGAAGCTGGCGGAGGAGATGCGCGTGAACCGCGACGGCGTGGCTCGGCTGACGGAGCAGCTCCGAAACGCCGATCCCGGCTCCCCCCAAGCCGCCCAGATCGCGGTCGAGCTGGAAGCCCGCGCCACCGCCCTGGTACGGACCAGCGACCAGCTGAACGCGCAGGTCTCCGCGCTCCCCGGCGACTCGCCCGCGGCGGAGGCCCCCGGCGCGGCGCCGGCGCCGGCGAGCGGAGATCCCGCCCCCGCGGCCGCGCCCGCCGCGCGCAACCCGTCGGAGCTCGCCGACTCGGCGCCCCCGCCGGATTTCTGGCTCCCCAGCCACCAGAGCACGCTGATCGGCACGAGTCGCAACGCCTTCGGCGTGCAGGTCTGGAGCGCCAAAGAGCGAGATCGGGTGATGGTCGCGCTGAACGGGTATACCTGGACGTTGCGCGCCGGCGACCGCGTGCAGTATCCCGATCCCACCCAGGACTGCTACGTCGTCTTCCTGCGCACCAACGATCCGGACCCGGCGAAGGACGGGGACGAGCGCCATGCGTTCGCGCTGACCTGCGTTCCGAAGAACACGCCCTGACGCCACCGCCGCCGCTCGGAATGGCCATCTCTCACGGGAGGTGGCCATTCTCACGGAAGATGGTCATCCGGCAGCAGGGATCGGGGCCGAGCCACGCGACCGATCCGCTCTCACGGGAGATGGTCATTCTCACGGGAGATGATCATCCCGGCGCCGGGCATCGCGGCCGCGCCCTCGTCGACCGATCCCCATCTCCCGCTCACTCCTCCATCTGGACGCGGCGGGAGAGGCCGATCAGGTGCCACCAGATGTAGCGCACGTCGTCGTCGGGGAGGCCGGCCTCGCGGGCCCGCGTCCCCGCGCGCCGCACCACCGCCGCCTCGCGCGCGGGATCCAGGATGGGGAGCCCCGCCGCGCGCTTGGCCACCCCCACCCGCCGCGCCAGCGCCACCCGCTCCGCGATCAGCCCCAGCAGCGCCTGGTCGATGCGCTCGATCTCCTCGCGGATCCCCTCCAGCCCGGGGTCGCGCCAGCCATCCTCCGCGGCGGGCGCCGTCTCCGCGGCGCTCACGCGGCCGCCTCCACCGGGAAGTCCGCCGGGATCGGAAGGTCGCGGCCGGCGGCCTCGGCGAAGGGGCGCAAGCTCCGCATCATCCGCAGGAAGCCGTCGGGGGAGAGCGACTGGTCGCCGTCCGAGAGCGCCTGCTCCGGGCAGGGGTGCACCTCCACGATCAGCCCGTCCGCGCCCGCCGCCACCGCCGCGAAGGCCAGCGGCGCCACCAGGTCGGCGCGGCCCCCCGCGTGGCTGGGGTCCACCATCACCGGGAGGTGCGTCTCGGCCTTGAGCACGGGGATGGCCGCCACGTCCAGCGTGTTGCGCGTGGAGGTCTCGAAGGTGCGGATCCCCCGCTCGCAGAGGATGACGTCGCGGTTTCCCTGCGCCATCACGTACTCGGCCGCCATCAGCAGCTCCTTGACCGTGGCCGAGAGCCCGCGCTTGAGCAGCACCGGCCGCTGCACCCGCCCCAGCTCGGAGAGGAGCGCGAAGTTCTGCATGTTGCGCGCGCCCACCTGCAGCACGTCGGCGTGCTCGGCCACCAGCTCCACCTGCCGCGTGTCCATCACCTCGGTGACGATGGGGAGCCCCGTCTGCGCCCGCACCTCGGCCAGCATGCGCAGCCCCGCCTCGCCCAGCCCCTGGAAGGCGTACGGCGAGGTGCGCGGCTTGAAGGCGCCGCCGCGCAGCATCCCCGCCCCCGCGCTCTTCACCGCGAACGCCGTCTCGCGCAGCATCTCGCGCCCCTCCACCGAGCACGGCCCCGCGATCACCGCCAGCCGCCGCCCCCCCACCGCCGCGCCCAGCCCGTCGCCCACCCGCACGATGGTGCGGTCGGCCGAGAACTCGCGCGAGGCCAGCTTGTACGGCTTGGCGATGGGCGTGACCGACTCAACCCCGGGAATGGAGAGGAGCGCGGCCTCGGCCAGCAGGTTCTCGTCGCCGATGCAGCCGATGATGGTGCGCTGCTCGCCGCGCGAGAGGTGGGTGCGCATCCCCAGCGTCTCCACGCGCTCGCGGATCTGGTCCAGCTCGGCGTCGGTGACGCCCGGACGGGTGACGATGATCATGGCGGTCCTCCTGGGTGGGTGGGATGGCGGCTCCCGCCGGCGGGGGCAAACGAAAAAGGCCCCCGATCCGAGTCGGGAGCCTGCTTCTGCCTGCGTGTCTCTGGTGTGAGCTGCTGCTAGACGCGCGCGACGGAGCCCGGCCTCCCGGTGAGGAGTCCGTAATACCGATACCAGCGAAAGTAGGCGCGCGTCGCGGTGCTCATGGTTCCAAGGCTAACCACGCCGCCGGAGATGCGCAAGCACCGGACGCACCGTGGCCCAATGAGTACGGAGGCGACGATGGCGCCTCTTCGCGGCCGGGAGTGCGAGGAGCGATCCGCCGGCGACACGCAGCTTCATCGGTTCCCGAAATCCGCGGAGGACGCACGCGCGCGATCGCCACGGGTGGCCGCGCAATCGATCGGTTGTTTCGTCAGATAAGGAATGGGCGAGGACGATCGCCACACGGCGGAGCGGTGCCGCGCGGACGTCGGCGGATCCGCGGCGAACGCGGCCGGCGCACCGATCCGGACGCTTGTGCGGCGGCGGTCCGGGAACGCACATTGGGGCGCCCGCCGTGGAGGCCGGGCTCCTCCCCGGCTCTTCCCGCACGCCATCGAAGCTCCCTCCATGCCTCACCCGCACCTCCTCCTCCCGGTCCTCGCCGCCCTCGCCCTCTCCATCCCCCTCGCGGCCCAGGCGCCCGCCCCGTACGCCCAGGAGACGCGGTGGATCGCGGAGGCCGAGCGGCTGGAGGACACGGACCCCGCCGCCGCGCTGGCGCTGACCACCCGCGCGCTCTCCCGCCTGGACGGGCCGGAGGCCGCGCCGCTGCGGACGCGCGCGCACGTGGTCCGCTGCTCCACGGCCATGGCCGCCGCGCCCGACTCGCTCCTGGCCTTCGCCGCGGCCGGCCTCGCCGACGCCGCCCGGGCGCGCGACGCCCGCGCGGCCGCCTCGCTGCGCCTCTGCCGCGGCTACGGGTGGGAGGAGGCCGGCAAGGTGGTGGAGGCGATGGAGGACTACGGGTTCGGGGTGGCGGAGGGGCGCCGGCTGGGGGCACACGCGGTGACCGGCCGCGCCCTCCTGCTGCGCGGCCAGCTGCACTACTACCGCGGCGACTTCAACACCGCGGTCCGGGACCTGGACGAGGCGTACCGGATCTTCACGCGGCTGGGCGACGCCGGGCAGCTGCGCGGCGCCCTGAACGCCATGGCCAACCTGTACTCGGAGCCGGCCGTGGCGCAGTACGACCGCGCGCTGGAGTACTACCGCCAGGTGCTGGCCGCCAACCGCGCCGCCGGGTCGCAGCGGGGGATGGCCACCACCTACTTCAACATCGCCAGCACGCTGGAGCGGCAGGGAAAGCTGCGCGAGGCGCTGGCGCAGTACCGCCGAGGGCTGGAGATGGACCTCCGCCGCGGCGACTCGGCGGAGGTGGCGGTGGACCGGCGGGCGGTGGGGATCGTCCTCTACAAGCTGGGGCGGGCGGACGAGGCGCTGCGCCTCTTCGACCAGGTGCTGGCGTACGCGGCGCGGAACGGCGACACGGAGCTGGTGGCGCAGGCGCGCCTCTCGCGCGGGGTGGCGCTCCGCATGCTGGGGCGCGGCGGCGAGGCGCTGGCCGAGCTGGAGCGGGCGCGCGCGCACTTCGCGGGGACGGGGAATCCGCGCTTCCTGGAGAAGGTGCACGAGGAGCGCGCGCTGGCCTACGCGCAGACCGGCGCCTGGCGCGAGGCGTACGCCGCGCGCGGCGAGCAGATGGCGCTGCAGAAGACGCTGGGCGAGGCGGCGCGCGAGGAGCAGAGCTCGCGGCTGCGCGTCCGCTTCGACGTGGACCGCAAGGAGGCGGAGAACCGCGCCCTCCTCCGCGAGAACGCCCTCCGCCGCCGGGCCGAGGCCGCCGCCGAGCGGGTGCGCGGGCTGCAGGTGGCGGTCATCGTCCTGAGCGCCGTCGTCATCGCCGCCCTCGTCCTGCTCGTCGTCCGCCAGGTGGGGAACGCCCGCCGCCTCCGCGAGACGGCGCTGACCGACGAGCTGACGCGGCTCCCCAACCGCCGCCACCTCTTCCTCCTGGTGGACGCGGTGGCGCGCGCCGCCCGGTCGCGCGGGACGGGCTTCGCGGTGCTGGCGCTGGACGTGGACCACTTCAAGTCCATCAACGACCGCTTCGGCCACGCGGCCGGCGACACCGTGCTGCGGCGGGTGGCCGAGGCCACGCGCAGCGCGCTGCGCGAGGGCGACCTCCTGGGCCGCGTGGGCGGCGAGGAGTTCACCGCCGTCCTCCCCGGCGCCTCCGCCGAGGCCGCCGCCCAGGTCGCCGAGCGCCTCCGCGCCGCGGTGGAGCGCGCCGACCTCTCCGACGTCCACGCGGGGCTCACCGTGACCATCAGCGTCGGCATCGCCGTGTGGGACGCCGCAGACGGCGACTTCGCGGTGGCGCTCCGGCGCGCGGACGAATCGCTCTACCGCGCCAAGGCCGCCGGCCGCAACCGCGTGGAGATCGCCCCCGCGGCGTGATCCGCCGCCCGGTCGCGGCGAGGTGAGATCCGGGGCGCGCGCGATCCGCATCCTCCGTCAGAATCGGGCGATGGACGACGTTGCAGCCGTGGATCTCATGCCCACCGCCGATCTCCATGCGCCCACTCCGATTCTCCGCGATCGCCGCCGCCCTCCTCCTCGCCGGCTGCGGCGGTGAATCTCCCGCCGGCTGCTACGACTTCGACTGGCCCGCGAGCGCGCCCGTCCCTCCGTTCGCGCTCCTCGACAGCCTCCATCTCACCACCGAGCCCGTCGCCGCCGACTCCGCGCTCCCGGGCGCCATCCGGCACCTGCGCGTCCGCACCGCGGTGGAGGATCCCGACACCGCGCACGTCGTGGAGGGCCACTCGATCGTCCCCCGGTCGATCCGCTGGTATCACCTCTTCCACCGGCCCACGTGGGCCCGCGCCGGATCGGACTCGCTGCGGATCTTCGCCGCCGGCCCGTCCTCCAGCGGCGACTCCATCGTCCTGCGCGCCGAAGTGACCGGCGAGGGGCTTCGGGGGGAGATGACGCGCTTCGGCTTCAACTATCGGCAGTCGGGAGATTCCATCGTCTCCGTCCCGGCGGCCCTGGGGCAATCCGGATTCTCCGCCACGCGGATCGCCTGCCCGGAAGCGTCGTGAGCGCCTCCCCCGCCCCGCCGCGTCCGCCCATCCATCGCCCCGCACCCGATCGTCCATGGAGCCGCCGCGCTACGAACCGGTCCCCGAGCTGACCCTTCCCCAGGTCGAAGCGGCGATCGCCCGCGGCGATCCCGAGGAGCTGCTCCGCACCGTCCTCGCCGCGGCGATGCACGCGGAGGACGGTGCATGGGCGGAGGACGTGTGCGTGCGCCTCGCCTCCCACGCGAACCCGAACGTGCGCGGGAACGCGGTGCTCGGGCTCGGTCACATCGCGCGAGTCCACGGGAGGCTGGACCGCGAGCGCGCCCTCCCGACCCTCGAGGCGGCGCTCGCGGACGCGGACGAGTACGTGCGCGGTCAGGCGAACGCGGCGGCGGGCGACGTGGAGCACTTCCTCGGCTGGCGGACGTCGCGTCCAGATCCGCTGCGAGACTGGTACGGCGGGCTGGGCGTCGACGGAATCGAGTACGCGCTGACCGACGCGGTGGCGATCGTGGACGGCGAGCACGCGGGAACGGCGGGGAGCGTGATCACGGTCCTGGCGTTCGAGCCGGAGCCGCTGTATCTGGTAGAGCTGGGGACGGGCGAGGACGTGCGCGTGCCGCAGTCCACGCTCCGCCCGGCCTGACGATGGCCACCCATCCC
>Ga0247770_1001208_pt1 | contig 21640 bp, 9 predicted proteins | sample UWRJL136409B6_FD_179943 | JGI IMG/M metagenome (GOLD analysis project Ga0247770, IMG submission 179943) | Plant litter microbial communities from Arlington Agricultural Research Station in Wisconsin, United States - UWRJ-L136-409B-6 | ecosystem: Environmental > Terrestrial > Plant litter >... | reverse complement strand
TGGCGAGGGGGATGAGGCAATGGGGGGAGAGAGAGCACGGGGAGGTGTTGGAGTTTGATATCCCGCTGTTAATGTAGGCGATGTAGGCTGTGTTCACTTTGTTGAGGGGATTTGGGTTTTGTTTGGGGGATGTTGAGGGGAAGTTGTGATTAGTGTGTAGGGCCCGCTGTTCGGGTAATTCTCGTCGGGGTTTGCTTGGGGTTGCGGACGGGCCGGGATATATGTAATCTCTTGCGGCGGCTGATGTCTCGCTTTGCGCGTACAAATCGAGCGCTGCTGGAGGTCCAATAACCTGATTTTGGCCGGCCACAAGGTGTGCTGACATATCCGCACTTTGCTGGCACCAATCGCCGGGCATACCCGGGAATCGCTTGCGAAGCCCGGGCTGGAAGGTGGTCTGGGCCCCTGGGAGGAGATCAGCGGGGTTGCGTGCCCTCGTCTCGTCGGAGAGAGAAAATGAACTGATGTCCTTATTCCCGCCGTTCGGACCAACTGTCCCTTTGCACAAAACGAACGAGGGCGGGAGAAACGAGAGGTTTTCACCTCGCGCACGACCAGACATGCCATTGTCCCTTATATAATCTTCTTGCTACAACTGTCGCAGCAGGGATCAGGGTGCTTGGCCGTTGCTGAGGGCCGGCGCCCCTTGCGGGGAGCAGGAGCTCGGGTGTGACCCCAGAGTGCCCGCTGCAATCGATCGCGGGCTTGGCTCGGCGCTCTTGGCGGAACCCTTTCCTCGGGACTTCACTTTCTCGGCGGCCTTCTAAGGCGCGGCAGCCTCCGGAGTGTGGAGACCGCCGAGACTCGAAATTCTTGCTCTCCGTCAAACACCAGCCGGACCAAGGTCAACACCACGGCGCTCACAATTCACCACCAGAGCGACGTCGGACCAAAATCTCGCACCGCTACACCAACCGCTCCCGAGCAGAGCGCCGCTTTAACCTGAAGGCTCTGATCAAAGGTAAACTCTCTCTCTTCTTTTTCTTTTTCTTCAACTTGCTTCACGATACTCACAACTCGCAGCACAGACGGCTCGAGCTCCCCAACCGTCGTCACGATCAAGATGGGTTTGCCGCACAAGCGCAAGTTCCCGCGGTGGACGTAAGTATCAGCATTTCAATCTTCTCGACAATCTCAAGTATCATCACCCTTCCTCTCACTGTTTTTATTCGTTATTTTGCCCTGAAATCTGCTGTCTGGAGATCGCCGTCGCTTGCCCTCTTGCCCCTCATTCCAAAATGTCTCCGCAAGCGCGGCATGTGGCGTTAGGACGATCAGTGGTCTTCCGCAACCTTAGATGAGACTTCGTGATAGCTTCCATCCCATCGCTTAGCTCCATCAACCTTTTCACTGCATTTCCTCTCGCGATGTGTCACGAAAAATTGCAAATCGCAATGAGTCACCACGACATGCTTCATCCAAACACCCATCACGAACCTGTCGCGTCATTCTCCAAACCAACCACCTTGACGTCCAAAGCCCCCAAAACTTTCGCTAACAGCAACACAGCTCCGAGATGGTCGAGATCCCCGCAGCGCACAAGCCCAAGGGCCCCCCGGAGCGTCGAGACTGCAAGCCCAAGCGCAAGAGCTCCCCTCTGACAATGGAGCGATCCATCGAGCAGACAGTCGTCGAGAACATCATTGTTGACGGCGCAGCCATCGAGCGTATTTCCGTCCAGCTCACCTGTTTCTTTGACGAGCCGCCGCCGTTGTTTGAGGAAACACCCTTGGAAGAGACAACGGCGCAGGCACAGAAGAGACCAGCGGTTGAGGAGGCACTGTTCGAGGAGTTAGATGAGGAGCTCGTTGAGGAGCCGCCTGCGAAAAAGGCAAAGTTGGCTCACGAGCCTGAGACTCGGGTTGAGACCGAGGCGCTGGTCGAGGAGTCACCCTCTGAGACGGTGAAGCTGCTTGGTCATGAGACCGAGACTGAGATCGAGACGCCAGTCGAGGAAGAGACGCCCGCTCTTCACCCCGCCTTCCACGACATTTGGGGATCCTCGCTTCAGCCTACCTCTCCTAACTCGAGGCGCAACAAGGACATGCTGTGGTCGCTGACCTGGTAATGGTCACAAAGCACAGTGGAAGGTGAGTAACGAGTGCCATGCTTGTTACTTTGGCCGTTCTGATCCTCCGATCTGGGCGTGATAAGCCGCTTGTCAGAGAGCACCAGCTAACCGCTGTGCTAGGTATCTACAGTTGTTGATACAAGGAGCCCAAATCCCTTTGGGGCTCAGATGCATTCGGCTGTCGCCAACTAGACTGCTAAGTACGAATCCTTATCTTCCCTCCGTTGATCACATAAGCTGACTGTCGCATCAAGCCCCTCCCTCCCAAAACAAAACATAAACACCCTCCGTCTCCCCTCTCAGCCTCCCCTACACCACCGCGCCTTGACTTCTATCGCGCTCACGTTCGCGGTCTCGAAGCGCAAAATTCCCGCCCGCTCCAACCTGCCGCTTAAGCTCCGAAACTGCCCGCCACAAGAGAGTCGCGGCGGCGACCATGAAGAGAAACAAGATGATTATGTCGGTTACCAGCACAGCCACCACCAGCGTTTGCTGCCTCCCCTTCCATTCATCGTCGCATGTATCGATGTTGGTTGGTAGTGGTGAGGGTAAGGCGGTGGGGTAATTGGTGGGCATTGTGCTTGGCGGGCCTGTGGTTTTCATGAGACTCGAGAGGAGATATATTTGTTGAAATAAGATTGGATTCAGGGATCCGGTCGATAGGTTATGGTGCTGGTTTGGCAACGCTGATGTCAGGATCAATGCGCGGTTGGGTTGCTTCGGCTGGGAAGGAGATCTCAAGTAGAGTCAGAACAGAAGGAACGGGGAAAAGAGCTAACATATATGTTCTCGGGGCTTGCAGGTGACCTCCTGTTGTCTAACTCACATCGTTGTGTTCTGCGGTTGTGCGTGTTGCAACACATGATGGGGTGTTGAATCCTCAGGTGTTCTAAATGGCTCATCTCCATACACCGTTGTTACCCTTCCTTTGTCACAGACTCAATTAGCCAAGCAACAGGCCTCGAGCAGACCCGGTAAGGCCTCCCAAAGAGGGTAATGCGGCCTGAACTGTCAATAAATATGCCTGCATTGATCGTAAACACCGCTTTTAGCATCAAGAATCATGACTTGTTATCGCAGGATGCCTCCATCCTGGGCCCTGGCTTGGATGGCCCTCTGTTGCGGCTGGGACAGAAGCAGCCCTCGTGGGCACCGTTGCTCGTGAACATGACTCACAGATGGACGAAACGATGGACCGGGGACGGCAATAAACACCAGAAGGCAAACACCAACACAAAATCATGCGATATCACACAACCCAGGAGAAGGTAACCCAAGACTCAGGTACAGTTAAGCTACTCTACCTGTCTGAAGTCCCGCGGCCCATCACAGCGAACAAACCAAAAGCCAGACAACTCCTCAACTCCGCAGCATCAGATAGTGACCCAAGATATCCCCAACTTCTGTCCTGACAAAAGGAAACGACGTCTACGCCTCGTGCGACATGGCACGCCAGATACATCCCACCAAATGGCACCAAAGAGGAACAAAGTACGGGACAACAACAACCCCAGCTAGGGTGTGGTAGGTAATACATCCAACTCCGTCCAACAAATTCCAGCCTGATACATTGCTACACCAGGGGTATAACCCGTGACTGACATGCCAACACCTTCAAAAACAAATCACTTTTTGCTTTCCCATCCGGCTTTGCTCCGCCCAGATGCATATGTACTTGCGCCACAAGGCAATAAAATCACGCGCCACCCTCGCCGAGCCTCGTGTTCATAAGAGCTAATGTGCCTGCTATCCCGAGAAGGCCGAGGGCGGTAAGGATACCCGCGCCGGCCCGGTCGGCTGTGGTAATGGGTTTGAGCACTCGCTCCACTGCCCCGTTGCCACCACCTGCTGGATTGCCGAGACTGGTGCCGCCGGTGCTGTTGGTGACGGGAGGAATGACCCGCTGTTCGTCGACAAGCAGGGCCATGAGGGTGCCAAGAGCGTTCATCTGCTGGCCAGCGCCCGTCTGGCCGTCGTACGCACCTGTGTTCCAGCGGAAGCCGCACGTGCCGTCGGGGTTGCAGCTGTTCACCATACCAGCTGCCGAGGTGCGGAGAACCGGCATGATGATGTCATGCATCTTGGGGGCGACCTGAACAGTCTGTGCAAGGAAGCGGGCGACGTAGCCCTTGAAGGACAGCATGTCCGTCGTGCACTGGACGTGCGTATCGAGCTCGCAGGCCATTTCAATTGCGATGCCCTGCGGGAAGAACCATTCGAGCGTACGCTTGGTCACGGCGGTGAGGCGGGCGTCCCAGATCTCCTTGCCGTTGGTCTGCATGTGAATGTGTCAGCTTGGCGCGTCTTCAATTAATTGGGTTAAGGGATGCCGGGTACGAACGTAGTTGTGCATGAAGCCGAGACCTTGGATGAAGATGCCGGCTGTGTAGGAGAACTGGGCTTTGTCGATATCAGTGCAGTTCGCCTCGACGTGGCCGCCGTCGTAGATGTTGTAATCCTTGTCGATGTAGCCGACGTTCTCCATCCACTCCCACACCTTCTCAGCCCAATCCGCGTATGTGTCATTGTTAGTGTAGCGGGCGAGCCTCGCGCCCATGTTAAATAGAATGGCATTTGCAATGCTGTTCTTGTAGTTGTATCCAGTATTCGCAAACGGGATCTGCCATCGGAGCCCTCCTCCGCAGTGCTGGTTGTCCCAGCGCGCGGCCTGTGTGTTGAAGACGGCTTGGGCGAGCATTAGCCACTGGGGCCTATCCTTCGGTGGGTCCGGGAAGATGGTCTCGGCGGCCAGCATGACCGACATGCCCCAAAAGCCTTGGTCGTCATTGCCCAGCGAAATAGTCCAATTTTTGTGCATAAAGTTATTCTCCGGCTCGTTCGACTGGAAGAGGAGGGAGAACTGCGTCTTGTCGTTGTACGTCTTGTCGTCGGTATAATGCCAATAATCCACCATGGTTCCCCAGAGCGCTCCGCCCTCCCACCAGTAGTATGGCCCTCCGGGGGGCGGCCCAGGGAGAATCCCCGGAGTCTGGCCTGGCTCGTCGCCATGGTAGTAGCTCATGAGGTTCTTTGCAACCACCTTTGCCGCGGCTCGGATCGAAGCTATCGCGCAAAAATGCTGTCAGTCAATATGGCCAGCCATGTTTGCGGGAGAGGCCGACGGCGCATCGTCGCATCGCTGCATCACGGCGGCACAACACCGACGACGCGATTGAAGGGATGGGACGGGATGGAATTGGAGTCGCGGCTCACCGGGCGATTGCAGGTCAACCTCCAACGCTGCCTGCGCGGGCGCTGCGATCGACAGCGCCAGCAGGGCGCAAATGCTCCTCCTCCACATGGCCAGCCCTAATACCATCATTGTCGAGATTGCCGAGATGTGGTGTCGCGCGTAGAACGAATGGACGAGATGAATGTTCTCTCGGCGGACTTGGCGGTTGTCATTCCATGCGGCCCCTGAAGCTGAAGCGAGTCGCAGTTGGGTGGCGCAGAACCAAGCATTTGCCAAGCACGGTGCCTGAATTGGATGCGAGGGACGGCGGCGCTGGGCAGCTGGGCAGGGCGGGAGTTATATCCCCTACTGCGTAGGCCCGCCCATGCACCCAACCAGGGGCATCGTCCCACCGTCCTTACCGGGTTCGGGCTGACGTGGGTACTGCGGGGGGAGGCAGCCACGATCACCAATATTGATTCTTCCTCTCCGCACCTGCCAATCACTGCACGCGCTTCGTCCTCGGCCCACCAGCTCTCGCGCTCCGCCTCTGGACGGGCATTTGGGCCGACCCCTTTTTCGCACCTGGACAGCACAGACACGAGAACTGTTTCAGGACAAGCGCTGCGCCAGCCTGTCTCACGCACGTAAGCCCTCAATCACGACTACATTTCACGAACACTTACGTGTACGAACATTTTCGCTCCATGGCACACAGCGATTTACGAAGGTATACGAACAAAACTGGATTTGAGCCGGTGTTTTTCGCCGTCGATGAAACCGCCTGACGTCAATCTGCCGCTGGCCGCGATCGACAACAAGCGGGACGTCATGGCCTTAGCACAGCGCGTTATAACGACAAAACGGCAATTCCTACCAGGACTCGAACTTTGCATAATTTTAGGTAAGAGGGTAAATTACATTCTTGGGCGGCTCCCGTGACACTTTTGGGTCGGCTTTGGAACCCCTGAACGAGCGCGAAGGATGGCGTGGACGATGGATACGAGCCGGAACCCGGCAAGGTAAAATTGCCCCGACCAATGCTGTCCATTCTCTCACCTTAGTTAATCCGTTCCGGCGTCACGGGCAGCGTTCTCAGCCATCGGCGACGATTCAGCGCTACTTCGGCGCCTGCCGCGAAGTGAGACAACCCTGGCCTGGTAGACGGCGTGGTCAACATCAAGCTTACCCCACCCATCGGACCCCTCGATAGGCTGCAGAGGCATCACAACGGTGGTCATGCTCTGCAAATGGCCACCAACAGCAATGCAAGTTGGCACAGTCTCCTCAGAGCCACCCATTCGAATGCACGCAAAGTAAATACGCTCAGTATCCTTCATGTTTTCCAGCGCGTCGTAAAAGACGCCCGGCATCGGCAGGTCCTCATCCTTGATGCCCAGGTAGCGCGTGCAGAGCGTCCGGAGGTTGCGAACATGGCGCGGCCGATCGCTCGGCGCGCACACAAGCTCGATAGAAGCCATGTTGATGTAAGGGGTGAAGTTGCTGTCAAACAGAGGGTCGAACGGCATGTCCCGGAAGGCGAAGACGCCCCCATAGTCGCAGAAGGCTGCGACGGCGAAGGTGCCATCCCCGAGGACGCTGAGCGATTCGTCTGAATGCTCGGACCAGCCGAGAATGCTGACAACCGGAGGGGGGGCCTCGGGTTCCTGGGCCCTAGGGCCGAAGAGCGAAGAGATGTTGGGGAACCGCATCGTGTCGGGTGGACTAGTATTGCTCAAGCAGTCTTGGGATAAACACACTTGAGGTAATCTACTGCTCCGTTTCGGCGCGATTTGGGGGCGATCGGTGCGTCCCTTATACTGGGCTGCGGTGAGCATCCTTTTTATTAACGGCATGCGTGGGGGCATTGTTTCAGGCAAGCTCGCTAGCGAGATACGAACAATGATGTTGTTGAAAACCATGAGGAGTGGAAACAATCCCTGGAACATGGACAAAGAGCTTTGGGTCCTTGTTTTCCGTTGACATATGTGGAACAACAGAGCTGTGACCATTGTTTTCGTTGATAGGTAAGTTCTTTGTCCGCAAAGTATGAACAGCAGACAATCTTCCGGCTGTCAGAGCCCAACCAGGAAATCAGCATTTAGGATCCCCAACCAGTGCTCAGTGCCCGCCAAGCACACCATCCGTCTATGTAGTGCATAGTGTCTACAATTTGCCTCCTCTGATGTCGAAAGCTTCGAGAAGTTCAATGGGCCACTGGAAGTAGGGTAGCGACTCCGGCGTGGCTCCAACTTTCAACAGAGTTATCTCTTGAACATCGCCTCCAGCCCCTAGCCGGGCCACCTTAGAAGGGAGGAAAACAACAAGCGGGAATGTATCAAGTGAGTATTTCCAAAAGACTACCAATCCAAAAGTCCAACCAAAACATTTGATACCCAAATCTGCCACTTTTCTTGTAGCATCTAAAACTTTGCCTCGTCCATGTTCCTGACAAACATCGTGATCCACTTCACCGAGTTGATGTGCGCCGCAACACTGACCCTCTCATTGATAGTGTGAATGCCATTGTCAAATCCCCCAGTCGGATCCTCAGGATCATATCCGGAGTCAAACCGAAATATGTGCTTCGTCAGAGCCCAGTAGTACCGGGTGTCCGTGTTTCCTGTCATGATACCGGACGAGATGATGACATCCTCGCCATAAAGCGCACGTGTTGTGCCTGCAAAGACCTTGTACGGGCCATCGACCGAGGCGTCGGTTGGCGTGACGGGCGCCACCTCGAGTACGTCCTTCGTCTCAGTGAGAATGATGGATGATGGCTCCTCCTTTCCGTCGAAGGCGTGTAGGGTTAGATTGTACTTGTGGGCGATGTTACCCGCGAGCGAGCTCAGTCTGTCGCGGACGACTTGGGTGGTCTCGCCAATGTTGATCCGATGGTTAATGTTAACGGTGACGCGCTCAGGCAACGCATTGATCTTGATGCCGCCTGTAATCACATCGACAGCCTGCGAGGTCTGCATGAGGTATCGGATGTAGGGATGTTGCTTGGCGGCCTCCAGCGCGAGATGATCCGGCCTTTTCTTGCACGTGTGCGAGGAGGAGGAGGAGGACTTGCGGCGCGCAAGCAGTTTCTTGAGCCTCTTCGGGAACTCAGGGGAGTACGCGGCGCCGCACTGCAGCTGGGAGTAGTAGGGGTTTTCGTCGTCCAAGCGAGTGGCATAGCCTTGGTCCGCCTCAATGTTGGTGATGAGTTCACTCAGAACGCCAATGCTCGTGTGGGCAGGGGGCACCGAGGAATGTCCTCCCGGCATGCGAACTGTGATAAAGATGTCGGTGTAACCCTTCTCGGCCGTGCCGGGCAGGAAGAAACGCGAGCCCCACGCCTCTTGGTAGCCGGCGCCCTCGTCAACAATCACGGCGAGGCCATTGTCGCCATAGCGCTCGTGGATGAAGGCAGACAGCTTTTGCGCTCCCTGCTTGCCGGAGCATTCCTCATCAAACCCGAAGCTAAGAAGAATCGTGCGCTTAGGCTGGAAGTTGGCGCCGAGGAGCAGCTCGACCGCTTCAAGTTCAGCGATGAGCAAACTCTTGCAGTCTGAAGACCCCCGTCCCCATATGTACCTGCCATCGTATTCTCCACTCCTAAGGTTCAGAGCAGTCAGTTGGCCGTTGATGATAAGCCATGCAATATGTTTCTCCTCTGGGAATGGATCAAGGTGGCACTTACCACGGGGGATACGTCCAAGCCCCGACGGTCTCAGGAGGCACCGGAACTGTGTCCTGGTGGGCCATGAGAAGATTCGGCTTCAGAGACTCGTCGGTGCCCTTCCACGTGTACAGCAGACCGTGGCTGTTGACCGTTTCAACTAGCAGCTTCTCGTGGATCAGAGGGAAGGTGGCCTTAAGATAGGCTTGAAAGTCGTAAAAGACATCCCATCTTGAATCCTCGCCGATGACGCCCAAGTCGTCGAAGGACTCGCTCTTGACCTTCACGGCGCCGGAGAGACGTGCGATGCTGGCGTTGCGGAAGGCCTCGGTTTCTATGAAGCCTTGCAGCTTGTCGAGCTCCTCATCCTTGCTTGGGAATATGGGGTCAGGCTGGACACAGGCGGCCTTGAAACGCTCCTGGTGGTCTGGCTGCCAGGCGGGAACCGTTTCTGGGAGCGCGTCGAAGTGCGATGCGGCGAGATAAGCGACCGAGATAAGCGCTAAGCCCCCCAAGATGAACCGTCGTGCACGCGGTTGGCGACGGGGTGGCGGGTGGCTGCTTATCGGCAACGTTGAACCGGGCAAGCGTGTTGATTTCTCTATCGCCATTTTAACTCCCACTACCAAATGTAATGCCTCAGAAGTGGTGAAAAGAGGTGAAACAGCGAGCGGGGAGAATTGAGTCGTCGATCCTAACAAGCGGGATGACGACCCGCAGGACCCACATCGTCAAGACCTGCCGGTTTGGGAAGGCGGTGAGGGGGGCAGGACTCCTCGCGTGCAACATCACAAATCCACTGGTCGCACTGTTATTAAGTAACGGAGCAAACAGAATAATCACGCTTTGTCGCTCTGGCAGCCCTACAACGGAGCAACAGAGCAAAGTACAAAGTACCTCTCAGATAGCTAGTATAGATAGTCATCATCGTGACTATGATGGCTGTGAGGGACTCTGGTTCCTCACGCTAGTATTAAATTGTTCATTTGTGTCCTACTGCATAGACTCACCTCCGTGCATTATAGTGACAGCGACCTACAGCGACAGTGTACCACCCCCGTCTAGGAGTACTAGCTTAACAAGCTGTCTTCGGAACGCCTAACAGTCTTTAACGTCCTGCCATACGCTCTGTCTTAACCTGACTAGCCCTTCGGGTCTGTGCTAGGTGCAAGTCGTAATAATAATCTGCAAGTTATAAGCTTTAAGTTACGTTAGAACGTAACGGAGTACACTTGCCTGCTGTACCTTTTAAGCGTTTATATATATATCTCAGATCTTTATAATCTTATTATATAACCTAGATGTAATAAACTTTAAGTTAAGTAAGAACATTTTCATTTATTATACAGTGTTGCAGTGCGAGTAGGTCTAGTTGAAATGAGCCTAGTTACACTGTAACGCTATGCAGCAGAGCTTGCTAATTCTACTTAGCTTGGCATGCTAAGGCTAGGCAACAGCTGCAGCCATATACAAGACCTTAAAGGGCCTCTGTGACGACCCTGCAGGCCGTCCCTTGGGCCGGAGCGGCCCGACGAATCCCCCGCACAAGGAACAGTGCAGAAAGACAGTACGCACGGTACTACGCACTGGGCCAGGGGTGCAAAGACCCGAAGCCCCTACAACCAACCAGCAGTTGCTCAGTCTTGGCAAAAGTGCTCACCTACTGAGCATCTGTGAGACCTCTGAGCAAAAAGGTGCTCAGTAGCAGGTTGCTCAGTCTCTCACTAAGTAACAGGCCACTAAGCAAGGTATAAGGTACCTCTGGCCAGTTAATATAAATAGTTATAGTTATGCCCACAACCACCGTAAGGGACTTTGGTTCCTCACACTAATATTCAATTATTCATTTATATCCTACTGTTTAAACTCACCTCTGTGTATTATAGTGACAACAACCTATAGTGACATTAAACCCCCCGTCTAGGAGTGCTAACTTAACAAGCCGTCTTCGGAACGCCCCCTACCTATTAGCATCTTGCCATACGTTCTGTCTTAACCTACACTAGTCCTCTTAAGGCCTATATCAGGTACAGGTTATAATACGATATTAGCGTCTCAGTTCTGAACGCTATTTGTTGAATTCCCAGACACTACCTCTCTCCTATTAACATATTAACCTCCGGAAAAGGTAAAGAGATCGAGGAGGCGTAAGCTTAGCTTTAACTCCCCACTATTAACGAATTAGCCACACGCCTTAAAGACTTAAACCTTAACCAGCAGGGACTAGTTAAAGAACTTAACAAAGCCTTCCCCAGAGACATTAAAAGCCGCATTAATCTTATTAAAAAACTCTAAACCTAACTTAACGCTGTTAAGCTAGAGAATAATAACCTTAAGGGCTTATAAAAGAAATAAGTAAAGCTCCCTCTACCGTCACGCTTTAAGGGAGACTTTATATAACTAAAGTCCTAAATAACCTAACTTTAAAACTATATTACTTATTATAACAAGCAGTTCTTCAAAGAAGAAGGAAAGGTTAAGTTCACTAGAGCCCTACTAAACAGAGTAACTACTCACTAATATAAACCTTATATAAAGACAATTAATAACCTCTCTATAAACAAAGTATAAAAGGAAGCCCCTAAGACTTAGGCTCTTTTCGATAACTTTAACGTGTTTATTAACTAACTCTAGATTAAGTTTAAGGAGCTAAACGCCTTAAGGTGGGCTAAGTAACGCCTTATAGCCTTAAGATAGATATCCTTAATCTTTAAGTTCTCCACACGTTTTAAACTAGAAGCAGTAAAAACTAAACTTGGCTAAGAGGCCCTGGTAATACTGTTCTAAAGCAGTCTGAAGGAGCACGTTATTGGAGACCTTTATTAAGAAGATCGACCAGACTGCCTTCAGGAGCTAATTAAGATAATTATTAAAGCTAATAATCGGTATTATAATCACTATTACTAGAAGAATTATTAAAAGGAACAGACCCCTTACTAGCTAAGTAAACTAAAGAAGGGAAACCAGTCGACTGTAACAGGCCATTACCCCAGGCTAATAAACATTAGTATAGTAAACTGTCAGAACCAACCTAACCACGACAAGCCCTAACAGTAATAGCAGCAAAAGTAGCCTAAAGACTTATCTTAAGTCCAGTGCTTTAACTGTGATAAGAAAAGCTATATAGTGTAACAGTGCCTGTCACTAAAATAAGTTAGTTAAAAACCTATTCTGGAAGGAGGAAAGCATGTTAGGTTTAACTTAAAAGATATCTATATCAGAATGGCAGGTAATAAGGAAAACTACACTTAGATAAATAAGTGTAACTTAAAAGATAAGGAAGAAGAAGAAAGACCCTAAGATGTAATGTACTTAGTCTTTAAAGGTGTTTTAGAAAAGTTAGCTATAAAAATGCAGGTTATAACAGACTAACTTTAAAATGGAAACTTAAAACTACTAAAAGTGTAGGTTATAAAAGACTAACTTTAAGAAGAGATGTTCTAATTAGCAGTTATAAGCCTTAAAAACCTCACTTTATAAGCCTAGGAATTAAGGAAGTCTAGAAAAGACCCTAACTTAGAAATTACTAAGATAGTAAAAAGAGTTGAAAAATTAGCCCTTTAGGCCACTTAAACGGTGAAATAAGCCTTAGAAGGTGAAAAAGAACAAGCTGAGAGAATCAAACTAGAGAAACGGAAGTTCTTCTTAATAGTACCCTTTAAAACTCTTAAACACTTTAAGCACACTAAATAGGTTAGCACCCTTATTTCCTTAAAAGAAGGACAGCTCGGATAGCTGCTCTGCATTAAAGCTAGTGTGCCTTAAACTAGTACCTTAAGGGTCCCTTAAGAAGGTATAAAGTAAGTATATTAATAAAGAGTTTAAGAGTTAAAGGAAAAGTATTAGGAATTAGTAAATAAAATAAAGGACCTGTAAATTAAAGGTCTTACTGTAATATTTAAAGATAGAGTAGTAAAAATTAAGTTATAACTCTGTAATAAAGTTCGCTTTACTAACTAACTTAAATATTAACTTATTAAAAAGGACTATTTCGTGGAAGAATAAGCTAGGCTGTTACTACTTAAGTTCTAGGAAAAGGTTTAGGAGAAATAACATATATAGAGGTAAGTGGAAGAAGAGAAAGAATAAGGCACTACTTCCCCCGTTCTATACTTTATAATTATAACACCTATAGTTAACATTAACTACCCTAATCACAGAGACGTACTGTAGATCGATTACGTGTATAACAACTACATTTTTAACTAACATTATAAGCCTAAGGCCCTTTATAATCACTTTCCTAGCACATAAAGACAGGATTACACTGTTATAAGGGTAAAGTTAAAACTAACCTATTACTAAGTCTCTTACTCTTTAATAAGAGAGTTTAATAATAAGCGGAAGGTCACTATAATTAACTAAACCCCTATTACGTGTTAGTAAAGAGGGGTACTTAATAACTGCCTTATTGTAATGTGCTTATTATACCTTAACGGAAAAGTTAAAGAATAGCAGAAGTAAGAAGATTACTAGCAGATCTAAAAGTAGAAAGACATTATTATAATCCAGTCTTATAAAGCGTATTATCGACTTATTAAAGACTTTAAGAATATTATACCGTTTAAAGTTAACTAGACGTTAAAGCGTGAAAACCTAAGAAAGGTTAATTGTTAAGTTTATTAAAGTTACTTATCTTTCTAGAAGGAATTAAGAAAAGGCTACGGGTCTTCTAAAAGGGCTAGAAACTAGTAGTTCGCTAGTTAGTAAGAACCTTAAGAAAAAGGAGAGGTATTTAAAGGTTAGGTTAGATAAGACCTTAAGGATAAATAATTATTATAACTTAGATATTAAAAGAGTATAAGTATTATTCCGTTAATATTAATATAATAGATAAAAGAGGGAGGTTATTTAAGGTAAAAGCAGTAATTAATAATAGGAGTGCTTTTAACCTAATATACCCCTTATTAGTTAACTAAAGGAAACTCCTTAATAAAGTGTATAAAGAGGTTATTCCCATTTAGAATGGAGAAGGAGGCCTATATTAGTATAATAACAGTAAAGTCACCTACCACTTATTACTCTTAATTAAAATAGACAGGGATAAATAATAAATAGACTTTAACGTTATATTAGTTATAGGTTATAATATAATATTAAGTTTACCTTAGTTAAAGAAGTATAACCTTATAATCGATTAAAGGAGTAGTTACCTTACCTTCAGTAAGTCCTTTAGCTAAGATTACTGTTTAAAGAAAACTAAAAAGGCACTAAACCGTTTTAGAGATATATAAAGTACTTAAAAGCACGCTAAACCCTTAGAATTAAGTACAGTTTAGGTTAGGTTTACTAAAACGGTTAAAGGATTAAAAGGTTTACTGTATTACTTAAATGATAATTTAAAAAGTAGAAAGAAGCTAAAAGTTAATCTATAAATAAGTAAAGAAGTCGACTTATCTAAGGTACCTGTAGAATATAGGAAGTTTACCTTATTTTGAAAAAAGATACTGTAATTACTAGACTACGGACTATAAGACTATAAAATTAAGTTAAAGCCGGGAATAAAACTCCATAGCTTCTAGCCTTACTATTTAAACCCCTAGCAGGTTAAGGCCTTACGGGAATATATTAATAAAAACTTAAAGAATAGGTTTATTATGGAGTCCCAGTCCCTGGCAAGGTACTTAATACTGTTTGTTTTAAGAAAGGGAGATAATAAATTACGTATAATTATTAACTACTAAACGTTAAACGAAGATATAGTTAAAAACCGTTACCCTTTACTATTTATTATAGAAATACGAGAACGGATTACTAAGGTAAATTAGTTCTCTAGCCTTAATTTCCCTATAGGGTTTAACTACGTTAGAATAAAGGAAGAGGATAAGCATAAAACGGCTTTTCAGACTCGTAACGGGCATTACCAGTACTGTATTATACTAATAGGATTAATAAACACCCCTGTAACTTTCTAAGGCTTTATTAACAGTGTTCTCCACCCCTTCCTTAATAAGTTTATCTTTATATATTTAGATAACGTTTTAATTTATTCTAAAACTTTAAAAGAATATTAAAAGTATATGTAACAGGTTTTAATAACTTTTAAAAAGGTAAAGCTGATAGTAAACTTAGAAAAAAGCTATTTCTACGTTTAGGAGCTAAACTATTTAAGGTTTAAAGTAACCCCTGGAAAGCTTAAAATATAAGCGGAGAAGATAAAGGTAATTAAGAATTAACCTATTTTAAAGAACTAAAAAGAGTTATAAACCTTTATTAGTTTTATAAACTTTTATTACTATTTTATTAAGTACTTTATGAAAATTGCAAAACCACTTTATAAACTTATAAGTGAAGGAAAGCCGTTTAAGTGGATTAATAGATAGTAGAAGGCGTTTAAAGACCTTAAATATGCCTTTATCACCACACCAGTCTTAACCCTCCCTGATTTCTTAAAACCTTTCTAAGTTAAGACAGACTCCTTAAAATTCGTAATTAGTAAAGAACTTAGCTAAGTCCAGGATAATGGGAAACGTTACCTAGTCACCTTTTTGTTAAAAGGAATCTATAGGCCAGCCTTACGATATCTAATCTATAATAAAGAACTAATAGTGATTATTTAATACTTTACTAAGTAAGCACTGTATCTAAATAGCACGAAAGAACCAGTTTAAATCTTTTCAGATTATAATAACCTCTAGTACTTCTTAATAAAGGAGCTTAATCTACAGCAGGTATAATAGGTAGAGTTAATAACCTTATTCCACTTCCAGATTTACTATGTTAAAGGAAAAGATAATAGGTAAGCTAATACTCTCAGTCGGAGATAAGACTATAAAGATGCTAATCCAGTCCTAATCCCTGTTATTATATTCAATGAAGCTAAGAACAGTATACTAAAGTATACACTGTAAGTATTAGATAACTAAATATTAGAATAAATTATTAACATCTATATAAACTTATAAATAAAGTATAACATCTATTAATAACAGCAGGACTTTTAAGTAAAAAGGCTAGCGGAAGGTACTTACGAATATAAATACCCTTTAAGAGACTTCTTAAGGCATGTGTAAGATTATAAGAAGGAGTGCTTAAAGCATTTAAATTACGACGAAACCGGTTATTAGCTAGAATAATTATTAAAAGGTATAAACAGCACACTTAAATTAGGAGTAAAACTTTAATACTAGGAGAAACTGTACATTTATAACTTAGGTAAACGGAAAGAGTACGTATAATAAGTTTATAAGTCCTAACTTAAAGGACATATAGGCTAAGCTAAAACTCTTATATAAGCCTAGCAAACGTACACCTTCTTAAGAATAAAGAAGCTAGTTAAAGAAGTGGTTAATAACTATAATATTTACTACCGGAAGCAGAATTAATATTATAAGCCTTATAAGCTTTTTAAACCACTTCCTATATTATAAGCGCTATAGAGTTTAATCTCACTTAACTTCATTACTAGGATCCTAAAGTCTAGGGACCTTATTATAAGAGTTACCTATAATTAAATCCTTATGGTAGTTGATAAATTAATAAAATGGGCTTACTTTCTACTAACCTTAAAGGATATAACTGTGGAGTAACTCACTTATATCTTTAAGAAAGAGGTAGTTTTATAACACCTCTGGCTAGATAATATCGTTACAGACTAAGATAAGCTAATTGTGTTAAAGTTCTAATAAGGACTAATGTAAAGAATAAGTGTGAAAAGTAAACTTTTAATAGTATTCCACTTACAGACGGATAACTAAACAGAGTAAGTTAACCAGATACTTATAATATATCTTTAAACTTATATTAACTTTAAATAAGATAATTAGCTTAAACTGTTACTAATAGTACAGATAGCTTATAATATAACGTTAGTTAAGTTAACAGGTATGTTACTATTCTTCACTAACTACAGTAAGGAGCTTAAGCTTTATCAAAGCCTACCTACCAGCACCCCTTAAGTTACAGTTTATATAAACTAAATGTAAAAGTTATATAACTACTTATAAGCTGAACTTAAGTTTATACGCGAATAAATAAAGAAGTTTACTAATAAATACTAAACTAAGTAATTAATGTTTAAGAAAAGACTCTACTATAATAGTAAACAAGTTAAAGGACCGACTTTTTAAGAGGGAGATTACGTTTACCTTTTTTTATAAAACTTACATTTGAAACGGCCTAGTAAGAAGCTTAACTTTAAAAGGTATAGACCGTTCCGGATTAAGAAAAAGGTCACTACCTTTAATTACAAACTAAACTTACCCATTAATATAAAGGTGTAGATTAAGGTTTTCTATATCTTACTTCTAGAACCTGCCCTAAAAGGAGTTCCTCTGGAAAAGAAGATTAAGATTAACGCTAATAAGGATAAGTATAACGTTAAAGAAGTTATAAATTTATAAAAGGGAAAGAACACGTTTAAATATCTCGTTAAATAGCTAGACTACAGCCCTGAGAGTAACTTATAAGAACCAGTTAAGAACCTTAAATACCTAGACCTGATTGCGGAATTCCATTAAAAGAATCCAGACTGACTAAAACTAACGATAAGAATTAAAAATAAGATAAGATCTGACATCTAAACTACCATACTAAAGAGCAAGACTACCGTGGGATTTAGAGCCTAAAAAGTGGTAGAAAACTCCTTAATAGGTACAGGAGGACATTTATTAAAACCCTTAGCCAGGGGTGTAAAGACCTGAAGCCCCTACGAGGAGGCTAAGCCTCTAGAGCTTTATAAGCACCGTAAAAAAGAAAAGTTAGCAAAAAGAAATAAGCGCGCTATCGCTACACTACAGAACTGTAAAGAGGAAAAAAGCTACAAATTAAGTTAAGAAGAGGTTGTTAGCTATAACAACCCCCTGGAAAAAGAACCGGTAGGTGTTCCTGTTAGAAAGCCTCCCTAGTTGAAAGACTTATTAGCTTTAGGAGGAGTAGCTAGACAGGCCTCCTCCTACTCTTAGAAATGGAAGATCTCCACCTCTTGACTAAACGTAAAAAAAGCTTGCTCTTCTATCCTGTAATGCTAGGTTTCAATCCGTTTAAATTAAGTAGCGGCTTCACGGAGCTCTTGGGTTTTCAACTCCAAGTTCCACGCAGCAACGTCATACTTAACGTTAAGACAGCGCTTCTTAGAAAAGAGCCGTTAAAGGAAAACGTCGCTATAATTAAACATATTATATAAAGATAAAGCTCCTGCTAGTAAACATTCAGAGCAGCTGTCCGATCATACAGTAATAAGATAAAAAAGTAATTTTAAAGAATAATAACTATAAGGTAACATTTATAATCTAAAAGTCAAAGTAAAGTCTGTAAGGTTACGGCGATAAGAGGTATTGTTTTTTAAAGTACGCTTTTATATACAGTTAGCAGGTATAGTTACGTTAAGAAAGAAGGAACACTTTTACTAAGGTTCTTTATGGAAAAAGAACGTTAAAGAGGGGGAATTGTGTGACGACCCTGCAGGCCGTCCCTTAAGCCGGAGCGGCCTAACGAATCCCCCGTATAAAGAACAGTGCAGAAAGACAGTACACACAGTACTACATATTAAGCTAGGGGTGTAAAGACCTAAAGCCCTTACGACTAACTAGCAGTTGCTTAGTCTTAGTAAAAGTGCTTACCTACTAAGCATTTGTAAGACCTCTAAGTAAAAAGGTGCTTAGTAGTAGGTTACTCAGTCTCTTATTAAGTAATAGGCCACTGAGCAAGGTATGAGGTACCTTTAGCCAGTTAGTATAGATAGTTATGGTTATGCCCACAACCACTATAAGGGACTCTGGTTCCTCACGCTAGTATTCAATTGTTCATTTATGTCTTACTGTTCAGACTCACCTCTGTGCATTATAGTGACAACGACTTACAGTGACATTGAACCCCCCGTCTAGGAGTGTTAGCTTAATAAGCCGTCTTCGGAACGCCCCCTACCTGTTGGCGTCCTGCCATACGTTCTGTCTTAACCCGCGCCAGTCCTCTCGAGGCCTGTGTCGGGTGCAGGTCGTAATAGCCTCCCCGCGGCTTTAAATATATCTACATGACTCTACTAGGAAGATGGAGGGTTTTCCACTTCCTTTATAGATAATGCCCTTAAGGCGTAGCTAGTTAGACTAGTTAAGTAGAGAAACAATGCAACTATGCTGCTTTCAATTAAGTGAATTAACAGGTCCTTTAATTTATTTATTTTATATATAAATTTCTTTATAAGATTTTAAACTTATTTAACTTTATATTATGATTTCTATATACTATCTATTTTAATAAACCCCATTTCATTTATATATACACTCCATTTATATAAATTAATTTTAATAGATTTAATCCTATTTATTACATAATTCTACCCCCGGTAGTGGCTGAGAAAGTGGCTGAGTAATGTTGTGATGCAATGTTAGTGCGCACTAACATTAAAACGTATATAAGGTGTGCAGAATGTGGGGTGTACAGGAAGTGGGAGCTCCATCTTACACTTTAAAATCGGGGCTGTGCTTGGAGAAATTTAGGCCTGAAACGGAACCCTCAGCTTGCAACCCCACACCTCAGTTCGGGGCAGTTGAATTCTGCCAACCATTGGTTCTGCCATGGCGTGCCTTATCACTGCCTGAGAACGCAACCCCAGCTAGCTGGTGAATCTCCCCCTCACCAACCTCTTTCCCCAGCACTTCATGCAGGCAGGATCAGCACCCTCTCCATTTTGAAGCACCAGTAAACCCTCAGAGCAGTCATTTGCACGACAATTGAAGAGGTCCGGCTACCGTATCTACCTCATCCCTCAACATTTCGAATGTTGTTTACGAACTACTTCGGCTGGAGCCTCTACCCTAGTAAGCTCGATGCCACGGTTCTGGCCTGCTTTGTCTGTGTTCTACTGGCAGTGTACGTCTACGGAGCCGCACGACGGGGCGAACGAGAGCGAAGACGCCAGCGCATTCAGGCACGGGAATGGTCAATTGGTAACAGCGACCTTGGTCCTCAGGCACGGGAATGGTCAATTGGCAACAGCGACCTTGGTCCCACAGCGGGACTGGAAGAGCAAATACTGCGGGACAAAGTGTTAGCGCGCAGTAGGGCGCAGCTCGCCGCCGATTTTCTCACGGTGCTTGACATGGAAGGATATGACACTAGCGGCGTTTCCGCTGAGGAGATGATATTTGCGATGCGCAAACACGACAACCCGAGTCAAGCCTGGGAATGGATCCAAGAGAGACGCGCCGTTACGCTGAGCTTGCTGGAAAGAGCTGACGACTCTGGCTTCTGCGTTGCTTGTTCCCGGATTGCGCGTGCCGGGGCCGAAGACATACTGCATCATTCCACAGTCAACTTGAAGCGAAGCGCCGAGCTTGGTTGTAGGCTGTGTGAGCTCTTTTGCACTTCTGGTGTCGTGAGTTGGCCAGAAGTTGCTACGGCAGGAACGAACCTCGACCCGAGCACCTGGACGTGGACGGTCGAGTCGTACCACGCATCACAAGTGGTGGTCGACTGGAAGCAATGGAAAGTCAGATTCAAGCCGAGTGGAGGTAGGACTGTCACATTCGAGATTTTCAAGGCAAATACGCCGACCCGGTATCCAGCGCTCGGGGAGAGCGGTACCAGTCGTGTTGAGCCTATCGCGAACACCTCTAACGCCAAGAAGTCACAACCGGCAGCGTCTTCCCGGAAACAAGAGCTTGAGCGACAGGACATCCTCGACCAGGTCTCGGTATCTGGGCAGCGGACACCTTACCGCAGCATCGCCGATCATGCCGAGTCCGACGCTTGTGACACCCTAGCCCGCAGTTGGCTCCAGGACTGCCTCGATGGGCATTCCAAATGTCGCCATACCGGTCCCGCCAACGTTCCCACACGCCTCCTCGAGATCAAAGACGACCGCGTCTTCCTGCGCGATACTACCAACCTGCCGCCACTCTCTGCATTGCCACCCTACGCTACGCTCTCATACTGCTGGGGGGCGCAGCCCGCGCTGAAGACGACTACGTCGAACTTGTCCAGCCACAGACAAGACGGCATATTGATATCCTCCCTCCCCAGAACGCTCGCAGACGCGGTCCGGGTTGCTTCACGCTGCGTGTCCGTCGACTATTTATGGGTCGACGCACTCTGCATCATTCAAGACTCGGTAGCGGATTGGGAAGCCGAGTGCTCCCGGATGGGTGATTATTACCGCAACGGCCGCGCAACTATTTCGGCTCTGAGTGCTGCCTCGTCCAGCGCGGGCTTCCTCCACGAGCGAGCTGGAATCCCAGGCGGTCGCGTGGCCCCTTTTCACCCCCATCAAGCTGGTGATATTTGGGTTCGCCCCGTCCCGCCATCCAGAAACGATGTGTTCCGCTTAGCACCGCTAACACGTCGCGGCTGGGCGCTGCAAGAGCGGCTCCTATCCACACGGGTTCTGCACTACACCTCGTCACGGCTGTTTTGGGAGTGCCTGACTTGCACCATGTCCGAGGACACAACAGAGGCGGAAGCGGCGCGGACGGACATGTCGGGACTCGTGTCTTCGGAGGGCGAAGACTTCAAGCGCTGTCTGTGGCCGCAGCAGGACCACCAACTTAGCAGCAAGGCCGGCACCGAGGTCGCTGGAACGGTATCAGCGCCCATACAGATCGACCATCATTGTATCCAGTGGGGCACCTTCTCATTGTGGTACCGGCTCGTCGGCCAATTTACGTCCATGGAGCTCACTGTCGCATCTGATAGGATTCTTGCCATCGGAGCCATCGCAGAACGCATGGGACACCTTACCGGAAGTCAATACGGCCATGGAGTTTTTGTCGACGATCTCTCAGGGCTTTGCTGG
>Ga0247770_1001207_pt1 | contig 21665 bp, 27 predicted proteins | sample UWRJL136409B6_FD_179943 | JGI IMG/M metagenome (GOLD analysis project Ga0247770, IMG submission 179943) | Plant litter microbial communities from Arlington Agricultural Research Station in Wisconsin, United States - UWRJ-L136-409B-6 | ecosystem: Environmental > Terrestrial > Plant litter >... | reverse complement strand
ACTCCGTGCACTGGCCACCCTCACGGCTATAATAACACGGCTTCCACTCTCGAAGATAGAAATAATTAATCACCTTCAACACACACTGCTTTCCAATGCCTTAACCCCTTTTGCTTTTTAACAATTACTGTATTATATAACCTTTCTTACTACAGTTAAAGTATTAGACTTATAATAAGTCTTTAAGTAGCTTCTGCTATTATTATTATTAAAGCTTATCACAGTTGAGTTGATTTTAATAGTTTATTATACTAATATCTATTAAACTAGGGTAGTAACCTATTACGGTTAACTAATTCCCCTTTTTTAATTTACTTAGTTAATAAAGTGTTCGTTCCTTTTAAAAGTTCTTTTAATAATAGTAATTATAATACTGATTATTAGCTTTAATAGCTATCTTAATTAGCTCTTAAAGACAATCTGGTTAATCTTTTTAGTAAAGGTCTTTAGTGATATATTCCTTCAGTCTGCTTTAGAATAGCATTATTAAAGCTTCTTAACTAAGTTTAATTTTTGCAGCTTTTAGTTTAAAGTGTGTGGAGAACTTAAGGATTAAGGATATCTGCCTTAAAGTTATAAAGTGTTATTTAACTTACCCTAAGGCGTTTAGTTCTTTAAACTTTATTTAAAATTAGTCGATAAACACGTTAAAGTTGTTAAAAAGGGCTTAAGTCTTTAAGGCTTCCTTTTAAGCTTTATTTACAAAAAGGTTATTAATCATTTTCATATAAGGTTTATATTAGTAAGTTACTACTTTATTTAATAAAACTTTAGTAAACTTAATCTTTCCTTCTTCTTTAAAGAACTGTTTATTGTAATAAGTGATATAACTCTGGAGCTAGGTTATCTAAGACTTTAATTATGTAAAGTCTCCTTTAAAGCGTAAGGGTAGGGGAAATTTTACTTGTTTCTTTTATAAGCCTTTAAGGTTGTTATTCTTTAGCTTAACAGTGTTAAGTTAAGCTTAAAGTTTCTTAATAAGATTAATACGGCTTTTAATGTCTTTAGGGAAAGCTTTATTAAGTTCTTTAACTAGTCCCTGCTAATTAAGGTTAACTCCTTTAGGCGTACGGCTAACTTATTAACGGTAGGGAGCTAGGATTGAGTTTAAGCTTTTTTAAGCTCCTTACCTTTTTTAAAGGTTAATATATTAGTGGCGGGAGAGAGGTAATATCTAAAAGTTTAATAAATAGCGTTTAGAACTGGGACGTTAATATTATATTATAACCTACACTTAACATAGGCTTTATTAAGGACTAATATGGGTTAAGACGGAATATATAACAGGATGTTAACAGGTAAAGGTATTATAACCTGCACCCGACATAGGCCTTAAAAGGACTGGCGCAGGTTAAGATAGAATGTATAGCAGGACGTTAACAGGTAAGGGGTGTTTTGAAGACGGCTTATTAAGTTAGCACTCCTAAACGGGGGTTTAATGTTACTGTAGGTCGCTATCACTATAATATATAAAGGTAAGTCTGAACAGTAAGATATAAATAAATAATTAAATATTAACGTAAGGAACTAAAGTCCCTTACAGTAATTATAAGCATAACTATAACTATCTATACTAACTAGCTAGAAGGTACTTTATACCTTACTTAATCTGTTATACTTAATAGTGCATTACGTAGTTACAGCTAAGCAGTTAACTAAGTGGTGCTTAATGTTATTAGTCCTTATAAACTACTAAGTACTTTCTTACTAGCCGTAAGGGCTTTAGGTCTTTACACCCCTAGCCCAGTACGTCTGGACAGTATACACTGTCCTCCTGCACTGTTTTTCCTGCGGGGGATTCGTCAGGCCGCTCCGGCCCAAGTGACGGCTTATAGGGTCGTTATAAAAGGGCGTTTTAAAGACAGCTTATTAAGCTAGCACTTTTAGATAGGGGTTTAATGTTACTATAAGTTATTATCATTATAATGTATAAAGGTGAGTTTAAATAGTAAGATATAAATAAATAATTGAATATTAGTGTGAGGAACTAGAGTCTCTTATAGTGGTTATAGGTATAATTATAGCTTTCTATATTAATTAGTTGGGAGGTACTTTGTACTTTACTTAGTCTGTTATGCTTAGTGGTACACTACGCAGTTACGGCTAAGCAGTTAACTAAACGGTGCTTAGTGTTGTCAGTCCTTGTGGATTACTAAGCACTTCCTTACTGGTTATAGAGGCTTTAGGTCTTTACACCCCTGGCCCAGTGCGTTTGGATAGTGTGTACTGTCCTCTTGTACTGTTCCTTCTGTAGGGGATTTGTTGGGCCGCCCCAGCCTAGGTGATAGCCTGTAGGGTTGTCATAATACCGCGTAAGGTGAGATTAGTTTAGAGCTTTAGGTTAACTCTGTAAATTTACAGGTAGTTAAAAGACTGTTATTTACGTAACCGATCTTAGGAGTGTTATTGTAATAGATATGAGATTTAAGTTATTTGTGTTAGCAGTATGGAGAAATTATAATCCTTTAACCGTTTTTAGTTTTCTCCCATAACGAACTTGCTTACTCCCCTATCTGCTTCACTAGGATAATTCTTGCCAAACCCTCTTGTTCGGCCCATCTATAGTACTAAATATCTGATAGGTTGCTTATTACCTGAGAAACGAAAGTGACTTGATGGGAGACATACTGAGCTACTCGCTCTCACTAGGTGTGGCCGGGGCCGTTGGGGTGGGCGTGTCCGTCCGTGGAGATGATCGCCGTTGCGGAGGAATCGATTGCATCCTTCCGGTCAGCGGAGGGGAGATTGAAATTCTGCGTTGACGATCCGCCGGCACTGCTAGCCGGGGACGATTTCTTCAGGGAGTGCTTTAAGGAGATTGAGCCACTCTTTGGTGTGTTCCGGGTTTGAAACTCGCTGCTAAGTCAAATTGGTGATTTGCCGATGTAACTCAGTTAAACTCTTAACTTAATTAACATTTCCGTTATAGGCGCGATTATGACTTGTCTAGCAGCTCCGCATACCCACATCCATGCCCGGGGTTTTCTTTTGACTCAGGCCATTGGCAGTATAGTTACACAGAACCAAGCCCGTTCCGCATTCTCAAAGTCTCTCCACTTCGGGTGAAGGTTTTGGCGAAACCGGGTACTTAACTCCCTATTCACCCATCATGGACCAAGTCTGGGTACGTACTCAATTGACGATCTCATAAAGGAGGCTTGCTATGACCACTTTATTATCATCCGACGTAGTCTACAGCTACTAGCATCGCCTCTCAGAGTAAAACACCATGGGCCCTCCTTCTCCCTTGATCCCGCATATCTTCCTCCTTTCTTACTCGCCCTTATTACCGCAGCACTCGCACTTCTCCCACCCCCACGCCCCGGTCGCCAATGCGGCCCAATGTCTGCGCATCCGGCCGACCCTGCTACTTCATGTCTTCGATGATAACTTTAGAGTCCTGGACGTCGTCTAGAATACCAGAACTTCAGCCGAGGGCCGGTACGCTGGATGTCACAGAATCCAGGCCTTGCGATAGCCTCCAATTGTGGTGATCTCACCACAACTGCTAGCGCCAGCCACCAGAAGAGTGGGGATATCACCACTCCAGCCAGCGATTCAGAAGGCCCACTGCAAGGAATTATATAGAGGCCTTCCACGGCTCAATCCAAAGAACAGGACAGAGCAATTCACTCCATCATTGAAGCCTTCGATTCCAATACGTGTCACACTGGAGCTACTACTAATATTCGCTTCGGAGTATAACTCTATATAGCTTGATATAACCCCTGTGCTTAATCATGCTCTTCCTATTTTCAAGTTCCTACTGCCCCCGGTTGGTTCGGGTAGTTGCCATCTCCCCGGGCAATTGAAGCATGAAACCTTCGAAACAAGTAGTCGATTTTCTAGTATAGTTTGCCTTTGGATTTGGTAGAAAATAGCTACTTGGCGCTTTTCTCCTTTGGACCACTAGGTTTGCGAGGAGGGAAAAAAGAATCGATCTTCCTCTGCTTCTTGTCAAACTTGGAGTTGCCGATCCCGCCTCCCGTCTTCTGGAGTCCCGAGAGATGATCGACGTAGTTGATGGCGACGAAGTCAACCCGCGCAGCCGAGAGAACTGGGCCGCTATGGCTGGTGGCCGCGGGCTGTGAGCTGGAGGAGGGCTCAGAGGGAAGCGTCCTAGTCTTCAGGACTACCTCATGGTACGCTGCACTGCTGAGGAATTCGTCCAGTGGTACGGACTCCAGTCGCATAGCCCCGGGAGCAGAGAGCCTTAAACCTTGCAGCGCTCTCAGCACGCGAACGAACTGTAGCCACACGTGTGAGTGTATTCCCCCATGGGCGACAATGAAAACGCATTGCGGAGTGTCAGACAGGAGGAGGTCTTCGAGCAGTGGGAGCAAAACAGCGTCGAGGAAGCGTTTCGCCCTACCGTTCACTTCCTCGAACGGCTCTCCCTCTATGTAGGCCCCTCCTCCAGACTGGGCTGCTGCGGATTCTGAGACTTCTGGGTTCCTTTCGCGAAACTGCTTCTCACGGAGCTCGCCGAGCTGGACAATCTCAATCGCAGGCTTTACCAAAGAGCTTGACCCAGCAACATCCTGGAATAGGTACGCATCGCGGATGGCCTCTGCGGTCATGCGGGCCTGCTGGAAATCCGAGCAAAACATGTAGGGAGCTGGCCCCAGGATAGCCGCCCGTCCGGCGAGATGGGCACTAAGCCGGCTAGATTGGATGACGCCATGGGAGGTCAGGGGCGAGTCCGGCGGCCCTGCACTACAAACACTATCAGCATGACCATATTCACCAACACCGCTTTCAGACGGGACCATTGAACGTACTGGCCACGGGACACGTCGTCGATTGACTCGCCATGGCGGATGAAGAAAATATGTGTCTCTCCCATTCCGGATGATGTTTTTTTTTACTCGGCTGTGGGTAAGACTAGTGTTGAAATTGAGAAATAGTGTATACACATACAGATTTGGCCCTCATGGGTTTCCCTGGCTGAAGAGCGCTGGGTGAGTCGTCACCTGTTCTGAACCAAAAAAAGAAAGCCCGGGGCTGCCCTTACGTAACACCACTAAGCCAGTAATTTTTTGTTGATTAGCTATCAAGTGTTGCAAGTTGCAAGCCACGGACGCAAGGAATCGCCGCCACCCCGCAGGAAACTGGTTTGATTTGCTGAGCGAGCTCATGTTATCGACGACAGGGTCCATCTGTTGGCCCGTTTGGAAGCGCGAAAAAGCGCCCCCCGGCGTGATGCACCGGGAGCCACGGATCCGCGAAAAAGAAACTTCTGCTGTGCTGGATGATGTCATCAACATCAAAGTGCGTAGATTGAATGGTCACGCGATCCGCCGCGAGTCATGTCGCAACGTTCCGGAGGCGGGCTCCGCCTCCTATTCAACCAATCTGAGGCCTCACGGTAGGAGCAGGAAGATTGACTTAAAGGCACATAGTCGAAATGGGTGCCCAGCCGTAGCTGACTTGGGCCACTCAGAAGCGAATACGCCCTGGGAGCGGAGCGCGACTAGAGCCTGACGAGACTCAGGCTGGCACGCCTTGGCTCCTGAAGCGTGTCTCAACCCTCTGTCCGTGCAAAGGTATCCGGCCCGAACATCTGCAGGCGGATGACGAGTTCCTCCGCAGCTCTCTTTGACTTCGGCAGCTGAAGATTCTGAGAGGACGGCAGCGATAACGAGCGAGAACGACCACACTGCCGACGCAGCTTTTTGGAAAGGCGACTTGGACAACCTCGGCCTTCCAAAGCCACTTCTTTCGGACAGGCGCTCGGGAGGGGAAGCGGCGGTGAAGCAAGACAAAAAGGGAAACTCGTCCGCTGGTTGGTCGGCGGAACGAAATGAAATCCTCGGGAAAACAAGTGCAGATCTTTCTCTGATAGAACATCGAACTCCGCCGAGGTTACTGCAGACTCAAATCTCGACCACCGGCATGTTCCGTCACCGCAGAGGCTTCAGTCCAACATCTGGTAAAGAAGAGGTATGAGCAAGTGTTGGTGGCAGACCGTGGAGCACAGGGGATATGCTTAGGCATGCGGCTCCGGGGAGCGACTAGTCATTCGTGACTTTCGCTTGAAGTACGCCATCCTTTTCATGTCTCGAATCTGCCATTCTAGGCGGTGATTGTCCCGGCGTTATTATATGTGAGGCGGCTCTCGGCCGGCGCGCTGCCTCCGGTCCCAGCGCTGTGGTCCGTCCCACTTGGACCAGCGACCCAGTCCCTCAGACGGCAGCCCGCACCGCCGCTCCCAGACCCGACAAGGGATATATCACAGGGGATCGCCTACGCTAAGACATGTGCGTTGCCGCACGTCAGTCACCCTGGTTTTACATACCATTTACTGTGTATGATTGGGCGTCGTGGCCGTCTCCCAACCACGGGAGTGGATCTCCCCACGCATCTGGCAAGGATTTGCGATTGACCGGATTGAAATTTTACGTCCCTGTAATGCAGCCAGCGGCCTTGGGCCACGCGTTGGTTTAGCGAAGGCTTCTAGCGTGCGAGTGGAATGAACCTTTACGCCATAACCCCGACAGCTTGGTCCAACCGCTCCGAGATTGCTTTTGCAGCCGCAGTCAATCCAACCACGCCCAACGCCCACGGCTATTGCCGAAACGGGCAAACTGTCGTCGCCCAGGCATGCATGGTCCTTCGCGAAATGAAACAGGCAAATAGTCGAAGGCAGCGTGGACAGCTGGCGGCCATTCCGAGCCAATAAGTGGGAGTCGGCCAGGTGCCATTCGGCGAATTCTCCGCGCCGACTCACAACCCATGCTGGCGACGGCAAATAGGTAACGCTGTTGGCCCACGGCCCGCTTTGATGGACATGAGCGGCTAACACAGAGATCAGCATCAAACGCAAATGCCAGACCAACATGATCCGCACTCCTGCCTCCTGCTTCCTGCCTTGGGGATGAGAGAATCAATGTCGCAAAACGGGTGTTCCTTGGCCGAATGTCCTGCCATCAAGGCACGCAGATTCCTGGCTTCAACATACAAAGCACTAATCTATGTACCTAGATTATTGCGAGGGAAATAGATCTGTGAACATCTAGCTGTGCCATATCCTAAATGAACGCTCTCCAAGACGCTGTTGCTACGGAATCCGCTCCCAGACGTCACCCCATGTGGAGCATGCACCTTGATAGGTACTCTGCCGCCGGCAGTTACTGCCCCTCCCACACGGAGCCGGACTCGGAACCCATCAAACACAAAATAATCTGTGATCAAACTCTGATACCTGAGCCATAGCCTTGCGACATGTCCATTGCTTCTGTTGCTCCCACCTGAATCTCTTGCTCCTGTCGGCCACAACCGCTTTCCCGTCTTCACACCGCCCTCCGACCGTCAACGGATGCTGATTTGTTCAAGCCGGGAAGTGACCTGTGCGGCTCTGCCTGCGAGCAACAATGCACACTGACCCGAGATCTCCTTTTCGGTACACACGTGCGAAACATAATATGCCTGAGCAGGCAAGCGGCTGAAGGGCAAAAGCCCGCCCGCGCAAGGCAGGCATGCATTATATATACCTACCTCAGATAAGGTACTCACCCAGTCTTCTCCATCTCTCATCCGCGGAAGCATTTCTCCCTGTTCATCTTGGGAAGCCTGGTATTCTCCATACTTTCTATCTGCCCTACTTTGTATTTGTGCCACAACCCTGTCTTCGCTACAGCATGTCATCCCCTCCGCCTTCATCGATACCAACTACCGCTTTGTGAGCATTGCCCTCGTATATTCATATACCCTGTGCTATAGTACTTTCGCTCGTATTTTTAGGCCCTTTAGCTGACGATGATGATGGGCTTTGTGCAGACCCTCTCCCGGCGGCAGCGCGAGCCTTTTGTCCAGGCCCTCCCAGACCCCCAGTCGCTCAGAGTACTCCCAGAGCTCCGACACGATGAGCGAGACCAAAGGAACCGATGCCCAGAACAGCGAGCAACTGGACGGATTTCTTTGTCAGGACGTCTTTGATGATGCCTCGCTGTATGGGCGCACTTTGGACGACTCGGCCCGGACGGCCTCTGTCATTGCCCATCCTTGTGTCGAGAACAGCGACAATGGCTCTAACATTAGTGCTACTAGCGCTACTACAACTTCGACTACCTGTGTCCAGCCATCCGCCTCTGATGAAAGCAAATACAAGGAGTTCTACAAAGCGAGAGCGGCTAGTGCCATTCAACGGATCAATGACTCCATTGAGTACCAGAGGTAGTATGGTTCTGGAGGCTGCCAGTCATGTCAGGTACATCTATCGGAGGCTACCCAGCTGGTGCAGTACTCTCTGGGTCGCATCGGAAAATGTGTGGTTGGAACAGCGCTGCAGTGGCTGGTGTAGGGAGGCTCTCTGAAGTAACAACCTCTCTTGATCGACGGACAAGTAGCCCAAATTCAAGCTTCCTCTTGTGTCCATGCCTCATCTCGTATTGGCGCATGTAGGTGGGTGCGTCTCGGAATTCCATGCTGCAACCTCAGCCCTCATCTTATCAAACCAACCACCTATCTCAGGTATTCACCCCCCTTATCACCATCGCCGCCAACACACCGCCAACACCTCTCCGCCTTCGCATCCCCACAACCCGCATCATACCCCGGCCTCCCCGGCCACGCACAAACAATCCTCCTCCCCTTCTTCCCATCCAACCCCACCACCTCCACCCCTGAACTCCCGGGCGCCTCCCTCCCCTCCTCGACCCAACCCCTTAACTGCTCCCATAACCCACCAGGCGGACCACCCTTCCCCCCGACACAATGCTCCAACCCCGGTATCTCAAAATGCCTCCAAAAATCTTTCACATCCTTCGTCTCCTTCTCCACATGTCTGTAGTATTTCCGTGTCCCCTCTGGAGGAACAATATCGTCCGCCAACCCATGTAACGTCACCATCTTTCCTCCCGCGTCGCGGAATGCACTGAGGTCAGGATCATCCGTGGAGATGAGAGAGGAGTATTGCTGTTTCCCTGCGTGGATTAGAGCGGAGAAATCGGAGAGGGAGAGGTTATTGATGTTAAAGAGGGGATCTCCTCTGGCGACGAGAGACAGGTAGGGAGCGGCGAGGAAGTTGGTGGTCCCGGTGCAGGTGCCGCTCGTGCAATTCGTGGCGGCGAGTCCGTTCTGGCGGCCGGTAGAGAGGTCGAAGCCGGTGAGGTCTGCACCGGGAGGGATGCCGTACCAGATTGGGCGGCCGGAGGGGGTGTGTGGGCCGTGCCAGGTTGCGTTGGCAACGGCGGCAGCGGCGTGGGAGATGGAGAGGGTGGTGTTTGTGGTGGAGCAGGAGATGGGGGTGCCGATAAGGCCGAAGGGGTCGAAGGTGAGCAGGCAGGCGGTAATGTCGCCAATGATGCCATCCACAAGGCCGTCAAGGGGATCGCAGGCGGAGATAGCGGCTGCAGAAATAGCGTCCAGTTCGCAGGGATAGGGGTATTTCCCAAGGGTATTCATAAATTGTTGGGGCCATTGGATGCTTGCCATCAAGTCGGGGATGTAGAGTACCGGGGCGGCAGCGGCGATGCCGTTGAAGGCTGTAGGGTATCGCTGCGCGGCCATGATGCCCTGTCGCCCCCCTTGGGAGCATCCACTCCAGTATGAGAACGAGGGGCCTTTGCCGTAGAAGCTGCGAATGAGGAACTTCCCAATGATAGACTGCTCGTTTATCGAAATTGATCCGAGGTTGTTAAGCTTGTAAAGGTTCGGATTTCCAGGGCTAAGCATTCCCTTATCTTTACCACCCTCAATATCCCCTGAAAGGCCAGCGTCGTTAGTGATGGTTGCGTACCCGTCCCCTACAGCGCCCTTCATCAACTCAAAGGATATTTCCGTGGCGCCGGCTGCCAACCCAGCGCCGCCAACGGCGTGTAGGCGGCCGTTCCAGTTTCTGATGGGCAGCCAAGTCTGAGCAAAGACTTCGTCGTTTTGTCCAGGGTGGGTATATGTGACAGTGACATTGCAAAACGATGCATTCTGGACTTGGATGGATGGCTGGAAGAAACGAACAGCTCCTGGGACCGTGGCCGAAAAGTTTGTGACCAAGAGGGTGTCAATGTTGAGAATTCGAGTTCCGAAGACTTGGAGAGAGGAAAAGGTTGATGGAACGCATGCAGTTGTGAGTGGGGTAAGGGAAGACATGGTGGGCGATGAGGCGAGATGCAGCCAATGCCAACTACTGACGGCGAACATGAAAGTATTCGGCTTCTCGTGCCCTTTTAAGTCGGACATGGGATCTTCTATGCTAAGCACGGGCCAATGGTCTGACCGAAAGTTCCATCCACTTGCGGCACAGTTGTCACGGCTGAGTTGTGGTCGGCTGAAATCCCGGGACATGCACTTCCTAATGTCCGTTAGGATCCCATCGGTTAGAGGGAATATTGCTCAACATAGCCACAAATTCGCCCGCCTGAACCAGTATGTTTGAGCACCCCTGTCCGCCTCGACCTGACAAGGGCTTCGATAAGTCTGTGAAAGGATGATGGTAATGGAAGATGCCTCACGATTGAGGGAAAAGCTCGCTCCCTGGTTCTCTGCGTGGAAGGAGAGGTGTAGGTAGTCAGCGGGGTGAGCGGCCCACTGCGCACTTTTGTGATATATCTAACGCTCCTTGTCGGTCTTCTGCCAGAAAGGTGCCACCTACAAAGATGGTGGCGGTTGGGCGCCGCCTTGCATCAGCTAGAGCGGGTCGGCTATATTTCGCTCGAGCACTACTCTCATCATCGCACCTCTAACGCTTTTGGTGAGCTCTCTGCCAAAATCTTCCCTGCCAGATTGAGTCCGCCAAGTCTTAAAATATGGCGCCTAGGGTTAATTCATTAAGAGAGGGAGGCCGAGGCGAGCTCCGTTCTATTTTAAAGCATCCTTTTGTTTTTTTTGTTTTTTTTGGGCAGATGGGTTTTTTGTAGTGGGAGGTCTCGTGTTGCTCGACACGCGCTTTAGACGGATATCCGCTCGTCTCAGCTGATGCATGCAAACGGCGTTTGGCACAGTGACTTGTGTAAACCCCGTGTAACCATCGCTCCTGAGGGTATATTTGTTCGCTACTGGTACTGCAAACCAAATAATTCACAAAGGAGGCAACCAAGAAAGACGGGTGAGAGAAAACTACAGGATGGAAACGTGGCTGGGAAATCCGTGTGCCAGTCACGAGCCCAAAGACCATGAGGATAGAAAAGAATACATTACTGCTCGCAACGGACTTCTTCTGCGCCGACTGCGAAAGAGGTTTTAGTTTTGCGACTAGTCTCCAACAGCACCATGTCGCCGTCCAAAACCTCTGTGCTGTATGCGATGACTTCTTCAACTCACCGTCAGATCTGATAAACGTAATTCTCGTATGCCATCGTTTACCCGATGTCACAGCTGGCTGTGATCGGATGTTCGACAAGGATTCGGTAATGCTTCTCTACCTCAAGGCCGGCACATGCCCGTCTGTGATTGATTTGTCCGATGTTCAGACCGGGCGGCGACGCTCTGAGATAGGGTGGGCTAGTCCATTGGTCACCGCACGGGGTCTTACTCTTTCTTAATCGGGCGACCCGAAAGCTGCCAGGCGTTTTCTCTGTCGATGACTACTCTCAGGACAGAGACAGGTTCGCAATGTACGCTGAACCAACCGTGACGGCTACGACCGTTACAGACGTCCATCTTTGGACGAGACACTTGCACGCTCGTGTTAAGCGTACGCCTGGCAACGGAAAGTGAAGGTCGAACTGAGAGAAGAGCAAATCCAAGATGACGTGGCAGGGCTCCTCCCTGGACGGGAACTTAGTGCCAATATTTTGGCATCCGCAATTTGGCGAGTAGTCCGCGCCTGGACACGCTGTGTCCACTCCGGCACCTACATTCTGTACTGGACGCCATACCCGCTGACGCCATGAGCGAGCGGGTGATGCAGAAACGGCTGTCTTTGTGGAGAAGTCTCCTCATCTGGGACCGGCGAGGCTTCCCCGACTGTCGGACTCCCTCGGCGTCTTTTTTTACTTACGTGACGGCGGTTTTCGATGAAGAAAAAGCTAAGACCGTCGCGCCGGGGATGTATTCTATGCCGTGGGTGGCGCTATATGCTGACCTGGTTGCTGTCATGTTCATCTTTGTGGGAGATTTAGGCCCGAAGATTGCCGTGATTGTTATGGTTGCCGCCCTGATGGGCCTAGTCATGTTTTTCGTGTGGTGGTGGCTGATCAGGGAGAAGGAGCTCTTACCGGACCCCTCGAAGTTCTTTCCGCAGGCAAGTCGGCAGTTCAATGTGACACCCAAGGTCGCGAAAGCATTAGCCATTCCTAGTCACTGGCGATTGGTAGCAGATGCCAGCCACCCTATCTTGCCAGCCGAGGTCATGGACTCGGTTCAGCAAGTCTTGAACAGTCACTTCATTATCTGCTGAGTCGCAAATCAGGGCCTGGAGGCTGTCCCATCACTGAGCAGGAACACCCAATGCTAGATGCCAGGAGGGATTCTCCTCAGCGGATCGACCCGGAGGGACCGCTCAGATTACTGCAGAACCACCTGACACCCGATACGTATATGCATTCCTTGTGTGACGCTAGCATTGCCGGCGAGCACCCTACACCGAAATCACCTACGCAGCAAGATGAGGATATGACGTAAGTGACAGAACTATTCGTCTTCGTCGATAACCTCCCGTGGAGCTGTGTGAAGTTCGCAAGGTATACGACGAAGGCATCCCTGGGTTCCAACGTAGGATGTTTTCGACACATCTTGCCACCGAGGTCCCTAATCCTTCGTTGCCGGGCTCCGAACCATCAGGGCTATGCCAAACATCCTCACATTCGTCTCCAGCCTACGTCGGAGTCATATTGAAGGAGTTCAGTGAGCTCCTAGAAGGGATGAACGGGGGTTTCCAAGCCGCACAAACATGTGTATCCGCCACTTCGGTCAATCTCCTCCCCAGGAGGCCTGCCCAAACACCAGTCAAACGTCCCAACTCCCAATGAGTCTTCAAGCGACACTCTCAGCTCCCGAGTGCGGACCAATGCAGGAACGCCATTGTCTACAATGGGTAGGATAACTTGTTCTTCGACCGAAATGGCAAGCCCACGGTCATCTTCAACCCTCAGCTCGGGCACCTATTTCTCGAACCCTGGCGCCACGGTACACGGCTGGTCCACCCCGGGGAGTGGCAGTGGTACCCCTTCACCAGCTTCATCAGCTCGGCCCCTTTCTACATATGCCGGCTCCAAAACGGCCCATCTCGCCTAAGGGACACCATGATCGAGAGCACTTCGCGGCGACTCAACTCACGAACGGAAACCCCATTTTTTCTTCGTGCGTCCAACTCCAACCCCGTTGGCTTCAACAACACAAACTCGAACGTCTCGTCTGCACCCTTCACCTTTCAAATCTTTGATACGCGTCTTCCAGTGAATACCCAACACCCTCCCTTTTGGGCAGGCAGTCTCGGGATTCCGTGGCCTGGACTACACGTATACATTCACGATTCCACAGCTGCACAAGCAGGGCCAACTCTTCACCAATGGAAACAACCTGGGCTTCTCCGCAGTGGATCCTGGCATGCATTGGCCAAATCTGGAGATTCCCGGCTACGCTCCAGCCGATCTTGCCAACTACTTGCGTGATACTGGGGCAGCGGACATGGGGGGTTTTCGGAGCATAGCTGCTGCGACCTACACAGAGGAAGGGGCAGGCTGACAGCGAGGGGGAAGACCATGGAATGGCAACACTGGATTTGGAAACTTGCCAGGCGGGGGTCCAGGCGGTTAGGTTGCGTGAATGGGCATCGGGATGAGATGGGTGGTTGGATGTATTTAATTAAGGTACACATGTCGCTATTCGCGAAGCTAGGCCCACTCTCAGATTTCAAGTCGTTGCAAGAGGCGTGTTTGTGTGTTATGCAGTTGTGGCGGTAGACTCGAGGGGCGTGGTGAGTCTGCATGTGGGGAAGTCGTCGGTCTTGCGGCGGCAAAAGGGAGCCTAGCGTCCTGTTGTACGAGGATATGGCGTGGAGTGCCACGATGGGTTTCAACGTCGGCTGTGATTTGATGTTCCAAGGTCCAGCTGTAGGGTGACTCAGTGAGTCAGGTCGAGCGGGCGAATGAGATGGTGGTGTGAAGGCTGTTTACACCAGCATGCAAGCCATCGGGATAGCTCAACTGGGCTGAGTCAACTGGCACAGCCGAGAGTTGAGTACTGAGCATAAAGACACCCTTCTCCCCCTCCCTGTCTCAGCGACCCGCCAACAAAAACAGCCACGGTACTCTTCCCCGCTAGTTCGCCATCATGGATGAAATCGTCCTTGTCCAAACCGACACCAAGGAGGCCGTAACGTCGTCCTATCCCCCAACCGCCAAATACGTCGCCATCTCGTACCGCTGGGGCTCCGTCCCTTCATGGGAACTCAAGACCCCAAACTACACCGCCACAGTCTCCGCATTCTACCAACAGCACTTCAACATCCTCCTCGCCTGGGTCTACCACACGCTCAACATCCCCTACGTCTGGATCGACGCAATCTGCATCAACCAGGCCTCCCGGTCTGACAAGGCCCGCCAGCTGGGCTCCATCACCCGCCTCTTCCACGACGCCACGGCCGTCATCGCCGCGCCATGGCTCTCCCAACCCCGCGACGCCGACATGATTCGCGTCTTTGGCGACTGGACGCGCCGGTGCTGGGTCGCGGCGGAAATCCACTCAGCACAAGTCATCTACTACACTGCGTGGAACTGGTCCGAGGGCTGGATGTGGGGCGATCACAGCCGGCCGGAGCATGAGGGGTTCTGTCCGCCGGGTGCGGATCCCGCGACGATGAGCGAGGACGAAGGCGCCGAGCATGTCAGGATGAGCAATACGGTGGTGATGCTGCGGAAGGGACGGCCGTTTGGGGGGTTTCATGTCGACGAGGTGGCCAAGATTGCGGTGGAGCTGGTGGCGAAGGAGGACAGCGACAAGTTGTATGCGCTGATGCCGATGACGGGGGTGCAAGTGCCGCGGCAGGAGGTGCAGATGACGCTAGGACAGTTTATTGTGCATTTGATGGAGTCGTTGGGGCAAGTGGATCAGATGCGGCTTGTGATGGGGGTGTCGCGGTTCCGGGGGTATGGGACAAATATGTCTTGGGCTTTTGGGCCGGGAGCCGAGTACCGCGCGCCGTGGGCGAACAATGAGTACTTGGAGGAAACTGGGGGAGCGTCAGTGGTGCTGAATGATGGCCGGAGTCTGACAATCAACGCGAGATACCACCTCTGTGAGTTGAAACAGGGGGATCAGACGGCAAAGAGCGAGTTTTATCGGGGGAGCTGCGATCCTCCTGTCGGCGGTGATCTGTTCTACCATCCACAGACTGATCGCCCTCGCCAGGGGGTTGTGCTGATCTCATGTGGGTTGGACTGTCGCAAGAGAGTGGTCGGTATCACTGTTGACTGCGAATCGAGGGAAAAGATTGGCGTCTTCATGTTGGAAACCGACCACGTTGGTTGGGATCGGGGACCAAACATCGTCAGATGAGCGTGAGCGAGTTGCCGTTGCCAGCGAGTTATCAATTCTAATACCCTTTTATATCTTCCCGTCCTATCCTGCCGTCCGTTCCTCCCGAGTCACCTCCCAGTTGGTGGACACGAGAACTACCGATGGCTTCTTCTGCTTCGTCCGTCTCGTCTCCGTCAATCCCCGCTGCGAGCCTCCGTCGTTGCTGCTTCTCAACTTGCGCTCATCGTTGTCCTAAGCCAGTCAGCTATCAGACCCACCTCATCAACATCACAGACATGCGCGGTACTCACCAGCTCAATCCAAGTCGTCCCATGCCCTACTCCCTTCGCTCCCTTCCCCCTCGTAATCCTTCCCGCCACCCCCTTTACCTCCAAACTGGCGCTCTCCTCCGTATCTCCCCTCCTCCATCTCCACCGCAAATACCACGGCCTCAACATCGGAATACTAATACATACCCCCGCCAGCATTAGCTCCACCGTACACAGCATAAACGTCGTCAGCGACGTCCCCGTGAAGTTCCCCAGCATATCAATCACGTAGATCTGCCAAAACCTCATAATCCCAATCACCACGCAGGCCAGGCCTATCGCGAAGCATCCTATCACGGCGATCTTCTCGGCCAGTCGCATCTGCAGCTTCCACACGGTCCACATGGGGAGCGCCACGATGAGCAAGTCGGTAAGAACGTTGGTCATGATGAGGGCCTTGAGGGTGGTGATCTGGTCCATGCAGTGGCCGATGCGCTGGAGGGTCCACTGCTGGGAGATGGGACTGCAGAGGAAGATGAAGATGAAGGTGAAGACAAGGGCCCAGGCGAGGATGAGGGCGATGGAGAGGTAGATGCTGTAGCGGAGGTGGAGGAGCGAGAAGGCGCGCAGGTAAAAGGTCAGCTGGGAGAGCTTGAGCGCGGCGAGGGCCCAGATGTAGGTGAGGGTGAAGACGAAGGTGATTTTCATGAGGAAGGGGAGGTTGGTGAGGACTGGGAGTGTTATTAATATTAGAAAGCATGGTGGTAATAGAGGGACCGGGCCTCACGCTGTGGGTAGATGTCGGAGTTGGGATCGAAGTCGTGGCCTACGCCTGAGACGAAGACTGCAGTTGTTAGGCCGGCGAGAACGTCGGGTGGGCTGGGCGTCGTACCTGCGGCATTGAAGCCGATCGTCGATCCTGAGAAGAGCTGGAGACGTCAGCATCCACAGAGAGAATAGATGAGATGGGAACAACACACAAAAGCAACCACAGCCAAAACATCATCGACGCCGATGCCAACGCCCCTCTTTCTGCCCAAGAGGCGAAAACCAACGACCGCCCCAAACAGCACCCAGAGCAGCGCCAGCCCAATGAGCGCATCCCGGGCGCTCTCCGTCATGGGAATGTGCTCCCGCTCGGCCATTTCGTATCAACCACCACCTCTGTCTTGTGTGTCTTCAGACCATCAGGAGAAGCAAGAAAACAGAAACTCTCCCACTTCCGAAAACCGAGAAAAGGGGACAGCGGGACCCCCAAAATATAACACATTCTAGGTTGGCACCCGACCAGGAGCCCGACATCCCGGCATCGATCATGAATTTTGCCTGTTGAGGAAAAGCAAAGTGCACATCACGACCATTCACAGACGAGCCCGCAGACAGCGAACGTGGCGTCTCGGATGAGATTCCGGCGCTGACGCCGGTAAATTAGTGGCGGTCGCAGGGCGTTGTGGTTCGTCGTGGGGCGCATTCCGCGCTTCCTGGCCAATTGCTTGGCGCGAGGGGGACCCTAAAAGTAATAAGTGCTGGAAGGGGATTGAGTCGAGAGCCGAAGAATGTCCGAACTTTGTCGGTGTGTGTTTGGAGCTTGGAGGGGTCTCTCACCGAGTTGCTGATGGCTGTTTTCCGGGCCGGTCTTGTCGACGGGATCAACAAGGTTGTGGGTCGGATTTTAAAAAGATGGGAATGACGTTGGCGCACAGGATGCCAAATACGAAAAAGGGGGATTGTCGTGGACATGTGACGAATTCCACAATGGACATCCACAGAGCCCACCCCAGCAACGGTTTAGCCAACGTCCCGAGGCCGCTGTGGATATGCACGGCCCGCACCCAGCGAGGTAGCATTGGGTGGTCGCTCGCTGACTGGAGCCCGCTCCCAGCTGTCAACCACCCAAGACCTTGCGTCGCACCTTTTCGGGTGTTCCTTCCCCAAAACGGCCTCGATTGGGACGCTGCCGGTCGCTTAACCTGCACGCTGCCAGTTCCAGCGACCAGCATCAACATGGCATGCGATAACCACCATTCCCGGACAAGACCACAGCGGGTGGGGGTGCCATCGACAGGTGACAAAGAAATAATAAAACCAAACTAGGGCACAATCCCATACAACATTGACCAAGTTTTCCATCCTCTCCCGTCATCCTTCCGGAGGCGCATCGACAGACTACAACGCCATGGACTCAGACTCGATTCGCAGCGTCCTCGTGAATGGCGCCAGGGTCGTCTTTTCGTGGTCCTCGATCATCACCCTGGTCGGCGTGTGGTTCGGCTACCGCGTGCTCATCGCCCTCTACAACGTCTCCCCATTCCACCCTCTGTCCCGCTTCCCCGGCCCCAAAATCGCTGCCGCCAGCTATCTCTACGAAGCATGGTATGACTGGATTCTTGTCGGCCACTACGGCCACAAGATCCGTGAAATGCACGAGCAATACGGTACGCCTTTCCCACTCTTTTACAACAAGTCATCGACACTAACCGCCAGGCCCGAACTACACTGCAATAACCCCCTCTTTACCGACGAGATCTACCCCTCCAGCCCCTCCCACATCCGCGACAAATGGCAACACCAGCTCAACACCGGCGGCGCCGGCCCCGTCTCCGTCACCAGTTTCTCCACCGTCAACCACAAGCTGCACCGCCTGCGCAAGGGCGCCCTTTTACGCTTCTTTTCGCGCCAGCAGATGCTTAAACTCGAAAACGAAGTCCTTGATTTTGTAATACAGACTGTGGATAAGCTGCTAAGATCAGTGGGGAAAAAACCGTTAGATATTAAGGAAGTGTTTAATTACTTCACGGCTGATGTCATCTCACAGTATGTATTTGGTAAGCCGATGGGTTTCGTGTTGCAGGAGGGTTGGGCGCCGAATCTGGCGATGTGGATAAAGTCCTTTTTTAAGAGCGCGTATATGATGAGACAATATGCCGGCGAGGAGGATGGCGAATGTGCTGCCGATTGTGGCGGACTATTTAGCGGAGGATGTGAAGGCCGTTATGTGGTAGATGAATGTGGTGATTCCGGGGTATATCGGGCAGGCGTTGAAGGAGGGGAATTCTCGGGGGAGGGTGTTTGCCGAGGTGGTGAAGAAGAAGTTGCCTGAGGAAGAGATGAGCATGTATCGGTTGTCGGGAGAGGGGTTTAACTTTTTGTTGGCGGAGACGGAGACGACAGCGGTGGGTAACTCTTAGATGAGTCCTGAAAGGGGGATTGCTGACGGTGATAGGCCTCGCTTACTACGATAACGTACCACCTGCTAGCATAACCTGCCATCTACAAGCGCCTAATACAGGACCTGCAAGGCTTTAACCTAACTAGCCTCAAATGGACGGAACTCAAGCAGCGTCCCTACCTGTGGACTCTCATCCAGGAGTCTCTTCGAATGATGCCGGGTGTGTCTTACCGTTCAGCATGTATCGCCCGTGAAGAGAACATCTTATACAAAAGCCAGGACGGCAAAACGGAATAGCTTATCCCCCACGGAACGCCCATCGGCATAACATCCATGATTAACCACTAGGATAGGGGGTTATTCCCAGATCCGGATGAGTTTATCCCTGATAGGTTCCTTAAGGACGGGAAGCCGAATTATAAGTTATTAAAGTATCTGATTGCTTTTGGGAAGGGGAGCCGGAGTTGTATTGGCGAGAAGTAAGTTCAACTTCTGGTTGTTTGGGGAGGGTAAGCTAATAAGAACAGTTTGGCATATTGCGAGTTGTATACCATGACGGCACTAATTGCTATGCGTGTGATTCCTAGGGCCACACTTTATGAGACTACGATCGAGGATCTCACCTATGACCACGACTTGATTTTTTTACAGACGAAGAAGGGCTCGATCTCGGTGAATGTTAAGATCGAGTAATGGCAGGGATGTGGGCGAGATGCTCTGGAGAGTTGCATTCATGTAGCAGATTGTTTGACAAGCTCCGCGATCATGACAGCCAGGTAAAACTTTCCAATTCCACCCTCTTGTGTGCTGCTCATCTGCCAACCCTAAGATACTTCCATGTGACATTACCGCTGTATTGTCTGTGTAGAGAGAGGTGTCAGGACTTCAGAACACACAACCAAAGGGTGAGAAGCATACCCTACTACATCCTCTCAGCAAGCCACACCAATAGGATAGTATCCGCACGCGTTCGGCCCACCGCCGATGCATTGGAACGAGCGGCATTGACCACCCAGGCAGATACTGCTGCCGGGGCAGTCCCGAGCCTCGGGGCCGTCGGGGTTGGCCGCTTCAGGGGCACGAAATTCCAGATTGGTGTTGGGGGCCGGAGCGGCCATGGCGGCGGCGGCAAAAAGAAGGGTCATGTGAATGCCGGTGATCTTCATCTTGGCGATGTATTGACACAGGGGTGTTGGAGATATTGGCGATGCTGAATGCTGGGTACCTAGGGATGACATTGTCAGAGAGGTTCCACTGGATCAAGAGGGGTCTCGTCTCTTTAGTATTTAGGAGACAAACTGTGATGGAAGCACTTGCCCCATCACCGCATTCCAGTGTGCCTTCAAGGGCACGCTGTGACTTCCTTCGCGTAACTCCTGTTGGGTGGTTGCAACTTCACCTCACCGCGTCGCAACATGGATCAGATAACACCATAACCAACTATTGTATTCCCGTCTTGCTTGATTCAGCCCATAGCTAGCCTGACCCAGCACTCGGTTCGTGTGACCGAGGAGGGTTGCGACGCAAAGCCCGAGGTATCAGGGACGAGACTTGGGAACAGTTTCTCAATGGCTGGATTTGGGCCCTCTGCATTAATGTAAGCTGACTTATACGTTGTATTAATTTTGGTTTTCAGATTTTTTTGACCTGATTGCTTGCTGCCTTAACGGTCGTAGGCATCACCGTGCCGCTTTGCAGACTGTCATTGGTTGTCTGATGTGGTTGAGAGCGCACGCGAAGTTACACAGGCGGCTGGTTGGATCGATATTGGCATGCAGGCTGACAGGAGGAGCGGTGCTGCGTTAGACCAAGCCGACTGATCGACCTGGATCTCACCTGGGCTTCTCACACCAACAGAACTGAATCTCAGGAACTTAGATGTTGTATCTGAAGTCCTCAACTACTTCGGATCCACAACGACAACCATCTTTCCCTTGGCCAATCCCTCCTCCATGTAGCGATGCGTTTCCTGGATCTCCTCAAACCGGAACACCTTGAACGGCTTTGCATCAAACTTCCCATCGGCCATCGCCCTCACAATCTTCCTCAGCGGAACATCCGACAGCGGGAACTCTGGGGTTCCAAGCACAAAACTCCTAAAGAAGTTGAAGTGCACTCCACTCGCTATCTCCAAGAGCGGATTAAACTCCTTGATCGGCTCCAACCCCCCAAGCCACCCCGCAAGACACAACCTCCCATCCCTCTTCACCAACCTCAGCGACTCCACCACCGTGCTATTCCCCACAAGCTCCAACACCCTATCAAACTTCTCCCCCTCCCACCTCTCCGGCAGTCCCTTCCCCTCCAGAACCACCTCCCTCGCCCCTAACCGCCTCAACTCCTCAAACTTCCCTCCATCCCTCGTCGTCGCCGTCACCACCGCCCCCGCCTCCACCGCAAAATTCATCGCCGCTAACCCAAACGCTGAGCTCGCCCCCCTAATCAACAACCTCTGCCCCTTATCCAACGCCAAATTCCTAAACAAACAAGTCCACGCCGTGCAATAACTCTCCGGCAGTGCCGCCACCTCCGCCCAGCTCATCCCCGCAGGTAATCCCTCTCCCTCCCCCTCCTCCACTAATGGCACGATATTCTCCACCCGTGCCACCGCATATTCAGCATAGCTTCCGGGTATAGTGCGTCCGAGACCGCCCATGATAGACGCTACTGGCGTGCCGGGGTTGAAGGACCCGTCCGGGCAGGAGATGTCGAACTGCAGCGGCAGTTCTTGGCGCTCAGGCGCGCAGGCGCCTTACCGCTCCAGGCTAGGCTGGAGCGCAGGAGCCTTTGGTCATGTGCTCTCCTCACACACAGGGAGCTTTCTTTTGTAT
>Ga0247770_1001206_pt1 | contig 21679 bp, 19 predicted proteins | sample UWRJL136409B6_FD_179943 | JGI IMG/M metagenome (GOLD analysis project Ga0247770, IMG submission 179943) | Plant litter microbial communities from Arlington Agricultural Research Station in Wisconsin, United States - UWRJ-L136-409B-6 | ecosystem: Environmental > Terrestrial > Plant litter >... | reverse complement strand
CCTCCTCTCCCCCGACCCATCCCCAATCCACCCGCCCTCCTCCTCCAGCATCCACTTCTCAAGCTGCCCTTCCTTTCCCCACGCAAGGACGGACCACGACTTTCCTTCCCCTTGCCCTCCCGAGGCAGACTCCAACTTAAAAGTAAATTCCGACGCCTTCCCGTCCTTTAAGTCACTCGGGCTCGCGGTGCCAGTGACGGACACGTCGGTATTAGACTCCCCTCTCCACCAGGAAGAGGTGGTAACTTGGGAGGTTTCGGAGGTGGTGAAATTTTGCGTGGTGGGGTTGAGGGTGAGGGTTATGCGGGCGTTTCGATGGGTGAGAGCGCGATGGGCGGAGGTGGAGTGGGTTATTGCCCAGGAGCCGGAGAGGAAGGTCAGGAGGGGGGCTTGCCAGTTCGGGGTGGGGGTTGGGGTGCGAGTGGGGTTTGGGGGGGCCCGGAGGGTGATGAGGGCTTCGCGGGAGAGGGACATGGCGATGTTTGTTGTAGAGAGGTTAGATGTTGAGATGGGAAGGTTTGGGGTTGAAGTTGAGGTGGAGGGAGTGTTTGGGGGAGGAGGGGGGAATTTATGCTAGGTACCATGTAAGGAGGCGGTGAGGTTGCCTGCACTGCACTGCCACCACCAAAACACTCCAGTCCCATGCGGGTCTGCTGCAGCTGAACAACGGTCGTGGGCTTCGCTCCCACCATTTACAATACATGTGCTTAGGGGATTGTACGATGTTTCTCGCTCCGACGCTTTCTAGCCCCTGTTGAGCAGTTCGTTTAAGGGCCCTTCAAAACCCACTTCGGAGTCAGCCACGGATGCTCCACCATTTCGCCAGGTGTAGGCCGGTCCGCCGGATTGACCTTCATGATGAACCGGAGAAACGAGGCAGACACCTCCCTTGTCTCTGGGTCCAAATCAGGCAGAAACTCTTCCGACCCAAGTGGCGGATACTCTCCTGGGCCCTCAAGGTCGACCTTTCCTTCCTCGTTGAAAATGCCCTTGACAATCTCAGGGTCCCCCTTCTCAAGGAGATCCTTGGGGAACGGACCAAACACACTAACAATTTCCGACAGATGCTTCTTCTCACCATTCAATCACTAGAGTACCTGAGAGATGAGGCTGGGCTTGATGTGACATTGGTTGACGGGAGCGGAAAGACTGCGTTGGAGTACTCGCGGGAGCGTGCGAAGAAGAGGCACCATGAGTACACTTTCGATTGTTCTCGTTGGAGACGAACAGAGAGTTTATTGGCGAGTTGGGCGGAAAGGAACCGAGAGAGCTTGGCAGAAGCGTACAAGGTGGGTAAATGCCCAGAAGAGTTGCACTACTCCGACAACTCTGCTTTATACAGCCCATCGAAGATTAGTATAGGCTGGACCTAGTGGAGGGACGATGCCGGACGAGAGTCGGCATACCATTGATCGCCGTAGAGTCTCGAATCAATCATCTTCAACACCCCTCATCTGGGCGGCAGGTACATCAGCCAGTAGTTATGGTTTTACTACCAATTGAAGCAAACTTTCTATGGTCAAGAAAAGTAAAACGCCTTGGAACAGACATGCGTTGCCGGACCAGCCCCCTGGACCAAGTCATCGATGAAGCCCGAGAACTCCTGCGAGTCTGGTTCCTCACCAATCTCGCCAATGCTAGGAGACGTCAGTTCAGCACACAACTCGAAGCACCGCGACATATCACGCAAAAGAAAAGGGCAACTCACCCAACCTCAGTAGCCGGTGGGAACAACTTCGAAAGCCGAACCAGCACCCAGCTAAACCACCCCCTTTCATCAAAATGGCAATGCTGCCACTCGCTGTTCTCCCACCTCTGATACTCGCCCGAAACATTGCTAGTTTTCTTAACACACATGTCACGCGCCGCAGGAACGTGCTTGACATCGCTGCATTCGGCGTCGCTGTCGCAGTACTGCGAAAAGTTGTAAGGCCTGGCTGCACGTACAAGGGAGAGGGGATCGGAGAATATCAATAACCAGGACGTACAATCACAAGCGAGAGCCAAGACTGTTCCGCTCTTGCTGCTGCTGACCCCTCTTCCGCGTCGCGCGGGCGGCATTCGACGAGATGCACGCCTGCTCCGGCCTTCCAGCCGAAGTTATCCATGGCAGAGCCCCCGTCTCCAAGTGGTCGCGGTATCGGTCGTGGCGCGGGCGTAGCGAGAGCATTGAGACCGTATGAGGCCAGCGCCATGAGGGCAACGAATTTTCCACCCATTTCAGTCTGGCGATGACGGTTTGACCAGGTTGAGGGTCAGGTTTGGGTCTGGGCCGATCGAGAACAAAATGGGAAAATTCCCACTTGCGGTGATACTTATGCTGGCTAAATCCAAACTCCAAGCCCGGCAGCCAACCAGTTACCATCCATGGATTGCGGCGAGCACTATACAGCCCGAAATAGTGCTGGGCCTTCCTAACCGGGAAGCTGTACCATCAGCCAAGAGTAAATTAATTGCAGTGGCTTCGGCTACCGCCGTCATCGTCATGTGGCGCGCGTGCGACTGATGCAGATGGGCTTACTACTGTACCTTGGGGTGTGGTTTATTCACATACTTCCTAACAGAGCCTAGACCAACAGGAACGGGAGGTATCACTTGCTCCATGGGCTGCTATTGATGTTGCATGTGGGAAAATCGCTTTGATCATCACTCTCAAACAAATATGATCTGCTGCCTTGGACAATTCTGGAACCACCAATCCAGCTCTGATGAGATCCAGATTCTTTCCTCGTCGGCTAGATCCGTATTGTCGCAAGCCTTGCATTGCTGATAAGCTCTGCCATTGCTACCCATGTAGTAGCCATAGGGGGCGAACTCGAAGAAGCCACGCCGCTTGTAAACATTTGCTGTTTCAGGCCTTGCTTCCTCGTCGTCCGTAGAATGGACCAGACGAACCAGTATTGCCGTACTGACAAACATCTTGCTGAAAGTGACAGGCATAGATAAGATATCCTGCTCCTCCTCCTTCCCGTCTGTAATCGCCTAGCCTATTATATCCTGTATGTAGGATCCGGGGATATCGGTGGTGACGGCCAGTCTTGACTCGCCGCACCTGCACGTATGAGAAGAGAGTTTGGCCCGTTTTAGGTAACCGCTCAATGTTAGTGAGCAAGGCTTGACTTCGCCATATGGATCGTGAATATTCCGTAATGATGCGCTCCATGATGTAATTCGTATGGGCGAGTCACTGCTAAAAGACTCACTACATAACGAATACTTGACCGCTTCTTTTATCGAAATCCAGGAGAAAGTGTTTGTTCGACGGTAATGCTCCTCACCTGCCAAAGGCGATGCCCGATACCAGCTGAGCGAGCACCCGACTTGGCCGCAGGGGTTCATAATTTGTTGGAGATCACTGAGATCTTCGTTCCGGTAGAGCCACAGACCAGCGATGTATGAATATTGAGTCTCGGCGCCATACAGCCGGGCAAATACGGAAATAGCTGGCAGTTTATCTTTTGTAAACGTCAAGCTCCGTGCTGAGAAGTCTGGTATAATGTCTTTTCACCAGGCTGCAACCGCACCAAAACGGCCCTCGAAAGAACGAGCCGTGACTCTCGCACAGAGTGTTTCAGGCGGGGGGCAAAGGGGGTGGTCGATCCATGTGGACGTCCCGTCCTCGGCCAGGTATTCCTGTCGACATTCCCAGAATAGCTTCTCCGACGTAAAATGAAGCATCTTTGGAGACAGGACTCTTTCCCGGTATTTCCACCCCCTCTGGGACACCTGGCTGTCGTGTATCGGCTTGGGCTCCCTGAGACAGTCTCGTTTGCTGGTGTCGCATACAATGACCATCCTCTCGTGACTCCTAACCTCGATGACATCCTCTGTCCAGCAACTTGTCTTGAAACAAACTCCGCCATTAGCATCCGCGCTCGAATCAGCGGCAATGCAAAAGCTGGCGTCGCTGTAGATGTAGGGCATCTTGGCGGACTCAATTTTTCAATCTTCGGGGGAATCCTGGATGATACAAAGAGCGTCGATCCAAAGGAAGTCCGATCCTAGGCTCTTGCAGATGCGGAAAGCATGTCGAAAGGTAAGGGGTAAGTCTTGGTGAGGCAGCTGGACAAATCCTTGTCCCAGGTTGGCCCTAATCGTTTTATAGGACTCTGCCTTTCCCCAGCAATAACTCAATGTGGCGTAAAAGCGGTCGTTCGAGGTTTCCTCTGGCGGAACATCGATCATGTCTATGAGGCGTGCATCTGGTGAGGACCGGGAGAATTTTCGTAGGTCAACTAGACGTTTGGGTAGCGTTCCGGTTACTGCTGTCCTTGCCGCATTGGCTGGCTCTCCCGATTCAGTCGATATCAGCCGAGGGGAGGGCAAAGTAAACTCGGTGCACAGATGAGATGATTCACATATGTTGGTCCAATTCTTGGCAATACGGGCCATATCGCGCCAGTGGCAGCGTGGTCGGTGGTCCATCACTGTCTGTGGGGGTTGCAAGCTCTTTTCAGCTGGAATTTCCCCTATGTTCCTCGGCGATTAGTTCGGCATTCACATACTCCTACGCATACTCCTACTGTACGTGGTTTAAACCAAGACTTTACACGGAAGATGGACATACCTTCCAGTATATAGATTTGCATTGGTTTAGCGGAAAGACGGCCGAGCTCTATGGAGTCCTAGAAAAAGCTCAGAAATAAAACGTCGAGCTCGAAATGTTCGTCAATCGTATAAGATAAAACTCCTGAGCTGGACTGTTGGGCAACAGAAAAGCCGTGCCAAATAACCTGAGGTACCGCTCATTTGTCGTAACATTCTTGCAAGTCCTGCCTCGGCTTGCCCGTAAATAGCCTTTATTACTACAGACTTCAAAATCATTGCAAGGCTCTAGTCCATGTCGTGACAAACGCCTGCCTGCCGTCTGGGCAGCGTTTGATCCCGTCCCAAGGTTGTCTTTTCCTTTTTGTCGCTTTTTGTTTCCAAACCCTTGCCTTCCCATAACTCTCCACCAAGACCAAGTAGTATTTAGTTTGACCTCCCCCTCTCTGGACGTCAACAAGTTACAGGGGACTTGAACCCGAGTAGGTAGGCACCAGCCAAGATATCAAGTTCAAAGCTTCAAGCAGACCCCGTGTTACCTACGTTCTTTTGGATAAACGGACATGCTCTTGAGATTCTCTCCACGTTTCGGGTCGAGAAAGAGAATCGGCTGCAGGAAATGAGGCCAAGAGTCGGTTTGAAGACGTCCCGGGAACAAAGCAACGTCTGCTGTGCTTCTGACATTCTTTGGACAAGCATCGTGAAATTGAGCCACTAAGAGCTCAATCTCGAGAGAGCACCTGGGCAATGATGCAACTGCGCTACAACTTGCCCAAACATCAATCGCTGGCAATGCCAACTGCCGGCCACAAAAGAGGGGGTTGCTATCGCCATCCGGCGATGCAACGGAGAGGCCATAGCACCGCATCCGGCAGAGCAGCACGAAAACACCATTAGAGACATACCTCGATACACCTGATTAAACCTTTTGCGAACCGGAGACTTGGCCCTGCCGGTGCCGGGAGGGCTTCCGATGTGGGGTAGGCCTCGGACTACAGCCCCCTGTGAGATGCCGAGTTCTGCTTTGCTGACAAATGATGTGCGCACATATCCTGCGCGCCACGGTGCGGTGCAGGTCGGCTAGGAGCTCGATGAAGCCTTGCGGCAATCGACGCCATCACCGAGACCACATCTCGCAGGTTAATTTGTCAGCATGCAAGGTACCGAAGTGGGTCCTCGGTATAGAAATCGCGCCGGCCACCGCCACCCAGCCGACCCAGCCCGGTTGCATGCCGCGCGACTTGGGCTGAAAACAAGCGCAAGCGCATTCGGCCCGCCTGAATGGCGATCTGCAGCGGTTGAACACAAACCCGCGATCCCCTGAGATCGAAGACGGCGCCAAGCACTGTTCAACGTTGTGTATAAGTCTCTCTCCGACGCCAGCCCTCGAAGAAGCGCGGTCTCAAACAACAGCTCAACAAAAGACATCAAGACCTGGGAGAAGAACCAGCTCACTTACCTGGACATTCGCATCCAACCTCCACCAAAATGAGCTCACTCTCCAATATCAAGCCCATCAAGCTCTGGGGAAACGGCGGCCCCAACCCCCCCAAGGTCCAGATCCTGCTCGAGGAGCTCGGCATTCCGCATGAGGTAATCGGTATCAACTTTGCCGACATCAAGGGGCCGGAATACCTCAAGATTAACCCGAACGGCCGCATCCCCGCCATCCACGACCCAAACACAGACCTCACCCTCTGGGAATCAGGCGCCATTATCGAGTACCTGATTGAGAAGTACGACAAGGAGCACAAGCTCTCTTTCCCCGTCGGCACCGCCGAATCCTACCACGCCAAGCAGTGGCTGTTCTTCCAGGTGTCAGGCCAAGGACCGTACTACGGCCAGGCGGTATGGTTCACCAAGTTCCACAAGCCTGAGGTCCCCAGCGCGCAGGAGCGGTACTACAAGGAAATCAAGCGTGTCATGGGCGTGCTTGAGGGGTGGTTGAACGGGCAGAAGGAGATTTATGGCGACAAGGGCGATGGGCCGTGGCTTGTTGGGAACAAGCTGTCGTTTGCCGACTTGAGCTTTGTGACGTGGCAGAAGGCGGCAGAGCGGTTGCTCACTGAGAACTATAGCGAGGACGAGTTTCCGGCCGTGAAGGAGTGGTTGGCCAAGATGACCGCGCGCCCGACTCTTATCAAGGTGTTTGCGAGCCTCCAGCATTAGTTGTGGTAGCTAAGTTTGTCGACATTAGGTCAGAGCTGGAGATACAAAGGCGTGCGCATTGATTGGGAATTATTAAGAGGCAGTTACGGCGAATGATGTTGATGGGTGAATGTATCCGAAAAATGCGAGCGACGTGCCCGACCTTCGCGTCCTCAAGTGCCAAGCCGAGCAGGGATAATTGTATGCAGGTAATGTCCCACATCCCCCGAGGCCCGCACGGCAGAACCTCGGCAGAACAGAAGCCAGTGACCCCTCCAAAAAAGATGCCCGGCACCCTGACAACGCTGACCGCCCGCAAATCGCCCAAACGAGTAAACAAACGTCAACCTTCAACCCCTCGATCACGACCTTCACGAACAAGCCGACCAACGAACCCACCGCAAAGATGGCTTCCGCAGCGCCCCCGCCCGAGAAGGACAAGTCCAAAGTGCACAAGCTCTCGCTCAAAGGAAGCGCCAAGCTCGTCGCTGAGTTCGTAAGTTCTCCCGTCGCAAATCCCCGCCCATCGCAAGACCAGCCAGCGGCGACCAGTCAGTAGCAGCAGCAGCAGCAGCAGCTAACCTCCCTCCCCCTTTCTCAGTTCCAATACTCAATCCACACCATCCTCTTCCAACGCGGCGTCTACCCCGCCGAAGACTTCACGGCTGTCAAGAAATACGGCCTCAACATGCTCGTGTCCTCCGACGACCAAGTGCGCGCGTACATCAAGAAAATCATGTCCCAGCTCGACAAATGGATGGTCGGCGGCAAGATCTCCAAGCTGGTCATCGTCATCACCAACAAAGACACGGGCGAGCACGTAGAGCGGTGGCAGTTCGACGTACAGATCTTCAAGCCCGTCAAGGTCTCCAAGTCAAGGGCCAAGACTACCAGCGGAGGCGACCAGGAAAACCAGGGTGCGGCTGCGGCGCCAGTGGAGAAGACGGAGACGGAGATCCAGGCCGAGATTGCGGCCATTTTCAGACAGATCACCGCGTCGGTGACGTTCCTGCCGCAGCTGGCTGGTGATTGCACGTTTAATGTGCTGGTATATGCGGATGCGGACAGCGATGTGCCAGTGGAGTGGGGGGACAGCGACGCCAAGGAGATTGCGAATGGCGAGCGGGTGCAGCTTCGGGGGTTCAGCACGGCAAACCACAGGGTTGATACGCTGGTGAGCTACAGGTTGGCAGAATGAGAGATGTCCGTCCGGCATAGTGGAAGGACCTTGCCAAAATATTGCATTATATCAGGTATCGGGCTCGGCGTTAAGGATATGGGCGCAATTTCTTGGGAGTCAAAAAAGGATCATGGGGGGTTTTTACCATATTTTTCGCTGCACTTATTTAAATACCATACTCAGCGCAAAAGGAGTTCTCTGGGCGCGAAACGCTATCATAACGGTATGGGGATCCAGACCGGTGCTGAGGATCGATCCCATGCCGTTGAGCTCCATGCGCGCTACCCTGTTTTTCGTCTATTTTACATGCCGCGTGCTATCGTTTATGTGATATCCCAGACAATGTGTCTCCTGGCCGACCCATCAGACCCGTTTGAAGAAGTAGACATAAGCGAACTTCTTCATCTCCTCAACGTCTACGATCTTCACAACCTTCTCGTCGTTGAACAAGACCCACGATGTCTCCTCACCCAGCTTCTTCCGGATGAACGCAACATAGTGCCTGCAAAAGTCAGAGGGTAAGAAATCGCACTGTAATGTTATGGAAGAGGCAAAGCAGCACTTACCCGGCGTGGATACTGGTTCCTTTGTGGCAGACAATTGATTGGAGCTGGAAATTAGCGGGAAGCTCACTGCTTCCAACAAGGGTATCACTCTTTGGGGCGGCCTCCTCGGCATCTCCACTGTCCCCCTCGTCATCTGGGTGACTGAAGAGCCACTCGATAGCACGCTCTACATCACCATTCGTCTCCTTCAAAGCTTTCATCGCACGGGGCCCTCCGAGGCCCATTGAATCAAGCATCGCTAGCTTCTCCGGATCAGCCTGGTCAGTATGCTGTGCAGTACCCAAATCTAGCGGCACGTCGATATCGGGATCGTCCATGTGCGCAAATAGCCATTCCATCGCCGCATCAGCATTGGTGTTGCCTGTTGCATGCAGGGCCTTCTCGCACCGGACCCGAGGGAAACCCATGGCCTCGAGAGTGGCAAGAGACTCCGCGTGCGGAACAAATGGTGGAACACTGCTCGAGGCAGCAGCATCTTCTGGGAGGGCCTCCTCATCTGGTTGCAAACCCTTGGACAGGTATGCATCCAGAGCAAACGGCTCATCGTCGACAATGACGGGCACGTCGACCTTGATGGGAACCCAGTTAACGACTGCCATCTTGCGAGCGTTAACAACGAGGACGTCGGGGAACGTCTTGAAGAGCTGGCGCTTGGAAAACCCGTCCTTGCTCTGGCAAGAAGCACAGGTGAGCTCGACAACCTCAGGTGATGTCAAGTTCTCGAGGCATTGCTTCAGGCTCACAGGCTTATACTTCGCCTCCTCGCCCTCACTCGCCGGCAGCTTTTCCAAAGGAACATCAATAAAGATGCTATCCTGCTCGTTTCTGCTGTAGCGAACCTTCTTGCAATTAAGACACTGCAGACGTTGCTCCATTACGAATCGCATCGGCTTCGTGGGATCACCAAGCTCTGACGGATGGTTCGACCGGGTGATGAGTTTAATGAGATGCTGCAGAAGCTCAAAGGCATCTTGTTGGCGCATAGTAGAAAACTCGGCGTGGCCACGTCCGATGAGATGCTTCAACATGGATGGGGCCAGGCCTTTCTGGTGTGGGACTTCCGATGAATGCTCCGAAACTGTAACATCTGAATCTGGTTTGGAGTATCTACCGGAGAGAAGGCCATCACCGATCTTCCGCAACTGAGTCTCGAGGTCTTGGCCAGGCTCCTCGGTACTTGGAAGGGGGATCTCTCCGTTGTAGCGCTTCTGGAAGGGGGGCATGTCATAGAGACACTGCAAGATGCTCGCAAGATAACAGCTGTTCCCAAGGTTCTTCAAGCCGGTCAGGCCGGGCCCGAAAAGCGGAGTCAGCTCCTTGCCGTCTCCTGTCGTCATAGAGAATTCCCAGCGCATATTCTGCTCGATTTGCATCTCCGTCAAGCTCTTTTCGGTTTTCTGCCGTTCTGAAAGGATGATACCCCAGTTCGCCAGATGGGCCGAGAGGTTCTCATCGATGCGCTCCTCGTCGCACGTATAGCAGTATACGTCAGCGGTGCCTTCCGGGGTGATTGATCCAAGCTTCACGGCGACACCATGGGCGGTCGCCTTGGAGTGGGCCAAGGCATGCGAGTTGCCGCTGACACCGCCGAACTGTGCCCTTCCGCAGCCAAGGGTTCCGCACTCCAGGCAAAGCCACAGATTCTCGTTTAGATCGCACAGGGAGCAGTAGCCTAAGTCCTGTGAGGCAATCTGTCGCGGCTCACCCTGCTGCATCATGAGGATGTGCTCGCAGCTGGTCAGCTCCTGTTCCCAGGCCTTCACCTCCTCTTTCCTGGAGAATGTGTTGGCGCTCATAACAGCCTGTATAACTGGCGCAATCGCAGGGTCGGCCTTGTCGATATCGCTGATTCCGCAATCCAAGCACTTGACAGTGAGGGTGGTGTCGTAGCGGTCCGCCTCTGTCTCGGGAGCGATTGCCAACTTCGATATTTTGAGCGGGGGCTCATCGCGCTCGATAACTTTGCGGGTACGGCGGATGTTGAGGACCAGAGGATGTCCTCGAAGGGCACTGTGAAGTGCGGCATGTCCTTGGGAGCCGGCGCAGCCTCCATTAAAGCATTTGAGGCAGAGGTCGAGGCCCGCGGGGTCGTCCTGGAAGGGCAGGGGTCAGCTTATGAGGGACCAGTGTTGAAACGAGCAGAATTTGACGGCAAGTAAACCTACGATTGAATCAAAGCACTGGGTGCAATCCTCCCTGTAGACTGAATCGTTCGGAGTGGGCTTTGAGAGGCCTGTTCCGGAGGTCAGTGGATGTTCAAACGGCGCGGAGGACCATTCAGGGATGGAAGAGCCTACTCGTTGGCCCAATATGCGGGCATGCCATCTTGGTTGGTTTGAAGATGGTGTTTCAATCCAACGCAGAAGCTCGGCGCCGAACTGGAAAGGGTCGTAGGACTGTTTGCAGTAAGGAGCACAGCTCAAGTAAACAAACTGTTTGGGGAATGGACTCAAGCTTCGAGCTGCAATCCAGGCAGACGTGGGGCAAAATCAGCCCCCCCCGCGATGATGAAGCGTTGCCAGGCACAGAAGGCCCGTGCGGCACCGAGCTCAGCTCTCAGGATGTCCATAGTTAACAGAGCTTAACACAAAAGTGCATGATCGAGATGTGGACACGTTCGTCACTGTTAGAGCGTCACTCCATACCATCATAGTAGAGGTGGGTACAGCAATATTTCGGGACCAAGTGTATCTTTTTTCGACCTCAGTATTGCCATAGATATTCCTTGCAAAATGACCAACATCTTCAAGTCGCAACTTGGCCGTGATGGCGGCGTTGGTCTTCGTATCAGATCATCTTATCTCCGCGGGTGTGGGGTCCCAAGCGAGCCGACCGACGTCGGCATGACGCTTTTGCATCAAGATCAGGGTTGCAAGCGCATCTAATAAGAGACGCTAACAGCGGAGTCACTGTGTTCGCCGCTTCTCGGCCCCGCTTTTGTTAGTCATGCACTGACCATCTCTCCCCGGAAAGTCGCCTCTTCGGTCATCGACAAGTCCCGCAAAATCCCAGTAGCTTTTGGCAAACTCGATTGTCTCAATTCTCTGCTCGCTATCGAACCCTCGCAACCTCGCAATCAATTCCCTACACCTGCTGCGACACCCATCAACGACCCGATCAATTGACCAGAGTCAACATTCCTCGGTTCTCGACACATTTTACACCCAGCGCCCAAAATGCTGTCCAGATCTGTCCGCGCGCTCTCAGGACGGGCCTTGGCCGCGTCGCTGCGTCCCGTCGCGACCCCGATTGTCCGACAGCTCTCGCCCGCCGTCGCTTTCACCGCGCGACGAAGCTACCACGAGAAGGTCCTTGATCGTACGTTGCTTCCACCGCGGTCGTTCCCGTCGCCATGCTCTGGGCGCTAATATCCGACGGCAGATTACTCTCGGCCGAGAAACGTCGGCACACTCGACAAGTCCGATTCATCCGTCGGCGAGGGCCTGGTCGGCGCACCAGCTGTATGTTTCACTCCGGTCTAGTAAGGGTATTGTTCCGTCGATTCTAACGGTCTGGGAATATACAGTGCGGCGACGTCATGCGGTTGCACATCAAGGTTGACCCCGAGACACAAGTCATCAGCGAAGTCAAATTCAAGACTTTCGGCTGCGGTTCTGCCATGTAAGAAACACTCCAACCTCACTTCTACGATATATCGATCCTCCATATTTTTGGGACTGGGAAAGCCGAGCAATTTCGCCCACAGATGATAGTGTTGTCGGCCGTGGTGACTCGGTCGTGCAACTATGCGGTCGAAGGGCAACATGGGCTTCACACCGCGCCCCAGATTTGGGAGCTTCTCTTGGTTGCGGCTAGTCCTGTTGTGCAGCGAGACACTGGTTATCGAGATGCGGACAGTGGCCTCTCGACGTACCCACTTTTATGCTGAACCGGCGCAATCCGGCGATCACCGTCAAGTGGCGGCAGCACCATCTGTCTCGACTGCGAGAGTGCCCAGGATCCCAACACCCGTCGACAGCAATTCCATTCTCGCTTATGTTTTTAGGTTTCCGGACAGCATGCTGACTGGCAATAGCGCATCATCAAGCTACCTAACTGAGCTCGTTCGGGGTATGACGCTCGATGAGGCGTCAAAGGTGAAGAACACCGAGATTGCAAAGGAGTTGGTATGTAGGATCGCTGATGCGGATCGAAACCTTTTTACTAACATTTCTTAGTGCTTGCCGCCCGTTAAGCTGCATTGCAGCATGCTCGCAGAGGATGCCATCAAGTCGGCCATCAACAACTACTACAAAAAGAACCCCCAGGCCAAGACGACCAACCTTGGAGGTCGGGAGCAAAAGCTCGAGGCAGTGGCCGCATAAACTTAATTTGGCATGAATTATTGGAGCGGACAGCTGGGGTGCTCTGGGGCTACCAGAGCATAGCTGGTCTGAGAACGAAACACAACGTGGCGGGCAGATCAAGCCCTTAAGTTGGATTTGCTTTCGACACAAGAACGGGTTATACCATCCCTTATTGCTGGAGTACGGAGGAGTTGTGGCTTTGTGTTTTTGAAATGGATGGCTTCTGTTTTCTGGGGAAAAGCATTGAACCGGCAGTTTGTCCATGTATGATACTCCGCACATAAGCACTTCAGACTGATCTTGAGTGCAACTTGATATTCTCTCTACCACCTGATATTCTCTCTGCCTAGACGCACATTCCTTCCATCGCCAACGAGTGATTGGTCTCGTGTGGCGTGCCGCGGCAGTCGACTGAGCTAACCTAACGCTATGGTAGTACTCTCTGTTGAAACTAACTTGAAATCATGCAGGTGTTCAGTCTCTACGCAGGTGCCTAAATCTGAGGCGCCGACATAACGATTCTCTTCCTCGTATCCGATGAAAGTACGGTTGACAACGCCTCACGAGGTCGGGGTATTTCCTTATCAAAGTGAGGCCAAGGGGGCACAGTTGTAAGAGCGTGAATACCCATGTAGCTTCGGTGGGATACCTACCATCTAAATTGAACGAAGGATCTTGTGATGGGGTTGCAGAGGTAGAAGTCTCCCGGAACACCCTTTGTATTCAAAACCAGCGACCCCAATACTGGGTCTTGGCCCGCGTAACACGAGAACCCCCCTTAACCACTGATGTCAAGCCGAGGCCGGTTGGTCATCACGGAACTTTGGCCGGGCTTTTATATGTGCCGGTAGGGAGACCCATGGACTGGGCTTACATCAGAACCTACACAACCAACGCTTTCATGCGGTGATCTTGTTGAGCACCGAGGGGGTAGGTTACGTGAGGCACCGGACGAACGGCAAGTTGAAGGTAGGGTATTTAGGGTGATGATACATGGGTACAATCAAGCAAGCAAGCAGGCAATGCAAGTTGTAAATATGTGTATTCCTTTTTTCCCCATGACGTGAAACAGCATGGAGGGCACAGGCGGGACAATTCCTGGGGAAGTTGACCGAGAAATTACCAACAAATCCATACGGCACGACTACCATATGTGTAATTCCAGTTCTTGAACGATGGAGACGGGGGTTGAGGGTCATGCGCGCATTATTCATGGTGATGTTTGCTCGCGGCTTGGCAGGGATGCTATTCCTCGCCTTCCCCAAGGTCTGGTTGTCATGTTTCTTATCGGAGAGTTTTGAAATTGACGCATGGAACATCCATGCAGGAAGGCTGTCAAAAAGCGGTCAGGGCTCCGGAGGGCGGCAGCGAGACATCGGCATGATGGACGCCGCGTGGTTGGAATGCGGGCATCCATGGGATAGGTAGGATGCACTCCCAGTACGACCAGGGGTCAACTGTGATGGAGAAATTGCCCCCAGGGAGGGACAGTATTTTTGTTGTACTTTGTCCTCCCGGCAGCTTGCTGTGCCGCTGGGTGGTGGGAATCCATCGTGTTTGGTCTGAGTCTGGCTCCATGGTGTGTTATACACGGCCGGCACGCCCAATCCTTTGGGATTATCACCGCGACCGACCGCGTCTGTCATGTCGTACAGAATTCGCACGGGCTTACCGGCTGCACCCCTCTCTTGGTAAGACTGGTCAAACTGTCGGCATCTTGAGTGCCCCGTGAGAAACGGGAAAGATGGTTGGCCCCTATTCGGAGTTCGTTCTGGCAGTACGTCGGTCAAGCAATCACGGCGGGGCATCTATTGCGGTGAGGCAGCATCCGCCCCCTCGCTTTCGGACCATCGGCTAGCACCTCAGGCGCTGGGCGGCGCTGCGCTTCGCCAGTTGTTTTAGATCCGCGCAGGGATTTAGGGGCCGCTCACCGGCGTGGACCAGCGCTTGTCACACGTGGGGGGAGGAGATATCACACGTGGCGCCCTGTGACATCCCGAGGTGCATGCGAGGTCTTTGACGTGGGCCCCTTGGCTCGTGGGCTTGGGCTGTGGATTGCGGCGTGGCATGGAACCAATGCTCTGCCGGGATAGCGGACGCTGTGATACCCGGCCTGATGCCACGCATTGACGGTAAGTGGGGGCGTAATGATACAGCGTCGAAGCGGAAGCGACACGGAGCTTGGGCCTTATCTCTAGCGGTGACGGTGAGGGAGGGCAAAGCCGGGACTGCACCCAGTTTGACGTTTGGACGGAACCGATGATTTCGCCATACCCGCTTGCGTGGGCGGGGCGCGGGGTCAGTGTCGCTTTGAGCCGCCGTCCAATGCCCTGTTCTGGCATAGAACCTCAAATTCGGGGGCGACGGTGCCCTTTCAGGACGCTCCACTGCCCAGGCGTTGCAGTTTTCTAGAAGCGAAGCTGCAAGGTGCTGTCCCAAGTAAGACTAGGGCGACATGATCCTGCAGCGCTTGACAGCTAACGGTGTAAGTTATTTCAGGGGTACCGCTCCCGCTCCGCATCTAACCAAATGCATCGGTTCGAGACGTAGTCCGGAACAACGCGCACCTTCTATGGAATCTGCTTGCGTCTAATGAAGCACGGGGGGCACGCCCAAATCCGGATAGCCGGTTGGCCTTTGGTTGATCATGACGGCATGAGTAAGCCTGTCCCGATGTCTCCCCTGCCTGTTTTTGTTCTGGCGACCGTGTCTTTCATCGATGCTTGGCGGTGCTGACGTCGGGCAATTGGCCCCACCTCGGATTCCGGTTCATTCACCGGCTTCCCTTTCTGCGCAGCAACTTGGCCGCGATGTTGCACACCGGCACGGAAAACCTGCTGGCCCCGACTGCCGTCTCGAGGGCGGCAATTAGTAAGAAGGTGTCTTCGTGGCTGTTGCCTGGGGACCGGTGACGGCCGAATCTGAGATTGAGCGGCTATTCGTTGCAGCCCCCGCTAGCCAACCCATGCACAAAAAAATCTTGTGCCCGGTGTTTCTCGGACGGTCCACCAGCGGCCCACAGAAGCCAAGGCACGCCTTGACCTGGAAATCAGCTGCGCTCACGACCGCCGACAGCCATGAACATGTTGTCTGTGCCCTGGTCACGCAGGGGCAGACGTGGTACCCCTGCAACCAAGCTCGCTTCGTGACCGGAGAGATTGATCCTTGTCCAGGGACTTGCAAAAGTTCTCAGCTATAACGCACTCCTATCAGTTATATGGCTAGGTGCCATATTGTTGGGTTACTGGATGCGTACCTTGTAATCCGTAGAACCAGACTGTTGTGCCGTGACGTGCCCCAAATCGAAACAATAAATCAACGTGACCAGTCAACTGGAATCTCGGGAGCCACCGACTGCCAACTGGCGAGAGCGGAGAAAGCTCTGTGCTCTTTCTCCCACCGTGCTCACACATCCTGGCCCTGATACTCGGTAAACGTGATGGGCAGTACCACTCTCTTTGTGCTTGCAGGGCTGTCGTCGAAAATAAAACCCGACGTACGCCCGGAAATAGGTTGGGGGCCCAAGGTGGCAGCTGAGTTGACCCATTTTCGTTTTTGATATCAAGCGGGCAGTTTCATCAGGCTTCGTTGACAAGACCCCTTCAGCTGCTGGAATCTCCTGGAGACCGACTCGGCTCTCTAGATCGTGTTTATTTGCAAACGGCGCATCTACAATGCCTCCGCCCGAGTGGTGCAATATCAAGTCGGCCATCCTGACCGGCGACCCGATCAGCAGCGAGGACGATGGGCGTGAGACCGGGTTTCGTTCCATGACGCTCTGGTTTGATGTTCCTTTGGATCACAGAAGGCCCTTATCCAAGACAGACACTCTCACCCTACATGCGAAGCTTGTCTACGCACGCGATGTGGCGCCTGACACCGCCGGCAACACCTACCTCGAAGATTGGGAGAAAGAGTGGACCAGGACGAACTGGAAGCGCATTCTCCGTCGCCGTCCTTTCATGCTGTTCCTCTGCGGCGGTCCCGGCGATGGAAACGACCATCGGCGTATACCAGAGCTCAATCGCTTTGCCTTGGAGCAGGGATATCAGGTGCTCTACGTCGACTACCGCGGGACGGGCCGTAGCCGGCCATTCATCGACGACGCTCACCTCAGCGCTATTGGCACGTCGGTCGCCGACCAAGCTGCGTACCTATCACATTTCCGGCAGGATAACATCGTGCGGGATCTCGAAGCCATTCGTCTCTGCCTGTCTCGGATAATCTCTGCCGACAGCTCCATCAGCAAGATGGTGAAGTGGACCCTCCTTGGCCAGTCTTTTGGCGGGTGGATCGCTCTCACATATGTGTCGTTCCTACCGGCAGCGCTCTCGGCCGTTTACCTGACCGCGGGCCTTGCACCCATTGGCAGCACGGCACACGAAGTCTACGCGCGACTATATAGGCGTGTTGCTGAGTGCAACGAAGCATACTACCAGACGTTTCCCGGGGACGTCGAATTAGTCCGCCGGGTAGTCGGCCACCTGCGGAAGCACGAGTACTCTTACCGCGTCGAGGGCTGCAAGGGGCGGCATAAGCTGACGGCGCAAGCTTTCATGACGTTGGGGCGGTGCTTTGGTGCAGCAATGGCGAGTCGGGCAGCGGGGGTGCGGCCGGTGGCCTTCGAGAAGGTGCACGCACTGGTCCAGTGCATGGTGGGTGACCTTGGGGGCGAGAAAGGCCGGTTGACCGAGAAGTCGCTCGACCAATACGCAGCGCTGCAGTCCAAGGCCAAAAAAGGCGGCCAATCGTCCCAGGGTTTCCGGCTGCACGAGAGACCGCTGTACGGCGTGCTCCACGAGGCAATCTACTGCCACTCGCCCGGTGTAGCATCGGGGTGGGCGGCCGAGCAGGTAGGGCGCGCCTACGGGACCGGTGAGTTCTCATGGTTGGAGCGGAGCGGATCGGGCTGGGAGCGCGAGTCAGGTGGCAGCGGGAGGCTGTTCTTCTCGGGGGAGATGATTCATCCGTTCATGTTCTCGACCGGCGGTTCTGCCGTCAAAGCGTTTAGGGGGGTGGCGGAAGCCCTCGCGGGCAAAGACGACTGGCCGGCGCTGTACGACGAAGGGCAATTGGCCAAGAACCGAGTGCCTGTGCGTGCGGTGGCCTACCGGGAGGACTTGTACGTGGACTTTGGGCTGTCCTGGAACACAGCGAGGAAGGTTAAGAACTGCGTGCTCCTTGAGGGAAAAGAGGGGTGGGGGCACGGGGCAATAAAAGACGGTACTAAGACCGGGGAGGTTTTGGAAATGCTGTTCGGCATCGAAGGCTCTGGAGCGCCCGAGTCACCGTCCGCTGCTAGAGATTCTGCAGTGGACATGGACTATCCCTGCTGAACCGCGTCCGGCGAGGCGGCGGTTCTGTCAGTGTAGCATTAGGAGTTCGAATACCCGTTATTTTTCGACGCGAGAAGGCTGGCGATGAATATCCCGTCTGCACATTCATTCGACCGTGCAAAATTTGTTTGGTCTTGCAGGTTTGAGCGGTCAGCAGACCACGCGAAGCCCCTTGCTGGCTTGCTGGCCGCAGGCGGGCCGAGTGGGGCCTTTGAGACTCGCCACGCCGAAGAAATCCGGGGTAGCCCCACTGTGGGCAAAAAATTCGAAATTCGACAGCGCCTGCCATGTGCTGCTCGCTGGATCCCATATCGGCGGAAGCTTTTCTCCTTTCACCGAGCGGTTGGCGAGCGAATCCTACCTTACCTCCACCAACTCCTACCGAGTGCATTCCTCCAACCTATACGCTTTATTGCTACCCAATTTGACGTACACATCCCCCGTCCTCGCTGCCGTCCCATCATCCTGCCCCTCGCTGACGTCATTGACGCTGCAGCCAGCCGAAACTGTGGCTTTCGACCCCTAAAATCCGGTCCTGACTGGAGGCCGACCTCCCTTTGTGCCAGATGATTAACGGCTGGGGACACCAATAACACAGCTCCGCCATGTCCACCGACAACCCGATGCCCCAGGAGCGCCGCGAGGCCGAGGTGGTATCAGAACATCTCCCCGCAGGTTACACTGCCGAATTCGATGGCGGTACGCCTCCTCCCCGTCGGGGAGGCCCGGCGCCGTCGGGGGCCACCAGCCGAGCCGCATCGAGTGAGGAGTCGTCGCTGAAGCTCCAGGGCGGCGACATGCACCGTGACCTCTTCAAGATGGACGCCGCCACCCGTCTCCAGCTCCACAAACGCGCCGCTACCTTCCATACACCGCGAGAATTCGATCCCGAGTCCGACGAGCCGGGCATGACCGTAAGCGACCAGCTCGCGCCCGGCGGTTTCAGACGTGCGTTCATCCGCCAGACCCGTGGCCACGACTTCATTGCCGCCCGGCTCCCCATCACGAGAAACTTCGTTGAGTTTCTCGACCTGTACGGGGACTTTGCCGGCGAGGATCTTGCCGATTCAGATGAAGAGGCGATTTCAGACGAGGAAGACGGGGAACAGGAGCCTACCGAGAGGACATCGTTAATTGCCCGACGGGCTGGCGCCAGAGCGGCTCGGGCGGCCAGGTCCGCGAACGCGGGGACGGCCAAGACTTTCTTCACGTTGCTTAAAGCGTTTGTCGGGACTGGAATCATGTTCCTGCCGAGTGCTTTTAACAACGGCGGAATTCTTTTCTCCTCGGTGGCTATGGTGGTTGTCTCGTCTATCACCATGGTTGCGTTCCACATCCTGTTGCAGTGCAAGACACAGTACGGCGGAGGTTACGGAGAGCTTGGCCAGAAGATTGCCGGAGACCGCATGCGTAACCTCATTCTTTGGTCTATTGCCCTCTCCCAGCTCGGTTTCGTCTGCGCGTAAGTTCCATTGCCCACTCGTTCTCGTTTCTCTTTGGGTTTTTTCTCGAGAGGAGTAGTGCTACCCCCGAATCATGACTCCAACATGGTAACTAGTAGCTAACATCCATTTAAGTGGTATTCTCTTCGTTGCAGAGAACCTGATCTCGTTCTTCCACGCCGTCACAAACGGGAGCAGTCCATTCTCTATCGGCGGACTTATCGCGATCCAGATCTTCCTCCTTGTACCCCTCTCCTGGATTCGCAACATCTCGAAGCTCGGCCCGGCTGCATTGGTGGCCGACGTGTGTATCCTTATCGGCCTATCTTATATCTACCAGTACGACATTACGGCGCTCGCATCCCAGGGTATCCATAAGACGGTTGTCCTGTTCAACCCTGAGAAATACACCCTCATGATTGGCGCTGCCATTTTCACCTTTGAGGGAATCGGCCTCATCCTCCCGATCCAATCCTCCATGGCCAAGCCAGAAAAGTTCGAGAAACTGCTGGGTCTTGTCATGCTGATCATCACAGTGGTCTTCACCTCTGTTGGCGCACTGTGTTATGCTACCTTCGGCGAGTTTACGCAAGTCGAAATCATCAACAACTTCCCGCAGGACAGCAAGCTCGTCAACGCGGTGCAATTTCTTTACTCGGTTGCCGTTCTGGTCGGTACCCCTGTACAGCTCTTCCCGGCTCTGCGTATCTTCGAAGGAAAAATCTTCGGGCACAGGTCTGGGAAGAAGGATATCCGGACCAAGTGGATCAAAAACGCCTTTCGTGTGGGAATTCTCACCCTCTGTGGTGGGATTTCGATTTTAGGGACCGGAAACCTTGACAAGTTTGTGGCCCTCATTGGGTCGGTCGCATGCGTGCCGCTGGTATACGTATACCCAGCCTACCTGCATCACCAAGGCGTTGCAACAACGAGGCGGGAGAAGCTCGGCGACATTGCGATGATGGTATTGGGTACCGTGTGCATGGTATACACTACATTCGTCACGGTTGTCCACAGCTTCCTGACATGAAAGAGTAAATGTTGCCTACATTGTATACAAAGATACGCTCACAATAGATATTCTATTTGATAGACAATAGAACAACGTCGTCTTTCCATCATTGCCATCAGCGGTTTTGAAACGCCAAACGTCTTTGACTCTCCAGCATGCCGCGTCTAAGAATAGTCAGGCCGATTTTCCAGTACTGACCAATCACAATGTGTACCTGCGCCGCCGGAACGCTTTCCTTTGTTGCCGATGTGACTCGACAGGGGGTCTTTGTTGCCTGAAATCTTGTGTAACATCAATCTCGGGGCTTCTTGGCTTCTTCGTCACAGTTGGATTTAATATCGAGCATCACACCAACCTTCTCTTAAAGCTGCCAGTCAGATATCCTTTCTTGGATTTGACCAACATATTCATTGCCTTTTCATTTCTTTACATTAGCAAGCATGCGCAGGTTTCAGGCTCATGTGGAAGACGACTCCGATAGTTACGACGATCAAGGCCGCCAGCAGACCTTGGTTCGATACCCAAACGACGATGAATCATTCTGGGGGCCCCGCGACTCGGAGAACCCTGACGACGCAACTACCCATAAGACACGGACCGAAGAAAACAACCATCGCCAGTCCAACCAGCCGACACAGCCAAAGACCGACGGGGGTAGACACGCGATACGCTCCGACGACATCAGTTCAGCTATTCAAGCCGACTTGCCACCCCGTGGAGACGAATGGCCACCCTCTGCAGACGACTTCCCACCTGTTGAAGACGACGGGCTAGATTCCCCGGTACCCGTCCTTCATCAGCGAGGATTTAGTGTCGGACAGGAGGGTATAACCCCCGACCCCTCACGCTCCAGGAGCACTGTCTCCTTTGGTCTATGTCCCAGCAACTGCTCCTGCTCTGGCTGTTCAGCAGATGATCTCCCGTCTGCACCATCCTTCGGACCACCCTCTGGCCCTCCCCCAACTATACCCCCTCCACCCTCCTCCCCTCCTCCATCTCCCTCCCACTCCCGCAACCCCCGACCCCACTGGCTAACCGCCGCCCTCAACCGCATATACCCCCCTCCCACCGCCTTCTCTCCCCCCATCATCCCCTCCACCTCCGCCTGGGACCACGAACTCTCCCTCGCAGCCACCCACTTCC
>Ga0247770_1001205_pt1 | contig 21686 bp, 20 predicted proteins | sample UWRJL136409B6_FD_179943 | JGI IMG/M metagenome (GOLD analysis project Ga0247770, IMG submission 179943) | Plant litter microbial communities from Arlington Agricultural Research Station in Wisconsin, United States - UWRJ-L136-409B-6 | ecosystem: Environmental > Terrestrial > Plant litter >... | reverse complement strand
GCATTTAGAATCAGCTTACCAAGTAGCTTGCGTGCTCTCGATCAGAAACCCTCGCGCGGCGTAAATAGAAGTCTGTTCCATGTTGTTGGTCGTATCGTTCAGGAGTGGATCGCTGTCAACCAAGGGAGTTGAGTTAGTACTTCCCGTTCATGTTTATCCGGATGCGGGGAGGGAAAGGGGACAGCGTACTCAATATCGTGGTCAGCCAACCAAAGCCACATGTTCTCAAAGTAGCCGGAGCCCGTAGGGGTGATGTGCATCATGAGACTGGCAGCGTTGCAGTTCACATTGACTCCGTTCGTTATCGCAGGGCACTCGTCAGGCGTCAAGCTCGTTCCGGTGGCGCCGCCAATTCGCACATGAACATCCCACATACCGGCCGTTCCGGCAGCGCTAGCCCTCACATTCCACTCTATTAAAACGGCACCAGCTGTTGGGCCTTTTGTTGTGATGATGAGGTCCTGTAGCTCCACGTTTCCAATCAACCCCTTTTCTCCGACCTGTACCAGCACTTTAGGGTGGTTCGTATCTTGGAAGTACGACCCGTAGGCGACCAGTTGTGACCATGTCTCGCCCGCCATTTTAGTCCCAGTAGGAACCTTCAGAGTGGATGTCAAGATGTAGGAGCCGGCGTCGACAAAGAGGATCTTGCCCTGGGCCGAATAGAGAGCGCTCTGGAAGGCAGCGGTATCATCGGTCACCCCATTTCCTGTGGCGCCAAAGTCCCTGACATGGACGAAGTCGCTCAACGGTCTATCAGCGTATTAGGGCCTGGAACGTTCGAAATAGTCGCCTGTCTTCGGGTTGGTAAGGGACCGCGGCCGGCGGTAGTCTCCAATCTTCTCTCCAAAAGAGAAGTCAGGGGCGGTTGCCTTTGTAGACGCGTCCTCGCGCCCAATGGTCGATTTTGGTGCTCCCTCCGTCTAGAATGGACTCACCGAAGGTGGTGATGACACCCTGTCTGACACCCGAGAAGGCAACATTTTCGAGGACGAGGCCGGTGGTGCCAGCGCCGATGGAGGTTACAGACGGGTTTGTCAAGATGGCGGTGCCGACATTGGTGAATGACGAGTCGATGAAGGAGGCCGAGCCGATGTTACCTACCTTGCCGTCCTCGGGCGTGAGTTTGAAGCCAGTGCCAACATTCGTCATCGTGATAGACTTCCAGACCCAGCCCCAGTCACAAAAGATCTGCACCCCGACGCGCAGCCGTTGAAAGTCAGGCGTTGTGCCGTGAATTGCTGGTTGCCGCCCAAGATACCGTAGGCACCGCCTGTGAATGTGATGTCGGAGATGCCTCCGCCGCTGCCGTTCTGAGCGAACATGCCCTTCATCTCAGGGCCGGCGATGAGCTCAACGTTTTGGGTGCTCGTGGCCTGGGCGACCTGGTAGTGCAGGCATGAGTACTTCCCGATGAGGTTCGTGTTTCGGATGTCGATACGGATGTTGCGGATCTGGCGATAGAAGTTGGCCGTGTTGATGTAGTATTCCTCGTCTAGGCCGTCAGCGCCCTTGTTGGGGGAGCCCGTGTACTCATCGGTCGACAGAACTCCCAGGCCGGTAAAGCTGGTTGCGGCGAGAATGAGCGGGCGGTTGTTAGCATCGCCAATAACCTGCGTGCCAAACGGCAGGGGGATCGTGTGTGACACCAGATACGTGCCCGGCGGGAAGTAGACGATGGCATTCTTGGTCGTGGAACCGTTGCACTTTTCGCCACACCGTTTCCCATCCGTCATGGCCCGCTTGATTGCCTCGGTGTCGTCCTGCGCGCATGGTATCAGCTATCGATTCCGCGCCCACGAATTTGAGACTGAGATGTTCGGGTTTCTGACAGGCGCCCCCCAAAGAAAGAAAATTGCAAGCAAGTCAGACAAGTTTTGGAGAAGATGCCGACTGTGAGCCACTGGAATCGCGTGGCCATGGGGCGGTAAAGGAAGGAAGGAAGGAAGGAGGAGAAGAGAGTTTAGTGGGAAAGAAGAGATTCGGGGGAAAGTGCGAAGCCGCGGCAAATCATTCGGGACTCGGCCTTAGACTCGCAGTGATGCCGTTGCCAACTGCGCCATAGTCGCGCACATTGCGAAATACGGCATAAATGGAATTGCCGCCCCATGGGACACGGCCCTTGCGTGCCAGACCTTGCATCCAAAAGGTGCCTGCCGATGTCTGGCGGCGAGTGACATTGCCAGCTGGCACATTCGAGAAGCTCCCAGAGCGCGCTGCGGCCAGAGCGTCGGCCTCGGCCACGAGGGCGGCGGCACGAGCGTTTCCTCGGTGATTTCTAGGAGTGGCGGCGGCGCCTCAGCTCCATCAGCACCACGGCGACTGCGAGAGCGACGTCGTATTGGCAGCACCGTGGTGCCATTCCCAATGACGGTGCCCGGCTTGAGGCGGTAAGAATTGCGCGCGGGGCGCTGGTAGCGGGCCTCGTGAAGCCGGCCCGCCTCGGCAATTGCGTTGGCAACGATCTGGCGCGCTTGCTCAAGCTCCTCGGCCGTTGCGCGCTTGGCCAGGAGAGCCACGGCAGGGTGGAGCAGGTCCACGGCGAAGGGGTCGCGGAGGTGGTCGGCATGATCCTTAGGGGCGGCATCCTACTCCCGCTGTCTCTGCTGCTTCGCGAGCCGCCGCTCCAGATCGTGCTGCCTGAAAGCGCCCCATGGTGTGGTGGTGTTGTATGATATCTCAGTGTCGTTGGCGAAGATGGTGTAGCTTCTCACCTTGCCCGCTACGACAAGGGCGTTGAGCCGGGCGTTCAGGGCTGCGGCCGTCTCAGGCTCAGTCGCGTTGCCTGCTGATATGCTAATGCTGCGCTTTGCCTGGATAATGTCCTGGCTGCCGAGCTCGCCGACGTCGTCATCCAACCAAACAACTTGAGCTGCTACACCGTTCGCTACCGCCCCTTCACCCTTCATCATCGTGAACCTGAACAGGGCGATGGTCTCCTTGTCGTTCCAGCCCAAGCCTCCATACTCGTGGTCTATGGCCTCTTGGAGGGGTCGGGACACGGCCCTATGGGCAAAGCTCTGCCATGTCTGTTCTGATTTGGTGCCACTGGGGCAGAACTTGCAGGTGTAGGGGACGCAACGTGTGAAGGACGGGGTGTTGCGGTTGGGACCGTTGCCGCCCTCGACCCACGAGGCCGCCGGGAACTCCTCGCACGAGTATGTGATGCCGGACTCCTGCAAGACGTTTCCGAGGTTGTCTACCTTGTCGACAATGGCCCATGTGTCGCTACCCTTGGTGTTTTTGGAGAACCACGGCCCGTCTTGCCTCATGGGGAGCCCCTGATCTCCTCCAGGTAAAAGCAATTGTATTGGAGGTAGACTTGGTGGCCCCAGTCCCTGGGGTTTAAGACGCGCTGCTCAACTCCACCAACATCGGGCTTGCTTCACGTCGCCACCCCTCGGTCAGTACATGAATCAATTTGGATGTCCCGGGAAGGTTCCTGAAAGAGAAGATGGTGAAATACAAGTAGGAAGCCCTTACTAGTAATACGCTCGCTGTTTCGTGATCGGGTCCACGCGGACTGTATAGTCCTGAAGAAGCTGTGAGGCCACTGGTGTGATGCATGTGTGGAACAAAATAAATACCAGCAGGCACGCTGTCCACGGTAGCACCGCCATGTTGGAGTAGGTAGAGTCTGAAGACGGAATCGAACAGGACGGCTACTCGCAGCAATTGCAGGCCGTAGAGTGACTGGGGAAGAGCTGAAATGGCGTTGACTTTGTGCCCCAGCGGGAGCTAAGATATCTAATATATGGTATCATCACGAAAGGAAGAGGGTAAGGCGGCATCCTGGCCTGCCATGGGCGTTCCTCTCCCCGGCTCCAGGGGTACTTCTTCCTCATCCTCTGCCCCTATTATCTGTGCGACAAACGGCAGCTCGGCGACAGATGGCCATTTCCAACAGTGCGGGCCCCCCTTTTCCGGCCCGGGGCGATGACATGATTCAGGAACTTACTGCGACTATCTACATAGGTACCCAGGGAGTTTCTTTTGCCCTTGCGGTCACGGTCACATTTTTGCACGGTGGTAGGTAATTTCCCGGGACCCAAGGCCGGACCGAGCATACACGGCACGCATGCACGCACGGCGCTCAACACCCTGAGGACCCAAGAGCTACTGTCACATTGTAAAACTGCTTGCCTTGCGCCGGGTCAGTACTCGATTGCCACTGTAGGGTAGTAATATTGCCGACACTTTTCTTCTGCAAAGATAAGGTACCTATTTGGTACCTCACACGCTTTTGTATGTGACAAGAGCTTTCAGTTACCTAGTAAGCACGCCGTCCGCTTTCAAGGACTCAACAGGGTCCGTGTGGGATTGGGGTGCCAAAATCGGTCCTTTCTCCCATGTACCCTAGCTCTAGGTACCTGTCGGGAATTTAGGTGTCAATGTTCTTCACTCTCTGCCCCATTTTTCTCTCCTTCCTTGGCATCTCAAGGGTCTGAAGTTTCTTACCGAGGCAATTACCATAACTTGCCTTAATATGTGCTGCGTTTCTTCCGGGTCAAGCTTTCGATCAAAGTATACGCAAACCCTTTCGTTCACCTTTTTCTTTGCTCCTTGCCTTCAACCCTTTCAGGTTCTTGAGCAGAACCATATCCGACTCGAGATGATGCCTCGGCAGTTGCTGCCTCTGGCGTTGGTCGTCCTCTCGGTGACGCGCGGTGTCGTCACCGGCAACGACTGCCAGCCCATTACGTGGGAAGACCCGCCGGAAGCTCGCGATGTTTCAGTTTATGCTGCGAACACCACGGTGCCTGTGGTGGCGGTCCCCACCGACGCTGTTCCCCAGAAGCCGCTTAAAGCGGGCGATATCAACTGCCGCGCCTGGGCCCGCACCAACGACGATCCAAACTACTACTCGTGCAAAGACTTGGCCGAAAGGTGGTCTATCTCTACCAATTGGTTCTTCCAAATCAATCCCACAATCCTGCCCGACTGTTCCAACATCCGGCCGAATACGCGTTACTGTGTTCATGCGTGTAAGTCGCTGATCTGCGCATTACCCACACCGACCCTTGGTATCTTGGTCGCTCCTGTGATAACACCAAGAGAGAGAAAACAGATATCGAGCCACTCCGGTCCACCGACGGCCGCTGTGGTCCAAAATACAAAAACGCCACCTGCTCAGGCACCGCTGCCCCGTGCTGCAATGCCGCGACGTGGACATGCGGGAACACGACGTATGTTGGCATAACGCCCCCGTTTCCGACTCTTTTCTAACCAACGCACCAGTGCGGATTGCGCGCCTGGCACATGCTATGAAGGGATCTGTGAGGGCGACGCGGTCTGGAGCACCGATGGCACCTGCGGCGGCAGGAGAGAGTGCCCTAGCAAATGGGGCGACTGCTGTGACATGAAAGGAAAATGCGGCGGTGGGCCCAACTTTTGCAACGAGGGTGTGTGCCAGTCTGGCAAGTGCAACTGGCCATGGTATAGGCCTCCGGTTAGCAGCTCAACCGCAAAACCAACATCAACAACCTCGTCGACTCGGAGTTCCACATCCTGGTCGAGCACCGCTTCGCCCACACCCAGCGGAGTTTGCATTCAAGGCGAGGGCCCATATTTTTACGATGAACTGTGCCGCTACGCCTGCCAATTTGGGTACTGCCCGTCGCCTTGCACCTGCCTTCGCACTGGGCCCCAAAACCCCATCCCGCCTGCGAACGGGACACCTCGGAAAGGTTGGGACTCAAGCTTTGACCTTCTATGTGCGTGGACATGCGTTCATGGCGTGTGTCCCGAAGATCTCTGTCCTCCATGAGCCTGAGACAAGAGATATCTGCCAGTGACGATAAGTCATTTTCAATGTAATATTAGTGCTAGCACAAATCAATATTCTTCCTTTTCTAGGTAACAAGCATCTGTCATCAAGGCTATTCTGGTTGCGCCGCTGAAGGTATCTGTGCTCAACTGATATGGGGGCTAGCCAAGTGCGCGGGGGTGAATTTCTGCAGCTGATCTCCTCTCCGGACTGATAGGTTGTCATCGGTGACGAAAGGAGTGAATGAAACTTACCTTGGTAGCTGAACTAGGTACCTAGGTACCTAGGAACCTGGAAGTGAGCAGAAACCTGCCTACGTATGCTTCCTCCACCTACTACTGCCACACAAGGAAACTCGAATACCCCAGCAGTCATTGTGTTTAAGCGCGGTACGACATTGCAATTAGCGCCTTGCAGTTGCAACGGTACCTACCCGGGTACAAACGTAGGTTAGGTATTTCTGTCAAATTACGTAATCACTATTAGTCAGCCGCTCTCGCGAGCGGTTGGGCCACTATTCAGGAGCTCTCGGTCTTCCAGACCACTCCTCCAATACAACACACTTCACGACTTCCAATTACTGCGTTTCTGGTGACCACGTTGAATTCAACAATTTCTTCACGAGGCCGCTACCCAACACCAAGGTGCCGATATTGGAGATCAAGGAAACGATGGTACATGCCGAAATTACCGTGACGCATTTAGATGGAAGTCACTAGTGTCATTTGGACGACACAATCTTTTCTCGCTCAAGGGGACCTCTACTCATACTGGGCGAGGGGGTTATTGCCTTACTTAGGTACTGATAGATCCGATAAAGGTACCTAGGTAGTATCCTCAGCACTGAAATCTGCCTGAGTAACTACGTAAAACCCTCACTGCAGCATGTACCCAGTCAATCTAGCATGTTGTGGTTGTTTTTTGCCGCCTGCCCAGCTGTAATCGTTCGGTCTCCTCCCCCTTTCCAACTCCACAACTCGCTGTTTCCAAGTCGTCTGCGTCTTCACACCAAGAATTTACCTTTCCTTCCTTTCCGGGCGACGGCTTTCCCGCGTGTGCTTTGCCGCAAGGTTGCATATTTTTCGTTCGGCCCGCGCAGGTTCTAGGAAGCCGGGGAGCCAGGAGATGATTCTTTGGACCTCTCCAATGCCGATTTCCTATCGCGCGTCTAAGAGATCTAGCCGCGTCGCACTAGGCGGGTCCCTTGCAGAGTCGTACTTTTCTGCCCTTGTGAAGCATGCAAGCATTGAGCTGTGCTCAGGCCCTTGTAGGGACGAAAGCAAGCGGGATTTCACCAATCAACGACCTAGTTCTGTGTATGGCAGCTGTGTGGCCTGTCAAGGCGGAGCATTTCTATTGGTCACCACGATACTGCGAGAGATGGTCCTTCCAAACTTCTGTGTCCATGAAGGTTCTCCTGAAAGTTACCCCACATATAAGCATACGTTATCTGACCGAGGCCGGACTTTTGCTCTTTCCTAGAATGCACCGCCACCCACTCAGCATCAAACTCACTCTCCTGCATCCAGGTCGTTCGTGAATCGGCCCCATAGTCCCCGTGTGTCGACAGGACTTCGAAATATTAGAACGGCCCCTTCGACCGGTCGAGCCGAAATGACGGACAATCCTACTGCCAGCATTCCTGGCGCGAATGCTGAGGAGGAGGACGGCTCGGTACCGCTTCCCTCCTACGAAGAGCGATACAAACAGGAGAAGTCGTGGAGTCTCAACGACAAGACCCGCCTCAGCGCTGATGCCGTTCGCATCCGCTGGACCCTGGATGGCCCGCTCGAGACCTCACTCAGCATCGTTGAGCTCGGCCGCATCTATGACCCGGACGAGGTTCCCGAGCCATACTTCCTCGGTAACGACCAAGAGGGGAACCCGACCTGGCATCCGTTTTCGCAATCCCCGTTCACCAGCCGGCCCGTATCATCCCTTTCCATTTCCGTCAAAGCCCTCAATGAGGCGGCGGACAATTGGTGGGGCTTGCATTTCAGGCACTTTGAAGACGAAATCGACGACTCGGATGAGGCCCATTACGGTGTCTCGGAGTGTTGTGGAGATCCGCGGCCTATTATCGAAGTAGCTGATCTCACCGTCAAGGGCACGGGGACGCCTGGCGGGTTCGTGACGGTTCACGATTTCTTTTCAGCCGTGCACCCCTATCTAATGTCCAGGCGCGACGATATTCTCAAGGGCATGGGGGGCGATGTTTTGAGACAGGATAAGCCTCCCCTTCCGTCAAACACTAAGTTGGTTGGATCGTTCTTGAATCCGGATTATATCAACATCAAAACCGAGGCCGAATGGCAGCTCCTCTTCGCTGTAAGAACCCCCGCCCCCCTTCAACAGTAGCAGCAATCTTGCGACTGGTATGGCGACTAACAACTCCAACAGAAGAGAAGACACACCACCCAGAGCAAGGTTTTGATTTCTGGCCAAGTCACCACGGAAGCTTTGGCCGAAAACTAGAACCGTTTCGTGCAGCGTTTGGCACTTATATATGCAGAATGAGATTGTTTGGAACGGGGAAATCTACCTTCACAATCCTGCCTCCGCAACTCTTGTCGGCTTGGTTCTGAGTTCTCAGTTTGCGGCAATGTAAACTTTATCTCCTTGTCCAAGCAACAGCTTAAGCTACCTAGGTTCCTGATTTTGTCCTCCTTGTCCCGTAACTACCTAGCTCCCTCTACCACCCCTGCACACCAGCCCAGATATTCCATCCAGATTTCCTCCTACGAGAACCACGAGCACCACACAACCCTAACCATGGCTGACCGCGGCGCCGACCAATCACCGTATACAAATCCGATCAAGAAGTCATCCCCCACCGAGCTCGACCACCAACTTGCAAAGCTCGACGCGGAAATCGAGTTAGAGATCAAGGCCATCAAAAAAGAGGCCAAAGCCGCCAAGGCTAGCTCTCCAGCTCGCAAACAACTGGCAGACTTCTGGGGCATTTCCACGCCCGCATTAACTTCGGACTCGGAACACCACCAAACCCGTCCTCCGCTGTCCGCATCGGACATGGGAATGGTTTAGAGCGAGCTTCGAAGGGACGAATGAGTTGGAAGGGATTAATGCTGCAATCAGGGACCGTGACAGGGAAGTTAACGCCTGGGTCAAGCAGGAGGAGAAAGAGATTGTGAAGGAATGGAACCAGGAGAGGAAGCAGCTCAAGGGGATGTCGGTGGTGCCTTAGCAAGTGGTGCTGTAGCAAGGGAGGGGGGGCTACGCTGCCGTTAATGAAAGCCTGGCGTGTTGGGCAACACTGCCCGAAACGGGGGTTCATCTGCCCGCTGTAGGTCACAAAAAAAAAGTGGTAGCAAGCAAAAAAGACATACAACACCAGGGATTCGCTGGTCGTCACCGACCCAACTACTAGTCTGACCCTCACTGGCTTGTCTATGGGAGAGCGGACGGGATTCCGAATTCTCCAGTGGGTATGGTCGTATGTGACAAGTGTTGCTTGCAACCTACCCTATGAAGCCTCACTGGAATAGATTTGAGTCATAGAAACAAGTATGGAGTAAATGCCGATCCTTCTACATAAAGATTAAAACTCCCGCCCGCTTTCCCAACGAAGAGTTGCGTGTCACTTGGCATGTCATCCTCCTCGCAGTAACGTCGGGGGTCTCAAGGCCGAAGCGAAATACCTCTCGACACAGCGGAACTAAGGTCTAGACTCGCCCGTCGAAGACAATGGAGGCCTTAACGCTTCTGATGATATCTCAGGCAGCTTGACATTCAAAAGTTGCGAACCGGCCTGCTCTGGCTTCGCAGTGGCTAGCGGATAATCCCGGTTCTCAGGCTCGGGAGCTTGCGTCGTTGTGCCGGGATTTTCCGCGCCCGGTACATCCCGTCCCATAATAGGTTCAGCCAAGGTCCGCATGAACCGTCTGAATAGCGATGGTACTTCTGCAGGTTCCGGTATAGCGTCTGCCTCGATTGGAGTTGAAGCCGCTGGTGCCCAGGCTGGTGGTTCACCGCCGAATTCCTTCAGCAAGACAGAAACCTCAAGACTGTTGGAAGAGGCGGCGATTTGGTACGGCGAGAGACCGAGCCAGTTCTTTGCTGAGTGAACTTGGGCGCCCCGTTCAAGTAATCGAGTAATGAGCCGGATGCTACGCGCACGGAGCTCGTCATCAGCCTGGGCAGGGTAAAACTGACAGGCAAAGTGTAGTGGTGTTGAGCCCTGGTGGTCTATCTTATGGACAAGCGAATTCTGGGCGTCGTGCTTGAGGATCTCTTCAGCGGCATCATCGTTGGCTGCCCAAGCGGCGTGGTGTAGCGGGGTCTGGCGAAGGGAGTCTCGCATATCTGGGGCAACGCGGCGGCAAAGAAGTTCAGATACAATATTACGGTCCGCTCGGGCAGCCGCAATGTGTAAGGGCGTCTCGCTCGAATTGCTGTGGACGCTTGGATACGCTCCAGCGTCCAACAGCCTTTTCACGGCGGCGAACGTATTTGGGCACGATTCCCGCCACAGTACGCCCGCACGACAGGCGATATGTAAAGGTGCAGTCAGAATGTCGCTTTGCGCGTTGACGTCCGCGCCGTGGTCCAGCAAAAGATCAATAATGTCGACCACTCCTCCGCCGGGACCTCCACCGAGGCCATCGACGGGATCCGGAAGATCCTCGGTCAGTATATCCGGCTCGGGGATATTGTAGCAGATGGCATGGAGAGGTGTGTGACCGTCCCTGTCTCGGCTGTTGACATGGGCGCCCCTGCTTAGCAGCAGCTTCACCATGTCTTCGTGCGGAGGCGCTGCTGTCATTTTGGGGGACCCAGCATGTCCCGACGGGATGGGCTCTTTCTCGGATCTGTTTGTGCAGGCAAGATGCAACGCTGTTCTGCCTTCAATGTCGGTGGCGTCGATGTTAGCACCGTGCTGAAGAAGCTCAGAAGCAATACGCGTATCTCCCCTTGCCACTGCAATGTGCAAGGCTGCACGACCGTTCCGATCTAACCTGTCCAATAACGTGAATGGTGGTGTTCCGCCGGCGCCAGCTTTGAGTGGCGACCCAGCACTCTCTCGGATACGGATTAGAAACGTTCGTAACAGCGTGGCGTCGTGCTTCGCGGCGAGCAAATGCAGCACGGGGCGATCTTTTTTATCAATGTAAGAATCGTGGTACCCGAAATGCTGGAGAAGGAGATCGAGGGCGTTGTTGTTTCGTCGGTTGACTGCTTCTAACACCCCCGAAGCGATGGTTGTCCAGTCGCAGAAATGAGCAAGATCTTGCTTTCGGATGAACTCTCGCACTCTCAACTCCTCGGGTCGCATTGTCCACTCAGGGCTGCCCAGCTTTCCCAACCATGAAGTGAGTCCCTGGTCTGCAGCATAATATAGGAGCCCGGTGTCCAAGGGTAGGTCCTCGGCAAGGGCAACCCACCTGGCCCATAACTTGTGCCCATCCGCTTGTAAACGACGGATTATGGGACTCGGGTCGGCACCTACCTCTTGGGCAAGCTCAGCGTGCGTAAACATCTCGAATACGGCGTATTGAAGAAGGGCTGCGTAGGCTTCCAGTGTCTGCGTCTTTCCTGCGACGGATAATTGCGGGAGTGGGAGATTTATCGATATCTGGTCCGGGGCGATCCGATACATAGACATCCGCTGTGCAAAGTAGTCGCGGTCCCAGGCTGCATCAGCCGACTTTTTGAGCTTGTCGAAAACGGATTCTTCCGGCTTCTTCGTTGGGGGCCGCGCCTCTATCGGCGACCACCCACCCGCAACGCCTTTGGCTATCATCCCACGCATCATCGTCACTGGATCCAGTCCAGGGTCATAACTGTGTCTTCTCCGCTTGGATTTGGCGCTGCTATCGTGACTGTAGGCAGAGCCGAAGCTCTTGACACTACTATCGGAGGTTCTGTGGCTTCGGCTCCCAGCAGCCAGGTGGGATAAACGATTTGGTCTTGAGCCACTGGATGACCTGGGAGAGTTCCGTTGAGCCACGCCAGGGACAGTAAGGGCAGGTTGTGATGGCCTGAACTCACTCGACGGTAATGACCATCGCGACACCGACGATTCCGAGGTGACGTGGGAATTCCGTCTAGGGTCGACGTGGAGGGCGCTGGCGGCATTCGGTGCTGGGGAGGGATGTGTCGGCGCAAGACGTGCCTCAACGAGGGCGTCCATTTCCTTGATGTTGATGTAGCATAGACAAGTTTCCATGATGGAAAGGTGTCCCTGGGCCACAAATGAGGATTCGCTGTTGTTGTCAAACAAAGTTGAGGCGCCGCCAGAGAGGAAAAACGCGCGCACAGACTCGTGAATCACTTGCACAATACGGTTCTCTCCCTGGTCGATCTCCAGGGATCCAGCGCCGGGTTGTATAGAGCTCGAGCCAGAACTACCGCTGGCTCGGTCCACGACAACAGACGTCATCTCGATAAGTCCCTTGGAGAGTGTCCGAATGCGCCTCGCGAGCTGCTCGGAGTTTTCCACAAAGTGACTGGACTCCCGCCACGCGCTGAGGGACGGAGGCGCAAGTGGAAAGTCGTTGACGAAGCCCAGTACGTGATGCCATTCGTAGAGGCGGAGGGGTCTGGTGGCCAAAACAGCCCATCGGAAAAGTTGAAGCGTGAGAGGTCTTAAGTTTGGCTCCACTTCCTGGAGTAGTGACGAGAAGAGCGCCTCTAGTTCCATGGGAATGCTGTCGAGTCCCCTGAGCAGGCATCGTAGACTCTCTCCTTCATCCCACTTTTTGAGAACATCCTCCACAACTAACGTCACCCACAGGAACACGCCAGCCGATTTGCCAAGGATGCGGCCCCTGAGGGCCTTCCCATCTGCATTAGTGTCAGGAATACTAAGACTGAATCTCTGGTTCACATATGTAATGATGTCTTGGTTGTTGTGGCGATCCACGATGATCTCGGGGCAGTCGGTGATGGATATGGAAGGGAAATGGCGGCTTGAGATGCAGACGCTGAGCTGGTTTCCTGCTGCGTGGGCCGTCTTGGTAACTTCCCGCCAGAAATAAGCCTGCGGGCGCATGCTTTTTGTGTCGCACTCGTCCAGGGCGTCTATGAAGATGACGACCTTTGGTTCGATTTTGGTAGCAAATATCGACTGAAGGAAAGTTTTGAGCTCTGATTCGTTAGGTTCGGGCGGCTTATCTGAGAGAAGAGCTTTGAAGGACATCAGTTGCGTAAACCGACGGAGGTGACTTGGGTATCGTGGGAGCAGCTGATGTAACACAGACCTGAGTAGGCCCACAGATGAGTGTTCGAGCTCGCCACCTTTTGCGTTAAAGAAAAACGATGCCGTCCAGAATTCAGTTGGGCCCTGGCAAGCCTCGACTCGACGCAACGCCTCTTTCATTAGAGTCGATTTCCCCGCGCCGGGTTTGCCTTTTAGCCAGAGGAGGCCAAAACTCTCGTCTTGGTTGTGGTACTGGATCCAGTGTTGGTATGTCTCCTGCTCAAACAGCCACAAACAGGTCTGGGCAGCTGGCTCATCTACTGTTTGGCGCCGCTTGTCCATTCCTGGGTACCACAGCTTGTTCAGGCTCTCCATCTCAGAAGCATCAAAGCCACGGGGCCTGTCGCTCCTGGAACGGCCCGACCGTGCCGACCTCACTGATCTTGCTGACCGGATACTAGGGGCGGGCTTCCGTCGCAAAATATGGCCGTCGCGATGGACCTTCTGCTCATTGAGAGCCACGAGCGAGGCGTAAATCGCGCTGATTTCTCCGGAGAGCTTCGAATAATTGGGGTCTTCGGGCCCTGTGAACCGGCACATATCCATGTGGTTCGCCTGAATGGTCTCGGCGCGCTCGCGAGGGTCGCCCAGGAGAGACGAATAGTCGGGAACGACCTTGTTGCCGAGGACGGAGAGGTTGACGCCCGTCAGTCCAAGGCCCTCTTGGAACGTCTTGACACGAAAGTCGTACTTGAACCAGAGCGCAGAAAAGGCCTCCTGGGCGCGCTCGAGGTCGGTGGTCTTGAGGTTGAGGGCGTTGAGGATAGCATCATTGCTTTCCATTCTCAAGGCGGTGCTGACGAGGCTTCGGGCCCATTCGCCCACTGCAGCCAGCTCTTGACTTCCGCGATGGGGCGTGCCGAGGAAGATGACAGCAGAGGTAGAGTCAACGATGTTGTGCAATGCGTCATCGGTGGCAATCGACGACTGCGCCAGCATTTCCTTGACAACCACGCCGCCCAGGCTGTGGGCGATGAAGATGAGCGGCCGGTCGAGCTGGCGCGCCCGAGACAGCGTGAAAAGGAGGTCTTTGCCGTGAGAGAAGACGGTGTTCTTGTTGCTGGCTGCTTTGATGTACTTGGTGACCTTGCTGTCGTAGCCGTAGACGAGAACGCGAGACCGAGGACAGTCGTTTGGTAGCAGGTCTCTGGGCCAGTAGACCAGCGGGCCGCTTTCCGCCGCGAGGGTTGCCTGGTCAAGCTCGGTCAGCGCGGGAGCCTTGGCTGCTGCGGAGGTCTTGTCGGCTCGGAGTCGCCCCGAAATGATGGCGCGCAAGGAATCCCGCTTACCCCTCTTCGGCCGCATCAGCTGCGAAGCTGCACGGCGTGGAGGCGGTCTGTTACAAGCCCATGTCGTGAAGGGATGGCCCTGCAGTCCATGGACGACGATGATGCTGCGGCTTCAGGTCAGCTGTGACCACGGTTGTGGGCGCGCGGGTAGGTGAGAATTAATCGACTCACTCGACAACGGCTGAGGCCGCATCTCCCTCAGGCTCATGGACCAGCGAAATTCCAGTGTCGCTGATCCCCTCTGGCTGTTGCAGCATATCTCGTGGGGTCGCACACGCCAAAATTCATTGTTGTTCGGCTCCGAGAGCGACCTTCAGATGCGATGAAACTGGGGAAGCTGGGGATGCTGGGGAAATTGGAGCGCGCTGCACGTCGTGTTTGGTGGCCGTTCCAAAACTACAAAACTCAGCCGCAGAAGTTAGCAGGAAATCTGGGGTACTTGTATAGACGTCATTCCCCAGGAATTTTAGCAGAAGTCGCGATTGGGGGCGGTGCTTGCACTACTTCGCTAACATGATGTGTTCAGGCCTCTGATTGGTCGCAGTCTTTTCTAGCTTGACATCTCACCCCTGTAACAACCTGCTGTGGAGCAAAAACCAGTGACACAAAAAGGACAGGAAGCAAAAAACATACAACACCAGGGATTCGCTGGTCGTCACCGACCCAACTACTAGTCTGGCCCTCACTGGCTTATCTATGGGAGAGCGGACGGGATCCCGAGTTCTCCAGTGGGTATGGTCGTATGTATGTGTTTATGGTGGACCTGTAGGTTTTAGAGCTACTGTCGACGACGTCGGGGTAACATCCTGGCCCGGAATCACAGCGCTTGGGCGGCCATGTGGCATATATACATTATTATTTATTCCCCTGCTGATTGGTAAATTGGCGCAAAGACATCCACCATGGCCAAGCCGGTGATAGTTTATTTTGACTCATACCTCGTAAACAAAGGTGAAAGGGGCCACCAGGGGCTATAGAGGTCCTGTTCTCAGCTGGCAGCCGGCTGTGAAGAGAGCTTGGCGGGTGGCGAAACTCTCGTCATCCCGGTCCTCGAGCCCCACAGAAGGCGATAAGCTGCTTATCAACCAGCGCGGGGCAATTTTGGTGTCTGCGAAAAATCTTGAGAAAGCGTTGCCCCGCCTCTTGCAGCGCATTTCATTAACCGTCCGCCAGCCATTTCTTGTCGCCATATCCTTGAGACAAAGTCCAATCTCGAGTTGCACTCAACCAAATCACATCCATCTAGAACACCTCGACTGTTTCAAGCCAGCACGCAACGATGGATCTTGACGCTCCCATGGGCATGGTCCCGATGGAACCGAATATGGGGAGTTCACGGACAGGCGCAACGTAGGTCGCTCGTGCGCAACATGGGCTTGGAAGCATTGCAAATACTGACGAGTTTACCAGAATTCTCTGCTGCAACTGCGGCGCACCTATCGATGGCACAGCTTCCGCTGGCGCCCTTTGCTACGACTGGTAAGTGCCCTGGCAAGGCGTTGGGCATTCATGTCGCAATGGCAGACTAACAATTAAACTTCCAGCATCAAATCCACTGTCGACATTTCCCAAGGAATCCCGAGAGACGGCACCCTGCATTTCTGCCGCGACTGCGACAGATGGCTTCAGCCGCCAAACAGCTGGATCTCAGCCTCCCCCGAATCGCGCGAGCTATTATCACTCTGTCTAAAGAGACTGAGGAACCTGGGCAAGGTGCGGATCACAGATGCCAGATTTATCTGGACAGAACCCCATTCGCGGAGAATCAGGGTCCAAATTACCATCCAGGACTCGGTCACGGACGGTGTCTTGATGCAGCAAAGTTTCGAAGTGGTGTATGTTGTCGCATACCAGCAATGTCGCGACTGCGCAAAGTCCTATACCGCCAACGTCTGGCGCGCCGCAGTGCAGGTGCGCCAGAAGGTGACGCACAAGCGGACGTTCTTGCTTCTCGAACAGTTGATCCTCAAGCACCAAGCGCATCGGGACACAATCAACATTAAGGAGGAGAGGGATGGCATCGATTTCTACTTCGCGCATCAGAACCAGGCAGTGACGTTCATCAACTTCTTAAAATCCGTCGTGCCGGTATTCGTGAAGGAGTCGAAGCATCTCATCTCGCAAGATACTCATACCGGAAATAAGAGCTACAAGTTCAGTTACTCAGTGGAGATTGTACCGGTATGCAGAGATGACTTGGTTGCGCTCCCGTTGAAGCTTGCCAGACAGTTCGGAGGCATCTGCCCCCTTCTTCTCTGCCACCGAATCGGCACGTCAGTCAACCTCCTCGACCCCAACACCCTACAGACAGCCGAGATCAGCGCAGATACTTACTGGCGCGCTCCTTTTGGACCGCTAACGGGCGCTCCGGACATGGTAGAGTTCATCGTCATGGACATCGAGCCCACGGGCCAGCGCAAGGGGAAATGGGGTCTTTCCGAAGTAACTCTCGCCAAGTCTTCAGATCTTGGAGTTAACGACAGGACATTCTTCACAAGGACACATCTTGGAAACATTCTGCACCCTGGAGATTCCGCTATGGGATATCTGGTCACCGGCTCCAACTACAACTCCTCGTCCTTCGATGCCATCGAAGAGTCGAAGGCCTTCGGTTCGACAATACCCGACGTAATTCTGGTGAAGAAACATTATCCCAACCGTCGCAAGAACAGGAGGAGGAACTGGAAGCTTAAGCGCATGGCTAAGGATGATGGTGATCTCCTGCCCAAGGCGTCAGATCAGACGAAGATGGATGCCGAGTACGAGAACTTCCTCAGGGACGTGGAGGAAGACGAGGAGCTGCGGGCTGCTTTGGCGCTGTACAAGAGCGCAAAGCAGAAGAAGGCGCAGGATCCGGACGCAATGAGTGTTGCGGAGACAGAGATGACGATGGACGATGAAGGGCCGAAGATCAACATGGAAGAGCTCCTTGATGACTTTGATGAGTTGGCTATCCAGGAGAAGAAGGAAGAGTAAGGTCGCCAAGTGGGATGTGGATGCGCTTTTTCGGAGTCTATTTAAGAACCACATTTTATGATTTTGTCATGCAATGGGCTCGACGAGTGACGATAACCTCGGAATGCGATATAGAATTAACAATGATGGCATAATGAAAATTGCCTGAACTGTCTGTCTCCGGCTTCAAGCCCCATCTCTTCTCATTCTTCTCGTGATTGACGGCCAAAAGTGCTTGTCTCGCCTTACATGATATTAATGGCAGTGAACCATAGCTTCATACCCAGACATAAAAGCCAACCTGCAATACCGAGACATAACATACATCTCCGAAATAGTACAAGAACTTCCAGCATGAAGTTCCGCCCGCCGACCAAAAATTTATGCAAGGTCAACGTAGCTTTGCAAAGCACAAAATACTCCCCAGCAGCCCACCCCTCTCACCCTTCCTCAAACGATCCTCACTCCTTGCCCTATCCGCCAGTCTCTGCGCCCTTGCCCGATTCGTTGATGAAAGTGACGATGACGACGAAGAAGAAGAAGAAGAGGTAGGATAAGACGTCTCTGTACCAGTGCTGCCACCCCCTCCCCGGATGGCGATGTCCTCTTTGTTGTCTTCAATAATAGCGACTTGCCTACTGCGCCTTCGGGCCCGATGCTCCTGGAGGATTTGGGCTGCTGGTTGGAGATTGGAGGGTGGAGTCGCGAGGTGTGAAAGGGGAGGCGGAGGGGCGCGTTGGAATTCGGGCCGGGAGGTGGCGGGGGGCTTGAGGATTGTTCGCGGTGGCGGGGGTGGTGGTGGTGGTGGGAGTAGCGGGGAGGGGATGGGCTGGACGGTGACTTGGTGGGTGCGGGTTCGGGTGCGTGGTGTTTTGGGGGAAAGGGGCGAGTTGGAAGCTGTGTCGGTTTGGGTCTGGGGGGTGGTGGTTACAGTGACGTGGAAGTAATGGGTTTCTTCGCGCTCTAGAAGGGTGGCTTCGCAGAGGTTGCGAATGGTAGCGTCCGATGTGCGTTGAGCTGGATGAGGTGGCGGGGAGGTGTTCGGGGGTATGTCGTTTGCTTTGGTGGTGTTGTTGCTGTTTTCATCTGCGACGAGGGCGGTTCGAGGGCGGGGCTGGCGCTGGATGCCGGGGTGTTCGTTGTTCAGGGGCATAGCCAACCGTGGTGTCTTTTGTGTGTTCTGACTGTGGGAGGGATACGTGATGGCTCTCCTGGGCGCTGCCGTGTCGGGTTGCTGTTCAGGACCCTGAGTCCCGTGGTCTGGAACAGAATGGCGTCGAGGAGCGGGAGAGGCTGTTTGGGGGGCCGAGTTACCCGCTTGCGGTTGTTGTTGTTGCTGCTGCTGCTGCTGCTGCTGCTGGTGGTAGTGGTTACCCCGTGGTATAACCGAGTTCGGTGAAGGTGTCTGCTCTTGTTGTTGCCTTCCGCTGGCGAATAACGGATCAGGCATCATCTGAGAGCGTTCATACAAAACCTCTTTGAACAGGGGGTTGGTGAGGTCAAATGAAGACTGGTTCGACGGTCTTCTCATTGATGGCATGGGGGTGGGAGTTCTGATTGAGAGATTATCCTCGCTTAATCTAGGAGTCTCCCTTATGTAGACGGATGGGTGGACAGTATGACTTTCGTCCCCAGGCCTTGTCGAGATTGGATTCCCGCTTCCTTCTTCTGGATTCAAACCTGGAAACGAAGACATATCTTGCTCCTTGAAGATGCCGCTGAATGAAGGGACTGAAGGGCTCTGGTCGGTGCTAACACATGCCGGAAGATCGACGTTCATGTTGACAGCATAAACGAAGCTGCGAAAAGCTGACCGAACAACACTCTCGGGAGCACCGCTTAGTTCGTCCCGGTATCGTTCCAGAAGTACCTCATCAATATGGCAGTTTGAGCAGGGTTTGCTTGCATCCCCACGTCCATCGAGCAGCCGTCTGATGTAGCCCTGAAGCTCTGCTGCCTTCTCGCGCGTGAGACCAAGAGCCCGAATGTGAGTCGCAGTACCCTCTCGGATGTCTTCCTGTTGACTACCGCCTGTGGGTTCACAAGCCGGCGGTATTCCGCTCGACGAAATGCCGGCTTGAGCCATCGTGGTCTCTATCTTGGGTATTCTCGCGAATGGGGTTGTGTGGATAGTGAACGGGGCGAGCAAGGTACGGAAAAGGAATGTGGAGCATCAAATGCGTGAACGTGACATGTTATCATATCAGGGTATATTGAGACACTGGAGACAGGACGTCTTGAACGAACAAATATCATCCGCTAATCCTAGCCATCTGGCGAAACATAGCTTGGAAGCTTAACACCCACATAAGGCAGTGTCGATCGTGCTGAAATGGCTGTAGGTGTGTCTTTGTCCTGCGAAGGTCGCTTTCCGATTCGACCCCACCAAATGTCAGGGATTAGAAGATCTTGCTTAAGACCCTCTGGACCTGCTCTGGCTGGCCTTCATCAAACCTCCTCTTCTTCACCAGGGGCACCTGCGTAAAGGTGCGCTTCCTCTCCTTTGTTTTCTCGCCCTGGCCCTCTGGTGTCGGCTTCGGCTTGTCGCTGGTACCCTCTGTTTCGGCCTTCTTCTGCTTTGCTGCCGCTTTTGAATGCATGCCGTCCAGCATTTTACCCCTTTCCACATTGCGCACGAACTCCTTGTTCTCTTTCGTCGTCTTGCTAATCTCGGCGCGCATCCTGCTTGCTCTTTCCGCATTCTCAGCTGAGATCTGTTCTGTCAGATTGTGCCATTTGAAGCCGGAAAGATACAGAAGATTCCAGATATCGTCACGGTAGTATGTTCCCTTCTTGCCACCGATTGTTTGGGCCTAAAGCGATGTTAGCACTCGTCACTTTTCAGGGATGTGGTTCCGTTTCGGACGTACATTCAGAAGCTCGCAGGCCTTCTTTGCATCCTTTTTGCGCACAAATTCCACCCATCCTTCTGTGAAACTGCGTTTCTTGTTGCCTCCACCTTTGATGCGCCTGCTGCGCGAAGAGGGATCCTCGGGGGCAAGAAAGAGGCGATTGATCTGCCCATAGGGTTCGAGAAGGGAGCGCAGTTTGGCCGGGTTCATGAATGGCGGTATGCGGGAAATGTAGACCACTCCGGACTTCTTGATGGCGGCATCGGTTGCGACAAGATTCTTCTTTGTTAGGGGCTTCGTTACGCCCGGTAGTTCGTCCTTGGTGCTTTCAGACTTCGTCTCCCCGCTCTTTTTCCTCTGTTTTGAGCCTTCGCCAGCTTCCTCCTCTCCTGAGCCAGTTGTTTCACCACCCGCAGATGCACCGCCATCATTTCCGTCCTCGTCACCGCCGTCGCTAAAGTCCTCTGCGTCGCTTTCGTAGTTGTCTACCCTCCTGCGCTTGGCGCTCCGCCCGCCCTTTCGTAGGTCATCTTCGGAGTCGGAGGCACGGCCGACATCGTCGTCGCTTTCGCCAGCATCGAGAAACTCGTTTTTCTTTTCGGCGGCCATTTTGTTAGAATTCGACAATCCTGGTTAGTTGGCGGGATCTATCGATCGTGGGGCATAGCCTTGATCCAGCGAAAGCTCGACAAAATTAGGCGGTGTAGCGATTTCCTAGCAGGGTGGGGCGGCAGAATGGCCCAGCATGGGTTAGGGTTACACGTTGAGACCGACAACCCGTTTCCGCCCTTGACTGGGACCTCCGAACACCTTGCAATAATATTTGCATTCACCTGGATGATTTATCTATGCGGGCGTTTCTTAATTGGTATGCTCAGTTCTCCGTAGCTGTAAACGATACACAAGCATTCCCCCCTCAATACCGCACCGAAGTGACGTGGAACCACGCCCCTCGGTACAAGTCAACACTAATACCAGGATAAAGACAAACGGAGCTGGGAGCCCCGTCATCAGGTGAACAGTTCTACACAGAAGGTACAGTAATCCAATTTCTTTCGCCAGCATCGTCTTGCCCTTTGCGCTACTTCCAGACCAAAAAGATATCAAGCCCCAAAATTGTTAGTGTCCGATGATGTAACCGCCTGGAACCGCTTATCTTATCGCTGGGCAGGCTGGTTGGGCCGAGGACGGAGAGCTTGGAGGGGCAACTAACACACGAGGAAGGGACAGTTCAGGTTGCTTATTGTCACCTACGTGCTGTGCTCTGGAAACACCAAATCTCAACAGTTTTTAATCTGCCGCTAAATTTCACTTCTTTGCGTGTCCCATACGCCACCATGTCTGTCGAAGTGATCACGACAATCTCCCCCACCACCAACGAGCCCATCCTCACGCGGAACGGCATCTCAGCACAGGAACTTGAGCAGCTCCCGGATATTGCCACCGCCGCTTTCCAGGCATGGCGTATCACCCCGCTGGCAGATCGCCAGATAATCATCAAGAAGGCCCTGAAGGTGCTTGCTGAGAAGCAGGATGACTTGGCGCTGGAACTCACCGTCCAGATGGGACGCCCCATTGCGTACACAGGCAAAGAAGTAGCCACA
>Ga0247770_1001204_pt1 | contig 21700 bp, 7 predicted proteins | sample UWRJL136409B6_FD_179943 | JGI IMG/M metagenome (GOLD analysis project Ga0247770, IMG submission 179943) | Plant litter microbial communities from Arlington Agricultural Research Station in Wisconsin, United States - UWRJ-L136-409B-6 | ecosystem: Environmental > Terrestrial > Plant litter >... | reverse complement strand
AGGCAGGATTGCTGCGGACCGCAGACCGACGACAAGAAGTGGGACAAGTGCTACTGGCAGGAGAAACGGCCAGACAGCTCGGGCTACTGCCACCCCACCTGCCCGTATCCCGAAGTCCGGGTTGCCATGGAGGACACCCCGCCTGGCTGTAGCAAGGGAGGCTGGGCGTACTGCTGTACACCCATCTACAAGACCGAGGCCGTATCGGAGAACGACAAGATCAACCTGTATAAGGCGGCCTTTGAGTCATACATGAAGGACCCTGTCTGTCGGTACGACAATGGGGCGACTAAGCTGAAGGTGCGCGATCGCGCCGAGTCCAACAGCTCGACAATGACATCGGCAGTGGCCAAGCGACAGCCCGGCCCGTTGGTTCCACATCGGGATGCGCAGATCATCGTGCCGCGTCTCATCGCCCAGGTAGCGATGGGGGCGATTGCGGACGTGATGCTTAGATTGCAGATCGAGGGCCTCATGGACGCCGCGTTCCGCCAGGCCGTGGCGACGCGCAGCAAGAACTACGGGCACATGAACACCCAGGCGCTCACGAATTTCAACAAGGAGCTGGGAGTGAACGACCGCGAGAAGGCGCTCAAGGACGTGGCATGCGACATGGACAAGCTGGCTGAGGCGGCCACCGAGACCGAGGAGTTCACTCGCAACCTTGCCTGCACGTGGATCTGGAACACCGAGAGCGAGTTCAACGAGGACGGTGACGACGGCGGTGACGAGGAACAAGACGGCCGACCCAACAAGCGTCGCCGTCGCCGTCGTGTGCATGTGCCCGACATGGAGGAGTTTGACGATCTCATCCCTGAGCCAGACGAGGACGGTAACTGGCCTGAGCCGGCCGAAGATGGGACTGTGTACCCGCATGAGGAAATTCTCCACGCGCTTTACGGACGATCCACGGGTGCGCCGCGGGGGTACTCGGTCGACGCGAAGCGCAACGACCCCGCTGCACCAGGGCCGAAGTTCTCTGTTCGCTCGAGCGAGTACTGGAATGGCAAGGACGGCGACGAGCTGATCGATCACAACAAAGACAGCGCCCGCTACCTGATCGAGTCAAACGGATGCGGCGCCAGCGACTACAAGCTGCTAAGCAACGCCAAGAAGAGCGATGCCCCGGGTAAGTGGGTTTCCGAACACATCCTCGAGCTCCAGGGCTTCCCGCGCTTTCTCGAGGCCGCCATTTCGGGCAAGTTTAAGAAGCCGTCCATGCGCAACCCAGGGAATCCCACCAGCCCGATCACGTCGACCCCCATCGCCGCTATATATCCAGACATCATCAACACCGGATGGGCGGGTTGGAACTTTCCCGACCCGGCAGCCAGGATCGCGATGGGCGTCATTGGCTCGACAAAGGAGTCCACCACGAGTAGGTCCTCCTTGAATCCCTCGAGACAGAGTTGAAGTCGGTTACTAACGTGCGAATGTAGTGGTTGTCTGCGAATCGGCTCTCAACGCCATCAAGTCCCGCATATTCCGGTTCTTCCGCCCGGTGAGCGCTGTCGCGTGGGCCAACTGCTGCTCGAGCACAAACCAGAAGGCGGCCGAAAACGCCTTCTCCAATCTCCAAAGAGTATACGGCGTGTTCGACTACTACGACGATCCGAACGTCAAGGCCAAGCACAAGAAAGCATACAACCTCGTCAAGCAAGCGCTTTCCGAGTTCGAAGCGGCCAAGCCCAACGCCTTCCCGTTCCCCACGCTGCAGAACGCCTGGAAGGAGTACATGACGAACCAGGCCAACTCCATGAGCGACTTTGCGCGCTGGTGGGTCGATAACGCCTTGTTTCAACTTCGTATGAACTGGGACGCGGAATACTTCCGGGCCATCGCGGCGAAGGATCCTGTGGCCGAATACTACGCCGCCTTGACTGTCGATGACGTCAAGGGTTTCCAGACCAAAGCAGGGGCCCACTTCCACATCGACACGTCGATTTTTACCTGATGTAGATATTTCTTGGATAATACAGATGAAAGTGTGTTCTGGTCTAGGAGACTGGCTACATGTAGCTGCCATGAATATCACGTCATGTGGGAGACTATGCATTGAATACCTACACAAAGCCCTAACCCTTGTTTGCCGCACTCCTGTTGCCTACACAAACCATCAATCGACATCAGGCTGTTCTCCAGGCACCTATAAATTCCATGATAATTCCGCCTGCGCTCCTCTGCCACAAACACAAACAAACCGCGGTCGCATCTCATCAAAAATAAAATCAAAATGGCCCCCCCTAGCCAACAGGACCTCGCACGCGCCGTCGCCTACCGCGAATCCATCCTCGCCAAGGTCGAAGCCAACAAGCCCCTCACCTGCGCCGAGAAGCGCTTCTTCCTCCGCACCGGAAAACTCGCCTACAAAGCCCTCGCCTTCCCGGAATCGCTCACCCCCGCCCAGCGCAACCGCCTCCGCTACTCCCCGCCGCCCGAAGAAGTCACCGCCAACATTCTCAAAGCCTCCAACGGCAAGCTTTCCACCCCTTCAGAGCTCTACGCCAAAGTCCTGCGCGACCCTGGCTCCCTAAATTCCGACGAATTGACACTCATCACCCGAAACCTATACCTACCCGCCTCACTGCAAGAGGCGCTGGCCCGAAGAAAATGGCAGAATAAAACTTCGGGGTCGAAGGCGTGGAACCTTGCGTTTAACAGGGTCACTACGGAGGAGGAAGCGCAGGCGCATCGCGCGGCGGTGGCGGAGCAGAGGAGGCCTGAGAGGGAAGCGGAGAAGGAGAGGGAGTATAAGGAGCGCGTGGGGCCGTTGGAGACCGGTGAGCAGAGGGAGGGGTATCATGCGAATGAGAGGAGGTTGGCGGAGGAGGCGGGGGAGAGGTTGAGGGCGTGGGAGGAGTGGGATGGGGTGTTTGAGGAGGAGGTGAAGGTGGAGATGGGGAGGATGGCGGATGGGATGGGAGAGGGGGAGTGTGAGTGCTGTGGAGAGGGGGAGGGGGAGGGGGAGGAGGAGTGATCGTGATGGCGAAGGGGAGACGTAGGGGAGGGAAAAATAACTTTTGCTAATAATCCGTCTTTACGCGGTGGATCAATGGTCTGCGAGCTACCTAGCTTTGATCGCAGTTGGGGTCAGCATGTTGCCAGCGTTAGCTCAGGAGAGCTGAGGCGGCTATGTCGCATTTCCTGTCGCCGCACACACACATTACAGATAGCGAGCGGGATGTAATACCCAGCTTGCCGTGACATCCGATAACACATTTGGAAATATGGGGAACGACATATTGAATCTTGGCAGTCAGAAAATGGAAATTACCTGGAGGCAACTTGGCCTGGTTCGCTTTACTACCTTACCTATACGAACTGCGGCCAGGTGTGTGTCGTCTTCTTCAGTCCCTTTGCCGCCGGGTTATACCCGTAAGGATTGCTTTCCAGGTTGCAGTGCAGTAATACGATACCCAGCACCTGCAGCGGCTAAAATACTAGTATGCGCCTCGTGCGCCTCATAAACACCCAATGCCCGGCATAACTACAGACCGCACCTAACGATGGGCGCACTCGGAAACAAGCGACTACTCCACATATTAAGTTCATCTCGCCTGCAAGCCAGCCGTACCTTGGTACTCAGTATTAGCACTGGTCTGCCTTGCCATAGGGCTGGCAATGGTGCCTTGCATGCTTGTGTATACTTAGCTACGCTTTATATGCTCGAGAGTGCCGAGGGTGCTGTGCCACAATGCCCAAGAAACTGGAATGTAAGGCAGAAGGCGAAGAAATCATCGCAGAAGGCGGGATGATGTTAAGAAGGAAGTCATATAAGTACTACTTATATGACTTGCAGAAGGAACAGCCTGAATCAAGCCAAGGATTCAGTTGCGTTTAACGCCAGCTGACGATTACCACCATGTTAGCGATTCTTCTCGTCCTCGCCATTGGGGCACAGGCGGCCCTCGTTCCGCGCGCATGCACCTATTCGGCCACGGCGCAAGTCGGGTCAACTTGCGACAGCATCGCCAGCGACTGGGGAATCACCGTGAATCAGTTCAAGACCTGGAATCCCACCGTTAAAGACTGCTCGAAGCTTACCAGTGGCGCCTCCTACTGCGTCGAGTGGTCAGGCGCGCTCCCCGGTCAGACAAGCGCCCCCACTGCCACCAAGACTTCGACCACGACCACGAAAACCCCAACTCCAGTGAAAACCACTACGACCAAAGCCAAAACCACCACCAGCGCCCCGTCGGGACCTTCGCCCACGCAAGAGGGGATCATCAAGACCTGCAACAAGTGGCACCTGGTCGTCAAAGACGAGTTCTGCCAGACGGTGGTGGATAAGGAGAAAATCTCCCTAGAGAACTTCTACAAGTGGAACTCAGCCGTCGGCACGGACTGCAAAGGCCTCTGGCTCGGCTACTACGTCTGCGTCGGTGTGTCCGGCGGCACAACCACGACCAAAAAGCCAACCGCCACGACCAAAAAACCGACCACCACAGCCAAAAAGCCAACCACCACAGCCAAAAAACCCACCACCACAACCAAAAAGGAAACTTCCACGACGACGAAGTCGGCTCCCCCTGCCGTCAAGACGCAGCCGGGTGTGGTGTCCAAGTGTAAAAAATTTCACAAGGTGGCGTCGGGTGAGGGATGCTGGGCGGTGGAGAACAAGTATAAGATTACGCATGCGAATTTCGCAAAGTGGAATCCCATGCTGGATGACACGTGCAGTAACATGTGGTTGGGGTATTCTGTTTGTATTGGTGTTTAGTTATGGGGGTGGGATGTGTGAGTTGTGAGCAAAAGTCGGGTGTGACGGTGAAGAATGAAGCTTTTGCAACTTGTAGGTACATGCACAAACAGCTGAAGCAGCCGTTGACTTCTGAATGGACCTTGGCTCTGTTTATGTTAGAATTTTCACCGCAGCTGGCAATACCTGGAATGCGGGCCGTGACTGCATTGGAAAACCGTCCAAGATTATTCGAGTTCGTCATCCGTTGCGCGGCTCTATTCACCGACATTTGCCAGTGTTGAGCTGGATTCGCACGTTTGGAAGGAGCCACCACCTTAGCCCCAGTCCGGAGGAGGCATTCAGTTTGCTGCCAGTTCTCCTCAATAGCACTGAGAAACATTTCAGCGACTACTGTCTGCTAACTATTCAACTAACACCATCACCCCCGGTAAAATGCCGTCGTTATGTCTCCTCCCATGCTCGTCCACGTCAGATTCCTCCAGCTGACCTGTCCTTCCCCAACAGTTGCCACCGTCTGGTAGATCCGGCCATCGAACCCCACCACGTAAATTCCAACCCTCTCGGGCAGATTCTTTCCAAGCTTCACAGAAATCGGCGCACTCCATCCAACAACAAGGTCCTCCCACTCAGACAGAGCGCGATGGCGCAGATTGCCGTTCGTCCCCAGCGCCACAACATCCAGTCTCGTGTTGTTCGAGGTAGCCACTGCCGAGGCGACGCTCTGAAACGATCCACCCAGGTTCACGAGCTTGGTGTACTTCTGCGTGTCGCTGTTGAAGCCAAAGTGGTGCATCGCGGCGCCGTCCTGGCCGATGCCAAAGAAATGGATCCGGTTCGTTCCAACGCTAATGACAACTGGCTCGCCTTGGAAGCTGCCCCCCAGATTGGCCACAGGCGTCTAATTCGGCTGCTCGAGCCTATACATTGTGTGTCGAACTGCGCCGTCATCGCCAAACACAACCAGATCGTGGAACCACGTGGCATCGTTGCGACAGACCATGGCCGGCCGTGACGGCAACCGAAATGCAAAGGCAGTCTCGAGCAGGTTCCATTTCGACTGGCCATCCCTGGGATGCGACCACCCACCAGCATCATCGTTCCAGACATTCTGAGCTACCCCCTTGTCCTCTGCCGCATACCAGTCCGCCCGGATATTTTCTCGAAGTGCAAACGTCGCGAGAGGCCCTTGGACGGGACCACCAAGGTCTTCGAAGTCTCCCATGCGATATACCGCGCTCCCGCTCCCGTTGCGTGCGAACGAGGTTAGTCCTACACGGCCGCTTGACTCTAAAACAGCTGCGACCGACACGTTGGCCCCCTCCTTCCAGGAAACAGCAGTCGGTTGCGTGCGGAACGGGCCGCCTCTGAGACGATTCCATTGCTGGTTGGATGGCCAGCCTGCCTGGGAAGCGAAGCTGTCTACCGGCGCCGAGTTGTACCATAATGTGGCGTTGTCTTTGCCCCGAGCAAAAAGAAACACCTCCTCCGAGGAGCCAGAGGCGCCGTTCCCGCCGAGGATGGCGGCGCTGAGTATCTGCGGACAAAGCGTGTCACTGCAAGCTGCTCCGCGCGGCGCCGGCTTGGGCATGTTTGAGTTAGGGTTGTTGGAGTTGTTGTCCTGGGTCGCTGGCGGCGTAAGAGTCTGGATTCCGGTGCTAAGCATCTTCGTCCCGAGCACTACGCTAGCTACAACCATGATTATCATGACTGCTGCCGCGAGCGCCAGCCAATACCGCTTAAGTTTCCACCATTGCAACGTGACCGGGGGCGATGCTGAGGCGGGTTGAGGGAACGATGCATCTGAAGAACCGATGGGCGCCCAACTGTCTTTGTGTGGGTCGCAAGCCGAGAGAGTATTTTCGTTGAACACCTGCGGGTGATTTTCGTCTTTGTGTGAATCAAAGGCCTCAAGTTTGTTTTCGTTGATGACTAGGGAAAGTTGTGGAAAATCACCTCTGGAAAGTTTTGTTCAAGAACCTGCGGTAGACTGTTACCTACGGACCTGTGGGAGGCTCGTAGACAGTGTTGAACTGGTGCGGTGACGCAACAGGGAAGAAACCACAAAGAGAACCACACCCACAGAACGTTGTGGTCGGCCTTCCAGGCCGACTCCCAGACTACTAGTCCTCCGATCGGAGGGACACAAATTCAACTGACGTAGAAAAAAAACAAACACGTACCTAGTATGGAACAAAACCTAGTATGTGACGGAGCCTAGCATGAAACGGAGCCTAGCATGGAACAACAAAGGAAACGCGACCATGGATTAGGTCATCTTCCTTCGATCGAAGGGCCAGAATGTCACTGGACTTTCAATGGGAGGTCTTCGTGGTGAAAATCGTCGGATTGATGATTGTTGAAAGAAGCACGGTTCAAAGAACCGCGCGGCGCGGCCCCTTTTTTGACGGTGGCACGCGCCAGAGAACGCATCGCTATGTACAAAAGTGGTTACAGTAATATTACATACAGAGCCCAAAAAGAACGACAGGGTCGGCCTGAACAAACGCCCCGAGTCAATAATTAAGCTACGAAGCCTTTATCTCAGTGTATATATATACTTGTCAGAAGCACTGCACTCTGAATTCTGTGGAATTGAAGGGGTTGCAACTGGGTGATTGTATTGATTTTTGGTTCTCTGGCTCAGCCAGAGAACCTTCCTTATAGCTGCGAATAGTGGCAAGCCGTGTGGCAAAGCCACGCGGCTACAATCGCGCGTCTGTGGCAATGGTTACAAATTTATTGTTCTGGTGATTTCTAGACTCTTCTTTCTGGGCCAGCCAGAACCCCTTTCTTTCTGACAATACTGCCGGGCAGTTAGCAAACACAGCCCTATTGATAAATATAGTGGAGTTCTTAGCGTTCTTAAATAGAAGAAGGTTATAAGTAGTAGCTAATGTGTTAAAGCTGCTCCCTAAACCAGTATGTCTTTAAAGCTGTCTTCCTCGCGAGCCTTATCGTGCCCTTAAGAGTGGTTGTAGTTCAAGATAAGCACCATTGTCTCGGCATAGCCTACTGATAAAGTTATGGTAATATAAGTACTGATTAGGCTATGGCTGGGCGTTAATGCTGGTGCGAATAAGCTTGTATCGTGCCTGAAAAGTTCTTTAGTGGCTTCCTCGATCGAATCTGCCGAATAGATGCTGTCCCTGATGCTGAAGAGCGTCTTCCCTAGCTTGGAGGAGAACTTCGCTGCTCTAGATTAATCAAAGGTGTTCTGGTAGTGCTGCTGCCCGCTTGCAACATCGATGCTCTTCCGCCGCCAGTTTAAACTCTAGTATTCGATCCTGTATTTCTCCCGAACCTCATCGACCCACTTTCTCCTGTAAGTCAAAGGGGGGGGAACTGGCCACCCCCCGCACTGGCCACTTCTGTAAGCGAATAAGCAAGACCCTCACCCCCCTCTTGATTTCATAATCTACGGCTAGTTCTAACTACAATACACTCCTCTTCTGAAGAACTAGATTCTTCAGAAGAATCGCTATCTGATAATAACTCTTACAGTGGATGCCCAGCTTGTTTTTTAACTTCCACGATGTTCTGAATGTTAGAAAAGGTGGTGTTTGGATCCGGTACCACCTTCTTTCTTTTAAGGGGTTTGACGGCATCCAATTAAGCTTACAGGGCCTCGATTATACGTTTCTGGGCAGCAATAAAGGCATCTTTGCTTCCAAAAGCTTTTTCTACCTTACTAAAAAGAAGCCTAGTAATCCTGTCAACTTTAATATTAGATCGTAATTACCGGCCAAGATCTTTAACCCCCTTAAGGGTAAAAATCTTAACATCCACCACCCTATAATCGCTATAAGTTGCTTTTGCCGGTGCTAGAGGGGGTTATATTACAACCTGCACCCGACACAGGCCTTAAGAGGACTGGCGCGGGTTAAGACAGAACGTATGGCAGGACGCTAACAGGTAAGGGGCGTTCTGAAGACAGCTTATTAAGCTAGCACTCTTAGACGGGGGTTTAATATCACTATAGGTCGCTATCACTATAATACACAGAGGTGAGTTTGAACAGTAGGATATAAATAAACAATTAAATACTAGCGTGAGGAATTAAAGTCCCTTACAGTAATTATAAGTATAACTATAACTATCTATACTAACTAGCTAAAAGGTACTTCGTACCTTAATCACTATACTCACTTAACACAAGAAGTAATTATAATAATTAGAATACCTTTAATTACTGTAATCACTGTGCTTTTAGTGAGATTAGAGTAATCACTTAACAATTAGTTATAAGGGCTTTAAGTCTTCACACCCCTGGCCTAATACGTAGTACCGTGCGTATTACCTTTCTACACTGTTCCTTCTACAGGGGATTTATTAGGCCGCCCTAGCTTAAGTGATAACCTGTAAGGTCGTTATATAATTCCCCCTCTTTAACATTCTTTTTCCATAAAGAATTACTTATACGTTCCTTCTTCTTTTCACTAATTATCATATCGTCTAACCAGGTAATTAAGAATAGGAGAAACGTAACACCCTTATTAATTAAACACCGTATTACTAACGTTAAGTTTATTCTTACTTTTAAGATCGTTATACTTATAAAATACAATTACTATTATTACTTAAACTTACCAGATTATAAGGTAGCTAGTAAGAGTAAGTCGTGTGGCTATTATGTAGTGGTTAGTAGGACTGTATATTTATCTTATAACGTTTATAGAAACGATCTATCCGTCTTACACGGGGTTCTGGACGAAAAGAAACACCTTAACGTTAAAGAGCGTGAAACCGCTCTCCTTCTTCGTAACACGGCCTTTAAGCTTCTACGCCTTAAGGACTAACAGAAGGGACTAACGTGGCGGGTAAACGAACTTTTTAACTATAAGTTTAACATTATAGCAGAGGAGGAGCGTAAGGCTTAAAAAGTAACTGTGCCAGTTCTTAAGTTTAACTGGGGAAACCTCCTAATGGAGCCAGTACGTGGTTCTTTTTCTAAGGGGTTACCGCAGCTAGTAACTTCTTCTTAACTTAATCCGTTACTCTTTTCTTTTAATAAACGAAAACGTCCTTTCCTAACATAACGGTAGTGTACCTGCTTATTTTCTTTTTACTAACTTTTTTAACAGTACTTATTTTCATATAAAACACGCTAGGAACTTTAAAGGAAGCCTAGCCTCCTTATTAGGTTTAAGGTCCTTTTAACCTTAATTAAGGTTTTTAATAAATGTCTTTTTATACCTATTAAGGAGTTTCTTACCGCTTTTTAAGCTTTAAGTCCTACGGTAATCTTACTCTTCAGTTTAACAGTTTAAATGTTAGATCTTATCTTATTTTTCTATTTTTAAAGTAAACTGGTTAATTTACCTCCTTAAGGCTATACTAACTGGTTTAACCTTTACTTTACATTCTTTATAAGTAATTTTAATTAGTTTAAATTCTTTTAGTAAAACTTTATAATTAGGTTTAAGCACTTAAGGTTTTTAACTAGCTTTTATAAGTTACTTTTAGGGCTGTAATTTAATTATTTAATAAAATACTTGAACGTGTTCTTTCCCTTTTATAAATCTATAATTTCCTTAACGTCGTACTTATCTTTATTAACGTTAATCTTAATCTTTTTTTTTAAAGGAACTCCCTTTAAGGTAAATTCCAGAAGTGAGACGTGAAAAACCTTAGTCCACACCTTTATGCTAGTGGGTAAGTTTAATTTATAATTAAAGGTAGTGACCTTTTTCTTAATTTAGAACAGTCTATACCTTTTCAAGTTAAACTTCTTACTAAGCCGTTTCAAATATAGGTTCTGTGAAAAAAGATAAACGTAATCCCCCTTCTGAAAAGTTAGTCCCTTAACTTATTCACTATTATAATAAAGTCCTTCTTTAAGCACTAGTTATTTAGTTTAGTGTTTATTAATAAACTTCTTTATTTATTTACGTGTAAATTTAAGTTCGGCTTATAGGTGGTTATATAGTTTTTACATTTAATTTATGTAAACTGTAGTTTAAGGGGTATTAATAGGCAGGCCTTAACGGAGCTTAAACTCCTTACTGTAATTAGTGAAGAATAGTAACACACCTGTTAACTTAATTAGTATTATATTATAAGTTATTTATACTATTAGTAACAGCTTAAGCTAATTATCTTATTTAAAGTTAATATAGGCTTAAAGATACGTTATAAGTATTCAGTTAACTTATTCCGTTTAGTTATTTATTTATAGGTGGAATGTTATTAAAAGCTTACTTTTCACACCTATTCTCTATATCAGTCCTTACTAAAACTTTAACACGATTAGTTTATCTTAATCTATAACGATATTATTTAACTAAAGGTGTTATAAAATTACCTCTTTCTTAAAAACATAAGTAAGTTACTCTGCGGTTATATCCTTTAAAGTTAGTAGAAAGTAAGTTTATTTTATTAATCTGTCAACCATTATAAGGATCTAGTTATAAGTAACCCTTATAATAAAGTCCCTAAACTTTAAAATCCCAGTAACGAAGTTAAGTGAGATTGAATTCCATAGCGCCTGTAATACGGGGAGTAGTTTAAGAAGTCTATAAGGCTTATAATGCCAGTTCTGCTTCTAATAGCAAATATTACAGTTATTAACCACCTCCTTAACTAGCTTCTTTATTCCTAAAAAGGCGTACGCTTACTAAACTTACGTAAAAGTCTTAGCTTAGCTTATATATCCTTTAAGTTAAGACTTATAAACTTACTAAACGTACTCCTTTTATTTATCTAAGTTATAAATATACAGTTTCTCTTAGTATTAAAGCTTTACTTTTAATTTAAACGTACCGTCTACACCTTCTAACAGCTATTTTAACTAATAACCAGTTTCGTTATAATTTAAGTACTTTAAGCACTCCTTTCCACAATCTTACATATGCCTTAAAAAGTCTCCTAAGAGGCACTTATACTTACAGGTACTTTCCACTAACCTCCTCACTTAAAAGTCCTATTATTACTAATAAACATTATACTTTATCTATAAGTTTATACAGACGTTAATAGTTTATTCCAGTGTCTAGTTATCTAACACTTACAGTATATACTCTAATGTGCCGTTCTTAACTTTATTAAACACAGTAACGGGGATTAAAACTGGATTAGTATCCTTATAGTCCTGTCTTTAACTAAGAGTATTAGCTTACTTATTATCTTTTCTTTTAATATAGTAAATCTAAAAGTAAAATAAGGCTATTAACTCTGCCCATTATACCTACTGTAAATTAAGTTCCTTTGTTAAGAAGTATTAGAAGTTATTATAGTTTAAAAAGACCTAAACTGGTTCTTTTATACTGTTTAAATGCAGTGCCTATTTAGTAAAGCACTGAATAATCACTATCAGTTCTTTATTATAAATTAAATATTACAGGGCTGGCCTGTAAATTCCTTTTAATAAGAAGGTAACTGGGTAGCGTTTCTTATCATCTTAGACTTAGCTAAGTTCTCTGCCGATTACGAATTCTAAGGAGTCCGTTTCGACTTAAAAAGGCTTTAAGAAATTAAGAAGGGCTAAGATTAATACTGTAATAAAAGTATACTTAAGGTCCTTAAACGCCTTTTACTGTTTATTAGTTTACTTAAACGGTTTACCCTCTCCTATAAGCTTATACAGTAATTTTACAATCTTTGTAAAGTACTTAATAAAGTATTAATAAAAGTTTGTAAAGCTGATAAAGGCTTATAACTCTTTTTAATTCTTTAAAGTAAGCCAGTCCTTAACTGCCTTTATCTTCTCCAGTTACATTTTAAGCTTTCCGGGGGTTACCCTAAACCCTAAATAGTTCAGTTCCTAAACGTGGAAGTAGCTTTTCTCTAAGTTTACTATTAGCTTTGCTTTTTCAAGAGCTGTTAAAACTTATTGTATATACTTTTAGTATTCTTCTAAAGTTTTAAAATAGATTAAAATGTCGTTTAAATATATAAAGATAAATTTATTAAGGAAAGGGTAGAGAACACTGTTAATAAAGCTTTAAAAAGTTATAAAGGCATTTGTCAATCCTATTAGTATAACATAATATTAATAATACCCGTTACGAGTTTAAAAGACTGTTTTATACTTATCCTCTTCCTTCACTTTAATGTAATTAAATCCCATAGGGAAATTAAAGTTAAAGAACCAGTTTACTTTAATAATCCGCTCTTACATCTTTATAATAAGTAATAATAAGTAACGATTCTTAATTGTATCTTTATTTAACGTTTAATAGTTAATAACTATATGTAACTTACCGTCTCCCTTCTTTAGGACGAACAGCATTAAATACCCTATTAAGGATTAAGATTTTATAATAAACCTATTCTTTAAGTTCTCATTAACGTATTCCCTTAAAGCCTCGGTTTATTAGGGATTTAAATAATAAGGTTAGAAACTGTAAAGCTTCACTCCCAGCTTTAGCTTAATTTTGTGGTCTTATAGTCTGTAATTTAATAATTATAGTATTTTTTTTCAAAACAGGGTAAACTTTCTATATTTTATAAGTACTTTAAATAAGTTAACTTCTTTACTTATTTATAAATCAGCTTTTAACTTCTTTTTACCTTTTAAATTATTATTTAAGTAATGTAATAGACTTTTTAATCCTTTAACTATCTTAGTAAACCTAACCTAAACTGTACTTAATTCTAAGGGTTTAACGTGCTTTTAAATACTTTATACATCTTTAAAACGGTTTAATACCTTTTTAACTTTCTTTAAATAGTAATTACAATTAAGGGACTTACTAAAGGTAAGGTAACTACTCTTCCAGTTAATTATAAAGTTATACTTTTCCAGCTAGGGTAAACTTAAGATTATATCGTAACCTGTAACTAATATAACGTTAAAGTCCACTTATTATTTATCCCTGTCCACTTTAATTAGGAGTAGTAAGTAATAAGTAACTTTACTGTTATTATACTAATACAGGCCTCCTTCTCCATTTTGTATAGGAATAGCCTTTTTATACTCTTTATTAAGGAGTTTCTTTCAGTTAACTAATAAAGGGTACACTAAGTTAAAAACACTCCTACTATTAATTACTACTCTTACCCTAAACAGCCTCCCTCTTCTATTTATTATATTAACACTGACAGAATAATACTTATACTCCTTTAATATTTAAGTTATAATAATTATCTATCCTTAAAGTCTTATCTAACTTAACCTTTAAATACCTCTTCTTCTTCTCAGGGTTTTTGCTAACTAGCGAACTACTGGTTTCTAGCCCTTTTAAAGGGCTTATAATCTTTTCCTAATTCCTTTTAGAAAAATAAGCAGCTTTAATAAACTTAGTAATTAACCTTTCCTAAATTTTCACACTTTAACGTCTAGTTAACTTTAAACGGTACGACGTTCTGAAAATCTTTAATAAGTTAGTAGTACGCTTTGTAGGCTTAGATTGTAATAATATCTTTTTACTTTTAAATCCGTTAGTAATCTTCCCACTTCTACTATTCCCTAGCTTTTCTATTAAGATGTAGTAAACACGTTACAACTAAGCAGTTATTAAATACCCCTCTTTACCAACACATAACAGGAGCTTAATTAATTATAGTAACTTTCCACTTATTGCCAGATTCTCTTATTAGGGAGTAGGAGACTTAGTAATAGGCTAGTTCTAATTCTATCCTTATAATAGCGTAATCTTATCTTTATATATTAGGGAAGTAGTTATAAAAAGCCTTAAACCTACTATATCAGTTAAAAATATAATTATTATACACGTAATTAATCTATAGTACATCCTTATAGCTAGGATAGTTAATATTAACTACAGGTATTATAATTATAAAGTACAGAACAGGAGGAGTAACGCCTTATTTCTTCTCTTCTTCTACTTACCTCTGTATACGTTACTTCTTTTAAACCTTTTCCTAAAACTCAAGTAATAATAACCTAACTTATTCTTCTATAAAGTAATTTTCCTTAATAAGTTAATATTTAAGCTAATTAACAAAGCGAACCTTATTATAAAGTTATAACTTAATCTCCATTACCTTATCTTTAAACGTCTTAGTAAAGCCTTTAACCTTTAAGTCCTTTATTTTATCCACTAACTCCTAATGCTTTTCCTTTAGCTTTTAAACCCTCTGTTAGTATGCTTATTTCGTACCTTCTCAAGAGACCCTTAAGGTACTAATCTAAAGCACACCAGTTTTAATACAGGGCAGTTACCTAAGCTATCCTTCTTTTAAGGAAATAAAGGTGCTAATTTACTTAATATACTTAAAGTATTTAAGGGTCTTAAGGGGTATAGTTAAAAAGAACTTCCGTTTCTCTAGTTTAATTCTCTTAACTTATTCTCTTTCACCTTTTAAAGCTTACTTTACCGTTTAAGTAACCTAAAGGGCTAGTTTTTCAATTCCTTCCACTATTTTAATAATTTCTAAGTCAGGGCCTTTCCTAGACTTCCTTAGTTCTTAAGCTTATAAGGTAAGGTTTTTAAGGCCTATAATAGCTAATTAGAACATTTCTTCCTAAAGTTAGTCTTTTATAACCTGTACCTTTAATAGTTTTAAGTTTCCACTTTAAAGTCAGTCTTTTACAACCTATATTTCTATAGCTGACTTTTTTAAGACACTTTTAAGGATTAAGTATATTACGTTTTAGGGTTCTTCCTCTTCTTTTTCTTTATCTCTTAAGTTACACTTATCTATCTAAATGCAGTCTTTTTCGTTACCTACTATCCTAACATAAATATCTCCTAAGTTAAATTTAATGTGCTTTCCTCCTTCCAGGACGGGTTTCTAACCGACTTACTTTAGTAACGGGCATTACCGTGCTATATAGTTTTTCTTATTGTAATTAAAGCATTAAACCTGTAATAAGTCCTTAAGCTGCTTTTACTACTGTTATTATTAAGGCTTATTACAGTTAAGTTAATTCTAACAGTTTATTATATTAATATCTATTAACTTAGGGTAGTAACTTATTATAATTAATTAGTTCCCCTTCTTTAGTTTACTTAGCTAATAGGGGGTCCGTTCCTTCTAAAAGTTCTTCTAATAATAATAATCGTAATACTAGTTATCGGCCTTAATAGCCATCTTAACTAACTCTTAAAAGCAGTCCAGCCGATCCTTTTAGTAAAGGTCTCCAGTAACGTATTCCTTTAAACCACTCTAAAACAGCATTACTAAGGCCTTTTAGCCGAGCTTAATCTTTACTGCTTTTAATTTAAAGTGTGTAGAGAACTTAAGGATTAAGGACGTCTGCCTTAAGGCTATAAGGCGTTACTTAGCCCGCCTTAAGGCGTCTAATTCCCCGAACTTAGTTTGGAGTTAGTTAATAAATACGTTAAAGTTATCGAAAAGAGCCTAAGTCTTAGGGGCTTCTTTTTATACTCTATTTATAAAAAGGTCGTTAATTATCTTTATATAAGGTTTATATTAATAAGTAATTACTCTATCTAGTAAAGCTTTAACAAACTTAACCTTTCCTTCTTCTTTAAAGAACTGTTTATTATAGTAAGTGATATAGCTTTAAAGCTGAGCTATCCAGGACTCTAGCTACGTAAAGTCTCCCTTAAAACGTAAGGGTAAAAGGAGCTTCACTTGTTTCTTTTATAAACCTTTAAAGTCGTTATTTTCCAGTTCGATAACGTTAAGTTAAGCTTAAAGTTTTTTAATAAAACTAATATAGCTTTTAGTATCTCCAGGGAAAGCTTTATTAAGTTCCTTAACTAATCCTTATTAATTAAAGTTTAAGTCTTTAAGGCGTACAGCTAACTTATTAATAATAGGGAGTTAAGGTTAAGCTTACACCTCTTTAATCTCCTTACCTTTTCTAAAAGTTAATATGTTAGTAAAAGAGAGGTAATATCTAGGAATTTAACAAATAGCGTTTAAAACTAAGACATTAATATCGTATTATAACCTGTACTTAATATAAGCCTTGAGAGGATTAATATAGGTTAAGACAGAACGTATAGCAGGACGCTAACAGGTAAGGGGCGTTCTAAAGACGGCTTATTAAGCTAGCACTCCTAAACAGGGGTTTAATATCACTATAGGTCGCTATTACTATAATACACAGAGGTAAGTCTGAACAGTAAGACATAAATAAATAATTAAATATTAGTGTGAGGAATTAAAGTCCCTTACGGTGGTTATAGGTATAACTATGGCTATCTATACTAACTAGTTAAAAGGTACTTTATACCTTAATCACTATACTCACTTAACATAAGGAGTGATTATAATAATTAGAATGCCTCTAATTACTGTAATTACTATGCTCTTAGCGAGATTAGAGTGATTACTTAACGATTAGTCGTAGGGGCTTTGGGTCTTCGCACCCCTGGCCCAGTGCGCAGTACCGTGCGTACTGCCTTTCTGCACTATTCCTTCTGCAGGGGATTCGTCGGGCCGCCCCGGCCCAAGTGACGGCCTGCAGGGTCGTCACAGGTTAAGGCTTTGTAAATGGCTTTCGGGGGGTGATAAGGGTCTTTTCTCCAATAATATTCCGGCTTATTAGCGGCTTCTTTATGTTAACTGGCTATAACCCATTTACCTTCTACCCCACTTTATAATTAGACTCTGTAAAAGCTTTAAGTCTGGCCTTATAATAACACTTAAGTATAAGGCGTTTTATAATAATTATAGATTTGCAGAGGCTAGCCTAAATATGTTAAGAGAGGTATCGTTGGTAAGCGCGCTTTAAAGGGTTAAACACAGCTAAATCTAAGGGTTAAAGGATGTAAGAAGTGTGTGCTAGTAGATATAACAGATAGACCTTATTCTAATAACATTTCCATATAAAATTAACTGTAATGTAGCTATTATAGCTATTAAGAATAAAAAAACGGCGCTTAGAAGAGTTACTTAGCTTAATTAAGGGTAGGAAGACTTTTTCTAACCATTCCAGACTAATAGCGTTATTAATCCAGCCTTTCTCTATTATAGTGAATTTCCAGTCCCTGTACTTCTTTAAATCTTCCTTAAACCACTAGGTATTAACATTTTTCCCCTGAAAAATAATAAAGGGAGGGAGAGCTACGCCTGTGGCTAAGATACACTTTATAATACTAGTCTAGGTATAAGATCCAGGGTCCCTTTTTTAAGTTAAACGCTTATTAACAGCTTTAATTATTAAGCTGTTATTAGTAATGCCTTTTATAATACCTGTCTCGTTAATATTATACCATTTTTATAGAGGAATAACCAGAATTTAAGGTAGTTAAAGATAGTTAAATTAAGGGCGAATAACTTCCTTTATAATGTAATTAACTTTTACTAAATTAATTCGCCGTGCTCTTTAAGTCTTTAAAACTGGATTTCTTCGAAGAAAAGCCATACACCAACCCTTACCGATACGCCTATCGTCGCCAGATTCAACGCAGATACACTATACCAACTCCCTAATCATTCCGTGCGTAAGGGGGGCTCTGATAGCCACCTGCAGCCGAATAAACTCGGCTAACTCAGTCTTAAGAGTTGGTGATAACCTCATTTCGTGTGCGTGAGCCGCTGGCCTGGGGAGGAGGCCTTAAAGTCGCCATCGTAGGGTAGAGCGTGGAATTCCGTTAAGTCTGGCGATACGGCTAACGTTACCGTACCTCCTGGCCGTAAAGCAGGCGTTACGTACGTTATCTTCAGTGTAGGCTATTAGAAGCGATTGATGAAGTAAATTCCAAAGTTTGGAAGAATTTGATGCCATTTTGAAGGAGAAATGGCGGTGTGTTTGGTGTTCGAGAAGATTCGGATCTGTGCTTACAGAAGTGGCCAGTGCGGGGGGTGGCCAGTTCCCCCCCCTTTGACTTATTGTACCACTTCAGTCTCCTCTTGAAGACCCCAGGGACGATTGCGCCCGATCCTGAAACTTGTCCACCCGATGCTGGGTGTTTTATTAGCCCAATGAATTTCAATGGTCGATTTGCTTGATAGAAAGTTTGGAGATATATATATCTACCAGGAAGATATGATATCATGCCTCTCGGAATCATCATCTCCAGCCGAGGTATCTCACCGCTACGAAGGCTGCGGCTAAAGAAAGGGTCACCTCAGCCAGTGCGAACTTAACGTTCCGCACGCCTCATCGTGGAAATGGTGGGAGAGACACCGCTCCAATGGCCCCAACTTCCAGCCACTTGAGGATGGATTTCCAGTGCCTTCGAGATGCATTTCCAGGGCCTCCAAAATGTGTTTCAAGTGCCTATAGAACGTAATTTCGAGGCCTTTGCTTTTCTTGAGAGGCTGATAATAACCTTGCGAGCGGCATAAGTAATTCCAAAAGCCCCTACTTCGCACTACTCTGGGTAACACTTTCTTTTGACCTTGGCCTTCGTACACTCCCGTCATCCCGGCTCACATCACTTCATAGCCAATCTCAATCGTTGCTTCCTCGATTCTGTTCACCCACAGCGGTTGCTAGACAAAAGCTAGTCAATACAACACCTGGAATAACAGAGCTCCAGGTAGATCACTCACCTCAGCCCTCGCCCAAAGCGCCACGGCGTCACCGCCCCGAAGTGACTCCAAGAAACCCGCCCCATCCCCCATGGACGGGAGGTCTTCATCAATTTTCATCACCGCTCCCAGATCCCAATCAACCCGATAATCCCTGAACTCCTTCGATGCAGTCAAATTGTGATGAACCAGCCACCCGGCCTCCTCACCATTCATCACAAAATCCCAACCCAGTGCGTTAAGTGTCTCCCTGTAGTCGGCGATCTTTACCTTGCCATTAAACTCAGTAACCCCATCCGCGTCGACCCTGACGCCAGAACTTGACAGCACTCTATCGGATATCGTCCTAGGCCGTAATACAGACACCTCAAACCAAGTATGGCTATTCCGATACGTCCCCTCCCCGCCCCAAGTCGCCCACCCCTGATCTGCGCTCCGCATCTGGAACGCAGCAGACTTGATGCGGACCTTGAACCCGCTTCCCTCCGGGGGTTTAGGAAGCGACGGAGAGACGAGATACAACCCGGCGATACCGTGGCTAGATTCATCGGTCCATATGGTCTGAGTTCCGTGGTATTTGGACTTGTATTCCATTGGCACTGTACGACGACACATGATGCGCGGGTTGTAGTCGGCTAGGTTGGCGATATAGAGGGCTAATTCGAAGGGGATGTTGATGTTGATACGGCGTGGTCTGAGGCCGTGGAGAATGTAGCGCGTGACGATGGCGTCGGCGGGGGTGGGGTTGAAGTCGAGGCGGGTGAAGGGGAGGGCGGGGTGTCCCACCTCCTCTAGAGTTGTGGGATGCTCGCTCATCGTAAGGTGTCAAGGTAAAGAGAAATCATACAGTGAATGAATGTCGCTCGAAGGGATTCGTACAACGATTAGGTCTGGAAGGTGAGAGTGGCTACATGTATGAGGCTGGCAATGAAAAATTGAATCCGTCAACGATGTATGCACGTCTTCGGGAGAGTACGTCATTTAATTATCTTCCCCACGTCTGGTCCTACAGCAACCCCACTCACATGCAGCCAATGCCGGGCGCAGCCATGGTACCTCACCCAGAGTCGGGCGAGTCTCAACAGTTCTATACTTTACGCGAAAGTTGCCCCCAGAGATTTCCATGTGTGAAATTTGTCCCTGCTCCAGGGTGACCCATAGGTGAGCCTAGCCTGTACTGCCGCGTAACCCAGTTTTGGTGCCTTAACGAAATTTTGTCATCTGGAAATGTCCTGCTGGAACAGCCCAAATTCGGGCACCATTTCTAATACGTCCCCTGATCGTTAAATGTACGTTTGCAATAATACCACAAATATCAAATCTTCAAAGTCAGTAGCGCTGAGTATTTACAGGGGGGAAATATAATGTCCAAATCTTATTAACTACACTACTATTACAATGACTCCACACGAAGTCCAGGTTTCCAGTACAAAGCATTAGAAACAGTAGAATGTAGTGGAGGAAAGGGGTGTATATCACAATTGGAATTTTTGATTAGGATTCATCCTTACAGATTACGCGTCATCTACTTCCTATCAACAGGACATTTTAGCCGGGGGAGGGGCTGAAAATAGGCCTCTAAGGCTGTACAGCGGCTGCGTATGGGATCACCTTAGCTTAGGGAAGAATCAGGGAAGACTCGGGACAAACTAGCCACAGCTCATCCCAGCTCACTTTTGTTCACCTTAGGTAATTACCATTTTCGGTAAGCGGCGCTACAGTATGCTGAATTGCTTCAACTCTAGCTGAACGGGCTTAGAATTGGTCCCATATTTTTAAAATGGGAGACTTGTGGATTTGAATGAAGCCACGTGGGTTCGGCACCCCTTGAAGCGCCTGGCCGCAACCATTATCATACTCCTTGCGACCCTGCGTCCTGGTGTTGAAGTTGAAGATCTCCAGGGTCGTCAATTATCGCCGCAGTCGGAGGAACGTTCGTGTGATTACACCCCACCTTTCAACTTAGCACTACTTACTGCCTAATCTTAGCCATGCCCCCGCAATTGGGAAACCGTTCAAAACGCCTCTTTCACCTGCACCTCGTGCCTCTCTCGTTCTAGCTGCAGCGCACGCGTCGCCTCGCTCAAATAATGCGCCTCGTTGTCTCGGCCCTGTTGGGCGTATCTGGGGCCGCGTGGGCCGACGGAGACCCACTCCGCGTAATGGAGCAACACGACGCCCTTCGGCGGGACCCACATGCGCCGTGGGTCACGCCGGCCCCTGAGCTGCGCGATGTGCATCTCGCGGCGGAGAAGAGACAAGTCGGTGCGAATTTGGTTGGTTATTATCCCGTTTCTGGATTTTGTAAGGATCACATCTTGACCACAAAAACAACATGCCAATATGCTGACTACTCCAGGGATGACAGTGACTTGCTCCCCAGGTCAAGTATACGCCACGGAGCCCACCTGGGGGGCGTGCTGCACGCCCAATGCCGGCTGCATTTACGCCACGGGATGTGCTGGGAGGGAGATTCTGGGCATTCAAGGCGGGAGGGCGGACTGGTTTGTGTCTCGACACCGCGGCAGTTAGAGGACAGACATGCTAACCAGGACAGCGGCCCCTCTCACACCTGCGACACGGTTACAATTCTTACCTCGAGAGGCGTAGCGGCTACGGGTGTCAAGAGTCTCATTCAGTGTT
>Ga0247770_1001202_pt1 | contig 21726 bp, 22 predicted proteins | sample UWRJL136409B6_FD_179943 | JGI IMG/M metagenome (GOLD analysis project Ga0247770, IMG submission 179943) | Plant litter microbial communities from Arlington Agricultural Research Station in Wisconsin, United States - UWRJ-L136-409B-6 | ecosystem: Environmental > Terrestrial > Plant litter >... | reverse complement strand
TTGGGTGTGCCGATGGGGGTGGAGAAGAGTCGGGTGAGGGAGACAGGGTACTGGCCGAGTAGGGTGTTTCGTTTCGTGTTCGCGTTACCGCTCATTGTCTTGTTGCCAATTGCGGTGCTGACACTGCTCCCTGGGCCGTGGCATCGGACGGGGAAGCTGAGCATGACGGCGTACCTTGGGGCATTGCTCAGCACTGTGAATCTGTTCGTGATGACGGTTATGTACGGGTATTACGCCGTGCGGGACGGGTGCAGATCGACCATCATTCCGTGCATCTCGGCGACGTGGTACAAGATTATGACTGGCGTGTTTTGGGCCGCGGCGTTGGGGCTTGTTGTTGTGTCGGCTATCGAGACAAGGAGGACGCCGTGTGGGAGCTACACCACAGCGGGTAAACACATGGACGCATATTATTGCCCCGGGTTGGTGACTGTGGGAGGGATGGAGGGTAACTTCGGAGTGGCGAGGTGGACGAATGGGACTGTCGGGTTGCCGGAGGTAGAAAGGCGGGAGTTCGAGGTTTTGAACTTTGTTGGGTCTTGTCAGGGTGTGATTGGTGAAAGTAGCGGGTTCTATAATGTATCGGCATAGGAATTGAACAAGTTGAAAGCTATGGATGGGCGTCTCATCGTCAAGTTCTATTTCCCAGGTCTCCGAACCCCCAACGTAAAGAGACAAACGTTACTGATCCTTCTCGTCTACCAGAGAGCTGGTGTCATCTTCCCACCCCTTCGTCTCCAGCCCAACGTCCACGACACGATGGGGACACCATGCCATGTCCCCAAACTGTCTTGCGGCCTGTATCACGTCTTTCCAGGTTCGTGATAAGGCGCGGGCGCCCGCTGTGGTTCCCGAACAACCATTCCACACACCCGGGATAGCAATTGGAATCAGGTCCTCTTTGTGACAAAGAATCAAAGTCCGATACGTCCAGTTAGTGCGACGCTCCCACCTCTGCGTGTCCCATTCGTGCGCGAGAGGCCGGTATGGGTGCGTATTGGCGATCACAGCTCGCGGTTCGACAACTCTTCTGTTTTTCGGTCTATCCACCGTGTAAGAAAGGCAAGGCCTGACCGTCCACTCCCCAAATTTTGCACCAAGCAAGCTCAGCTCCGGCGTCTTGTACACCCCGAGCACTCCATGGTCGGCCTCGTCCTGTCCAGCACTAGCCGCAATCGTGAATGACGCACGGGCGAATATCTCGGGCAGTTGCGCCAGTTGCTCCCCGTTTTCGTCTGGGCTGCCAGGACAAGGGCTGGCGCACAGCCAGTCGACCCAGAGGTATCGATGTCCCAGCCTTTCGGTGAGCGCAATCGCGTGCTTGACAGACAACGGCAGATGGACCCATCGCGCGGAGTAGTCCGGATTCTTTGATGGTGCGAACCAACCCCAGTTATATGTTGAAGAATAAGTGCCTGTGACGTTGTACCGAAGGGCGAGGTAGGGCGTGCTCTCCGGCACGGTGACAGCACAGAGGCGACGGATATCGAACAGCTTGATGATTTGTGGTGTGCCGGCCCTCTTCCATAGACGGGAGCCGCCACGCGGTTGGCCCTGAGAGTCGATATCAAGACGGAAGCTCCGGTGGGGGGGAAGATCAGGGGTCAGTAATTCGGTTGGAAGGTCGGATCGCGATACACGGTTCAGGGTGACGTCGAAAAGTGCTTTGCCGCGAGGCACAACACACACCGCGAGCCCGACAGGCAGGAAATCGTCAAATACACCGTAACTGAGTTTGATGCTTTGCAAGACCACGCGGCACAGCCGGCAGCGAAGACCACGACTGAGCACTTGCCGGAGTGGACCAAGGTAGACGACACTCGGATATAATTGCTCGCTTGATGCATGCCGCAGCCAGGTGAATTCCGAGCAGACCGAACAAAGCGTGTCGGGAGAGTCGAAATGATACCTCGGCTCTGACGGTCGATATGCCAAATCAAGCCCCCGTATGTCAATTCCGCTGACGCGGCCTTTTCGTCCTTTGGCGTGCTTCTCAACACCGAAGCGTCCGCTCTCGATCTGGGCTTCGATCTGCCGACTGGAAGAAGGCGTCCTTGTGGCGATGAATGAGGAAGTAGAGAGTTTCATGGCTGAGGTGCGATTGAGTGGTGATTCTTGTCGACAGATTGTGTGTAAATTGAGACATCGACAAAGCGAGGAGGAAATGTTGTGGGGTAAGTCCACCACGTGGCGAAGCGGGGAACCCGATGCATGGTCAACCACGTTCCAGACATGCCACGCGATGCCGCACCAGTCCCCGTCACCATTGGTTCGTGCTGCAGAGTTCGAATCCTCCCATTTCTCACCTGTATGAACAGGCAGCCACCCTCCCACCTCACCCCAATGTGATTTCCTTCCACACCGGACTGGGCGCAAACCCGCCGTGGATCAGCTTCTTGTCAATGAAGCCAATGCCTCTTCTCTCGGCGATAACGCCATCCCACCCCAACAGCATGACGTTGTAGAACAACCCGTACTGCTCCGTACCCACGAGACGGTTATTACGATCGAAATCGAAGTCCTCAGTAACGGGCATGGGCAGTTTGGATTTCGACAAGAGTATAATTTCCATTGGCTCTTGCGACTCAAAGAATTTGGTGTCCTCCAACCCATCAAGCGTGACTACGCCGCACATCCCACCCTTCGCGTCAAAAAGCCTCGCTGTCGCCGCGAAGACGTCAACTTCGCCAATCTTGAACCGTAGCGAAAGCGACCAAAATCGTAGAACCGGATAAGGCGGTGGGAGTAAGTCGTCGCGGTTGGTAACCCGGATAAAAGGCGTTGGTGTCGTGGTGAACGATGTGACTTCCATACACTCAAGTTTGATGGCTGATTGGGCGGACTGCCGAGTGTTCACAACTTTGTCGACTGGCTCATCGGTCCCATTGGGGGATCTCTTGTACCACACGATCCAGTTCCCATTATCTTGCCAAACTGATAGGGACTCATGGACCATGTGGACTCCGAGCTCACCGCGCCATCTAGCCCAGGAGAAGCTGGGGAATCCCCGGCGGCGACGCAGGTTTTTGCCAGAGAAAAGGAGAAATTGGTCGAATGCGCTCACCGGCAGGACGGAGAGCATGGATTGCCTAAACTTGTCACATATACGCCGCATGATGCCGGTCAAGGCGCGAAACGCGTCGCCCTCGTTGGTAAGAGTGCGTTTTGTGTATTGAGAAAGCACAGCCGCGTAGTCATACCATGAGTTGGCAAAGTGCGCGATCTGCAGGTATTCTTTCGAAGTATCGGAGTATCGGTAAGTGATGCTGGGTTCGGGATTGTCCTCGCAAGTCTCGCAGCATTCGGATTGGCGACAGCGAAAGAAGACCCTTTCACCAACAAAGCAAAGAATGCGTCGGGAGAGGAGATGCTCCTGGAATCTAGAGCCCGTATTAGCTTATAATGGTCATCCCTCCTACGCTTGCCATCCGTGGAATTGGGGGATATGTGAACGTACGTCTAGGCCCTGGTCTCGTAGACTGAAGCCTTCAAGTAGGTACGCACGCCCGAGTACACGCCTATAAATATCCCCGGCCTGACTTCACGGGCGATCTCGTCCTCTCTTCGGTCGCCAGGGTGAATGCCAAACAGACCAGCATTCGCGTCATGGCCGCCGGCGCCGACGACGGTGAGCCAGGAGTGCTCGTAAATCTTGTCCATCACATCGACCCCTTGTTGAATATCGGCTTCGTCGTTCTGCAGCAGGCAAAGAGAGTCGACCCAAAGGTAGCGTCGCCCAAGCTTCCGAGTAAGCGAGATGGCGTCCCTGATGGTGATGGGCATCATCTCCCAGACGTCCTCAAGAGCGCCGTGCTGCATCAGTCTTGGTTTGTTGGCAGTGGTCAACCGAAAGTTGGTCACAGCGCCCCAGACATAGCTCAATGCTACATAGCTTGGACGCTGAACGCCTTCTCTGAGGCAGCTGTCTATGACGTCGATGACGCGCAGTCCAGGCACTCCCCCTGCAGGCAATTTGAGGTCGCAATCTGAGTGGTTTTCTTTGCAGTAACTCACCCATCGCTTGACCCTCTCGATGTCCAGCATTAGTTCGAGCGATGAGCGTAGGTAAAAGCGGCGATGACCCGGGAAGAGCGTTTTGTCCGCCACACTGCGCTGTTGTGGCGGGCCACGGCAAGTTGCGGAGCCGAAGGCGACCCAAGTCCCCCCCTTCGCCCTCCATCAGGCCGCCAGACAGCCGAAAGCCGGAGCGCTGGCCGGGCGCACTGTGGGGATACCGGATGAGATACAGCTCGCGCAGGTCAGGCATGACGCTTGCCCGCGAGCTTTCCACTCTGCCTGGATCCTGGATGATTGCATCGCGGAGAAACTGGCAGAACCTGCATGATGTGCTTCCAAGGAGGGAAAACCGTGGGAGCTGGTGGACGTGGTTGTCGTAGGCTCTGCCTGCACCATACCCTCGAGGGGGACATGTGCACACACCTCGCATGGCTCTGCGAATGCAGCCATTGTGGAGCTGTGAGTGAGTCCGAGTCGTTTCTCTCGGCAATCATCCGATGGTGAGGCGGGTAGGGCGTCAATTTGCTGGTGCCTCGAGGTGCACCCTGGTCGGAGGTGCGGGGCAGCGTACGCAGTGGAGATTCAGACCAATGGGGGCCAATAGTTCAGCTTGGCTCATGATGACTGAAGGCGCTCCTTCCAGGCGTGGCGTTTTTGTAGGTTTTCTGCTTGGACGCGGGCGGGCTGTCAATCCAGTGGTTCGCCAACTCACGACTATCGCGCCTTCCAGGACAGAAAGAAATTCCATGCATGGTGCTTGGAAGCACTCGCGGGTAGCCCTGCACCTGCACCCCGCCGCCTTAGATCGTTGGGTCCTCACTGCCGACAGCAGCGATCTCTGCCCTCCCACGGTTATCGGCGGCGCCTGCATCACGTCAGCTACTCTCGCCGAGCACGTAAATGAGCTGGCAGGTGGCCCTTCGGAAGAAACCTCTCTGCCCACTGCTGGAGCCGGAGCTGACGTGGATTGAGTCGGTTGCTGTCAGATCCGTTGGCTCGTGCGCCTCACGCTTGCTGCTTGCGCGAAGAGCGCAACTTCCTCAACAGTTCCTTTCTTCAACCCCGGGCCATTCAAATCCAAGCCCAATGCAGGGCGGGGTGTTCCTCGTCCCAACCATGCAGGGAAGAATGCGAGCGACTCTGAGGCACCGCACCTTGGCATTGGGTCCACCATGGCTGGAACGCCTTGTTTCTCTCGTGTTCTCATTCTCCCAAACAACTGTTCGCAAACCCGAGGCTCTGGCCCAGCCATGACCGCCCTGTTACCAGCTCCTACATGCGGGAAACATGTCGCATCGCTCCCAATTGAGCCGCGTGACAGCGAGCACGCTGGGTAGGGCCCGATCGGATCCTGGACCGAGGCAAGCGCAGAACGACGGGCGTCGGCATCCACGTGGCTCTGCGCAGGGGTGCTTTGTCGGGCTGCTTCCTTTCCGGAGAACACCATCGGCAGACCTGCATCTCAAAGCACCAGCTGCACGATGGCAAGACCAACACAATTTTCCGGCCCCTCGAGCTACGACTGAGAGTGGGTGGCTTGGCTGCGTCCGATGGGGGGTGCACGCGACACGGCGACGGGCAAGGAACAATGCCAGTATTGCGAGTCAGGACGTAAGATTGCGTTCCGTGACGGAAACCGGTACCGAACGCGCCCCCCCTGTAAATGGCAGCTAAAAATGGAAACCAGGCGTGAAAACACAGAATCGCCCTCCAGGATCGCCGTCTTCTTCCTCATTGCATTCCCCAGACTTTTGGGCTGAAATGGTTTCTCTGATCCCGGATGAAACCCGGCAGATGAATCCAACGACAACTCCTGACTGGGCCAATGGTCAGGTTCGAGGTCGCTTGGGTGATGGGAGATTGTGCCGCTCGGATCGCGCCCGACGCCCGACGTTAAGACTGTTGTGACGGGGGGTGCTTCGTCGGTTGCAGGCCACACACACCGAGAATCAGCGGTGAAAGCCGCACGCTAAGGTGCTTGGCCTTCCACGCCACAAAGGCCTTCCCCTTCATGGAAGCATCTGCCTGTCGACCGGGAAGCGGGAACGATTTTGCGGCTCTGCGTCGTCAGGTACCTATATAGGCAGATGCCGAATCTAGGAGCCCTGAAGCAGTGCTGCGAGATGGGTCCGTACGTCCGAGATTTTCACGCTGTGTTCGGCTCCGGATCACCCAACCTCGGCCAGATTATCCATGGATTATTGGCCTCCACGGGACCTGCAAAATGGGCCGCCGAGGATCGGAGAAGGGACCAACGCTGAGACTGAGCGCCCCGGGCCTTTTGAACCGCTGTTCCAGAATGTCCCGGCCGCCCCCGAGAACGCCGCAGCGACCGGCAACATCGACCCAAACTTTCATGACTACTCAGACTCTAACTGGGCAACCGAGCCTGCTCCATTTCCCGGAGTCTCTGCATTTGGTTCTGCGCACTCTGCTCATTTTCCCATGCACCCAGACCCAACATCGAACAACACGTGGAACCCCTCGCCGCCACCAAACCAGTTCCACGGCCCCGAGTTCTCCACTTGGACGGCCCCCAATGAGTGGAAGGTGTCCAACGGTCCCTCTCGCTCGGGAGCCGGATCGTTTGTCGCTGCCCAGGCTACTACTGGACAGTGGCCCCCCGTTCTTCAGTCTTCACTTGGGTTCGGGCCGGCAAACCCGATTGCGACGTACCCGGGCCAGGAGTTTAAATCATCTAGCAACACCTCACAGGATATGCCACAGCATCTGCATTTCCAGGCCACAAACCGATCGGCACCCGGCCCTCGAGCTCTCGAGGTCATCCGACGACCGTTTCAGTATTTAAGAGATTCAATCACCCGAGATGTCGATTCCTCCTGTTGGCGATGCAAAAGTGACCACAAGAAGGTTCGTGCCTCGGCGACGCACGAGGAAGATCAATGCTGACATTGCACAGTGTGGAGATGGAAACCCTTGTCCGCGGTGTCAGACCGCTCCCTCTCCGGCAAACTCGGCTATTCCCTGCCGGCGTGGCCAAGTTTGCGATGCGGCAGCCGAGATTCCATTTCTCTGCTACATGCCGCAAGGGGATTCAACGCTGGAGGTAGTGTTGCTGCCACCCGATCTGGAACTTGCGGACAATTTCCTCGGACGGCAACGCGAAAAGCGCGAGGTTGCGCGTAAGCACGGGGTGGGGTGTAACTGCACTATTTTCTGCAGGGTTGTCAACACAAAGGTCGAAAATATCAGACACTTCGACCACTTCGCGGGCCTTGAATTGACTCGGAATCTCGACGTGCCCTACGATTATCTCATCGGTAGAATTTTGTGGGAGCTGGAGGACAGCCCAGAGGTTGCCCATTTAGCGGGTGTTGAGTCTCTCACGGATCTCGTCATGCTCCTTGAGGCTGCATGTCTTTTGGAGGCGCAGTGGGGGCATTACGAACTGAAACGACGTCTTGTATACAGCTCCATGCGCTGTCTACTGCACTGCGCAGAAGCACTCCGGCTTTCAGTTCACGGAATGTTGGCCGCCGACCCGCATGCCCACTGCGCTCAGGGCGGCAAATGCATATCCCCAGCCTTCAATGTTCTCACCAAGTACGCTCTCAGGTACACGGAGGCGCTGACCATAGAGCTCTTCCACAAGAACAGAGGCAAGCACGGCGTATGGCTCCAGGCGTTTTACAGCTTATGCCTCCAACAACACGTCAGGCGCGGGCTTATGTCCTTGGAGGAACGCTTGCAGTCTCTGAGGCCCTCCACCGGTAGCATGGAGGTGGACGACCCCGTGATGCCTCTTCGAAGCGCCAGCTACTTGCAAACGGCCGTCTCCTTATTCGGGAAAATCTCAATTCAGGGAAGAGGCAAGTTGGCCAAACTCATCCGTAACTCGCAACCCAAGGATTCGGTATATTTCCCGCCCCCGCCTCATCCATCATCATTTGGTGGCGGTCGCATCAGCAGTATCGGTTGGCAGAGTTGGCGGAAGGAGGGCGTCGGCGTCCATAACTTCCTTGAAAAGATCTTCCAGATTCCGACCAATTTCACTATCATGCAGTACACCCCACACGGCAATGAACCGCCGACGACTAGCACCAGTGATTCCGACTCCGACGCGACCATCATATTGCAAGCGTCGACGGCAGCAACAACAGCAGTCCCCTCAGCGACGGTGACAGTCGCTGCGGCAGCGACAACGGCCCCAATCGGCGTTGGTCCGGGCGTCAGCAATATAACTGGTGGTTGCTGGGCCGTGCCTCCATCTGGAAACACGCCTGCGCCATCTATTATCGGCTCAACCTGGTCGGAGACGAGTTACGAGGAGACTTCCGACGCATCGACTATCGACGCTGACTCCATAGCTCCGTCAGATACGTCGTATGGCTTGGAGTTTGTCAACCCGTCATTGCTCTCGCTCTCAACGATCACTTCTCGGCGGCGACACAACTGATGGAAATTCATGGTACTGAGGTACCGAGTATCTTAGGGACGGGTACGGGGTGGGGGCTAGCGGGCAGGGAAAAGTTGGAATAGGGATCTAAAAATCTGGAACGAACTGTTCCTCGGGCATAATGAAGGAGGGCATGAGGGGAAACAAAATCATGCAGGAGTCCTTTTCTTCTTCAATGCATATACATGAGATTTGGCTGGCGGTGTTTGTCATGGTAGATTTTTTTATTTGCGACTTGATACCCCCGAAGAACATAGATAGGGTAATTCTTAATTGAGTAATGGGTTTGTGGCAGGGTGCCAGGTTTGGTTGATAATCCCCGTTTTACTGACAAAACTTGAGCGTGAACAACACACTGCCTCATCATTGTCTCCTTCAAACTATCTCAGCCAAGGCCAGCTCTCCTCCATTCACCACCCGCCAGTTTCCCCATCACCTCCCACCCTTCAACTCCCATCACCCCCCTCCTCCCCCACAACATCAATCCCATACCTCCCCTCCCTTCCATCAACCCCATCCCACCAACCAAGCCGGAACCGCTGACCTCGCATCACCCCCTACACGACCCCCTCAGAAATGACTCGCACCATCCGACTCCCCCGAAAAAGCCTCAAATTCGCCATGATACTCCCGGGGTCCCCGCGCAAGACCCTAATATTCCCAATCGGCCACGTCGACACAACACAAATGGCGATAAGGCAGATGACCACGAACGCAAGAGCGCCTTCCAGAATTAATGTTGAGACGTCGTTGAGCGCGAGGCGAATGGCCCCATGTTCGTCGGAGAATTCGCCGACGATGGGGGCTGTGATGATGGCATGGAGGGGGTTGCTTGCGTTGGTTGTGTTGTTTGTGTTGGTTATGTTGATTGAGGGGAGTCGGGTGAGGCATCTGAGGTGGATGGCCATGGCGATGAGTTCCTCGTAGCCGCTCTCTATAGAGATGATGGTGCTTGGGAGGGTGGAGCATCCTTTGGAGGTTACCTCTTGTAACCTTGCGGTGAGGTTTCTGGGTTGTCCTAGGAGGGTGCTGAATGTGATGTCTCGTATCTCGCTGGCGTTCTGGGAGCATTGCGTCCTGGACCCGTTTGATGACTTCGGGCCTCGGTCAGTCTGCGGACGTATTCATAGTTGTTTTCGGGGATGGCTAGTATTTTGTGACTGACGTCGGGGTTGATGACTGAATTGTCATCCCTGTGGTCGCAGATCTCTACCTTGTACTCGTGGAGTTTCAATGTTGTGTTGAGTCGAACGGGGGATGCAATGGAATATCCACAGGTCTTTGACATTGTTATCCTCTGGCTGAAACACAACGGAGCGGAAGGTTCCGGTCATCAACCACAGATGTTTTCTCCCATCTCTGCAGATTTCATCGTCCGTAATCTGCTCCGGCGTTGTTTTCGTACCCCAGTCATTGGCACCGTCTGAGTCGAGGGGGATACCCTGGGCACCAAATTTGACCGCTGCGGGCACAGACAACGGATCGGGGAGGATTGAATAAGACCTAAGAGGGGTATCTCCTCGCCGGTTCTGATAATGTTATCGGAAAAGTTGAACCATTCTGTCATCCGAAAACTGACATTTTGGGTCTGCATTGTATAAGTTGTGTCAAAGAGACCGCCTGCCATAGTCATGGCCGGAGAAACCACCGCTGACACCAGCAAGATGGCTGGTGGGTACCAAGCTCGAAGAATGATTGAGCGTATCATGCCAATAACTGTGACCTAGTGGGAAGTGTCGAAAAGAAGGGCGCTGATCCTCGCGTTTTTGGCAGCTAAAACTTGAAAAGGGTGCAGGGTCCGAACCGTGTTGCTGAGTTCTGACAACAGCACCCCGGCGACGAACGCAGCCAACACAGGGATAAAAGCCCAGACAAATCAAGCAGAACCATCAGCAGATGCGCTCAAGAAACCCTCGTTCCGCTCAGAGTATTGGTGGAGGGCCTCAAGAACCGCGATTATGGAAAGAAAAAAGACCAAGAGACTGATGGTATAAGAGGGTTTTGATGCCCTCGGGATCCACTAGTTTTCTTCCGTTGTGTTTTTGACCCGCTGCTTAATCCTCGAACAGTCGGCCCCCTCCATTTTTTGGGATGCAAGCAGCGCGTGTGTGAGGAGTTGACTCGTGTTGGGAGCGTCTATAGGTCGACTGGGTAGGCCAATTCCGATGGTGAGGAATACGAGAATCGCGAACTCAGTTTCCAAAAGCCTGAGTGGCAGTTCTCACACGCATACCCGAGGTCCCTAGACAGCGAAGATGGCGGGAAGTCCGATTCCACAATCAGGCCCTGCAGATCCGGCGCATCCTTGTAAAGCCTGGGGGGCCAAGAAGCGGAACACAGTCCGGGAGGTTTCTTCAAGCAGGGTTGTGTTTTCGAAAGCAGTCATGTCCGTTTGCGGCGCCGTTTGGTTGAGAAAGCTATACCAAACACTCGAATTCGACGCGTGGGGGTTGTAAATGCGGCCGTACCGGAGGTATTGCTGTCGAGCCGTCTTGGGATGTATCGCCGTAGTCAGATTCCCATGAGGGGTGCTTAGGGGAAGGTCCTTCTTGATCTCATCGGATATCCACCGCGCCCCTTTACTCTCCTCGGAAGTAGATGCGGGTGATAGCCGAACCGTTCTCACTGCCATGGTGTATTCTGTTTGGCAGATTATGCCAACCAGACCATCCGTGAATGCTGCTGAAGAGTTCTTAAACCGCGACCAGATTAAGACGTAATATTTGTCAATCTCAGGGCCTGCGTAGGTCCAAAGATCGGTCCCGTGCCAGAACCCACTTGTCTCTGACGGTATTGAATACGGGGTATGTCGTATATCGAAGTGCACACGATGGGTCTTCGACGAAAGCTTCAGCGACGTAATCTCGTGGAGTGGCAGCGATGACTGGTTGAGCTGCTGCAGTGGCTCGCAGTTAACCAAATCGGCAGCAAAAACGGCCAGGTCAGCCTCCACAGATGAGCCCGACAACAAATCCGCCTTCAGGTAATCCACACCCTGTATGAGGAATCTCGGTGCGGTATGTGGTGGGTATGGGATGTTGTGCTGTTGAATTCCCCATGCGACAGTCGCACCGTCGGCGGAGACCATGTCCGAATCGGGCGTTGCTTGTTCTCGGCAAACCGGACCCTCCCACGGACTGGAGTGGCCCTGCACCGATATCCACCGCGTTCTCGGCACGGCCCGATCCTCAATGGCTAGCACGGATGTTGATGCTACAGCCATCAACCGAAGGAGCGCCGAGCCGGCCATCGCACTCGAGACAAGAAAGTGGCGAGAGCGGACGGAGCGCCACAGCGTGACTGGGGAGCTGGGCGTGAAATAGTTCAAATCTAGACCCTCTCGGGCCCTCCCTTGGCGGATCACAATCCACGGCATCAGTTGCTTCGTGCGGTACTCGAGCAAGTGCCAGTACGCTACGAGAAGAAAGGCAACTGATGTGTGCGTCAGCGGGTAACATCCAGGAAGCTGCCTCGGTGACTAGGTGGGGGAAATGTACAGAAAGTTGGGCCATGTGTCCACAGAGCACGGGGTCCCAGGCTCTCCGAGGAGGCCGTGGTTGATGGCGGAATAGTGATTGAGCACCTCTAATGCCGCAATTGACATGAAGAGTGCGATGGTGAATAGCCCAAGGCTTGGCCATCTTGGTACACCTAGACATTGCAGTGTTGGAAACAAGGCCACCCGGCTGCTCTTTGGCCTCGCAACCGACTCGTCGGTCCAGAACTTCGTTCCACTGAGCGCGCAATCATCGCAGCTGGCTTGTCCCCGTTCGCTTCCGTTGAGCTCCTTTTTCTCGATTACGGCAGTGGCATTCATTACGTCCACGCGTGAGGCTGTGTGGCAAGTGGTGAAACTGTAGGTGTTAATCCAACAGGCACGGGACCGCCTTTTAGTTGTCAAAGCTGTTCGGACCCTAGCTGCGACAACCCACTGATGTTGCGGATCAGCGGTGGGACAAAAGCGTAATTTCCATGGCTAAAATGTCTACAGTACGCGGGTCAATGAACGTGCATCCGTCCGTTGAAGGCGGAGGATCTCACAACAGTGCAGTCAGCTTCCTGCCGTGTGACATGAGAATATCAGAATGTGCCTCACAAAAATCCCATTTGCGAGGACGACACACAGACGAACTGGTGGCATGGCATAGTGGCCGTTTACACTCCCAATTTATCTCTCGGTGAGATTTTCAGCCCTAATCTATCCATGCAGCGACGGGAGAAATATGCTGCCTCACCGGAGGGCTCCACATCTTTCATCAAGTTTGCAAATGGAACCCGCCGTCTCCAGCGGGTGAAATCTCTCAGCACTCATAAGTCAGATCGCTGCCCTCAACAAGGACCCCTCCTCGCTGAGGTCAGTAGGTAAGTTACGCAAGCTGATTAATACTATCATCACGCCCCCTAAGAACACGAGAGACTAGCTGGGCATGGAGCTACAAGGACTGATGGCGAGCTATGCGATTCCCTAAAATGCCGACATCCTGGCGGCGGTTTTCGATTATCTGCAGTACCAATCTATCAGTATATATACCTAGGTAGTGCATCATGAAAAGGGCCCCCAAAAATACTGCATGCTCGCTAAAAGACCCGACCTTTGCTGCATGGCAATGCGCTGCCCGCCTTATTGCAAAATCCGATCGCGCAATACCAACCAATCACACCTTTGGCTGGCTGCATTGCATTCTGCATGAGCCCTTCTGTCTCCGAGCCAGTGGTACTTGGCTTACCCCGCTGTCATGTTGACGCGGACGCAAGACTTGGCCCTCGGACGTCAGTCAGATGCGGCCCAGTGAGGGAGAAGCTCTTATCGCTGTGGGGGAACTGCGCATTTTATGCGCGTTTTAATGCCCAAGTTCGACCATCATTGGCCGCCAACTGCAGCCACAAGACGCAGCGTCCAGTATCATACAACAACAGCTTGAGGTGGCGTTCAGTCATTTGCCGCGGGGAAATGGATATGGCCATGTGGTTTCCGTTGTCTTCCCCGCTCGCTGTCGCTTAAATATTATGCCTTGACCGTACTCAACCTGAACATATAGCGGTGCCAGACCTCCTTTTCCTAAGTCTCCTTGATAAGTCTAACGCCTCCTTTCTTCATGGCAGATGTATTCTCTCCTTTTCGTTGCATCAGTGTGATTTGTCTCGGGGAGTCTCGCTTTCAGCTCAGCGTGTTAACCAGGCGTGGGACAGAAACCCAACGAGCCTCAGGGCGATGGGCCCGTGTCTAGCCCAGCACAAGAGACCAGTTCTCCAGCAGAGCCAAATCCCAACGCCCCAGCTCAAATCACAGTGGAGGGCATTCTACCAGCAGAACACTGGGAAGTAAGTGATGGATGAAGCTAATCCCACGAACCAGCTGATCATGTCTCGTAGCAACCTACTAGAGATGATGACGGAGACTCTGCCTTGGAGGAACCACTGCCCTCAACAACGTCTCTCACATCGACCGTGCTCGAGTACCGAACGATTCAAGGTCGGACCTACCATAGCGATCGGGGAAATGCCCAATACTGGCAAGTATACCTACCCCCTTGCAGCATGGAAGTCACTTCTGACAGGTACTTCTTCAGGGGAGCCAACGACAAGGCCCAAATGGAATCGATGGACATCGCGTACGTCCCCACTATGAGCACCATGCCGTGAATGTACCGGTACTTTTGCTAACCCAAAGCCTCGCAGACATCACGCCTTCACTCTGATCTTGGACGGAAAACTGTACCTAGCCCCGCTAGAAGAGCTAAAGCTTCAAGTCCTGTCCCCCAGCCGCCCTCGAACAAGCACAGGTTGACTAACCGCCCAACAGAAAGTCCTCGATTTATGCACAGGAACAGGCATCTGGGCAATGTAGAGCTACCCCTTCTTACACCCTTCTTTGCCCTGCCTAACTGAACTCCCCCAGCGATTTCGCAGACCAGCACCCCTCAGCCGCCGTAATCGGAACCGACGTCTCCCCCATCCAAAGCCAATGGGTCCCACCCAACGTCTCCTTCGAGATCGAAGACTGCACCGCCCCATGGACATTCGACCCCAATTCCTTCGACTACATCCACATGCGCTTCCTGCTCGGCAGCATCGACGACTGGAGCGCGCTCATGCGGCGCGCCTTCGAGGCGTGCAAGCCCGGGGGAATAGTCGAGAGTTTCGAGCCGTCGGCGTATCTTGAGAGTGAAGACGGGTCTGTCACTGAGAGTATGGCCATGGGGCAGTGGGGAAAGCTTTTCGTTGAGGGCGGGCGGAAGTTCGGGCGGTCGTTTGAGGTGTATCAGCAGGGGACTGTGCGCGCGGCGCTGGAGGCAGCGGGGTTTGTTGACATCCATGAGGAGAATTTCAAGACGCCGATTGGGGGGTGGGCGAAGGACGGCCGTCTCAAGGAGATTGGCCAGTTTACGCAGCTTGGTTTTCTGCAGGATCCGGAAGGGTATCTGCTTTTCTTGGCTAATGCTATGAGCTGGGAGCGCGAGCAGACTCTGGCTTTTCTTGCGCACTTGAGGCGTGAGCTGAGGTCGCCGAAGGTACACGCTTTCTACCGTCAGAGGGTTCTGTGGGCGAGGAAGCCCGAGGCCTGAGTGCTGATATGCTGGAATTTCTTTTCGGGGGAAAGTGTTTCAGAGGTTGAGGCTGGAAGCATAGCAAACTTCAGGGGGGAAATGGATAATCATCTCTGCTGCCATTGAGTGCCATTGGCGGTCTCTTTCCTCTAGGCCCTGGTCATAATATGACTCGATGCTCGCGCGTCAAGCATCTGTCTGACAAATCTCAAGCAGCACCACAGAAGCGAGATGTCTAGTAATGTCCCACTTTCGCCCTCCCTCATCCACAAGATCAATCCTATACCGCCGCCCATCCCTATCACCTCCCTCACACCAACCGAGTCTCAGCCCTTGCGTCACACCCTAGACCCCAGCCTCGGGAACTATCTTGGCAAGCCGGCTGCCCTGGAACAGTCTCAAGTTCGCAGTGATACTCCCCGGGTCCTCGCGCAGTACCTGGACGTTTCATGAAGGCTTTGCCGTAGAGATGAGCACTGCGATGCTACATGCGATCATGAGAGTGAGGACACCTTCTAATAATCTTGTTGACAACGTCGTACTGGCGGAGGCGGAGGGGTTTGTCGTGGCCGATTATTGTTGCGTGGATTGGGGTTGTGATGATGGGGTAAGACGGGTCGGTTTTAGTTGATACGGAAGGAAGGGGACTTCGGCAGTTGAGATGGCCTGCCACAACTGAAACCAGGGGCGGTATTAACAGTAAGAAAGCATTTTCGCACTGACTAAGGGGACCCTTTCCTTTGGCCTGAGCCTTCATACAACTTGCAGGGATTCTGACAGTGCCGTCCCACCCGGCCAGAAGAATGGACGCCCAAGGGCGGTGTCATCTGTAACGGCCCACCTCCCTTGAGACGGAAAAATCACCATGTCACGTTGCAAGAGGCTTTGGCATATGGCTTTTTATTTCGGGCTATCTGAGTGATATAGAACCATACCTGGTTTGGCATCTTAGTCTCCTAGTCACTTCCGATGCCGGTCGCGCCGAGAGGACTTGTCACGGTCACGCTTCTCACGATCGCGTTTCTCGTGGTCTCGCTTCTCGTGATCGCGCTTCTCCCTTCGATCACTTTTCGATCCCGATCGGTGGCCCCGAGGCGGGCTCCGTGAGCTGGAATAGATGCGAGGCGACCGGGAACGCGAAGGACGATTCTTGTCCTTGGCCGGAGAGGAGTGAACATCGCTCTCCTCGTCCCGGTTCGGGTGGTAGCGAACGGACAGTCGGTCAGGGTATACGTCGTCCGGTCTTCGCCTAGCCGAACCGTCGTAGATATCACCGCGAACGAGCTCTCCTGGCTCTCTGGGACTGCGTTCGCGCTTCAACTCTTTTGGTTCGTTGTTTTTCGATCGGCGGCTGTCGAGTCCATGTCTGCCCTCCACGACTTTGATGATGTCCAGATCTGGCGAGGTCTCGTTCTTCACGTCCGTTCTTCCCTGGCCGCCCGTGACATGTTCGGATATGACGGCAGCGCTTTCCCTGTCGAGGTTCTGCGGCAATTGCAGCAGGCTGGGGAGAGGAGCAGGGCCAATGGGAGTTGAGGCGCCGGAATCGGCCGGAATCTCGGGGTCGTTGTGGGAAGTAGGGATTTTGAACGGAACGAATCCGGATGAGGTGTCTTTCGCTGGAGTCTGGGCAGCAAGGGAGGTGCGGCGCGAAAAAGGACCTGGGCGGATGTCCTGGAGCTGGAAGTTGATGATGCACTGACCCTTGCCGGACATATGCGCAAGGTCGCTGATGGTCGCTAGAGCGGCCTGCAGGGCCTTCGGCTCAGCGATGATGCTCATGTTGTAGTTTCCAGGCCGTGATCGGTCAGCAGCGCACCAGTTGACGTCGTTCTGTCCGATGTACCCGAGCTTCCAGGGTTTGTCGCCGTCGGGGCGGCTGTAGCGAACGTTGCTTTCGTTCTTCACCGGCAGGGTCACGGCCTTGGGACCGATGGCAGCGACGCCTGGGTTCCATTGCACTTCATTGAGGTTTGTTGCCAATTTGTTGCTGTTGAAGTCGCGTTCCCAGAGGATTTCCTGGAGCTCGTCCTCGTCCAGTTTGTGCTTGCGAGGAGAGCTACGGTGGTGGCTATGGTCCCGCTCGCGCCGAGAACTGCGGTGATGGCTTAGGTTTCGCTCACGATCGCGGCTGCGGCTGAGGCTGCGGCTGCGCTCACAGTCACGGTTGCGACCACGACTGTGATCACGCTCGTGCTCGTGCTCGCGGTCGCGGTCACGACTGCCGCGGGTCATCCTGTAGCCTTTGCGTTAATCGGCGTCAAAGAAATAGATAGACGAAAACGTTAACGTACGTGCCGAATTGCTTTGGTTCTGTGCAGCACTATCGCGGATGGGCGGTGACCTTTGGCGGGGCTGTGGTGTTGGGTGGTGAGAGGGAGAGGCCGAGCCAAGAAAAACGAGTTCACCGAAGAGCAAGTTGCTGCCCCGCACACTGGCAGAAGGATGGGAGTACCTGCCTCAAGATCTTCGATGGGAAGGCGCCAGGCACTTCCAGCCCCTTCGAATGCCAGTGAATCTGGGTCCACTGGCAACTCTGTGCACTGCGACCCTGGCAATCATCAAAGCAGCCGACGGCTTTTTCACACAAACCCTGGAATTTTTCTACATTCCACCAAGATCAAAATGAGGCTTGAATGAGGGGAGAGTAGATACATTCATACAAAGTCACCATCCACGGATCGATCCCGACATCGATCTGACCCACGCGAACCATGCGACCAACGAACCAGATGAACCGCCCAACAACTCAAGCCATGCGTATCAACACAGCAAGATGTCTATTTCCTCTCAAGAACTTCCCTTGTGCATCGTACCATACCAGCGAAACAGGAGCAAAGCACGTTCAGCCAAGTCTGCCTCCGGAAATATCTTGCCCAGGACAGCATGCACAACAGCCTCCCGCACCCACACGATGTCGGCAACCGTGTGTTTGACCTTGCTGTACTCAGGCTCTTCAAAGCCAACGTTGCCCACCTCCGCCCCGAAATGAATGGCGTACATCCTCTCCCGCCGAGAGCGAGACGAATCAGGCGTGCCAACAAGATGCAGTTGCGTCCGTTGCCACCGTTTCCAATTTGTGGGCACTGTCGTGTGTTTCGGCCAGTGAGTCGCAGGGTCAGCCCAGCCGACGGTCTCGCCCGTGAAGCACTCGTAGAAGACCCAGTCATGTGAAGAACTGGAAAAGGAAAGAAGGTTGTGGATCCAGCTCTCGACGATGACGGTCTCCAGAGCGAGGTAATCTGCCTCGGTTGCGCCGACAGACGCAATGTCGGAGGAAGGCTCGATCTGCAGGTCTTGGAGAATGCGACGGCGTTCCTGGTCGATGAAGCCGAAGGTGTGCGCGTCCAAGAGCGCCATGTTGTGCGCATTGAAGTTATAGCTCATGCCGCCGCGGGAGACCGCCAGAAACCAGAGGTGTGACTTGCGGAACTCTGAGTCCCATGTCTGGAGTGTGCCGGAGGCGTTGGTGCCGCTGGTGTCGACGAATTTGGAAAGGCCGATCCGGGAAATGGCAATGACTGTGGCGAGCGCTGCTTTGACCACCGTCGAATTGGAGGCCTTGATCGCCGCGACCATTCGGGCCTCGGGGGCGGACCGGACGATGCCGTTTCGCAGAGCGGTGATAGCGAAACCTCCTTCCTCGCAGCCAGCGTTGCCACTCTCGCCCCAGTGGCTATACGCCGACTCTTTACCCGCAGTCCACAAGGGAAGACCGGAGCCGTTATTAAGAGGGAGGCCCAAATGACCGAGTCTGACTCTCGCAAAGGACAGGAATTTGAGCATCCAACCTCGGTTGGAGCCACGAAGGTGCTGCAGAGCTAAGCGCTTCTCTTCAGCAAGTTTGGTGAACAAGAGGAGTGTTTCGCTGACTGTCAGGACAGTCTCGACCCGGTGGACCGTGACCGGAGCATTTCTGACGCCGTTGAAGTAGATGACGTTGATGACACCTTGGCCTAGCGAGTTCTCTCCCAAGGCAGTCATGCTCTGAAGCTCGTACAGCGCCCAATCCTTTGGCTCCACGACGGCGGCACCATGCTGCTCGAGGCGATAGTCCTTGAAGTCCGCTAGCGCAGCATAGCGATAGCAAACAGCCGTGGATGTCGAAACCTCCCACAAGGGGAGGAATCGGACTGTCGGGTCCACGAACAAAAGAATCGGCTTGGTGCAATCGAGGGTCTTCAGCTCGATGAGAATGTTTCGTGGCGTGATGATGGCGTACTGCAGGGACTCTAGTGGGCCTTCGAGAAGAGTGCGGGCAACGATAGAATGGCTGCTCTTCTCGTCCAGGACACAACCATGATCTGTGTCGGCGCAGTTCCTTCATCGGCCGAGCGGGAATCATGACCCTGCGGTTCGAGATCGAGCACTCGGCGGAACGCGCTCATCTCTCCGATCTTCGCGTCGAAGTTGTGCTTCTGGATGGCGAGGTTGCACTTTGAAGCTCGAAGGGTGATATCAACAATAGGCACGTCGCCAAACGACTTCCTCAGCTCTGCAGGTGCCCAAATCTTCACGTTCCGGGGAGACAGCGCAACGAACAGACCGCTGTACCCTGCCTTCTGCGACTTCAGTTCAACCCAGGAACGAAGCACGCTAGCGAAAGCAACTTTCAGTGCTGAGGAAAACTGGCTCTTATTGGTGTCGAACGCGATGACGGCATACTGGGCGTAGCACGGGTCGTCGGCCAAGCTCGCCACAAGGCCCTTGTACGACGTGACCTCGACCTCGCTCTTGTACGGCTCTGAACCGAGGAAGCGCCTGAAGATCTCAGCGCTGGGCTCGTCGGGGAGCACGTAAAGGAGCTTCATCTTCGAAGCTCCCATGTCGCGAACCTTGGCAGCGAGGCGGGCGGTGACAAATCTGGACATCCAGATTGCCGTGTCGCACTGGATGTGCGCGAAACTTGCGCCATTGCTCTCCATCGGGAGGCTTTCCAATGCCGCGTCCCACTCGGCACAGCGATCCTCGAGTATACCGTTGGCTTCGGCGATTGCGGCCATTTCGGATGGCTCTGCGCGTGTTCTGACTTGCTGTTAGATTCGAACGGAACTGCTTGGTGCCGAGGCGCCGGCCTGGCAGAAGACACCAGTTTGAATGGAAACGCCAATCTGGACGAAGACGCCAGGCTCGAGGCAAAAGCCGGTCTGGAGGTCTGAGACAGGAAACTTACGAATGCCACGGAAGAAACTTGAAGAGGCGGCGGGCAAGACGGCCAAACCGGCAGCGCAAAGACGAGGCAAATTTTCCAGCTTCAGAAGGCCTAAGCAAGTCGGAGCGTGGGAGCACGCCTGGGGAAACGAGCGAGGGAGGCTTCTGATCAGGTTTGCGCCTCTTGGAGGTGTGGTTGCTGAGGAGGGATTGTTGCCAAGGGACGCAGGAGATCTGGGGTAATGTCAAGGGTCAGAAAACGGGGTAGCCTTGAGGGTTAGAAAGTTTTCAAGGTGGAAGGAGCATTTCCAATGACATCGTCGCCGGGGTCTGTTGCTGAAGAGTCTTTCTAGGGGACCCGTGTTGGACCCGCGAGGGGCGCTGCGGGTGACCATCAACAAGGGAAGGGGGTGGGGTAATGGTTCAGAAGCAATTGCCCCGGGGCTCTGGAAATTCAGATCACGGCGCTGCAGGTCACCTGCACGGCGGATGACGGACGGATGCAAATTTCTTTTGTTCTGCCCAGTGAAGGCTACATCTTCCACTTAACATCACAACGAACAGAATCCTACGATGGGATCCCTCCGCATGATGCATACCGGTGCACAACCCTGTCCTAAGCCTCAAATGAACTACTTACCCTTAGACTTCCCCTTGGGGTTTTTTGCCTGTAGTCCTTTCAGCAGTTGAAGCCTTTACCAAGTCCTTGTACGACACTTTGTACAGCTTCACCGCCTCCTCAAATGTCCGCTTTCCCCCTCTTTCTGCTGGAAACATCTTCACCAACACGGATTGTACCGTTTCAGTACTAACCCACACAATGTTGTCCACGGTATACTGGTCATCCATCAAAGTGAGCCCGAAATGCACAGCATACGTGAACTTCTTGTTCGACTGGATGCCAAATCCCCATGCCCATTCCTGTCCCGGTGGCGGTTGCACACGCTTGACCGTCTTGCCTGAAAACAAGTCCTCAAACGTTCTTTCGCCTCCAAGCCCCTGCGGTTCAGGCTTGACAACGAGGAGGTTTCGGAACCAAGCCTCAGCAATACCAACCTCAATGATAGGGACATCATCAACTGTCGGGATACATAGGGTTTGAGAGAAATCAGTTTTGAATATTTGGTTTACCCTCTTCTGAATCACAGAATGAGCAGCGTCAACAAAGCGGAGTCTAGCTGGAGAAAGATGATTCAATGCTTGTCCCTTGCCCACTTTCAAGACTGCCAAGCCAAGGAGAGCCCAAAGATTACCCCGATCAACAATTGAGGATGGTAGGCCACTGAACAGGGATTGGTATTGCCCGTAAGTTATAAACGCAGCGTTTGGTTTTGTAGCCAAGATATTGAAAATGCCACTCTGAAGACAAGCAATCATACAGGCCGCCACAAGTTTTGCTCCGCCACTGGCAGTCTGGGACAAGGTGGCGTGGAATTGGGCCTCCTCGACCGTAGAAACAACACCGTCTCTTAAAGCCGCCGCTGCCGCATGCCCTGGCCCCTGCGTCGGGACCTCGATGCAAACAGAACCAGACCCAGGGCTATTCGTTTTGAACAAACCCCGCATTGCCCCATCATTCAGCGAGTACTTCAT
>Ga0247770_1001201_pt1 | contig 21738 bp, 15 predicted proteins | sample UWRJL136409B6_FD_179943 | JGI IMG/M metagenome (GOLD analysis project Ga0247770, IMG submission 179943) | Plant litter microbial communities from Arlington Agricultural Research Station in Wisconsin, United States - UWRJ-L136-409B-6 | ecosystem: Environmental > Terrestrial > Plant litter >... | reverse complement strand
GAGCGGTCAGTGCCTACCTTCTCCCTCATTACTCGGCATCTCAAACATGCGCTTTCTTTCCTGATCTGCGAAATTGCCTTCCGTTCCTCGTCCGTCTTTCTCTTGAGAGGACGTTTGCCCGCAGCAACACTCTGGGTGAGCATAGACGCCGTTGAGGAACTAGCTGAGGGCAATCTTTGGGCCCCGGAAGAATATGTTATCGGCGTGGGGCTTGTGAACCTGACTTCTAGTGATTCGGAGGGTGCTCCGGAAGATTCTACTGGCTCGCCCATCCGCCTTCTCTTTCTGCCGCCCTCTGCCTCCGCGTCCGCGGCTTGGGATGACATTTCAAGGGATCGCATCTTTATATTCTTTGCCAGTTCAGCGACGTCAGCACTATCCCATCGCCAAAGCCCTGGCGATGAGCCGGAATCGTTCGTCACGACCAATATGTGAGAGTGGCTGAACCCTTTTGGCGCAGGCAAAAGCTCTACTCTGGTAGTGAACGGGATGCTGCTGTTCTGCTGGGCAGGTTGAGCGAGGGGAGAGGTGCCAGACGAGCGCCCAAGCGTAGACGGACTGGTCGGCGGCTGACTTAGCCTGCTTTGACGGCTTGGCGTCCTCGGCCCGCGTTGATCTCCAGGAGTTGGAGGTGGACGAGCCCCATCGAAAGATGTTTGCGACATTGCGTCGAGAGTAAACGAGCTTTGGTCAGACTGCTGATCCGCCATCAGTCTCGATATTCCTGGGCAGGGCTCGCCGTTTTGAGGGCTCGGAGCTTGAGATAGGCTTGCAGAGCCTGCAGACCCGGGCAGGGAGAGTGCGATCCGGTTAAGGAGATGTCCCGGGTTCCAGGAGCTGGGACCGTCGCTGGCGACCACAACCATGTCGCGTGTCCCAAAATGGCTCTCTAAGCCCGGGAATAAACCATCGCGGTCGTCGGGGTTCTCGTTTGAGCTCAGGCCAAATTCGAAATTATCATCGCCACTGGTGCCGGCGTCATTCATGGGGATGCTGAAAGGAATCGGGGGCGCAACTGAGAGTGCAAACTGAGTCAGAGGGGGCCCGACGGGACCACCGAAATTGTAGAGGGAGTCAAAGGGTCCAATCGGAGGATCCCAATGGCCAGAGAGCGGTTGCACGCCCTCGAGCGGTGTGGCGACAGTGTCGATGTCGATAGCGATAGCGTATCCGTATCCGCTGACCGCCACATCCGAGTCAGGGAAAACTGAAGGTGCAGGTGCGATGGCGGACGGGTCAACCCCGAACGGATACTGGGAAGGTGCTGTCAAACCTGCCAGCCAACCCTCATCGTCTTGACCAGTGGAAGGGTCGAAAAAGCCGTCATCCAGGGAAATGGCAGGCCAAGTGGCATAAAATCCGTTCAATTGGTGCTGTTCGTCGAAAGGGTCTGCGCCGTCTGCGTTGCCTCCATCTTCGTGGCCAGTGATGTGCTGGCCGTCCATGGGGATCCTGTGCGCTCTTTCCAATCGCGCCGCCGCGTCTGGTTACATGAAGTGGGGTCTCGGCCGGTCGCAAATTCTCGAGACCTCCAGCCTGACTACAGGAGCGTGAATAGAGGGCAGGGTAACGGGAAGAGTGCGCGGGGGAAGCGCGGGGATGTTGCGCCATTTCCATCCATATTTATTTCTCATGGTTCGGAGCCTTGCCATCCCTTGCGTTTTGGGGGCCATCACAGAACGGGCGAAAGTGACTGGATCTGGGGTAGGACATGGAAGTGCACTCTCGGGCATGACGCTGTTCCATCTTTGCTTGTGCTTGGCCGGCTGCAGGCTAGCCGACGCCAACGACAATGCATAGACATTCCGCTGCACTCACTCTACGGGTGGTCACAGTGTCCTCCCTGGATCTCCGAGCGCCCTGACTGTCATTTGGCGAACCTAATCCAATCAGCGGCCGGATAAGGTCAGACCGACTGGCGGCCGCCAGACACCCTATCGGGCCGTCCGTCACTCAAGCAATTTTCCCCAACCTCGACTTCTCACGGCGACTTCAGTGCCTAACGCTCCCGACACCTCACAACCTGACACTCAACAGCCCAACAGGCAGCGCATGGCCGCTCAACGAAGCAATGGGCGAAGAGATGCGCACCATGACTGACGTCGACGAGAGCGTATTCAACTTGAAGTACCTCTCGTGGGACACAGCACTGTCTGGGGACCGCGAGGCCATCGTCAAGCCAATTCGAAATCCTGCCAAATGGCCAGCACGCGAAAAGCATTTCGTTGCCGGCGTCAGCATCCTCACCACCTTCATGGCCGCCTATTCCATCTCGGCCTACGTCTCAGGCGTCACTGCAATTGCTGTGGAGTTTGGCTCGCCACGCATCGTCGCCCTGGTCGGCATGCCCGTTTTCCAGGCTGCCTTTGCCGCCGCACCCATGGTCTTGGCTCCCTTCAGCGAGTTCGTGGGCAGGAAGCCCGTATTTCTTGCTACTTATTTGCTGTACAACGTCTGCACACTGGTTATTGCGCTCGTTAATAACCTCACGGGATTGCTGGTTGTCCGCTTCTTCCAGGGCGTTGGCGCAAGCACATTCAGCACAATGGTCGGTGGAATTATCGCGGACCTGTACCAGCCCCATGAGCGCGGCATCCCCATGTCCATCTTCGCAACGGCGTCCTTTTCGGGCGGCATGGGCCAGCTTGTATCAAATTTCGTTCTAGAGTCCCTCGGGTGGCGATGGATCTACTGGCACCAGCTGATCATCAACTCTCTCCTGATGGTTTTGGTATTATTCTTATTCCGGGAGTCTCGTGGGTCGGTACTGCTTAACAAGCGGGCAAAAGCTCTCAACTCTTTTGAAGCCAAGGCTGCGGAGCAGGGTGCTGCACCATCGAACATTCGATGGAGGGTCAAAGAAAAGGAACAGCGCGCGACACTCAAACAGATGATCCACATCAGCCTGACTCGACCTTTCCGTAAGCCCGTCCTATTCACCCCAAACCCCAATCCTTGCACGGCTGGTGCTATGGCTTATCTAACAAGCGACCCATCGTGATAGGCTTGCTCTTTACAGAACCAGTTGTATTCTGGTTCAGCATGTGGATCTCCTTTAGCTGGGCGCTTTTGTTCCTGTACGTCCCCCCATCGATGGCATCATGCCAATTCATCATTGACACACCCAATCCAGCTTTTACGAGTCTGTCCCCCTCACGTTTGAGGTGACGTACTCTTTTACTCGACAGCAAACTGGCCTTATCCTCCTGGCCACTGTTGTCGGCGCAGTCTTTGGGAACACCTGCTACCCCTTCCAGGAGCGCCTATACCACAAGTACGCAAATACAATCCCACAGATGCGCCGCCTTCGCCGCCTTCGCCGGCTGCTCGGTAGCCAGGCCTCTGGAAAGGCTACGACCGATCAGTGGAACCCAGAGGCGCGGTTGTATACCGCATGTTTCCTGAGCATCACTATGTCAGCAGGGATGTTCATGTATGCAATAACCCCGCAATCCACCACCAGGCCCAGCTAACAACTTGACTTCTAGGTACGGAGCTGTCATTTGGCCTGAAATCCATTGGATTGTAGCCTCTATCTCGATCGTAATAGTTACATTCGGATCCTACGCCATCTACATTGCCGTCTTCACTTATTTTGCAGACGTGTGAGTTCACCACGCCCGGAGGGCCATACTCCGTACTCAAGCCTAGCATACAGGTATACCATCTATGCGAGCTCTGCCATGGCCGCACAGAGCTTTTGCCGAAATGCGGTAGCTGGAGTCTTGCCCCTGGCTGTTACACCAAGTGCGCTCATCCCCCATATCTTGGTACCCCCGGCGCCTAATTCATTCTAGTGTTTAATGGTTTGGGGTTTATGGAAGCCTCTTTTCTGCTGGGCGCTTTTGGACTCCTGATGAGGTAAGCCGTTCACCCTTCCAGGACCATAGTTATTCTACTAAAAGTGCCCTAAGTTTGGTTCCACTGATTCTAGTTGCTCTCGGCCCCCGAATTCGTGCAAGAAGCAATTTTGCAAGGGTAAGAAATCCAAGCAGCCAAAAGTCCCGATGTATTTCCTCACTGACCATGACAAATTTCTACCAGACAATGTGCAATACAAACACAAGCTAGATTCACATTCTCGCTTCGCATTCAGTGGTTGCCTTGCTTTCTCCTACGACCGGCGACGATTGTGGCGGTATGCAGGTCGCAAGCCACGACCGGCAACGATTGTGGCGCTTACGGCACTTCTGCGCCACGACCGGTGATGGATGTGGCTTGTCCCCCCTATCTGGGTCCATACGAGGAACTGTGCTACCCCAATGCGAAGGCTGGTGGTGTCGAGAGGGGCATTGCTCATGAACAACACGTTCTGCCCAGCGGAGCCAACGGCCCAAACGCCTGATGAAATGATTCAGAAAGAGCACATAGGAAGCCCTGCAATGCAATGACTCGATGAGAGACCTCAACGAGAGCGGTCGAGCGAGACGGCGCTGGCAAGCATAAGTAGGTGACTCCGGCCTCTGCTCAGGCTCTCGGGAGTCGACACCATCAAAGTCCCGAACCTAAGTTTACTTCCCTCACCCTCGAGTGTTGACCCCGCTCCGACAAGCCCCCGCGTTTCGGCACATTCCGGCACATTCTCAGACATGACTCAGGTTTCACCGACTGGCAGCACGGCCCTCTCGGCTACGGGCAGTGAGAAATCCGGGTCTACATACATGTCCGAGCAGTGGCACCTGCATCTCAATATCGTAAGCCCAACCTTCTCCGTTCAGGGATGATTACCAACTGTCCCAGTGTCTCAAGTTCGACGAGGAAGAACGTCAGCAAGCACATGGTGCTGCGATTCCTATCGACCGATTTATCGCCGCAGGCCCTGAGTCTGGATCCACAGCCTGGGAACGTCTCATGGTCACTGACCTGTACGCATTTGAAGCGCTACCTGCGCTCACAGCCCCCTCCCCCTTTATTCACCGTGATAAGACCGTGACTGATGATTGATGCTGTGAAGTTCCTCGCCGAGCTCATCTACCTCTGCCTAACGTATTAATGAAGGATGAAAAGAAAAAAAAGGTGATTGTTGGATGAGTGCGTTGGGCTGCGATTAAACGGTCTATTTCTATGTGGGCTGCTGTCGTCTCATAGCCGGACTACTTTGAACTTCCTCATGGTGTTTTGTGTTAGTAGCTTAGTTTTGAATAAGATTCTCGTTTTAATATACGTTCATCCAGCCGACGGAAAATTGGGGCAAACCGACGTTGTGTAACCCCTATCTATTGCCCCGTCTGACAGGAAGAAATACTGGGCCATGGTCTGTGACTGAAATTAGCCCGCACCGCCTCAATTCCCTTTCCCGGGTGCAAAAGGTTCTCAAACACCAAATTTTCCACACCCACAACCCCACACTCCGAGGCTGCAAGAGCATCGCAATGGCATCCCCAAAGCCCACCAGCCGCCAAGACATCCCACTTTTCACCCTCCGCCCCGCCCGCGTCGCCGACGCCCCCGCCATGGCCGAGATCCACATCTCGGCCCGCGACTCCGCACCCGGCATGCCCCCCTCCATCCATTCCCCTGCCGACATCCACGCCTGGATGGCACGGGCTCTCGCATCCGGCGACGCCGCCCTCGTCGCGGAGCGCAACGGCACTGTGGTCGGCTACGCGCATTACCCTGGGAGCAATGAGTTGGCCGACCTGTATGTGCTTCCGTCGAACCAAGGCCGGGGAGTGGGCGCGGCGCTGTTGGAGGCGGTGAAAGAGGCGAGGCCTGGAGGGTTTGAGCTGTGGGTTTTCGAGGCGAATGTGGAGGCTAGGAGGTTCTATGAGAAGCGTGGATTGGTCGAGGTGGAGCGGACGGATGGGAGGGGGAATGAGGAGGGGGTGCCGGATGTGAAGATGAGGTGGGAGGGTGAGAAGTGGCTTTAGGTATTATTCTAGGAGTTCAACTTTGAAGTTGCCTTGATTTTCTCTCAGTTTCTCGGTGCAGACCCTGAAAATCGAAAGACTTGATCGTTGAGGTCGGAAGGTGCAGTGTGGTCGAGAGTGGAACTATTTCCAAAGGAAGGCGCAAGTGCTCTAGCCTCTGAATCACCTGACATTGCTGTAAGCTCTCCAAATCTCCAAATCTCAACCAATCGCAAAGTCGCTGTTGGCATTCGGAGGCCTTCGGGCGGGGGGATTTTCAACTGAACCTCTGGCTTTTTCTGAGCTTGGCATGAACCTCCGCGATCATGGCTGACCCACTGAGCATTGCGGCGTCCATCGCCGGGCTGCTCTCGGCGGCAGCGTCGATCAGCAAAGTTCTCGGGCCGTACATCGGAGCTGCACGCGACACGCCACAGATTGCGCACCATGTCAACGCCGAGGTGCAGGCGGCCTCCATTATCCTGTCGGCCCTGAGGACCCTTGCGCAGAACATGGCGTCCGTCTCCGCCCAACGCGCCGCCCTGGTTCAGCTCGACCAGGTTGTTGTGGTACTCACCGACGGCGTTTTTGTCTTCTCGGATCTCGAAGCCTCGGTCGGCTCACTGCCGCTGCCCGACGCGTCCTCGGTCACTCGTCTTGCGTTGAGATCGCGCTTCCAGTGGGCGAGAAAGGAGACCGAATTCACCACTCTTCTCAGCCGCCTGCAGAGCTTCAAGTCTTCGATATCTCTGATACTGGGCATCCTTCAAAGCGACACATCCATGCGGGCCGAACAGAGCCAAGCCGAGCTCGCGAACAACGTCACCCAACTTTTAGAAACCAACCAGGATCTCTCCCGCCGGCTGATGAACCTGGAAGACACCTTCGACGCACAAACTATCGCAACTAGAAGGCGAAGCATGGCAGGTTCCCTAGCCACCTCGTCTGGTGGATCCTCATCACCACAGGCACAGCAAACTCAATTCCCCTCAGGCTTTGAGTTCGAGGATGACCTGAAAACCTCTGGGCCTTACCGTCGCGTCCAGCGGGACACTATGGATTTCTCCTTTCGAAGTTCCGTCGCGCGCTCGCACGCCTGGTCAGTGTTCTCGGGCCTGAGTTTAGGTGACGTGTCGGTCATGTCGGTCATTGCAATGCCGATATACGCCAATGAAATCACCAATTCTCGCCATTACAAGTTTGGCGGGCGGCAGCTTGACTTGGCAGCTATTCCCGAAGTGTCGGAACAAAGCCCCAGCACCGAGTTGCTGTTGCGCCGATGTCTCAAACTCCAGCTTCAACTCTCTCAATTACCCGACTTCGCATCCTTATTCGTCCCTCAATATCACCTACCTGAACTTACAAAACACCCTTTCAAATGCATCCAACATGTTTTCAGTCAGGCCATACCTCTTTGTCAGCTATACGACCTCTCCTCCGATCAATTTCACCTCGAGGATCGCCAGTACACACGCAACGGTCACCCTTACACCAACGACACAATGGAAAATAGGAAGCACTTTGCGTATCAAGTACTTACAGAGATATCCGCTTCTCCCTTCTTCGAGCCTGATGACGTTCCTACAATCGGTCAACTGATGGGAGACGAGATCACCGGCTTTTTCAAAGTGCGTCTCTCTTGGTCCTCTCGTGAAACACTATCTGCCCATCCCTCGTGTCAGGAAAACACCTAAGTTGACACTAAACAGGTCATAAATATCATCGAGAAGATACTTCCTATCGAACCCGGCTTAATCCAGGCGGTAGATGTGAACACTTTGAATGCGGCAATCGAGAAGAACAGTGGCGAGAACCAGGAATCCCTGCATTTCTTGCTCACGGAAGACTTTGCAAAGCAGGAATGGATGCTCATCCGGCAACTAGATGAGGGCCTTAAGGTGGAACACTCAATTACGGATCTTGGACTTCTCAAGCCCGCCGAATCGCAAGCAATATTCATCCCTTTACGTAAAGTCCTAGAGATAGAGCTGCGTTTCTTGCTGGCGATCGAAACAAACATTCTCAGGCCATCCCAGCACCGACAATGGGCCGCCCCGTTTCACTTGTGGTCAGAAGACACGCAGCCCTATGGTACCGCGATTGGAACCCAGCCACGGAACAGCAACCTACTCAGGTCCCGGCTCCAAATACTGACCCAAAGTCTCTCCCAAGACACCGACGAGGCAGATGGCGCGTATGTTTCTTGCAACGATGCCGTTGCGAAAACCTTGAATCTCATGTCGCTCCCCTCGCGTCTGGTTGAGGCCAAGTCGGAGTTTCTGTCGGTATGGGAGGCTATCCCCTTGCTTGGTTGGAAAACTAGGTGCTTAGTACAAGCTAACACCCACTTAGACGTGCAGGGCTCTCTATCAACAAATTGACATGCATAGTAGCCTCCATTCCGAACTCACTCCGACTGAAAGAATCTTCCGACGGTGTCAGGACGCTATCTTGCGGTGGGTGAAGCTGGAAGACCTTGAAGATGCGTTTGCAGATCTTGCGGCCCGTGTGGGAAACCGGGAGGACCACATGCTTGACACTCGCATATACGGGAAACTGCTGCGTTATGACCCAGAGGTCATGGTTATCGTTCCCCAACCTTACAAGCGAGTGAGATGCCAGCGCCCCGGCAGTGAAAGAGCAAATTGGCTAATTTCAATGTAACCAGCCCCCAAGGTACCGACTTTACCTCTTCGAGGCCGTGTTTATCGTCTTTGAAGAGGTCCCGCAAAAGCTATCAAGAATCCAGCTACTACAAAGGACTAGAGCTGAGCTGACAAACCTCGGGATGAGGTTAGAGCTAGCAGGTAGGGTACCGATGCGGAAAATTCAGGGTATCTACCCCAGCCGCGATCCATGTGAGTCCCCACGCCCTATCCTACCCTAAGAATACGGATTTTACTGACAGTCCGTGAAGCCTCTACATATTGTAGGGTACTCTACGTAGATGGAGTCCGAAGGGCCGGGACGTCGGTTGTTGAACTGGGATTTGGAACAAGCTCCCAGATGCAACAGTGGAGCACAGCACTGAAGAATGCAGCGAATCTTTATCGAGAGAGCGCTCTCGGCCAGGAACGTGATGCAGCTGTTAAATCCGATGATATATCCGAGTCCTTGCTAGAAACTATAGGGTTTAAGGAATCCTAAACTCTTCCCTCGGTTAGCTTTTTCTTGGAAATCTTGCACTCATAGGTAGGTAGAAACTACCCAATGGAGCCGATTTTGGAGCACTATTAGTCGCAAGGGGAGACGATCCGGCAGAAGACCGCAAAGCTCCAGTCACTTTGATTACTCCGCAACCTAACTTTTCAGTGTAGTGCTGCGGCCTAGCCCAATTAGTCACAACTTGGAAGCATGCGAGAGCAGAAGGAATAGACGTGGGGGCAACCGCCGACTCATATTGCACATCCAGATTCACAAAACATGAATGTATTCTGCGACACGAAATCTCGATCAAACTGCAGCTAACCGCCTTGTCTACAAGCGCGCGTCTGCGCCTAGCAAAACGGCGATACCTGGCCCACGACCCGGAGGCCTGCCAACGGCGGCCAAGGCCGGCATTGCTGTGGCGGTGGGGGCCATCCGATCGCTTGAAAGATCTACCCGCAAACAAGGGTCGCATTACGAGCCGCAGTCGAAATGCGAGCCGCGAAAGGAATCCATTTCAAGGTAATTATGAGACTTCATCGCAAAAGCATGGCAACAACGCTTATGAGACGGGTATAATTCCAAGGAAACTGAAAATGTTGGGTATTCTACGCACGCTGAGTAATTTCAAGATATACTAAAAAGGAAATAATACCATGTCCGTCTACAAAGCCATAAAATCACACCCCGAGGAACACTACATGATCAGGTCTCGCTTCTTTCTCGCCCCGGTTATCCAAACCTCGGAGTCCATCTCATTTATTATAAATATGCGGCTGCTGTTGCACAGTCGCATCCGAGTAGTACGGCGCCGCCTGCGGCTGAGGATATCCATACTGTGGAGGTTGCTGGTACCCTGCAGTCTGTTGAGGGTATTGGGAAGAGTGTTGCTCATACCCTGCAGGTGGCTGTGGATATTGCGAGGGCTGCTGCTGATAGTGCCCCATCATAACAGGAGCCGGATGGGTAGTGGTGGGATGGAGAGACGCATCGGCCCACACGGCCTTGCGAAGCACAATGGTGAGCAGCGCTAACACTGCAGCGCCGAGGAACACCTCAAATATTGGGATGAGAATCAACTGCGCGTTGAGTTCATCCTCAGTCCAGCTGGGGAGCATGGCCTTGACGGTGACGGCGGTGTTGTAGCAGCAGCGAACAACCCAGATGCTCGTGGCGGCCAGGAGCAGGGTGGGAATCTTGCCCATCGCCACCACGTGCGTCTCTCCCCTCTTCTTCAGCTTCGACATGGTGTAGAGGACGGCGCAGAAGGCGCCAAGCGTGATAATCAGCAGCGTGAGCTCGATGATGACGGGCAGCCAGAGAATACCGCGGCGGTCGATCCGCGTCGAGGTGGCGCCCGCAGCTAAAGCAACCATTCTTCCAAAGAAAGCAATGTCGAGGATCAGCAGCAGGGCGCCGCCTACGGGCGCATCCAACCGAAGCAGCTTCCACCATGTTGTCCGGCCGAGGCCGACGTACAGACTGGCGATGGTGCTGAGATACAGCGCGAGGGTAATGCCGATGTCGCCGGCCGTTACGAGGAAGCTGGAGGTGAGGGCGAGGTAGGTCAGGGCAGGCGTGCTTTGGAGCTCGTCGTCGGCAATCATCGCGGCAGTGTATGCGCCGAGGACGCCGCTGATGAGGACACCCCTGTACAAAGCGGTTCTGGTCAGTTCACTAGGAGATGCGCAGAGGATTGAGGATTGAATGGTTAGACGTACAGGCCGAAAATTGGCGGCGTGATGCGGAGAAAGATGCGGGCGAGTCGCATCGGCGGCGATTGGATCGGCGCGGTGCGGTTCAGGCTGCGGATCCAGAAGGTGAGGATGGAGAGCAGAGCGATGAAGTTGAGGGCCGCAAACACGGCGTTGCCGGCGAGCAGATTGAACTTCGCCATGTTGGGCAGTGAGCAGGTGTGTGAAGTTGTCGGGCGCAAAGGTCCGCGAGTGGTCTGCAAAAAGACCAGATGCAGTTGCAAACGGACTGTCGGTGGCGGGGGAGGCCCGAGTTTTATCACGTCTCAGGTCGCTCTTGCCCTGCAGGGTCCACGGATGCAGTCTGCAGGATGAGGTGGCACAGCTCTTGGCGCCCGTCAGGCCGCCTGGGCAAAATGGCTTAGGCGCCCATGGATGGCCGCGATGAGAGGCTGGGACCAAGCCTTTGCGCCTGCCAAGAGATTCAGCCATGGTCGCCCCTCATTCGGCGACCGGATGACGCCGCCCAGTGGAACTACAGCCAATGAATTGGAGTCCCACGACAGACGATGGGACCACACTTGGCTTCGAGTTCCCGAGAGTACGATACCTAGATTGCTTTGGAGATCCGAACCGTGCGTGCAGACCCTTCAACTCCGGTTCTTTTTTTACTTTTTCTATTCTTCTTTTTTTTGGAAGAGAAGCGACTCGATGCATTTGCACCGTCTAGGTACCTGGCCAACAGGTAGATGCCTATGGAGAGACTTGAAGGCAGTAACACAAGTGTAAAACTTCAACTTACAGTATGTACCTGTGATCAAAGTTTCTCGTTCTTATTAACTGAGTCTGACATTCCATTGCAGAGCCCCAAATAACCAGATTAACCAGCAGCTGCCAGGCCCATAAGGCAGCACTTGCCGTAGCAATAGCCTACCTCTCAACACGCCACAGGAATAGGTAAGGAAGCGCTTCTATCAAGCAGGAGTTTCAAAACGGGCAGGTCCTTCTAGATCCTGCAGTCGATAGCAGCGATATGCGGCCATCTTCGCGTTTCACTCTCTGGGGTTACTCATTTGTATATTGGCCCATAAATCTCAACAGATTTTTAAAAAATCTTTCGGCGTCTTTATATCTGCCCTTGGAGTACAATGGCCAGCACCTCGAAGTTCAATACACTAACAGCTCTTCCAACACGATGCTAACACTCTGTCCATGGCCGCTCAGGCCCGCCGTAACTAGCTCATTGAACGACTTTTCCAAGGACTTCCCCCACGAAGCTATAGTCCGTCGACAGGAGCGCCGGGTTATCGGAGCTCGCACCAAGCAAAGCGTAAAATGAACTCGGACAGAAAATACATTACTCCCCTAACCTTTACCTACTGCCTTACTAGATACTATCAACCTTAAATTTCTTTTTCTCGCCCTCGCTTTGTCTGTACCTAGGTAGCTTCTTATGGCCTTCCTCGGATTATCTGTGGTTACCGTACTTGTATCTTGCAAAATGGAGCACCGACCTGTGCTTCTTAATCTTGGGCTTGGACGAGGCAGCCGTTGTTGTTTTGTAAATCCATAAAAACCCTTCAACCTCATTGCAATACTTATATATATGTTACGCCATAGAGTAAAAGAGATGTGCTCGGTACTCTGGGTTGTGCCAATACCATGCTGCAAGTCCGTACCATTTGATTCACCTAACTGATCGGGCCTAGGTAATCAATCCCCGAGTTTTCCACCACCAGCAACGGCCGCGGTGGAACCAAGGCTGCCAGCATGTGGTGATCGAACGGCAGCTTGCCCAGCGCATTAACGTATTTTAAGAACTCGGTCGCAAACCACTGGTTAGTGGCCGCGATCTCTAAGACTAGCTGGCAGCAAGCCCGACGAGGAAGGCCGAGACGATTGTGAGGGGCAAGGCCGGATTGAAAGTGGTTGGGCTGAGCCGACTCTGGAATCGCTGCTTGTGGGGCTGCAAGTGACCATTCCGAACAGGCGCCCTCGGCCAGGGATCTGCGCTCTGCCTTCTTTTTATCCTTCTCAACCGGCCTGACTTTTCGGCAACCTGAACCTTCTTTTCACCGGCGTGACGGTATGACTCTGAACGGCGTGTCTGCATGGCTATCAAAGCCCTCGAAGAAAGTTCCCCAACGTTAAGTGTGGTGTTGAGAAACAAAGTTTTTCTTAACTGAACAGTCACATGTTGGCCCTAGGAAGATGGAAAGGTACAGAGTACGCACAACCGTGGGAAAGACGTCAAGAATTCGAGTACAGGGTAGCTAACACATGAAGTTATGCAGCTGATCCCTACATTTCTAGAGCAGATATTGACGGAGATTTTATACCCCCAAACTCCCGAGTAACTCGAGTTCAAAGGTTTGCCGAGGTTTCTCAACCCCAAGGACTTATCAGGGTTTATTCATAAGACTTCTATCGTACAAACCAAGGCAATTCCATTCTAGGAAAGAGAGTTTGTGTAGAAAGTCAATGCTAAAATACCAACAGACTAACGCCTGGGGCCAGCCCAGAACCATCGCGCGGACCAGTGTCCCCACAAGTGTAGAAGTCCAGCTTCCCCCCGCACTCAACCCCTCCTTCAATGAGATGTCATCCCTGAACGGCAGAGTAGGTATCCCGCTGATACTATGTAAAGTCTAGTCTTCCAGACTATGGACTTGACATTTACTAGAAGTCCAAATGAGCTAGGTACGTGTTCAATAGTCGGACATATTTGAAAGGAAAACCCACCGGCAGAAAGTATGGCCACACTCGCTGTTTTCACACGTCGTGCTCGAACGTGAGTTCGTGCCCCGTTCGCATTTGCAGCACATCCAGTCCCCGGCAGCGTGGTTGACAGGACGCCGGACGCCGCCGATGGCGTGATTGTAGAGATGGCCGATCGCATGCATGATAGACATCTTGGTGATGTTGGTAAATCAAGAGGTTTCTGGAGTTGGAAGTCTTTTTAGTGGATGAAGGGTGAAACTGAAGTAAATGCTTGAGATCTTCGTGTTTGTTTCGCTGGTGGCAGATGCTGATGGCTGAATGAGGGAGGAGGTAAAAGAGGAGGATCTATCTAACTTTATATATTCTCCTGAAAAGGGAACCTCCATGTCTGTGGCTACAGTGATTCACGTACTCACCCAAAACTCTATTCACAAAGCTGACTTTTTCCAGAATCTCCACAGGAATGCCGTTCAATGGTGTACATGGCATGAAAATTCTGGATTCACCTTTACCGATGAGTTTCCGACTGCTAGTAGTTTCGCCCGATTCGCAGAAACCCTGCAGTTTGCTCGAGTAATTCCCTTGCCGCTATCACTTTCTGTGTTGTCCTTTTGAAACATGTCACCTGCGAGCTCAAATGCATTTACCTCATGTTTCAGTGGAATTCGCCCCTTCTTCACAGCATGTGTTTTGATAGTCATTTGTGAAAGCAGCGCTTTGCTTCATGAATCACACATCACCGACAGTATTGAGGTCAGATCGAGGTCTACCACTAGCGCATGACACAGCGTGGCTAGAGCCACCTCAAACGCCGTCACTCGGGTTCCTAGTCTGCAGTTCACCTCTGAATACAGCCAGAAAGGATGCTGACGGGGATTGGCGCAGTCAATTTCATCTGAGTAAATGGCTCGCGGCTGGTGATTCACTGTACAAGTTACCCGGATAGTAAGTCACGTCACTCTATGAACTTCTTGAGCTGCTATTGTCACCTGGCCCTCCTTTCTGTCAGAGATAGCACCGCCTCTCCGGCACTGTTTCCAGCCTGCCCTCTGACCAAGACGACACTCCCCTTCCTTCCACACACACCCGCAGACAGAATACACCCCATTGCGGGCCACACAACTCCACATCTCCGAAAACAGAGCCGACCTGTACTTTGCAGCCATTCATCACTGCGCACAAGAGGGCAATATTCCAAAGCCAAACCAACCCCACGGGCGGGGAAAACCCAGTGAACCTAGGCCGTCCGACTCGGACATGACCGTTCTGGTCTGTTTTCGGCCACCTCTCCTTGCCCACATTATTCCTGATCACGAGGAGCCTCTTCCTACGTCCCACCATCGGCTCCCAGAACGTCTTCTCACCCTCCACTACGCCATCACCCACATTCTTCACCTATCGGGTACCGTCTACTATATGATAGACAAGATTCGCCAAATACGAGGATAGAAGATGTGTGAGGATGGGTCTACGGTGCTAGGGGGAGGGTCTTGGCGGGGCTTGGCAGAGACCTTGTACTGGTACCTTTCCTCAGGAAGTTGGAGACGTTCAAAGTAAGCACTAATGCCGTAAGCCGTGAGAAGTAAGCGAAGGATTTTCAATGCAGCCAACAACATAAAGCTACCTTATGTAGCTGGTCCTCACTAATAAAGTAGGTATAAGCAAAGGGTCCTGCCGTCCAACCGCCCCGGCAAACTTGAGTTCTGCACCCATATTTGATTAGCACCATTCCGAACATGGCTACCAGCGACCAACTCGAGCTCCGTCAGACCATGGAGCACACATTGAGCAAGTTTCTTAACAGCTCCATCGAAGTCTCGGCGGCTCAGGACGCTAGACTCATCTCATCGACGCTCGACCCCAGCTGCCTCCGCTACATTCGCCCAATTTCCCTCCTCAGGAAACTCGGCGCACCAGTCGATTTCGGGTTTGATGTCGCTACATTCGAGAAGGCCATGGAGGGCGAGATGCCCGTCTTCAGGACTAAGAGCGTTGCGATCTCGGACGTCAGCATCGACACAATGGCAAAGACCGCCGCTGCCACGACCGTCTATGTCAATCGGCTGATTGATGGACAGGAGTTTGACCTGCAGTTCTCTTGGCATGTGTCGTTCACCGAGGATGGGGCCAAGGTGGCCAAGATTGTCCAGTGGTGTGATGCCATCGAGTTTCCCATCTATCAGACCGCCCAGAATGTGTTATTGGAGAAACTAAAGTCTGGCAAGACAGTCGATGGGATTGAGAAGTTGAGTGGCGCCGAGACGGACGAAAATTAGATAGTTCGGGGATACGTTGTTCACGTTGCAGTAGAGGATGAGGTTTGCGTCGAGCCATTGGGGCCAGTTCAATATGCTACTTTCTCACATCTTCGTGATGACAAATTTTGATCTCGTCTTCAACATTACCCTCTTGGTGCTTTGAATCCACTCTCTATATATAGCTCATCGTGGGCTTTTCGATCTTCGGATGCAGCGGTACCTGTCGCCTTGACAAATGTTTCCCCTCCGGCAGATCAAGCTCGTGCTCCCATCGAAGGGTAGTGACATTCCCATGTCCATCATCCCCAAAGTAAAACACGGAAGTCGAGACGTCAAGATCCGGCCAGCGGCCCCGTGCACGTGACTCTGCCTCTGTCAAGGACCAGGAGAAAACATCGGTCCCAAACAGCTCGAGTCGATTTGTCTGTGTTGCCCTGCCTTGGAATGAAAATTCCAACCCATCACTGTCATGTACAACCTCAATGAACCAGTTGCCGATCTTGTTGTAATATCGACCAGCGTATACCGAGAGGGGCTGTGTGTGCTTTCCGGGGGATCTTGCCTTGGCGATATCGAGCGGAAGCCGTACCCACATGTCGTCATAAGCCTCAGCACTAGTCTTGGCAAGGGCGAGAAAGTCGTTCTTCTTAGACCAACGAATCATCTCTTCTACAAGAAATTGCCCGATCCAATCGGCCGCATCACTTTTCGGTGACGAGTTAACTAGGACGACGATGATGGTGCCGGTTTCGGGGAGAATATGGACCGAGCTGAAAAAACCGACTAGGCTACCATTGTGGTACCAGACTGTTGGCCCCTTTGGTTGTCCCTCAGCCTCCACCTCAGCTTCCACTTCCTTCGTCTTGGAGCTTTGACCAACCAAAGGCATCGTCGGGATAAACATGCCGTTTGTCCCAATGCTTCCGAGAGGTGCTGGACGCTCTGCTATAATGAGAAGATCGCTACGGTACTCTTGATCCCATTGGTCCCTTGTTGAACAGATCCCGCGTAAATTATGGGTCGCCCTACATCCGTCAAGGCCCCATCAGGGGCTGGCATATAGCCGTGGGCCCAATTGTCTCCTCGGGGTCGAAGAGCTGTGGCTGTTTCTCGCATCCCTAGGGGCTCAAAGATTCGCGTGGTGACGAAGTCCCCCCAAGACGAGCTGGATGCATGAAAAATGTTATAAATAAATAAAAAACGTAGCTTCTTTCCTCACGTAAGACTTAAACTCACTCCCTCTTACTAAAGCACCTAGATAAAAAGCCTTAGGTGCATGCCTTCTTTGATGATAACGTATTGTGTATTCTGTTCAGTGAGAATGGCGATAGGTTAGCCCATAGATAAAAGAAGCATTCCGCTACGGATTATTAAATACTTGGGAGAGGCACCGACCGCGGAGAAGGAAGGAGGCAAAAGCTGTCCATGAATTATAGAGTAGATAGGTAAAAGTACGTGTTCAGCCTCTACGAACCGTGGACTTACGATTAGATGTAGGTTAGTTAAAGTGAGAAATGGGATGGGATGAGCCAATTTTGCAGGCCGGTTGGCCGGCTGGTGCCGCTTGATCCCGATCCAGTGCCGTCGCCGTAAGAATGTAATCGTGTGATAATACTGGCTGGCGCCTCATCCGGGCGGGAAATGCGGCGACCTTGGGAGATGTTAGGGCGCTGTTTATAAGAGAACTGTAGGGGCGGACGCGTCAGTGTCGTCTGTCTTGACAGATTTGGTCGGGGACGACTTTTTATAACGTTTAGCCACACAGGTGACCAGCCGATATGGATGCTTGCCACCTCGACCAAAGTGAAAATGAAATGAGTTGAGCAACTCAAAAGACAGACCCGGGCGGAAGAGCCTGTTTATTTACAGGAACATAATGATTAGGTTAACTCAAGTTTGGCTGATCAATCCATAAATACGAGGAGTGGTTAAACCCGATGACGATGACTCCATTTTCTAAAACGGGAAGCATCAGACCCAAAGATGTAATTAGATCTCTTGACACATGCGGTAGCTAATTTGGATTCACCTAGCTTGGCCACGTGTTCCATATTTAAGGTAGAGAGGAGTAAAACGAAGATGTTACTTGTCTCGACAGAATGCGCTCGCACCGGGTGTCTCAGAGGTACAACCACTAGCGAAATTGGCTTCCGCTTTTTACTCTTCGTTCAATTGTCCGAGGATCCGATCGCCACGCTCTCGTACCTCGTGTCGACATATCCCGCCCCGGCCCAGCCCTCCTTCGACCGCTTCGGCCAGTATGACCGCCGCCACCACGTCCACCAGCTCCTCGCCTTCGACGACAGCCAGATCCGCCTCCTGCTCCTCGGCATGTGGGTCGCCATCTTCAGCAACAGCAGACACAGCCGCACCGCCCCAACCACCCCCCGCGGCGGCTGCTGGGCGCACCTCCACCGCCCTGCCGACGACACCTCGGCCAACTGGCAACGCGGGGGTCCCGGACGACTGGGCCCTCTGCCTGGCCGTCATCGACCTCGTGCGTAAGTGGACGTCAGCCGACGAGTCCCTCTGCTCTTCCGAGACGGTATTTTCTTTTCTGAGAGCCCTCCGCGACACCTGCGGTCTCTTCCCGGACCGAGCACTCTCGCGCAGCTGCTCACGACTGTCTCCGGCACCACCAACGGGTTCGAATCGCAGGTCCCCGTACTTGTCCCTCTTGCCACTGCGCAGAGGCTGCTTACGGGGGTACATGCCGCCCGAGGGGTACTACGGGGAGGACGCCATCCCGATCCTGCTGCCGCTCGCTGCAGTCCCGTGCTCCAATCCGGACAGGCTGGAGGTGATGCGTCTGGCCATATCCGCCGGATGCAGAGTCAACCCCCGCATGGTCGAGTCGCAGCTCTACGGCTACAGCGACCTCCTGCAGCTGTCGCCATGGCAGAACGGCACAGCGCTCCACGTCGCAGCCGAGAGGGGAGACATGGAGATGGGGGAGTTGCTGCTGGGGTGCGGTGCGAGGGCGGACGTGTGGTGGCATGCGAGGGTGTCGGCTGCCGAGATGGCGAGGCAGAACGGGCATGAGGAGGTCGCCGAGAGTATTAAACGGGAGAGGGCCGTGCAAGGACGGGGGGTCAGGGCTGTGTGATTGGAGATGGGGGAAAGAAGAGGAAAGAGGACAATCAAGCAGTTGCAACCCCCTTCAAATCCACTGAATCGGGTGTGCAGCGCTTCTAACATGGCCCCCAACTCTGCCAGGACTTTCTCAAATTTACTGTGCGGGGTCAAATCGATTCGCATTTCCACCGGCTGGCAGGCACGAACTCTGAAGTTCTGGATCTCAGCCTCAGGCACTCCTCTTAGCCCCGGCCATCGGGGGGGCTATCGGCAATGTTGGCCCATCGCTGAAATCAGCTGCAGAAGTTCGCAGCGTATCTCGGCCGGCAATTCCCAACGGTGAACGGCACGTGCAAATATCGATGTCACCCATCAGCCGATTTTTGTTTCCCGGAAATCCTTAAAGCTGCAGGTGCAGGCGCCATCACCGACGCCACCCCCACCCAGCAGGGGCTCCGCAGGGACATGCGCTGATCTTTCGGTCCTGCCAGCGCGATTCTACACTGCCTTCAGAACCAGGACAGCCTTCCGCGGGCCTGAACCACTCCGCCGGGGAACACCCCCTGCAGCGCGAACCCCATATGGAATGGCCTCCCTCATAAACAGGGCCTTATGTCCGTTGACTTGCAGCTGGCGCAAATTGGTGCGGACGCCACGCTAATCTCGTTGCATGGCCAGACTTCAAATGCGTGGAGTTTTGTGCTATGATTGGATGAGGCGGCTCATTCTTTTTTCTACCCCACCGATTCAGGTCTCGGGATGCCGAATCGGGTCACAACGCTTTCCCTGGGTTTCTGTCGTTAGGGTGTGATAAAACTATTGTGATCTGCCCCTTGGCCTGATGCATCACTCTTCACCTTATTGATCCTTTCCCGCCGGGCTCAACTCGACTGCCGATTCTATTGTGATCATCCTCTGGCCGATGGAGACGTTTGCTTGGGATTGGCAGGGAGTTGCGTGACTCGCTTGAGACAGATGCTAGAGAACCGTTATAAGCGGCTGCGACACCATGGCCTCAAACTCAACAGAGAGCTCGACGCAGGGATCAGCGGACCATAATGTCTTTTTCGGCCAGCCCATCATCGGCGTCGCCATCCTGGCCATCGTATTGACGACTTTCTTTACCGGTCTGCGAGTCTGGTCAAGGGCGGTGATTCTTCGCATTTTTGCCCTGGAGGATTGGCTTCTCTTGCTTGGCTGGGTGGGCGGACTAGTGCGTAAAACTTTGGTGCTGATGCTGACGTCCTGCCATAGCTTTGTGCGACCACTTTCTCGGCGGGTAACCTCGTGCGTAAGTTGAACCGGAACTCCAACATTGCAATCCTTTTCTAACACCGCAAAAGAATTGCAAACCGGTCTAGGTCGAATGTTCGCCTCGCTTTCGCCAACTGAAGTTGTCACCTATCTGAAAGTATGGTGTTTCAACCTAGTTCAACACCTATTATCTTTTCCTAAACTGACGGCCTCTTACAGATAGCATGGAGCCTCAACATCTGCTACGCCGTCGCTCTCACCTCGGTCAAGATTTCGATCCTATGTCTCTATCTCCGCGCTCTCCGCTACGACTACGTCCACCTCGCCACCAGGATCATCCTCGCGATCGTCGTCATCACCCACATCTGGATCATTGTCTCCATCTTCACCGTCTGCATCCCCCTCAACGCCTTCTGGGACATCTCAAAACGCGGAAGCGCGTATTGCCACAAGTTCGATGTGTTTTGGAGTCACGCTGGGATCAACATCATCACTGATTTCCTCATATTTGCCTTGCCGCTGACGGTGCTGCGCAAACTGCGTATTCCTCGGAGGCAGAAGTATGCGTTGGCGGTTGTGTTTGTGCTTGCGTTTCTGTGCGTCACTTCTCTGCCTCACTTCGTCTGCACCTCGGGCCCATAGCTGACATGATCGTTTTACATACCTAGCGTCTGCATCATCTCCCTCGTCCGAACCCTGCAGTTCATCCGCGGCATGGCCCTCGCTGACCGCGTCACCGTCGTCATGGCGTCTTGGACCGTTGCTGAGGTCAACTTTGCCGTCATTTGCGCCTGTCTTATCACCATCAATCCTGCCCTGTCGCGTATGTTCCCGAGGATGTGGACTGAGACATCGGATACAGAGTTTAGCGATGTGCAACCCGTGGATACAATTGGGCATGCGCAGCAGAATAGACGCAGTGCACATGATAGCTTGGGTGAGGAGTTGGATACGAATACTTCCTTAGAGTTGGGGTTGGGAAATGGGAGTACGACTCTAGATAGCTTAGAGGGAAAGGATCTCAAGGAAAAAGGACATGGACTTGAAGTTGAGGTGGTGTCTAAGCAAGTTTGAGCTTCGTAGTGTCAAGAACTAGATTTGTTTAATCATGAAGGTGAGGAAGTGGCTGGAAGGAGAGTAGTTAGAGCGTTAATGACTGGATCTATCACCTATTAATAAAGTAATAAGTTAAATTATTATAATTAAGTCCTGTATTGAGTCCTGTATGATGTCTTATATAGTATCATGTCAAAGAAGAAAAAGAAAAGGGTTTATTTATATTTATTGAAGTATATATCTTAGAAGACGTTATAATACTAGTAAAGAAAGTGATGATTTTTAATTATAAATACCTTCTTTAAAAACAGTTTATGAAGAGGCGAAAGTAATATAATGCTCTGATTGTAATAAATGGGAATATAAAGTAAAGTATTATAATAAAATATTATAATACCTTGTATATACAGGAGTATTATATATAGATAATATAAAGATTAAAGACTAAAAGGTAGCTTGTTTAATAAAATATTGGAAATAAATCATTACTATTTAAGAATAATAATTAATTAATTAATATAAAGGAAAGAGTAGACAGTTATTAATAGAAGGACCGCTTGCCCCTACAGACAGAGCTTTTAGCTCTTATGATATAAGACAAACAATAACAATATAAAGAATAAATAAAATAAATAAAATAAATAGAATAAATAAAATAAATAAAATAAATAAAATAAATAAAAT
>Ga0247770_1001199_pt1 | contig 21762 bp, 25 predicted proteins | sample UWRJL136409B6_FD_179943 | JGI IMG/M metagenome (GOLD analysis project Ga0247770, IMG submission 179943) | Plant litter microbial communities from Arlington Agricultural Research Station in Wisconsin, United States - UWRJ-L136-409B-6 | ecosystem: Environmental > Terrestrial > Plant litter >... | reverse complement strand
CAAACCCCCCCCCCCCCCCCCCCCAATCAATGGATAGTCAGAACTGGAGAGCCTATTGCTGCAGTATGGGGCACTGGATTTTGGTGGGACATCAGCAGCGGTTTACGTATGTCGGGTCTGCGGAAACTGAAAGTGGGTAGCTCCTGGAGGGTAAATATATAGTGAATGAAAAAATGAATTTTACATGCTACATTTTCTAACTAACGTATTTGATAAGCGAGTGGCCCAGACAAATGAATAACTCACTTTCCACGTGAAACAACCACTTCCACAATCAACAACAGTTTTCTCCACAGCCAAATATAGCCTCGCTATCAAAAGTGGCAAGGGAAATTCTAACCCTCGAAGCTCTTCAAAAGGATGAAAATCTTAACATACAAGCCGACGCTAATATCTACGGAATTTCCCTCAAACCCCCTAGTTATGTTACAGCCTAATCCTAACCTAGGGAACCAAGGTAAGCAAAGACAGATTATAAGGTAGGACACCTAAAGGCTTATAAAGCGAGATAACTAAATAAAGGCTAACATAACTCTTATAAGATAACACTGTTAAACAGGACCTTAATTTAGGGAGCAAAGTCTCCATACAGTAGATTATAAACAAACAGTATATTACTAGTGTATTGTGAGACGAATCTGGGCACATAAAATTTCCATTTTCATACCTCGCCCACGTGACATTGCTCACCCTGGCTCAGGCCCGGCTCAGTCCCTGCTTAGGATTTGCTCAGGCTGGCTTACCTTACTCACCTTAACTACCATTTTTGGCAGGCTGCCCCGCGGTATGCTGCTGTCACTCTTAACACAAGGACACTCCCCACTTTACGTACAAAGGGTGAAAATGGCCGCGCGCACGCGTGTTTTTTCATCTAAATCGTAATCTTTATATCGCCTCCCTGCTTCGCGTATTGCGTAAGCGTAATGAAATAATATTTAAACATTTACAACTACGCGCATGCCGTGCGCGAGGCTGGAGAGAGAAATGGGTTGTTTTGTTGGTTTTTTAGTCAAAAATGTCAAGATTTTGCCAAGAAGCGTTTGTCAAACACGAAGACACCTTAAAAAACAAACGCAAATGCAAAATCACCTCCAAGCGAGCACTTATCCAAAATGTTTTGAAACGGCCGTTTTTGCTAACCAAGCTGACACAGTTCCCGCGAATTTTCACCGTGTACGGATTAGGTACATACCTCTTGGCATCACAATCCTAGCGGATTAAAAAGTCGGGATTGGTGTTAGGTGAATCCTTGGGTCGATGATCATGTGGCGCCTGCCTGGAAGACGCCTGACAAGCTTGCCGAAGCAGTGTCCAATGGCACAGACACTCGGATAACTTGCTCAAGCGCTAGTCGGTTTTACTCACGCTAAGCACCGTTTTGGGCAAAGTACGTGGAGCTACGGGAGGCTGAGTGGTGGTACGACATTCGACAGCTGAAACCGAGTGGCACTACACAGCCTGACAAGGCTCTTCCCAAGGCTTCCGCATCTCCGCTGCTAGATATTTTGAGAGCTCAGAACGTACCTTTCGTATTGCGCCTTCCCTTCCTCCCTCCCCCCATTTCGGCGTTCGCACTCAACCAGCTCCAAGCGGGAGTGGTACACCACAAACATAAAGATGGACCCGCTCAGCATTGCGGCTAGCATCTTTGCGGCGATTCAGATCGCCGACAGGGTCATATCGCTCTGCAGGTTCTATCTTGAACTTACCAGCGATGCTCCATCGGATCTTCGAGTCATTTTGATTGAGGCGTCGGCCCTGAAAGCGATCCTGGACAACATACAATTTCTCGCTTCCAATGGACACGGGCCAGTCACTCTAAACACGTTGATTGGAAAGGACGGTCCCGTCGAAGGCTGTCGCAAAGCACTCCACCAGATGAGCGGGCTGTTCCCATTCGAGTCTGCGCATCGCGTGTTGGGCACCAGATCCAAGCGGCGGAAAGTGACGGCAACGTTGAACACTCTTGCTTGGCCTTTCAAAGAGAGCAGGGCTCGGAAACTGCTAGCGGAAGTGGTGCAACACAAGACTACTCTCAATCTGGCGCTTACGGCAGACATCAGGTATGAATCAATATCGTCATACCCTTGGACTCTTTCTGCGCCGCGTTTTCGGTTGCTAACACGGAGACAGCCATGACATCAAAGATATCAAAGTCAAAGCGAGCGAGATCCAGACCGCTCTTACGGGTATGTATGACTTCCATAGGGAGTTTTGGGTCAATTTCAAGACCAGGTTATTGACTAATGGCACGGTACTTAGACTTTGAACGGCGCGAAGTTTATAAGTGGCTTGAGGGCATAGATCCGTCATCTCTTCATCATCGAGCTTGTAGCCAATACGAACCAGGGACCGGAGACTGGGTACTTCGTTCCGATGATTGGAAAGCCTGGATCTCAGGCACGAAACGCGCTCTATGGATCCACGGCATACCGGGGGCCGGGAAAACAGTACTTGCGTCTCATTTGATCGAAAGTATCAAGACGCGCTGCAACGATGGTGACGCCACGAAAAGCAGAAACGCATACGTCTACTACTACTGCTATTTTGGCCACAACACAGACGAAGCATTGCCATTCTTGACGTGGATAGTTCGCCAACTGAGTCGTACGGCAGAGACTATACCTGCTAAGCTGTACAAACTTTACAAGCGAGGCGAGGGACCCAGCCTAATGGACCTGCTCTATGTGCTGGAAGAGATGGTAGAAGCGTTCGACCGTGTCTATGTTATCCTGGACGCCATCGATGAGAGCATTCCCAGGATGGATCTCCTGAAAATCCTACGAGATCTCATCACCGACCCGAGATTTTCGAAGATACGGGTTTTAGCAACCAGCCGCGAGTACATCGATATTGAGGAATCCATGAAAGGGATATCAACGCCAATTTCCATGAGTAATCCTTTACTTGACGAAGATATACGATTATTTGTCCAAGCACAACTTAGAAAGCACTCGAAGTTTAGGCTCTGGCCTACTAGCGTGCGAGACGAGGCTTTGGAGGCACTGTCCACAAAAGCGAAGGGAATGTGAGTTGTTCAAAAATCTGTGTTGATCTCTCTCAGCTTTTAAATTATATGGGCAGGTTTCGCTGGGTCGTGTGTCAGATCCATATCCTACAGCGTCTGAAAGGCGACAAGGACACTATATTAAAGGCATTAGCTTGCTTGCCGCGGACTCTTGACGAAACCTACGAGCGGATATTCCTCCAAATACCCGATGAGACTAGACTGGTTGTTTATCATGCGCTGAAATGGATTCATGCCCATAATGCATTGCGCGCGAATAACATATCTTCTTCCAATCTTATTCAGGTCATACAAAGGAGCACCACTGGACTCGACTCGAATGGCTACGACTACGATTACAACATGGATCTTCTCCGGGAGCTCTGTGGGTGCCTGATATCGCTGTCACCCCAGCAGCGTGGGAAAACATTCCCGCATACGACTGCTGTAGCTTTTGCACATTACACAGTCCTGGAATTCTTAGATTCGGCGAGAATACGAACTGGGCCTGCTTCTTTCTTTGCTATCGACAAGGAGTCAGTCAAGCTCGAGTTTGCGAAGATGGTTATGCTGGAAGTGGTCGACTCTAAACCACATGACCTCTCGGATATAGAAGACATCGACAATTCGAATGAAGAGATCGCTGATGCCATGGAAGAATCCTTCAACCTTTATAGCATCGTATCGTCGATACTTGCTGTGCGGAATTGGGGCCGAACACTCTCCACAAACACCAATTTGTGCAACCTAGCATTTGCGATGTTCGATGCAACACGTCAGCATTTCGAAGGCTTCGAGTATGCTGCAGCATGCATGGAGATTGCCACTGATGTCTTTTCGCATCATTTACTCTTCGGATTCGAGCAATTCTGGAATTTGACATGGAGGCAGCAACCGACAAATGAAGTGGTGCGAACACTCACCAACTTATTATTCACAGATGAGAGTGCTGAACTTGGGCGGAAATTTGTCCAAAGCATTCGTGCAGGAAACTGGCTACAAAGCAGTGTCGATCTGAGCGAGGTGTGGCATCTGACTAGTGAAGGTGACGTTGGAACGTACGATTTTGAAGGAACCATTGTAGAGCTCTTTGCCCTCTTGAGCGAAAGATGGCCAAAGTCTCTAAAACTGTTCCTTGAGCTTGCAATAGGTTACTTCGATCCTTCGAAGGTTCTCTTGCACTCGGTTGGCTGGCACTATCACGACGAGTCTTTCGACTGTAAGGGCTACTGTATGTTGGCCCGTCAGCTGCAGCTTGGAGCAGATCCTGACGGTCCTGGGTACAGAATTTGTCCATTACAAATCGCAGCTGGGGCGTGGGACTTGGAAGGGGTCAGGATATTGCTCGAGGCTGGGGCGAACGCAAATCATACCGGAGACCAGGAGGGCGAAGTGTGGAAAGAGGGCACCATTCTCGCTCTGTTCAACGGCATCCAGGATCGCAGTCCTCTCAACATTGTGCAAACGATGGGCTGCCTTTTTCTGGGCTATCGATTTGATCAGAGAAAAGAAGCGGTGCCAAAAATAGTAGCACTTCTGCGCAAGTATGGGGCGAGGAGTTTTGTGAGGACTGAGGCTGAACCGTAAAAGTACTAGTACCGGAGCTTCGAGGTCGGGTAACTCGGGACAGCGAGCTGTCGAGCTAGATGCAAGACAACTATACATGCAGCGTTTTTAGAAGATCTAACTTCTATATTTTAAAATTAGTAGTATGTCGCGGGCGGGTGAATGGATGCTTTTAAGCTGCTCAGGGCCACATGGCCGCAATTTAGCGTCCGTGCCCGTAGTACCCCTCCAGTATCCGGCTCTCCCCATCCCCCATACGATCTAATGCAGTTCCTAGCCCATCTTGTCCGATCCGGCCACCCTGACGGTCTTTTGAGTGTTTCCATAACACAGGTTTGTATTTTTCATTCTGGCTATTTATATTCACTTCCTCGTTTTCTGCGTAGCGAGTCGGCCCCCTCGTTTGCCCTGAGGAATTTACAAAGCTGGTCTATCAAGTAGCCCATATGGTGCTACCGTAAGCTTATGGCGTGCATGACAGCCTCCTCGCTCATGCACCCAGCTTGCGCGACACATCGAATCTCCTCAATGATCTCGAACCGTAAGGAGTATTAGTGTAACTCGCTCCCCCGGCCTGACCTTAATTTGTTCCTAGCGGCTGTCGAGAGCTGCAATAGCTGGTTGGCCTTGCAACCAAATTGTTAATTCTCGCAATAACCCCTTGACTCTCCTGGGGTTAGGCTGCTAGATTCGCAGCAGCGTTTAGAATATTCCGCTAGCATTCACGAGGGTCTAGCCAAATAGGAATAGCGCCTCCTCCACCGCTGAGCCGCATGTGTCCCTGGCGCGAAAGAAAAGACGACCAAAGGTGGGCACATCAGCGCAATGAAAGCGTCGGGGTAAGCGCCCCCCCTCAACAATCACGCCTCCTCCCCGAACACCCAAGGGTAGATTCTTGGGCGAACCGGATGGTCCCCCCTCTTTTGTTCGACTAATGATTGACCATTGTGATGCAATAGCTAATGAGCCCGATCGCCTCTAAACGCAGACAATACTGCAGCGACCCAACAACGCCCACATCTCGGCGGTATCATCTTAACTAAGATACCTATTTGGTACCAGGATACTAACTTAGTATCCTAAGAATTAAACTAGGACACCATATTCTACCCCACAACATATTCCTATATGCTAGAAACGTGGACACTACGGGCGATATCGAAGGGAAACTTTAGCCAGGGGGACTGAAAACGGGCCTCCGAGGCTGTGCAGCGGCCGCGTATGTGATCACCTTAGCTCAGGGAAGAATCAGGAAAGCTCGGGACAAATCAGCCACAGCTCACCCCAGCTCACCCTAGCTCAGGACTAGGAACGAAAAAGGTAATTTTGTGTGCCCAGATTCGTCGCAGATTACCAGGCTGTAACCCATCCGGACAGACAATCATGAAGAAACCTACTTAAATTACAACACCAACCACCCTCCCCGCCATACCTATTCGCCGCCATCACTACAGGCTGCATCACCACCCTCATCTACCTCGTATACCACCCCCTCTGCATCCCCATCCAAACCACCCCCGACCCCGCCATCAAGAAGGGAATAATACCCTCCTTCAACCTCACCGTCCTATAAACCAGCAACTCCGTGCCATAAAGCCACAGCACCCCCACAAACGTAAACATCCCCAGGGTGTACAACTCCTTGTTGTCAAGATGATACGCCGCATACAGACGGATCAGCGCCGTGTAGAAGTTCTTGGTCGCATAGACGTGTGCTAATAGGGCGCTTGGGGGCGGGGTGGTTGGGCCTTTGAATTGCGCTGTTGCTGTTGCGGGAGGCGAGAGGTAGCAGACTATGGTGTGGATGAAGGCGGAGATGCTTGTCTAAACATGGCAAGGGGCGAGGTGGTTACTTGTTTGGTTCAAATTACACGTATCTTGGTTGGGTTAGGATGGGATGTGTTGTTGGTTGGTTGGCTAGTTGTTTGTTCGTTTCCATTGGTTGGATGCTGCGAATGAGGAATGGGATTACAATAATATGGGGTGGCTTCGATGCTAAGATAATCTAATAATTACTTACGTAGAGGAGGAAGTAAGGCAGGTATCCGTCTTGGGTAGAGGGGAGCATGATTGCAGCGTGGTGTGGATATGTTGGAGAGTCGGTGCGGTAGCAGAAGGGATCAGTTTAGGGTATGTGCCGCTCTGAGGGGCGAAGGATGTGACTGTGGTGAGAAGGGCTTTGGGGTTGACAGACAAGTAAGATGGGGGGCGAAGTACTACGTAAATGTAGGTACGCCAAAGCGGTGATTGATCCTTACCTAAGCTTGGCGGGGGTGCTACCAGCCCGCAATTACTTGCCTTGTTGATCGCGAAGACACAGCCACCGCCGGTCCCGAATTCCGTCCTTCCGCCCAGCCCTGCACCGCGCATTTGAGAACTGACATCGAAATCGGTCCCGGGACCTGGATGGAACTCTAGCAGCAGAATCCCGGGTATCATTACGTACCAGAAGTATGGCGAAGAGTAGCGGTGGAACCTGACCACTCGAAAATCGTCCATCCCCGCCCCGCTCGTTCCGGTAGTTGCTAGGTTCCACGCTGTCTGAGATCCGGGCCGTCGTGGAGACGAGGATGGATAGACTCGGATGCAGCGGGCGCTAGCATTGCCAGAAGCTATACGGGTAAATGAGATGATGACAATTCTCGTCCGGTCCGGCAGTCGCGGGCGATGGTTATCTCCGCTTCTGCCTGACAATGCCGAGCACGCCTGCCCGACTGGTGTTCGGCACCGCGACCGGTCCAAGACTTTCCAAGATGCATCCTACCCCTTCAGCCTACAACATCTCTAGGATTATTGCTAGTGTTGCCCGTTTCCGGTGACTAAGGAATTGCTTGGTTTATTGGTTGTTACCTCGCAAAATGCAATGCAGACATCCATGGATCTCCAAGAAAGGATGTGGTCGGCATTCTACGGATGTTGTCTAAGGCATCAACCAACAGGATCTCAGCCCGTGTCACGCAGGACCTTAAGGGCATGCAGTCACCTTCGTCAAGCAAAGGAGACGAACATGCAGCTCCGGGCCCGTCTGGACGTTGATAACCTGATGCGAATCCTGATTCGGTACTGGGAGAAATGTCACCGCTGTGTTTTCTGCATCTTTTTGCGACCAGGCACTCATCATCCTTTCTTCAATATTGCAAGGGCAATGCAGCAGGGCAGTTGGTGCACGAAATATGCCGTCCAACACCACACGTTCGAACAACCTTTGAAGGTTGTGACCTCAGCTGCGAGCAGCGACTTGCGGGCGCACAACTCCCCTCTGTGTTCGGGTGTCCCGATTTGGAAGCGGGCGGCAACAGCAGATGGGATTGTGCAGAATTTCGACTGTCGAAGGAGCTTCTGCATTTTGGCTGCATTTTTGTTGCGTTTGAGTGGTGGGACGGGATTCGGGGGGAACGGGATTGGGACTTTAACCTACCCCAATCTGGATCCTGCCGTCTTCAACCGCTCTCACTCTCACGCACCCCGCAAGGGAGATGCGCCGTGCGCCTTCGCACACTCGGACCGGCTCGATCCTGGTAACACAAGTATATGACGCTGCAGATTCGGACATTTATTCCCCAAACCGAGATTGGAATTGCTAACAAATCGTCCCGTCATTTGTAAATTGGACATTGCGTTTGCCGCCGAATCCGAGACGGCAAAAATAGAGGGAATCCGAGAATAACTGGGGTATGGAATGGGGATCTAGTAGGTGTGCGCTACAATGCTATCAGTGTACAAGCTTTTACCTGGTTGTCGATAGCTTCGTGTTGGTATGGACGGCATATCTCATACCGTGGTGGCTGTGTTGTGTGCCTCGATGTGTGAGATAGATGGCATGCAAGTCATGTGCAGGGCTAAGCATCTTGATGTTTGTTTCGGACGATTAGTTTCACCTTGGTAAGCTGGAATGAGAGGGCTCGCTTCCGTGGTGCAGCGGTGGCTGATGGGTTTGGGGGTTTCGCGGTGTGACACTGGGGTGGTGCAAATGGCTGGCACGGGGAAGTGAGGTGAGAAAAGATTGGAGTCAGCGTTTCAGTCTGGACGGATAGACTCCAAAGCTGGCGCGTGGCGGGGATCAGGTGGCTCACTGGTTGAGAGAACCGTCGTGGGCCAGCAATGTGGGTACAGCGCCGGTCGCAGGACGCTTAGGCATGGCTCCTGCTTTTTGCTCCTCCATCCGTTCTTAGCTAGCATCCGCCGCTTCCGAATGATTGGCCGGCCCAGCACGGTTGTGTCGCAGCATGACTGGACTGTGGGTGAAGCGTCCGCCTTTGGGCTGAATGAAACAATGGGCAACGGCGCCGGGACACGCAGCTCCAGACGTTCGAGCGCCAAGCGCCCTAGTGAGTCTCAAAAGCGGGCCAGCTGAGCATTGGAGCGCATTTTGGCGGTTTGGCATTTGGCACCGGGCGGGAAAGAGCAACAGCCCAGCGCTGGTTATCGGGTGGTTCATCCCAACATCTCCTCTGAGATGCGTACGTATGTGACCTGCGGCTTGTGCAAACGTCAGGTACTGCGAAGTGCTATGCGCGACACACGCTCAACTGTGCTCAGTGCTGCATCGCGACGGGACACGGAATGCGAAATAGGAACGCGCGCAATCTGGATCATCTGGAAACAGATCAACCCGATCAACTGGTACAGCCCTAAAATAGCAGGCGGGCTTTGGGCTGCAGACCTACGTCCACCCAGATCGGCTAGTTACCCGCCGGCGGCATCGCAGCCAACCAGACAAGCGCTCGCCGCATCACAGCCAAGCTTCGATGGCACCCTCTAGGCTGCCCTGGACCCTCATGCCGCCTTCTTCCTCCACGTTCCATTCCATATCCGTCCGTTATGCGCTAGGTATTCTGATAAAGACGGCCCCGGGTCTTTTTTGGTGCATCTGCGATTTATTTCATCTATTTTCTCTTTCTCCTGCCATGCGACATCACCCACACCTGCCAGCCTCCCGATCTCCCGTGCTGCCGTTCCTCTCCCAGGTTCTCTCTCGTTCCCGTAGCACTGCAGCCTGGGGCCCCAATCAGGGACCAACGGCTAACCACATCGCGTGCGACCACGCAATACGCATCGCGGCTGTTGTATCGAAGCCCAAGCAGAATTACCAAAGGACAGAGTTGACACGGTACCTTCAGCCCAACCGAGCCTGGGCACGCTCGCTGGGTATCGATCGATCGTCACGAGCTCGACTCCACCAACCAGCGGCACAGCCACACATTCCAGCCGGTGAGTACAGCAGTTTTCCCTTGATACCCGTCGTTGTCGAGAATAGATGCGCGCCGGCACGCAGATAAATGGCCAGGGCTTCCCCTCTCCAAATCAGTGAAAAAGATTGGAAGGAGCAGTCCTGCAGCGATGCCATAACAGAGGGGCCCAAGAAATAGATCGGCTTTTCCTGCTTTCCTATTTCTTTTTTTCTCTCCTCTGTTTTTCCTCTTTTTCCTTCTGGCATTTTCTTTCGGCCGGAGTTTTTGGTTGTCCGCATCAGTCCTTCACCCCTGGCGAACGGTTCCACTTCAGGGCCAACAAAGACCGCCATGATGCCTTCCCGCAGCAAAACACCCCCTACTTTGACGCTGACATCCTTCGACCTCCAGGGAGCAGCGACCTTCCCACCGCCGCCCACCCACCCTTTCTCGCACAGGGATCAGCGCTCCTTTTCCTTCTCCCCCAAGTTCAAATCGCGCTTCACCCGAGAGAAGAGGTCCTCATCGACACCACCGACGCCGTCCTCCAAGATGTTGGGATCCAAGCCCACGACCCCGGGCGTTCGCGCCTTCCGCCGGCGCAGCGCCGTCCCCGCTGCAGCCAGCCCCGCCGACCCCGCAGCGGCCGCAGGCTTCGACGATGTGATCTTGTTCCCCCGAGTTTACGAGGACGCCTGGGGGGCCATCGATTGCGGTCGCAATGATCTCGATCGCGCGCGCATCTTCCTGCTGCGCGTGGCCACCATGGCCGGCGACGTGCACGTCACAAACATCATGCGCACCATCGTCGCCGACCAGGACCAGCACCGCACCGTGCACTCGCTCGCGTTCGCGATCCGCATGGGCGTCTTTGGCGACCGCCACGCCGACTTCTACCCCACCCCCATTTTGCAGGCCGTCCGCTTCATGCTGATCAAGGCAAACGTGCCCGAAAGCGCCTTCACCGACCGCCACCGCGAGACGCTCGACTTCTTTTTCGACCCCACGCTCCACAGGAACACCAACCCGCTGCCAGCCGGCGAGGTGGTCCGCTACAAGTACCCTGCAGGCCGCCTGCATGTGTGTATCATCGGTGGTGGCCCGACCGGTCTTGCCTCCGCCATCTCCCTTGCCGAGAAGGGCGCTGGGAGTGTTGTCGTGCACGTATGGGAGCGCCGCTGGGTCATGGACCAGAACGGTGTGATTGACTACCCGCCCACAGCCAAGCGTCGAGACCAGGTCGTCACATTGCAAGACTCGGTCACGACCCTGCTCAGCAAGGAGGCCTTCGAGGTTCTCTTTGCAGGCCGCCCCGAGCGCGTCTGGCCAGGCTCGGCCAACATCCAGATCCGCAAGGTCGAGGACCGCTTCCTCAAGCATTGCCAGTCCGAGCGCTTCCGCGGTCTCATCCACCTGCACGCCGAGGGTGTCACTCGCGAGGAGTTGATGGCCGGCAAGTGCGGCGACTTTCATGTACTCTTGGGAACCGATGGCGCTGCCTCCTGGGTACGCGGGAGCTACTTCCGCGGCTACGAGAACGAGCGCGGTAGGAGTTACGCCCTGGGCCTCGCCTTCGACCGTGGTTCCAAGGGCGGCCTGCCGTGGAGCCAGCCGCTCAACATGTTCCTCACCCTTGGCCAGACACGCTACTTGCTCAATGCCAGCGATCATGACGGTCGGGGGTACCTCAACATGCAGCTGACAGAAGACGAGTGGCACAAGATGGTCGGCATGGATGGGAAACCAGTTCATTTCGGCGCACCTGGTTGCTTCCGCCGCCCGGACGGCAGCATCCCTGAGGGCTTTGACGAGACCCGCGTCTTTGCCCCCTCCGAGGACCGTGGCTCAGACCTGTGGAAGTCGATCGAGGATGGCCTGAAGCTCTTCGGCTTCAAGGAGAACGAGGTCATCAACGTGGTGCGGATTCCCATTGTCGTGCAGGCCGTTCGTGAGGGTGTGAGGACGCTTCCGTTGGAGGACTCGCGCTTCCTCCGCCGCCCGCACGCACTCGTGGCCGTGGCCGGCGACGCAGCGATGGTAAGCTTATTTCTCTCCCTTTTCTGCTGAGCACCCGCTAACCTACCATAGACTGTGCATTTCTGGCCTGGAAGAGGCTTGAACAGCGGCATCAAAGCTGGCCTTGCTCTCGGTGACGAGATCGTCCACGCTCTTAACGGCGGACGCTTCGCCGGTCTGGAACTGGATGCCATGAAGGAATACAACGACTTCATCCTCAAGCTCCAGAACCGCGAGCACGACAAGCGCAGTATCCCCATCCTCAACCAGTCTGGCACCCCTGAAACCCTGGGATGGCTTCTCAGCAAGGCGCAATCAGTACCGGATGAGGTGGCCGTCGAGTGGCTAGTCGGCGCAATGACGCAGATTGGCGATCGATTAGAGCGCCGTGACGACTGGGCATTCCCATACGAAGCCAATGTTGAGCCACAGATTCGCATCGTGCTACGGCAAATGCACAGTCTGACCCTACGGGAAATGGCTGTCAGCTTCCCCTGGCCGACGCGCGAGATGGCCGGCGCCGAGGTGCTCCCTATCCGCTCCATGAAGCCTGAAGAGAAGCAGAAGTGGCTTCAGGGGCTGTGGGGTATGCTCAGCGTTGAGCGCGCAAAGGACAAGGAGGCTGCTGCCCGCGCTCGCGGGCCCTCGACCGCATCAAATGCTCGTTTCGAGGCCCCCCGCGCGCGGTCCAAGTCCCCTCTCAACTTCGCTCGCCTGAAGCTGAACGACGCCCCGTCGCCTCCCCCCTCACCCCCGGTGGCAGATGCAAATGGCAAGGCTATGGAGCCCTTTGCCACCGGAAGTTTGCGTCGAAGCAACGCGACAGGCCGCCTGACGCCTGCTACCCCAGGCCCTCGGTCAGAGAGGAGGTTCAGCAATGCCACCACTCTCGGAGTGCCAGGAGCCCCGAGTGCTGATCAGTACACAACATCTAACAACACCGACGACGGCTACCTAAGCGACAGCCGAAGCCAACCGCGATCACAGAGCCCGGGCCCCGGTTACGGTGGCGGCGAGATGAACCTTACGAGGCTCCTCAGCGTCAAGCGGCCAAACGGGTCGGTGCTCGCCGACGCGATGGCGCTGGCACTCTTCCGCGTGGACGAGGATTAGGTGCAAAATGATGACGAATGTGTGTAATGGAACAACATATGGGGAGTTTTTCTTTTCATATCCGAGGGCATGTAGATTGCGTACCGAGTATGGCCATGCCTGGTTTTTATGGGTAATGATTTTGGGTCACCCATTTTGGATATCTTGCGGCGGCGAGAGTAGCGAGCACGGCGCTAGTGGGGGTTTTGATTGAGAGGTCTCTCGTTTAGAGAGACGCTGAGTTGAGTGTCACATTCTTATGCATGGTCTGCCAAAGGCAGGCTCTGCGGTACTACCTTTGTAGATAGATCATCACCCTGCGGGGCTGGTTGTCGAATGAACACATTCTCAACACTTTATTCATACCTCCTGTGCTAGCTACATGCTTCTATCGAGTATATGCCGGCTGTCGCACGGTCAGTCCGATCACAACTAGAACGAGTGTCAGCTATCTGTTACAGCCCAAGAGCCAGCACTGTTTCAACCCACCAGTTTTCTCTTCTTCCGACAATGTCCCCCAACCCCGTCCAGGATCAGCGGCCTCGCCAGCGAGTTCCGAAGCCTCCAATGGGCCTCCCTAATATGCCTCGGCTCAACCACTGTGCCCACCACTTTCCGTTCCCCCGCTGCACGTCCAAGAAATCCCTCCGACAAACTCGTCGTCACGTCAAACAGATACACACCCATCCACTCACCCTCACCAATTTCCCGCCCTCCACTCCCACTTCCATTTCCATCCCCACCTTCACCTCCCCTATGACCCACCCCCTCCCATTCCCCTTCCCTTGCCTTAACCCGCAATGCCTCGACCGTAAGCGCCTCAACCCACTCCACGGCCAGTAAGTTCAACAACCCCGGGACATCCTCCCTCTTTTGGTGGTCGGCTATCTCGCCGAGACCGCACCAGCTGCGGAACGTCGCGCACTTGCGGGAGATGAAAGACGATCGGCACTGGTATGCATATTGGATGTATTCAGAGGGGGACATGGTTGCTGTGCGGAGTTCGCGTTGCTGGAGGCGAGAGAGTTTGGCTTTGTGAAGGTGGAGGGCGAGGTCTGAGGAGGGGAGGAGGGGGTGCGGGTGCGGGTCTATTGGGATGGTGGTGAGGAGGGTTGCGGGGAATGGCCAGGGGAGATGGAGGGAAGGGGCGTCTGTGGTGGTCATGGTGGTCGTGGGGGTGGTCTTTCCGTTTCCGTTTTGAGGCCGGAGGTTGGATGAGGCGGTGGAGTTTTGATGGTCGTTATCGCTGTTGGCGTGGTCGGAATCAATGTCGTCGCCGTCATGTGGGAGGTCGTCGTCGTCGTCGTCGTTGCCATCGAGAGTGATGTCGACCTCACCACTGGCTTCCTTGTCGCTTTTAGCGGCGGTGCTCCGGATCCTGCGGCTCTGGAGGTACTCTTCGAGGCGGCCGAGGCGCTCGGGGTCTTTGCGGAACTGGAAGAGGATGTCGTTGGTGTTGAATCTAGGAGCGCTGTGTTGCGCGGCGAGGTCTCTGGCTGTGATAATCTGTGGAGGGGGTGAGCAGGGTGGAGAGAGTGGAGGAGGGGGTCTGACCACATCCATCACCATGTCGCGGACGATAGTCTCGATGAGGGTGGTGGTTTCCTCGGAGGGCTCGCCGGTCTCGCCGGCGACGAACATTCTCTTGACTTGGAGTTAGGAGCGGGGGTCAAGGGTGGCTGCCCGGGGGGCGAGAGAAACCTACGTCGAGGATAACATTGCGGTATTTGGGGGCGAAGTTGCTCATCGTGGTGTTGGAGGTCTTCTAAGTATGGTCACCAACACACAGATGCGTGGGAGTCGACGCCTTGACTTCTCGTAGACGTTGTCAGCCAGTCGGAACGAGAAAGAAGGCGAGGAAAGGAACAAGCGCAACCGGTGTAGCGTCTGTGAACGAAAGCAAACATGTGAATCATTCAGAGGCACAAACAACATCAGATCATGCCCATCTTCACTCCAAGGATGCACTGGGGAGGCATCCATTTTGGTGGACCTTATACGTGAATTTCGCTGTAGCACACGGTGTGGTTCCGACATTGAGACTGTGTGCGGCACAGTGGACGAGACGAAGTCCAAGAGGAAAGGACGAGTGGGCGATTGCTTGAGCCCGCTCGAGCTGGTTGGAGAACAGCCCTTACCCACGCACGGTGTGATACAATTGGCTGAAAGTATCCAGGGGTCGGCAGCTGGTGGTGCCTGGCTTGAAAAAATGACAATGTGTGGCACAGATAGGCTGCCTCAGGCCGATTGGATCAGAGATAGAGGGCGATGGGATGACCGGTCATTTATGTTGCCCAAGTGCTCGTGCATCCAGCAAAGATGTTCTGAACTGAGTGAGCTGACCCTAACCCTGCTCGAAACCGCCAGGGGCGATGTTGACAGGGAAAGGGGCAGCAACAAGTGATATAAGTCCAAGTCATAGGAAAATAGTGCCTTGAGTACGATATCGCTTCAAAGACTGCTTCTATCCCATGTCCCGGTAAGTATAATCCTACCCGTCATTAGCTTGAACTCTTCCACTCTGCAGGGGAGGACAACTGACGGTTAAATCCCGGCTGAAACATAAATCCACTGCTGTGCTGGGTTTCCCTATCCAAAAAAGGTTTCAAGGTTATCACCGTGAAAGCCACGAAGCTTTGAGTGACGCCCAGGAGCCTTTGATGCGCCACTGCTGTCCTGGGAGGAGTTTCGGGATCCTGGTAGCGTTTTTTGGGGTACAGCGGTTTGGCAACAATGTCTGTAAAACTGCAAAGGGAGGTGGAATTGCCGTAGGAAAGGAAAAATAGGTACATACCATGAATTTTGCTAGGAGTTACAACCCTCAACCTCACGTTGAAAAATTAAATCACGGCCAGTTCTCTACACCGAAACTCAAATTCACATTCCCCACCAAGCCGCATTGCATCCGCTCCTCCCACATTGGCAATGGTGTTGGATATTTGGCACAAGAACATATGATACTTCCAGTCTCCCGTGTCACTTTCCGCCCTCCACTAAGTCATCGTATCACACGATCCAGTTCAGCTCCCGGTTACTCCCCGGCGACTCGGGCTCAAACACAACCTGCGTTTTCTTGATCATGCCCACCCCAAGCCGCTGCCACACCTTCAAGATGCCCTTCTCATTTCTCCTCAGCCTTGCCTTCACCCTCGGAATCACATTCAAATTGCCAAGCCCGGCACCCCTCATAGTTGGTCCATCATCAGGTCCCACGATTAAGACCCAGCAGTACGGCGTCTCGCTTTTCATGATGCCCACAACCACGCACTTGGCCGGCTTCGAAATTGTTGCGTGAGGACCATCCATCGATATCCAGGCCTCCTTGTCTCCCAATCCCATGCCCTCGATGTCGACAATATCCCGGACAGGGGCTTCCAGACGGGCCGGAGTAGGGTCCGACTCGGAGTACGGCCAGATAAGCGACGCATCCCACTCAACGCCCACCCCCGGGACGTCAACGTACTTGATCTCGCCGCTGTACGCCATCCAAGACCATGAAGGCGGCGGGGTCGACGGAGGGACGAAATCTGTGACGCGTTCGAGGCCCAGCCCGCTTGCTGGAGATTGCATCCATAGCAAATACCTATGCATGTGCTGGCGAAAGATACCAAACCCACCCGGGCCACCGATGGTCTTCACAAGCCGGGCCTCAAGACCTCGAATAGCCGCCGGTCGATCCCGTGCATAAGTGAGCCCCATAGCCGAGTACTGCTCGTACAGTCCCTGGATAATCTTGATGCGCTTCCCCTTGGACCACCTATCGGCATAGCTCGGGAAATCCGCATCCCCAAGGAAGGCCGCCTTATCACTGTTTTCGTTCGTCAGCACCAACCTCCGCAACCCCCTCACAAACAACACCCCAAACTCACTTATTCATCCTCGTCAACGTCTCACACCTCACTCCCCCACCACACTCCCAATACGTCTGCCTCGCCGCAAAATGAATCGTCCTCCTCGACAGCGCCCTCTCCTGCAACACCCACCCCCTCCTCTGCAGCTCATTCTGCCCCACATCCTCCTCAAAATCATCCACCATCTCACAGACATAAAATTCCGGCATGTCCCCTCCCCCGCGCATTACAACCACATCCCTTGCCCGCTCCGGACGGGCCCGCAAAAACCCATCATCAGTCCCGCTCGCACTCGCGGCTGCAATCGTACAGTACGCGCCGCTAAACACAGATTCCATCAGTGCCGACTGGCGCGTCCAATCTTCGGGGCTGTTTTGGATGATGCACAGCGAGTCTATCCAGAGGTAGCGCACCCCGAGGCCGCGCGTGACGAGGATGGCGTCGTGGAAGGTTGCAGGGAGGGAGGCGAGGGGGATTTCCCTATGGGAGAGGGGAGTTCCTGAGGGGGAGGTGGTGTCCTCGAGTTGGGTTGTGCGGACTGTCTTCCGGGTCAGTGGGGGGTGGTCGGAGGAGGGTGCGGTGCCGAAGGTGGAGGGGGTTGCGGGGCGGGGGGGCCCCCATCGGTGGGAGAGGGCGAGGTAACGGGTGGAGATGGGTAGGGAGGATGTTGTGTAGAGGAGACGGACTGTATGGGTGGTTGAATCGGGGCTGACGTCTATGAGTCGGGTGGGGAGGAATTCCGGGGGCGATTCTGGGAGGCAGGTATGCTTTGTGTCGCAGGCCTCGAGCCAGAGGGAGAGTATCTTCATGTACAGGGCGCCGCCGAGTTCGGGGAGGGTAGGGAACCCACGTTGGACTCCTTGGGAATAGGTGACTAGAGGAAGGTCGTATTAGTGGGTGAAAGTTAGGTTGATGTGGGGGAGGGTTAGACGTGCCATCCTGTGCCCAATTTAGGGATGCAACTCGTTCTTCATGTTGCTTGCCTGTCGTCAGGTAGGAGCCAGCCCTTGAGAACTCAATTACTCGGTTATCCGAGTCTTCTTTCGGTTCTGTCGAAGTGTTTGGGTCGTCACAGCAACGCCGAAGACACCACGAGTAGAGCAGTGTGCAGAGATCGCAGTTCGGTTTCTTCTCCGCGAGCCCGACCGGTGTGTCATTGAAGTGAGAGTTTGGGGACAGTAGCTTTAATCCGGCGCAACGGGAGCAGAGCTGTGACAGACTGAGCGACGGACGCTGATATCGGTCTGAATGTTTGGCGAGATAGCGGAAGATGCTGATTGAGATCTCGATATCTGGTGTGTACTCCCAGTTTTCGGCGAACTGGGTACAGAGTGATTAACCATCTGATGGCGGGGCAGAAACATGCCAACCACGAGAGGCGGGGTTGGAATCAACGATGTAGGAGCGAAATACCTTCTACTTCAATCAGCTTGAGCCCACGAAATGATAACTACGAGAAGGAAGAAGCGGGGTGTTGAGGGGGGTTAGGGGTATCGCACTTACCGTCTAATAGGAGAAGAATGGCAAACAGTATGTGTCAGTGGCACCAAAGTAGTGGAAACGGAGAAGGTTTTGAGACCCGGACTGAACTCACGTGCTTATAAGAAAGAGTCAATATTGGTTAGAATGAGCCAGATTATCCACCGGAATGTAAATGTAAATTAACAACACTCACCATCTACAATCTCTCCGCGGAACCAGTGGTCCCCCATGATCAGCAATTCTGTGTGCTTCGAAGGTGCTGCTCACTGATACGGCCGACTCAGGACAGGGAGACTGGGCAGCGATGCCCGGGACATGGTGTTATCTGCACGAAGAAACTGAGTTGACCTACATACTGAACATATCAAGATTGAAACATTAGAACTGCGAAAATCCATGGGACCTCGTTGACTTTGCCGGGGCAGGCAAGAGAACAGGTGAAACGTACATCATGGTGAACCTTTATACGCCATATACCACCTTCAATTAGCGACAGAGAAAAATGCAAGTTTCTACCCAGGACCTTCAACTTTCCGCAAAGCTCATGATCGGTAGGACAAAAAGATAGGGTATTGATGGAGGAGAAAAAGGAAGAAAACGGGAGAGCGAACTAGAGCCCCACGACGTACATTCTTCTCGGGCTACACAGGAAAATTATATGTAAGCAAGTAAGAGGACAAATTATCGAGCTGCCAATATAAGATAGGAAAAAGAAATGTGTCTGGGAAGGAGCTTGCGGGGTTTGGGTTCAGACCTGGAGAGCCTGGTTACTGTTCCTTCCCGGCTTCGGAATTCCCAAGGTCGATCCCGCGTGTGCCTGCCGCCGTGGTAATGGAGATCTCGCTTTCCCCTCTTTGACAGTTGGAGCGAGAGCTGGGGTTATTCCGTCGTCGATTTCCTTGATGATCTTCTGGAGTTTCTCAACGAGGTCGTTGGCCTTGCTGCGACGCTTCTCATTGTCTTCCGACTCAATCGCCGTCGGGCGTTGGATCACGACAGACGGTCCTTTTTCCGAGGCTGAAACTCGCACATGCGCTGTCGGTGTGTTGGAGGTTTCTTCATCATCCTCCACACTACTATTGGGTTCGATAGCTGCCATCTCCTCCGCTTCGGCGGCGCCATCTTCGGGGAGCGCGACAACCATCATATTGTCGGCGATCAGCCGCAAAACACGCCGAAGTCCTGTTTGGCCCTGGCATCTTTTGTCTTTCAAGAGCTTCTCAACACGGCCGGTGACGTCGCTGCGTATACTGAGGAGCTGGACCGACTCCTTGGACTCTGATGTGGTATAAAAGGTACGGCGTTGGGCGTTTTCAGGGGCAATGGACCTTCGAAACCCAGCGAGGCCGCTGGGGCCTTCAAGCGTCCAGACCATGAACTCCAGGAAGATGCAGCCTAAAGACCAAACATCAAAGAGACGTGACCAGGGCGCCGCGCTGTTTGGGTACTCGTATTCAGGCGGCGAGTACATCACCGTGCCGGCCTTGGTGGTTGTGGGTGTGTTGTGCCGCTGCGCTGTGATCTCGGCGTGGATCTTGGCGAGACCGACGTCTGCGATAACAAGCCTCAGGTCTCCTCCTGTGCCGCCTGTGCTAAAACATAGAATATTCTCGGGCTTCAGATCACCGTGGCGACATTTCTTCCGATGCAACCCCCTGATTGCCTCTGCAAGTCCCAGCATCTGACCTATAAGCCATCTCACGTACCCAGCGTCGACCACGGGTAGTGTTGTATCGTCCCAGTATTTTCGGAGGCTGCCGCGTGTAGCAAAAGGAAACAAAAAGTAATCTTTGCCATTCTGCGTATAGTGAGCGATGGTATGGATGAGATGCGGATGGTCGATGTCGTTCATGACCTCGAGAATGTTGGCTTCCGACTTGGAGTCCTTGATCCCGATTTCCTCGCTCTGGGCTTTCGAAAGGGTTCTTAACTCCTTGAGAGCGAGCAGAGGATGCACCTCCTCGTGGTCGCCGATGGTGATCTTCTCGGCCGACAATGGTTGCATGTTTTTGCTCTTCTTACGAAGCACAAAGTAGTTCTTGTCGAGCACGAGGCGGTCATCGTTGGACACGAGGTAGTCCTTGTGGACTACTGTTCGCCACACGATGCTGAAGCCGCCTTCGTCGATGAGGACCTTCCGCATGAATGGGATGCGCTTGCGGTGGTCGATTGCGCCGTAGTGGAACGTCCCGAGATCGAAAGCTAAGGCGGTGAATATCCACTGAGATTCTTCGAAATAACCCACCCTGCCCGCGAGAGACCTGCGGCTAACCTGTTGTGGAGTCAATTCGCCTCGGGACAAAATATCAAGTAAACTCCCGCTTGCAATTGGCAACATCTCGTCCGTGAATCCTGACTTCCACAGACCGTACATCCACTCAGTATAACCAATGTACACAAGAATGGCAAAGGTTTTGGGGGCTCGCTCGCGGATGTAGCGCACTACCTCTGATATATCCCCCTCTTTCTGCCGCAGGTTTTGGTCGCCCTCCAGCTCCAGTCTTATCTCGTGCTCCGAGAGTAGCTTCATCAGCTCACAATCCGGAAGAAACGCGGGAGACTCGGCATTGTTCTCGTCGTTACGAATAACGGCATTCTTGAGCTTGTCAATCAGCAAGACCTCGTCGTCAATCACGGGGGCCCCGTGATGTTCGAGTTTGTGCTTAGAGGCCATGTCAGGTGTCGGCTTGGACGCGGAAGTTCCCATGACTCGAATGCGCAGCCGGGTGGATCGCAGAAAGCGCTAGACCTTAAATGTTAGCAATAATGCGGCTCAATCGTGGGGGATACCTAGGTCGAGAGGTCACTGTCTGGGGGAAAGTGCCGATGAATGTGCAGCTTTTGTGGTGTCCTCTGTTCCGAAACGAGTCGACGGACCTCCAATCGGCAGAACAGCCAGCGGCATGCCCAGCAGAGCTTGCAGCGTCCCATTGGGCTCATATGGCGACTCAATTGGTTGGGGCAATGCTAGTTCGGGCATCGATGCACCGCGATGCGTCGCACGGAAAGCTCGGTGTTGAGCAATGGGATTGCTGCAAAAGTGGCATGACGCGTGAAATGGAGCTCCTGGGGCGTGGATTGGAGGGGCTTGCGGTTTTGTTTGTCATGGCTGGCTAGGCTGGTCCACGGGTGCCCAGACTTGATTACCCCCGACCGGCTCTTGCCTTCGAGGGCCGACTCGGGCCCGTCCATGGTTGCCTCCAGGGCTCGCTACTGCCAGGCTGCGTGCTTCCCCAGCATGGTGTTCACACCACTTCCTCAGGCAACAACCTCTTATCTGACCATCCAATAACGTCTGTGCTCGACCCCTCCTCCTTCCCTGACTCTCGCCCGACTTCTATGTGCTCCCGTATCGGGAACTCCAGGAGTGGGAGCATCCAGGAATCGGCACGCGGTTCTGGCAGCTTGGTCAATTTCTTGGGGGAGGCTCTCGATGCCAGTGTCCTACTGGCCACCATCAATGCGGCGGCGCCGCCATCAGCCGGTCATGGAGCCCGCGGAGCGAGCATTAGATAGCGTCTACCCCTCCCCCCTCCTCCGCAGCGATGCGCCAACCTTATATTCCTCGAATTATTCC
>Ga0247770_1001198_pt1 | contig 21771 bp, 27 predicted proteins | sample UWRJL136409B6_FD_179943 | JGI IMG/M metagenome (GOLD analysis project Ga0247770, IMG submission 179943) | Plant litter microbial communities from Arlington Agricultural Research Station in Wisconsin, United States - UWRJ-L136-409B-6 | ecosystem: Environmental > Terrestrial > Plant litter >... | reverse complement strand
GGCACCACCCCTCTCCACCAAGCGTGCTCCACCGGCCGCTACCCTGTCGCAAAACTCCTCATCGCCGCCGGCGCAGACGTCAACGGCCGCGATTATTATGGCCAAACCCCCTTGCTAACCACGGCCCAGCACAACCACTCCGAAAAGACCGCGTACCTCATCACTTCTCTCCTCACCCAAAACGGCGCCAACACGGAAATCCCACCGAGCATAACCTCCTGCGGCGGAAGCCCGCTCATCTTCGCAGCCGCGTTTGGGTCCTACGGCTCCGTCCGGGCATTGGTAGAAGGCGGGGCGAACTCGAATTTTGTGGATATGGACGGGGACAACGCTCTTCTCGGAGCAGTGTATCACCGGAATCACGAGAGTGCGGAGTTGCTGCTGAAGAATGGAACGGATTTGGCGCATGTTAATCGGCAAGGGAGGACGGTGCTACATGCACTAGCGAGGTGTGCGGATGAGAGGATGTTGGAAGTGTTTGGAAGGTGCGAGATGAAGGGGTTGAGTACCACTGCCAAGGATATCCATGGGAAGACGCCGTCACAACTATTTAATGAGCGTGAGGGGTCCACAGAGGAGTTGAGGGTGCTCTTTGAGAAGTTGTTGGATATGGTGGAGGGGCATAACTGGGGCGGAAAGGTGAAGGGAGTGCCTGGTGAGGAGGTGTTGCTGGTGGAAGGACAGGCAGAGGAGGAAGGCGGAGAGTTTGTTGATGCGAAGGAGGTGCAGGAAGATTGATGTGTTTGGTGAGATGACACATCTTTCAGGCTGCCCTGCTCCTATTACAACTGCACGATGGAAAGAAAAAAATGATGAGCGGCCAGGAAATATGACAAATGAGCTATAACAAAATCGAAATCACCTCATACATCTGTCTATCTCTACATCATCAATCATGAAACGTGCACCCAACGAGATTCCCTGCTCAGTTAAAGTTCTTATGAACCGTCCCCTTCTTCTCAAACTCCTTGTTCATGAATTCCCTGTCTCCAGCGCGAGCAATAGCCTCGTCTCTTGGTTGTTTCGCCGTGTCGCCCACCAGACTATCGATACCTGAGTTGATGTTCCCCCGGAGCGACTCCGTGAGACCCTGCATAGCCACGTCAGCATCTTACTCTCCTCGGACGGGCTCCCAGTGACGTACATGACCCTGAGCTACAACGCCCTTGATGTTCCTCGCAACCTTCTCCCCGGTATTCTCCCCTGTCGGACCAGCCGTGCTTGTGAGACCGGTGCCCGTCGTGGCGGTGTGTGTTGGCGCAGCGGTAGAACTATGGGCCGATGCAGCGCGTCCATCTCTATCGGAATCAACGCGCGGGTCGGCGGCGTTGGCGAGGCGGGTGCTGTGTGGGCCGAAGGTGCCTTCGGGGGGGTTCTGGGCGGTGCCCGCGGGGATGGTGTTGTTGTAGTAGTTGCTTGTCATTTTGGTATTTGTGATGTCAAAGTGTTATCTCGAGTGAGTAATTGGGATGTTTGTTGAGATTCTGAGCGAAAAAGGGCAGAGATATAGGTGGTTGTGAAAATTGACGTCATTGGATCCGGTGCGCTGGACTGGGCAGGCAGGCCTGACGTCAAGGTCGGGCTGTCAGGTGGACCGGAGGGCTAGCACTTGTGGTAGATCAAACGGATGCGAATGCGGAGGAAGCAAATAAGCGGTGACAGAGAGGGGGGTAGCAGACTGAAGACTCATTCTTGCTTGCAAGATTGCAGAATCATCTTGGTCTTTTTGCAAAAATTCCTGCGCGTCCCATGTTCTGCTCAGAGCGGTGTTCTTCATGAGATGGTGGTGGGGTTAGATTTGCTGGCTTGGTGTGCGATAAGATCTTGGAGATACGATAAGATAAGATAAGATGCACAACTCAACTTTGCTGGTCAACCAAGACCAGCAAGATTCGCGCAGCAAAACTGTACGGAATTACACAGCGATGCAAGCTCCTGTTCCTACCGAATGAATCATTCGCGTCTGTAAAGCGCATCAATGTCTCACTCTTCCTTGAAGTCCCCGAATCTCCCCGATCAACTCGTGGCATCGCCAAGAAATGTCGCCGAAGCGGGGTCCTCGCGCAGCCGACCTCGGGCCCTACTTCTCACTTACAGCTGAAAAGCCGTTGCGACTGACACCTCATCTTGACCCCACCAACTCCTTCGTCGGAACTTCACACCTGCAGTCAAACTCAAAAACAACCTCACCTCCCTCAAACCATGCCCTCCCATCGATACATGCTTAGCACACCTCTGCTGCGCGGCATCACCATCCAGGACGTAATCTCCCACCTGCAAAACCCCCTGACGGTCTTCAGCCTCAGCGACATCATCATCGGACACGAGAAACTCCCCCAGGCCTCGGCCTCGACGATGGCGAGAGCAGCAAAATAAGATACAAAGTCACAGACGCAGTGTCATACCTTCCGTCCGGGCTCTGGAAGAGCAAAGTTTCGGTAATCATGGAGTTCACGAACCTTCGTCGCGGGCTGGCGATTGTGAAGCATGCGCCGCTGGGGCTTACGATTCGGGAGTCCTGGAGAGTTCTCGAGCTTGATGCTGTGCCAGATGGGAGAGCCGTGCAGCTGGAGGCCGAACTGGAAGGGAGTTGGCTGGTGCTCGTGGCCTTTTCGTGGTTCATGGATGGGAATCATCGGTTGTATTTGGAGACGATGGTACAGGCGATGAGGGACGGTGCTGGTTCTGGGGGCTGAGCTGGGGGCAGGGCTGCAGTGGAGTGTGCTTGGCTATGCTTAACCTAAACAGATTGAAGGCTATGGCTGTTGGGAGCGGCGTTGGCAAGGTTCAAGACTGGTGGAGGATTTCGCTCACCGCATCGGGTATATTTTCTTGTCCTTCGGCCATCGCTCTCATTTCCTCGCATCTTCATCGCATTGCCTTTCCGTCGCATGGCATCTTCAACGCACGAGGCATCACACTCGTGCTCCCGAAACACACCAAAGAAACCCGCAACACATCAGCAGACAAGCCATTACCTGGTACCCACGCACGGTCGTCAAACCGACACTCGTCAGGCCAGACTCGTACCGCAGTCATCACTGCTTGATCTGGCCTGACGGGCCCTCATACGACATCATCACAAACGAGGCTTCTCCACCGCCACACACTCACGACAATGAGCTCTTCGTGGACCACCAAGTCCTCACGGAAGAGGACGACCAAGAAGGGCGGTATGGCTCAGGTGCTCTCTTCGCGCGTTATCAAGTGCTCTCGGAAGAGACTGGCCATGAGGGACGGCCTGACTCTGGCACGATGCATCCTCATGTGGGACACCGACAAAAGCTCGAAGGCCAAAGAGACCCCAAAGTTATTCCTCAATGGCCTGCCGCCGGAAATCCGCCTTCAGATCTATCGCGAACTCCTCATCGCGCCCGGCGCCATAGACATCGACTGGGAAAAGCCAAGACTGCACCCTGAAATTCTTCGAACATGCAAGAAGGTGCTAAACGAAGCCCGCCCAGTTCTTTACGACGAGAACACATGGAAGCTACACATTGGGGTGCCGCAGAGAAGGCTTGATGAGAAAGCCATCCCTAATACGCCCCCAGTCCCGAGTAGCTATGACCAAATAAAGCAACTTGATCGCACCTTCACCTTCAGTGTTTGGGGCACCAGTGACAAAGACTTCAACGAACGGCTTCAACATGATGAAGATCCCAGGTTCCGAAATGGCGAGCGGAGCTACTTCAACGATATATACCCTGACTTCTTCGGGTTCTTCCCATATTTTGGCCATCGCGGCCTGGAGAGACTCCGACGCCCCGCGTCCTCCCGATCGCCCGAGATATGGGATAAAGCCAAGCACCCACGCCGCTTTGAGATAGAGGTCGAGTACGCCAAGATATATCCCAGTAGCTTCATGAGTTCATGTTGGATACTCAGAAATACCAGGAGGCATATTGTCGATCTGACCAAGGTCCTGAAAGCCCTCCCAAGGATTGACTCGCTCGTAATCACATGCGAGAACACCACTATTGAGAGGGCTTCTGGAAGTCTCGACATATGGAACACTACGCAAGGAGAAAGCTGCTTGCATATGTTGCAAGCCTACTTTGGCTCGATACGCAACGGTATGCTAACCCCCCTCCCATTTCTTCCCCGTCCTCGAATATCATTCCAATCGCCTAACGTCAACCACTACCCAGTTCGCACCGTCACAATCCACGGCGTCCCCGCCCCGGTCGCTACCCAACTCAAACACAAAATGATGGCGGGTCCCGACGTGCCTCTCGACCCTCTCTTCGCCATGTTCAACGCCTTTGAACAGTTTCGTTTTCGGACCTACGGCGAGCTGCGCAATTACGCCGATCGCCTTGGCGATGCCGCGCCGGTCGACTTTCTCCATGGCGATGACCAGGACCGGATACAAGTAGCCATGGAGCGTGGGGATGGCGAGGCGTTCCGGCGGTTCCGGAAGGAGGCGATGCGCGGGCTCAAGGCTATCTTTCCGGGAAAGGACGTCGATCAGGTGTATGTCGGTGACCCGGATGGCGAGATGTATGAGGAGGATGAGGATATCGAGATGGGAGGGATGGAGGACGAGGGCGTTGTTGGCTAGGAAATGGAAAATGAGGGTGACAGGGTTGATTTGGGTGTAAGGGAGTTTTGAATGGGAATCGAAATTGTTTGGGCTGGATGGGAAGCAAATTGGACATCTGGACTTGGTGCGGTTTTGAGGTACGAAACATGGCTAGATTGGAGTTTGGATCGGAGGTACTTCGGGGTTTTGCTTGAGATAGATAGATGATGATCAACGGGCTGAGTAGAGGTTGCTGCGGTTTTTATTATGCCAGCCTCTCAATACATTTTCATTCCTCGTTGCAGACAAAGCGATTCATCAGTCATGTACAGAAAACTTTTGCCCTTTGAAGCCAACACAAAGCGGATGGACTCGATCAACGACCCCGTCGAGTTGAGCCAAAGTGATTCAGGACCCCGCAGGCCGCATCAGTCAACAATGCACAAAGAACTGAACAGCGCGACACCTCAACGAAATCTGCGAAGACAGCATAACGACAACTGATGGCAATTAGATCCGGGAGAGCACTGAGGTCGGAAGAAATCTTGCCTTGCCCTGCCAACCAACCGAGAGCACAGTCAGTTTCAGCTCCCATCGACGGCAGAGCCTGGCGTGCTGAGTCCTGCTAAGATGTGGTTGGCCATCTGCTAAAGAAGAAGTTGCTTCTATTGAAGCTTGATGATGGAAAGCTGTCATCCTTGGTCGTTCCATTACCTTTGGGCGACCCCTGCGGGTTCACGTCACTGGGGCAACAGACCGAACCTCAGTTCCCTCACCGGCAGACAGCAGACGCGCGGCCCACCACTGTTGAGATTACCGCAGACGCCCCAGGGCTCGAAATGGGAGTATTGACTGTACCAGCTAGACGCAACCATGGCCGGCGATCGGAGGTGCGACCCTGGAACCACCGTTGGCTGTGTCCAAAGGGGTGATATTTTGTGCCGAATATCAGGGTCAACAAGGGTCCTTAGATGGGAGACGATGGCTGACGAGTTCCGCATCTTAGGGACGGCCTGGACCCCGCAAGAGCGACCACATACGAAAGGGGAGGCCGCAGATGAGGGAGTCAGTGACATGACGACTTATGTCGATATAGACATGCTTTGTGCTCTTTTGAGCCCGGGGTTGGGATTGTCGTTATGCCATTCGGTGTGGGGGTCCAAGGCTGGGTTAAGGGGCATGCCATCATTTTAGACCCTTCAGGCACAATGAGACTGGATGTCATGGTGTATGAGGATACAAAGGGGTGATTTCTTTTTCTTTTTTTTCTTTTTTTACATCTTGAGTTGAAGTCAGCGTTAAAGGACGCTAAGTCTTGTCGATACATAGGACCACAACCCCTGTCATCTCTGTCGCTCTGCCTCCACAACGGGCTCACTGCTAGGGAGACCCCAGGACTCGGACACTACAGTTTGGACCCTCAAGCGCCATGACTGCAAAAAAGGTTTGAGATTGAGTATATATAGACGAGAATCACTATTGAGGGACGTGCCCACGAATTTAGGCAAGACTTTACCCACTCTGAGTTGAAGCTTGGGCGTGGGCCTATTTCAGGCAAAAGGCACCTTGCCACCGTAGCAACCATCACCGAAAAGCAATAATACCACGGGCAAAGTACTATGTATGTGATGGGTTAAGAGAAGGATAAAAGCCCTCAGAGGCTCTCCTGACGCTGTCACTGGAAGCACCCAACTGCTTCCCCCATTTCGATCCCAGCACATGAACCAAAAACTCGCAATGAAAACTTCACTCTTATTCACCGCCGTCATTTCAGCCCTGGCCATATTAGCGGCTCCAACACCTCTCCTCAGCAGCTATGGCGCCAACATGGCCACAGCTGCCCAGCTTGCGGAATCGCCAACGGCCACAATCCTCTTCGACATTGACGGCAACGAAGCCAGTGCCAGCTTCAAAGTTCCAGTACCAGGAAAGAAGACTGCCAACGAGCGACTAGTCGCGCTCTCGGTGCAGGGAGTTAGTGGTCTGGGCCCTGGACAGGATGGGAAAAGCGTCGTCTGCCAGGCGTACGGCGATGCTGGTCAGGTTTTGGGAAAGCCGTTTGATTTGCTTACGCGGAGTTTGATATCGGGAGATGAGAGGACGAAGGTTGTTGTTGGGGCGATTGAGTGTTGGTGGAGGAGGTAGGGGGGTCTTCGGTGGTGAATGTTGGGCCGTTACGAACCCCTCGAATCACAGAAAACAGCCTGGCTGTATGAGAGGTTAATCTGAGCACGCGAAATTTACATTTCGTTTCTAGTCCTGAGCTGGGGTGAGCTGTGGCTACCATGTCGCCTGGCAGAATGCCATTTTCATTCCACATACCCTTCTTCGCCCTGAATGTCATGGTCTTCGTTGTGTCGCTCGACGCCACCATACTTGCCGTGGCGATACCGGTTGCGTCCCCATTTCCCATCAAGACCTCAGCAAAGCTCGGCCGAATCGCACGCCAGAGAATTTTGAAGCGCGCTAAACAAACCCAACGGCCTGGATGAGCTAGGGCAAGGTGAGGCTGCATAACGGTACTGAGTCATAGTGCCCAGAAAGCTACACGGTCTTGTGATTAGGAGAAGCACATCGGGGCATTTCCACTTTCAAGTATAACTCCCAAGTTCTCATTCTGTGACAATCTATGTACCTAGGTATTCTCAACTCGTTAGGGAAATTCAGACTACCCTGTAGCTCTTGATCTTCTTCGCCGGGCTGAAAGTCGTGACGCCCGAGGGGCAGCGATCGTAACCCCCGTCGCACTTGCGGCTGGTGTACACCCTGACGGCGGTCGGGTCCTCGTGGAGATCGGTAGCCGGCCGGAAGTTCACAAACTTGGTGTTGTGAGTGTCCCACCAGTCCGGGGACAGATCGATGCAGCCTCCAAAGCTTGTTCCATGGGTGTTCCTTCAATAACGTTTAGTCTAGGGATGCATCCAGCGGGGCATATGGATAGGCTTTACCATTCATGGCCGGCTCCATCCTGGAAGAAGATCTCCCAAGCCGAGCTGCCGCTAATGGCCAGGAGGGCAGCAGTGAGGACGCTCGCCTTAAACTGCATTGTGCTGTCTCGGTAATAGTTCGGTTAAGCTGAGTGGTAGTAGTGTGTTTGGAACGAGGATGACTGCTCTGGCTCAGGTTTATAGGTCGCATGTAGTAGAGATAGCCAAGGCAAGGAGCCCAGGTATTTATCTTCACAGGTTGAATTACGGATCCGTAACGGAACGGCAAGTTTTTGGCCACGAATTTCGATGTGCAGTTGCATCATATGATTCGTTAGTCCGCTTAAATTTTACGACGGAGCGTCAGGCCAGAGTCCAGAGCACATGGAACCGCCTGGCCGAATCGGATTCTCGTATTCACGTATGATAATCGGAAATTGAATAGATGAAGAAGGTGCAAAGCCGTCCAAGCATCTGATCTTGATTAAGCAATGACCCCAGTCCCTTATTGGCGGGGTCCTCAGACCTATCATTTCTCCATCGCCATCCTAATTAATGCACGCACCAGTAAGCAATTAGGAGCGGTCAGCCCACCGGAATTGTTATCCTGGCCAATTCGCCTGCATCACGGTTTTCACGTATGATTCCGAGCCGAAGAGCTGTGGCATTTCGATTGACGATGGCGTTTGCACGAGCGAGGAGCTGGTGATGCTCCCCCCATAGGTGGAAACAAAGCTGACCGGCGTCCACTTGGGCGCAATAATCAGTGTGCCGCGCCCCAATACAGCCCCACCGACCAGATCCGGTCCAGCATGATACATACACAACCCCGGCGGCTGCCACAGCAACCAATCCTTCGGCAAACGTATCCAGCTTCCTTGAAGGCGCCGCCGAGATAGGCCAGCCGCAGGTGCAGCATTTCCGGGTCAGGAAAAGGGCTGTCGATGAGTAAAAGATCGAAAGATTCATTAAACGCAAGAAGATCGACTTTGCTGGTGAGGATCAGCTCCCATCGGCATCAGGAGCAGGTAAGGCCTTGCCAGGCGCAACTAACTCCAAAATTATAGCCGGAGTCTACATGATCTCAGAGGTAGACCTGCCGTCTGGCATTAGCGCCTTTACTCCGTCAGAAACCGCATCAGCCCAGCAGGGGCATTCGAAGTCTGGACCACATCAACTGCCCGATCCTGAATTACCGAATGCGCCGAAACAACTAGACGACACGATGATTCCTTCGGAGCCATTTTCGACCCCTCTCTACGGAGCATCCATGGATTGGAAGGAGTTCATCGACTTTCTTTCTGAAAAACCCGATGGGATTGCCGATGCTGGCGAAACGATTCATGATGCTGGCGAAGTCCACAAATAAGCAGGTCGAACTGGACAGAGTAACCTTTCACCAGCTACGGTCCTTGGGGGGAGGCCGTCAAGTCTACCTGAGCCGGTAGAAGAGCCACCAGCTGCTGGCCCTGCAAAGTCTCAGTCGCTACCACGGGACAGGACCTCGGAGAGTGGCGAAGAAAGCGCAGGCTTTGTTCTGGGTACCCCGCCTCCCATTCCCTTTGCTGACTTTATGCGATTATTCGCGAAAGAGAACGGCTAGATCATCAACGGATATGTCTCCCAGATTGGCGCCGAAGACGACATGGACGATCTAGAGGATTTGAGAAACAAATGCCTTCAAAGGCCGATGGTTCCGATAAAGAAACATTTCGCCGACTTCTACAGTCGGATGATAGATTTGCCCGAATTCTGGATATTTCCCCTTAAGGGGGAACAGCTCTTAAGGCTGAGGTAAATATGGCGGAACTAGCCCAAATCAACTGCATCGGCTTTGGCCTAGATGACTATGCCACGCAATAGACTAAAGTGTTAAGCGACGGGGAACTCTACTGTCTACTTTACACTGGATCCATCAACTTCAGTACCGGCAACTACTCCCGCGCCAAGATGCTATTCCTAGAATGCATCAAACGCCGCAAGCAGATGGAGGCGAAAGATGGGCTCGCGGCAAAGTTTGCACTTGGCCTAATCCTCTTACTCCAGCAAAAACAGTGGCGGATTTCCGCCGCGATCCGCATCCTAGGCGCTATCGCTACAGAATCTCAAGCTAGATCTGGGCTACAAGACACCCAGACGCTATGTTCGATGCTGTCTCTCGGGTACGCTTACCATAAGATAGAGAATTGGTCCACGACATCCCAGGTTCTAGAGATAGCGTTATTCCAATAACGCAAAGAACGCAGCTGTCAGCAAAGGCACTTTGGAGACCACGCAACCAAGACCCCAAGTCGCCCAACACCACCAATGAACGATAACACATGGGCTCTATGCCAGCATAGGTGGCGTCACATTTAACATTAAGCGTTTTTATCTTATCTAAGAACTAGGTAAAGAAGTACAAACTAACACTCCTAAAACCTAACCTCTACCTTTCAGCTAATCATAGCACGATTATAATGCTATACCGTCCTTACTGTCAAAAAGAAAGGGGTTCTGGCCCCTGGCCAGAACGCTATCAAGACTAAGTATTGGAAACGAAGGGCCTGGAAACGGTTGGAAGCGTGGATTTGTAACAATAGCCACATGCGCCCAATTATTGCTACACAGCAAGCTTGCTAGTGCATACATCAATAAGAAAAGCCCTCTGGCAAAACCAGAGGCCATAAGGAATATAATTACGCCGTTGCAACCCATCAATTCCACCGAATTCAGTGTACAGTGTTGCTAACATTACGCGCTGTCTCCTTTCCATCGACGAGAAACTTTAGGCGGGGGATTGAAAACGGGCCTCTGAGGCTGTGCAGCGGCTGCGTATAGGATCACTATAGCTCAAGGATCAGGAGCAGCTCAGGACAAATCAGCCACAGCTCACCTCAGCTCAGGACTAAGAACGAAAAAGGAAATTTCGCGTGCCCAGATTCGTCTCAGATTACCAGTCTGTTACTCATCTCTGCATTCCCTGTGTTCCTCTGTCTCTGCTACCCGCTTCTGTCCGACCTCTCACAATGTCGAAACCCAGAGTCTTCAGTAGCACTGGCTCTCTAAACCTCGAGGATGCTGAGATGGTCATTCTACCCTTGAAGAAGGCTGATTTTAGAATGCAGGGTTTCTGTCTCATGGCACCCGGCCGCGTATGTCGGGAGCTCGTCCGAGCATGAGCAGCAGTCCGAGAGCTGAGCGGACGAGAGGCACTTCGAGGAGGAAGAAAGCTCAACATCCAGCCTTGATCTTGTGCAAATCCCTTTTCCAGAGGGCGGTGGGTTGAGCACAACTGACAACCACCTGCATGAATCTACGCGCGAGAGCCATGGAACAAGAGTTTCTGGTATCGCTGCCAGGTCGACATCGATTGGAAAGTCTGCAACTTTCCCCCCAAGCACTGACCTTATAAATTTCATCCCATCTTCAGCACCTAGAGCGTGACCTCTCTTCAGCAACTGAGTGGGTCGCCAGGAACTGGTCCCATTTTCCCGCACCTACTGTTTTCCCTTTTCTGCCACCACGCAACCACTATTTTGGCAACTGCTCTCTCCATCCGCATTCTGCCTTCTGGCAAGCTTTCTTACGAGACATTCGCACAGAAATATCTGCAGGACCTAGATCATCTGGGCTCTCATACCACTTGCTTCGACGAACTTGCTACTCAATCAGCGAGGGCGACCCAAGACCTCATTGCGGCCGACGCGTCGACTCATCTCTCACCGCCTTGCGCTTCCCAACTGTTCGTACCCTCGCCCATTTCCCCAAAGCAACCCCATCTAATAAAACGTAGACAGCAGTCAGGATGTTCCCGCAGGCTACAAGAGCCTCACGAAGGATTCGCGGCCTTGATCCGCTTCCGCAGGAACTCGAAATTATTCCGGGTCTGATTGTGGAGGCGCTGCCCGCGCAAATTGCTTCGAAGAACTCGACTTTCCACCGCTTCGGAGCTCTTCCGGCAGAGATTCGCAAGATGGTGTACCGGGAACTCCTCGTCTCGAATCAGCCGATCGATATCGACTGGGTCAAGCCCCGTCTCCAACCAAACATCCTCCAGACCTGCAAGCAGGTCTTTCAAGAAGCGCATCCCATTCTGTACGAGGAGAATACCTGGAAGATTCGAATTGGCAAAACGGAAGAGTTGCTCCTTCTAACCATACCCATTCTACCGCCTGGCCCTCCGCGGCCGCTCTGCCCGAAGCTCAGAATTTTCTCGGTGGAGGAGTGCATGGAGATGAGGAAGTACGACGAGAACCCGATGATGCGAACATTCGACAAAAGCTACATCCACGATATCATGCCTGATTTCATGCAAGGCACACTCGCAAAGGGACTGTGGGTAAACAGCAGCTTCTGCGTTGATGGCTGTCCCGGATGCACCTGGCCCCGGCATTTCTTCCGGGAGGAAAAGCTCCCTCGTCACCTGATTGTGGCATTCGAATGCTCAGACCTTAAATACGACGAAGTCATCCGGCGCTACAGCATCGAGGTGCTTGCCAAAACACTTGAACACATCCCTCATATCCGCTCACTCGCTATCACCTGCGAGAATGCGCCCCAAGATATGTGGGACACTAAGGAGGGAGCTGAGTTCGGTGAGCAGCTCCAAGCATGGCTCGGTGGAACAGTCCGCGGGGTGCGGTCAATGAGCACGGTCGGAATTCCCAAGAGTCTCTCGACGGCGTTGATCTCCCAGATGAAGTCGCACGGCCCGAAAAGCCGTCTGCTCTTGATGTACAAAGCATTTGAGCAGTACATGCGGAACCTGTGGTTTGCCAGCGGCTGTTCCTGGGATGCCTTGCATGGAGATGGTGCTCCGCTCGCCCAAGCCCGGCGAGCGATGGAGCGCGGTGACTGGGACGGATTCCTTCGTCATCGCGAGGTTGGGGTCAAGGAGTTGAAGGACGCCGGAGAGCGGCTGGGTTTGTAAAAGATCTTCCAGGAGGATCGAAGCAAGGACGAGAGCCGCTGAGAGGGGGGGGGTGGGCAACTTGTGGTGGAGGGGATGGGTCTCAAATCCATACTGGAGCAATTCCTATGGAAGAGAGCAATCTGGCGGTTATTCGTTGTTTTCCAGACGGTAAAACTAAGTGGCAGTCATTATTTAGTGTTCTTTGTACCCCAGGTCCTCTCACTTGAGCCATAGTGCAAATAGACGACTCGGCTCGGCACCCCACACTAGTACATGCCCTCGCTCTTTCAAGTAGGGAGAATCTTGTGCAATGCTGCTTTGTTTCCAAGACTGCCATCATTTTTATGTAATTACAAACCTTTGAAACAGAGTAACTTAAGGTACCTACCAAAGCTGACTTTCTGAAATTTCCTCACGGCTACTTATTCCGGCTGGCCAGGTTCTTTATTTACTTGACCCCTGATCTTATAAGCCAGCGGGGTAAGTATTTAGGAAACCTATGGCAGTCTGGTATCGAAAAGCGCATTTATAGTCTAATGCTGCAGTGTTAGTAACTTAAGATAGTAAGAGGTCCTGGGATTCTTATCAGGCTTTTAACTTTAGGCTTTATACTGGAGATAACACTTAATATTTCTCACTTATTACAGCTTAGCTTAGATGTGATAAATTAAGTAAAAGCTTAGAGAATTGCTGTAAAGGAAAAGACACTTTTTAATTAAGTTAATAAAATTAGCTATAAATTTAATAAAATGTTCTAACGTTTTTAAACTGTGTAAAGTAACTTGAGGTATGCCGTTTTATATCTTGTAGATTATTAGTAATTAAATATTAGTTAAGAAGGTAAGTTACTTAAATTCAAGCTTTATATACACGTTGTAGTTTCCCTTAATATAATCTAATACATCTTGTGAGATGGGAGTGTTATTACTATCCATATTATTATTATTAGAGCTATTCTTCTCAGCGTATCTCCTTTTCTCCTCTACAGTTCTTCTCTTAACCATTTTCAGAGTCGGCTGCTAGTAGGTTTGGATAGGAGGGCCACGTCTAATAAGAATAAAAACAAAGCAATCTGTCTAAGAGTGTCTCAGCTTAAGGGTGAGATTTATCCACTTTTATAAATAAGGAAGATAAGAATAGAGACCTAATGGGGGACGTAAACTAGGTTTTTATATAACTCTGGGGGGTAGGGGTGGCGCAGGTAACTGGGGCTGGTGAGGGCAACTTTAGGGTAAAACAACTGCTCATGTTGTTTTGCCCCACACCTTTTCCAACTAGATAGGTCACCCACCTTCTGCCCTCCAAGCACTCTCACACGTCCCTTCCACAACAAGATTTTCACGATCCCCGACCTTGGTCATTTTGGGTCACTCTGCTACCTCTCTTGGTAAAGCTTGCTTCAGCTATTCTTGTTCTTTTGCGACTCCGACTTTGTTGCTAAGTGAGCGCGACCTCCGGCTTGTCACGACAGACCGACCTGTCCATTGACCTCTTTCGCTGCTCTTGCGCGTCTCGACCTCGATTGATCTCTCATATTTTTCAACGCGTCTCAGCTGTGCGTTGCCCTCGCCCTTCTATCCGAAACAGTCCTAGCTGACAAGCAAGTGAATAGCACCTCAGTCAAGATGCCTTTGCCCATCAAACCCTCGCATGCCCAGGAACTTGAGGTTCTGCCGGGCCTGGCCGTAGAGGTCCTACCAGCGCACAAGGTTTTGAAGACTCGGAAGCGATCGTTCCAGCTGCTCATAGCCCTACCCGGAGAGATCCGAACGATGATCTACCGCGAGCTTTTGGTAGCAGACAAGCCAATTGATATCGACTGGGAGAACCCCCATCTCCACCCTAATATCTTGCAGACGTGTAAGCAGTTCCTTCGCGAAGCACACCCTATCCTTTACGAGGAAAACGTTTGGATGGTGCGGATCGGCACTCCAGCTCACCTGCAGAAGGCCAAACCCATCGTACCGCCTGGTCCACCGAAGCCGCTATGCTCGATCTCTTTCCGCAAGTTCTCAGAGGAACGGCGCACGGAGATGCTCCAGAACGACGAGAATCCAGAAATGCGATCGTTGTTGAAGAGCTACTTCAACGACGTCTTCCCCAGGTTTTTGAACGGCGCGGCTGGGTGTGGACTGTGGCGGAATTAGGACTTCTGCGACCCTTTCTCTCTCAACCGCACAATGCACTTCTTCGAGAAGGAGAAGTTTCCGCGACGAATCATCGTGGTGATTGATAGTGCGAATCTCAGACACCTCAACTTCCACCTCGGCTACTACATCGATGTGCTTGCCTCGTCGCTGGCCAACATCCCGCACATTCTCTCGCTGACGATCACCTGCGAGAACGGGCCCGACAACATGTGGGATACTGAGGTGGGATTTGATCTTGCAAAGTATCTCCAAGCATACATTGGGGGCATGGTCCGCGGGGTTGGGGCATTCAACACGATTGGGCTTCCTGATACTGTCTCGACGACCTTGACTCGCCAAATCACCTCTCGCCACCCTGCAAGCCCGCTGCTTTTCATGTACAAAGCGCTGCAGGACTTCGCTTGTACCCATTGGATGCACACCACCTGTAGATCGTGGGAGGTGGAGATGGAAAAGAGGGCTCCGTATTATGAAGCCCGACGGGCAATGGAGCGTGGAGATTGGGACCAGTTCATGCATCATCGCGAGGCTTGGGTCAAGGACATAATAAAGCGTGGGGAGATGAAGCGCGTTCCGAAGGGTATTTACTCCAAGGATCAGCCTAAGGAGGAGAGCCGCTGAGAGTGTGGTAATGGACAACTTGCGAGGGAAAGGGCTTAATGAGATGGAAATCCTGATAACAATCTGCTTAGGAAGGGTGTGGCGCCCAATCATTCGCACTTTGTTCTTCAGAATATGTAGATCTTTGCTTTGAATACCCAATAACAGACAGGTTGTCCTACCCAAGTATGCCCCACAAAGCATTGTCACCCCGACGTTACCTCAAAGCATTTCGCCCCCATGTTATACAAATGAAAGAAAGCCCTCCGGGGCCTACATATCTGCATCTCTAGAAACACAGATTCTGCTAACAGCGCAACCCAAGCTGAATTTCTGAAATTTCCTCACAGCTACTTCTCGCGGCTGGCCTGGTTCTCTATTTGTTTGATCCCCGATCTTGCGAAACAGCGGGGCGAGCATCCGGGAAACCCACGGCAGTATGGCATCGAAAGTCACATTCATGGTCCGACGCGGCGATGGCAGCAACCTGAGACGGCAAGAAGTCGTGGGATTCCCATCGGCTTTCCGATCTCGGGATCCGTACACCAGAGAGAAAGCTTGATACTTCTCGATGGCTCAGCTTAGATGCGGCGTATCTATGGGCAACATAGGAAAGAGCTGCGAAGGAGGAGGTACTCTTATTAATGGAGCGACGCTATATACCTAGAACGGCATCTTCAACCACTGCTATTCTGCATGACTAGACATTAGATCGAGTCAAAGACAACGGAGATCATCGAGTCTGCGGCTACTGCCTCATCGAGTTTAACGGTGGCAGTCACGGCGTCGGCAAAGTATCACTTGGCTGTTCTCCAAGGTCGAGGCAACGACTAGCACGGGTGGCAACCTGGAAGCATCTCCAGTTCCGGTGGTAATTACCAAGCTTCAGACTAGCTCCATCTAACCCAAGCGAGAAAAAGAGGTTGCAATGATACGAGATCGAGCAGCTTCGCTGTTGAGCATATTGAAGAAAGTGAGCGAAGGAGTATTTAGGCGGCAGTCTCACAAGACAATGCCGGACAATCATAGGATATGGGAGAAAATGCCCAACTACCCCACCGTGGTGTCTATGGAGGACGAACACCGTAATATTAAAAAGGCCTCGTCATATTATATACAGAAAATACCTAAACTCAAGTCTCCCTTCCCACAAGTCGCGTGACTACGCCGGCCAACGTGCCGAGTGTGCCGTACGGCACGCTTCTGCAGTGCTTGGAGCAGCGGGAAATGACTTGGAAAGCACACTGAAACCATATCCTGGGCCACGACGTGCGGGATGAGCGTCTTCCCGAGCTCTGCGAGCCTTTGACATCTCTCCAAGCCGCGGGAGGCCCAGGATGGAATTTGTGTCCTCCTGATGACGAGCGACCGCATCAGCTTCCAAGGTGCAACTTGAGGTGCACATGCATCTGACCGAGAAGTTCCGGCGATAACTTCAACTATGCAACCCAGTCAAAACCCACGGAGAATAGACCGTATTCGGGATCATCCGCCACTACGTCTTGAAGTACAGCCGAAAAACAAACCGATTTCGATGGGACGACCACATCGAAAGCATCATACTTTGGTGGGAACTTTACATTGGATCAAGGGACACTAAGGGCCACAAGGCTCATCCTTCCGGTTCCACACCTCAACCCGGTTTGAAGATCCCTCCGAGCACCGAATGCAGCGGGCAGACACTACACATGGAGGGCATGGCAGGCTAGGTATATAACAAAGCACTTCAACACATTGGGATTCACAACACCCGATGATCCAAAGATTATCTGGATGACGTAACCGGGTACCTGACAATACTTTCATACCCACACATAACGAGAAGAAAGTTCGACGCCCCTGGCAGCAAAGGAAATCGATGCCAGGAGCTTTGTCCTCTGTCCTGCGAAGTGGGTGCCACCACCCACTGGCACCGATATGATCTCTCTATCCGAAGAGGAATGTAGCATGAACTTAGGTATTCTAGCACAATTCGGTCCTGTAGTAATGTTTGTGTTACTCTTTATGTTTTTTCTGTAGTGGTTGCGCGTCCGCCCGTCAGAAGATTGCATTTATTGTGACGAATCAACTGCCCTCACAATGCAAATGGTATCCAAAAACGCAAGCAACTCCTCCTCAATCACACGAAACCCCAACAGCCTAGCCCGTGCCAGCCCCCCTAAACACCTAGCAGAAACAGAAACAATTTCCTCCCTCACAACCTCCAAGTCCTTCTCCCGCAACCTCCATTCCTTCTTCCTCAGCTCCCAGAACAACAACCGCTGCCTCACGTCCTGCGGCAGCGACTCACTCAGGACCAGCCTTGCGAACATCGCCGGCGCTGTTGTGTCTCCTTCCTCCCCTACGGCACGTTGCACCCTTACCCAGAAGAAGTTGCCATCTAGCTTCCGGAAAAGTATTGATCTTTTACTCGCTTGACAGGCTCAGCTCCGCCCTGACAAATGAGCACACATCCGAGACCAGCACGGCCCCTTTTTGGATGGCGAACTTGGGGTATGAGAAATCTTGGTAAACGGCGTTGTTAAATCGAACGAATACCGTGTCATTGCGTCGGCTGGCCGATTTGTGTTCAATTCAGGCTCAAAAAGGCCTGCACAGATGCGGGAGACGAGGATGCATTAGCACTTACCTCCGGGCTGCCAGCGTCACCAGCCACGGCCCTTCCCTGCTCCTTCTGAAGCTCGCTGTCGGTTATGGCTTCACGGAGGCCGAATTGTAGCCAGTATTGTGTCCAGTCATGGTCGTCCCCGCCATAATCATTGGATGGCATCTTGGCTGAGTGTTGTTTGCTTTGGTCTGTTTCGAACGTGATGCAGTCGTAATGCACAGCATTAAATAGCGATGGCTGAGTCTGGCAATGCGGCGTAAGGTACCCAGATCCTTCGGGCACTCTTGCCATTCCAGCCAACTGCGCGTCTGTTATCACAGTGTGCCTTCCCAATCAAGGCTCAGCTCGGCTGTGCAACCGACACAAGTTCCTTGCCCTGCCGACTGCCCCACGGTTAATCAGAGGCGAATTCAGTGAGCTGAGTCGAGACAGAGAGAGCACTGGCACGTCTTGAGTGCAAATTCTGTAACTCGGGCATAGGTACTGATTGTTGAGAGCATTTTGTGTGTAGGTAAAACACTGGTTGGTGGTAACGTTGTCCAATGAGAGCTGTTTCCGCGTCTGCGGCCCTTGAGGCAGCAGCCCAGAGGGGTTGGAAGGATTGGAAGGTGGGGAGCGCGACCGCATGAGAGCAGGTTTCCACCTTCTACGGAACTTCAATTGGCCATCAACTCCGAGCGACCGCACATCAGCGCTGCAACCCGCGATGGAGTCCCTAGCTGCGCTCAGTATCGCAGCAGCAGTCGGACAGTTTCTCGACCTCGCCTCGAAGCTATTCAAGGCATCGCGGGATATCGCGCAGTGTGGGGCTGCAGTGCACGTCGCCCAACTTGACCAGGTTGCGAAGGAGCTCGGAGAAAAGGCGGCCAACATCATCAACTCGCTCAAGCCGATCGATGCATCGACGCTCAGCATTGAGGAGCAGCGACTGTGCGCTCTCGCTAGCGAATGCGGAAATATCTCTGGAGAAATCGAGAGCGCCTTACTTTATCTCCGGACCAACTCCTCGACCAAAAGATGGGACACATACCGCATCGCCCTGAGCTCCGTCTGGGACCGCAAAAGGATCGACGAGGAGGCGAAAAGGGTCGTTGACTGCAGGAGCCGACTGACGCTGGACCTCCTCGCCGTCGTGAACAGCCAGCTCCGACAACAAGGGCATTCGATGGGACGGCTTGAAGACGGAAACAAAGAGATTATCGATCTGTTGACCACGGTGATTGCCAAGCTGGACCGACGAGAAGCTGAAGTGGTTTCCGCCATTTTAGCTGCCGATAGCACCACTCACGACTCCGCCCGGGCCAGCAAGATGGCCGATACTGCTCCCGAGGTGTCGAACCAGCACTTTCGAATGATTTGCGGTGGATTGTTATTCCGTGGCATGTCGGCCAGGAAGGAGACGATAACCGAGTCCCATGACAGAACATTAGACTGGGTTTGGGAACGCGAGGATCCTGGTAATAAGCTCCCCTGGGACGATTTAGCAGAGTGGCTCCGACACGGCACCGGGTGCTACTGGCTCTTCGGCAAGCCAGGGTCTGGCAAATCAACCTTAATGAAGCATCTGGAACAAGATATCAGGACCGCAAACTGCCTGCGAGACTAGGCGAATGATGGAGCAAAAGAGGGAAAACACAGGAAGCTTATCACCGCCTCCTTCTACTTCTGGTATGCCGGATCCGCGCTTCAAAACAGTCTTGCCGGGCTGCTACGAAGTCTCCTCTACAGTGTCATTTCAGCTCACCCAAAGCTGTGTCCTCTCCTCTTCCCGGAAATCTGCCAGCTCCCGCCGGGTGACAATATCACGGAGTTCACAGAAATTGAGCTGAGGGCGGCTTTCTCAAAACTCCTCAATTCCTCCCCTGAGGGCCGTCTGAGAGTCTTTTTCTTTGTCGACGGCTTGGACGAGCTGACCGGCAACCAGGAAGAATTATATCACCTCATTTCTAAGGCGATGACATCCAAGGTTATCAAAGTTCTCGTTTCGAGCCGACCAATTCCCGCCTGCGTTGGTGGCTTCTCGCATTACCCGAAGCTACGTCTCCAAGACATAAATCGGAAGGACATCCATACCTACGTAAAGGACACACTTGGGTCCTTCCACTTGATGAAAGAGAGAGAGGTTGATGACCCGGGACTTACAACCAGGCTTTTTGAGGACATTTCTTCGAAATCAGCTGGCGTGTTTCTCTGGGTGTGCCTCGTGGTGAAACGCCTAATCTCGTGCCTTAACGACCACGACGCAACCGAGGAGCTGGAGAATGAGATAGAACGGCTCCCATCCGATTTCGAAAGGCTTTATCAACATCTATTGGATACCGTTCCAGAGAAACATCGCCCGCTTGGCTCCAGATACCTCCAAATGGCTGTTGTCAGCATCAACTCAAAATGGGAGCTCAACACGCTCCAGCTCTGGTTCGTCGAGAACAATGTTCCACTGGACGGTGTCGGCTCGCCATTACGGCCCATCAAGCCACAGCAGGTGCAGTGGCGCTGTAAAGACATGGAGGGAAAGCTCAACAGCCGCTGCTTCGGACTCCTCGAGGTCTGGAAGGATCTAAAATGCCCGGCTTCCACACTAGATAGGGGCCGGGTTGAGTTTCTCCATCGAACGGTTTACGAATTCTTGACCCTAGGGCCAGTGTGGCAAAGTCTCGTGAGCCTGACGGCGAATCTGTCATTTGAACCTCGAACCGCAATACTGGACTCGCTATTGGCCGACCTGAAGGTCATTCCCGAGGAATATCTCAAGATGCCAGATACTGCCCCAGCCCCCGTTGACGACAGGGACGGAGACCACAAATACCACGTGGATGGGTTGTCCTTCCGCATTCACAAATTCATCGATCACCAGAAGAAGGCGGACAGACCAACGAAGAAGCTGTTCGACAGGACTTACACGCCGGAATTCCAGAGGGTGATCGAACACTACTGGAGAAGTCCGGCCCTTTTTGGCTCGCCTGCCGAGGAGAGTCGAGTCATCAACAACGTAACAGCCCGCGTTACAAAATCGGCGAATCTCGACCCCGGCGACGCGTTCATCCTGTGGTGTGTCCTCCGCAGCCCAATCTTAGACTTCCACGTCGTGTTGGACCAACATTCCCTGTGTGGCAACATTTGGAACAGCCTGTTACTCGACACATTCATCAACGAACAGGACCACCGCATTCAAAAACTCATCGTGAGAACACGGAGTCGGTATATCTCTGACCTAGTTGATTTCAGAAAATTCACCACCTACCTGCGAAAACGGCTGGCGCGCCCCATATTGATGGGAAGACAATCATTCGGCGCGAGCGGCGTAGAAGTCGTTCCCGTACTGGACATGTCCATCATCCTCCTGAAAAGCATCGGTCGCCGGGCGGCCGCCCTCCGTGATGAGGGGAAGGGCGATCTCGAGGTATTCGCGGACCTTCTGCACGCTTCGTGGCGGTATTGCCAGCCTGAGCTTGGAGCAGACCGCCAGGCACAGCCCCATGCGAGTGCCATCCTCCCGAGGTTGCGTGCGCTGGACGCCGTGCTGGGGGATGAGGACCAGGGGGAATACGAAATATCCCTCAAACGTGCTGCTGAGCGCCAGGCGTCTTTCTTGGGGGTGCACAGGTCGAGTAAAGTAGTGGCTGTGTGGGAGGCAGTTACAAGGGCGAAGACGGCGAGGGGAGGAGCGGCATCTACGAGTGATACGGGTACTGCATTGTCTCAGACTGAGACAGGAGTTAAGCACGCACCTTGGCGAGATGTGTTTGCGCCACCAGCATCATGAGCAGCGAGAATCGGGCGGTTATGGACTTTTAGTTAAGGTGGTTGGGTATACAGGTTCTTGGCGTTCCAATGGTCGATGTATGGTATATGCCATAAGAAAACCACGCCCTTGACAGTCACTTTGCTGCTATTCCAGTTTGGATGGCTATATATGGCAGAAATGGGTTTTTGTTTATTGAGTCTTTTGAAGGAGACGGTGCCGGTGCTCGCTTGCATTTGGCTGTTAAATAGGGGTTGTCATCCCCCCCCCCCCACCCCCCCCCCCCCCCCCCACCCCCACCCACCACCCACACACACACCCCCACCCG
>Ga0247770_1001197_pt1 | contig 21787 bp, 16 predicted proteins | sample UWRJL136409B6_FD_179943 | JGI IMG/M metagenome (GOLD analysis project Ga0247770, IMG submission 179943) | Plant litter microbial communities from Arlington Agricultural Research Station in Wisconsin, United States - UWRJ-L136-409B-6 | ecosystem: Environmental > Terrestrial > Plant litter >... | reverse complement strand
TCAAGGACCTCAAGCCCAGCACCCGCCAGCGCTTCGTCGCCCTGGAGTTCGACTTTCCCGACGCCGCGCGCGAGGCGGAGATCGTCGCCCACGAGAGCGGCGTGGACCGAGCGGCGGCGGCCTCGCTCGTCCGCCTGGCGGGCCGCGTCCGCTCGCTCCGCGACCAGGGGCTGGCGGAGGCGCCCAGCACGCGCCTCCTGGTCTCCACCGCGCGCCTGATCGCCGGCGGCATCCCCGCCGCCGACGCCTGCCGCGCGGGGCTGGTGGGCCCGCTGACGGACGACCCCGACCTCCTCGCCGCCATCTCCGACCTGATCGCCGCCACGTGGTGAGCCGGCCGCGGGCGATGGAGACCGGGGACGCGGAGCCGCGGCGGATCGGCGTCCTCCCGCGCCTTCTCCGCGCCGTCGGCCTCCGCCGGCCGGCCGCGGAGGCGCCGCCCTCCGTCCACCTGGACGACGTCCGCCGGCGGCTGGAGATCTTCCTCGCCGCCGTCCACGGCCGCCCCATCCAGATCGCCACGGCCGAGCCACCGCCCGCGCCGGGGCTCCTCCGCCGCGTCTTCCGCCGCACGCCGGCGCACCTGCGCGACGCGGAGCCGGCCGCCTCCAGCGACGGCGAGCGCATCCTCCTCCCCGCCGCGCTGGACGCGGGCGAGGGCGCGGAGACCGCGGTGGCGCGCTACCGGCTGATGGCGGTGGAGCACGCGGAGCGGCTGAACCGCGGGACCGCCACGCTGGTCCCGGCGGACGAGGACCGGCGGCTGGAGCGCGACCTCTACCTCCTGGCGGAGAGCGCGGCGGTGGACGGCGCCATCGCGCGCGCCATCCCCGGCGTGGTCCCGGCGCTGGCGGCGGAGCGCGCGGCCGCCCTCTCCCGCCGCCCCGCGCTGGACGCGCTCACCCCCACCGAGCGCGAGGTGGAGATGCTGACCCGGCGCATCCTCTCCCTCGATCCCTCCGCTCCCTCCGCCGACTTCCCGGCCGGCGGCGGCCCCGAGGCGTCGCTGGCGTGGGCGCGGGCAACGGCGGCGCGGCTCTCCGCGGCCGGCCCACGCTACCGAGGCGTCCCGCCGGTCGGCGCGTGGGGGACGGTGCTCCCGGCCAAGGTCGCGCCGGACGCGCAGGCGCCGCTCCGCGTGGCGAAGCCGCCGAGCATGAGGGGCGGCGGGGCGGGCTTGAAGAAGGGGGGAAGCGGCTCCGGCGAAGGCGACCGCGAGAGCGTGGACGGACCGGACGCCGGCCTCCCCTCGCGCCCGACGGCGCTACCGGTCGAGCAGGCGGCCCCGCCGGGCATCCCCGACGACCCTTTCCGCGCCGACCCGGAGGCGCGGGGGAAGGGCGATTCCGCGCCGGACGATACCGCGGCCGAGGACACCGACGCGGCCGAGTCGGGCTCCAGCGGCGCGCCGAACGCCGACCGCGCCGACGCGGGCGCGCCCCAGGCCGAGCCGGTGGACCGCGCCAGGCTGGGGGTCGAGTACCCGGAGTGGGACTTCCGCGGCGGGCAGTATCTCCGTCCCGGCGCGCTGGTGCGCCTGGCGCCGTGCACGGACGGCGACGGCGGATGGGCGGCGCGCGTGCTGGCGGAGCACGGCGTCCTCGTCCGCCGCCTGCGCGAGCAGTTCGAGCGGCTGCGGGCGCGCCGCCAGCGCCTGACGCAGCAGCGCGACGGCGAGGAGCTGGACCTGGCCGCCTGCGTGAGCGCGCAGGTGGACGTGCGCGCCGGACGCGCCGTGGACGACCGCCTCTACGCCGCCGTCCGCCCCGCCCGGCGCGAGCTGGCCATCCTCCTCCTGGTGGACGTCAGCGGCTCCACCTCCGAGCCCGCGGGAACCACGCGCATCATCGACATCGAGAAGACGGCGCTCCTCCTCACCGGCGAGGCGCTCGACGCGCTGGGCGACCGCTACGCCGTCCTCACCTTCTCGGGAAAGAGCATCGACCACGTGCGGATGCGCACCGTCAAGGACTTCACCGAGCCCAACGGCGAGGGGGTGCGCAGGCGGATCGCCGCGCTGGAGCCGGAGGGGTTCACGCGGCTGGGCGCGGCCATCCGCCACGCCTCCGCCGTCCTGGCCCGCCAGGGCGCCGGCCACCAGCTCCTCCTCATCCTCTCCGACGGCAAGCCCGACGACGTGGACGAGCAGTACGGCGGCCGCTACGGCGTGGAGGACTCGCGCCAGGCCATCGCCGAGGCCCGCTCCAAGGGGATCTACCCGTTCTGCCTGACCGTCGACCGCAAGGCGTCCGCGTACCTCCCCCGCATCTTCGGCAAGAGCGGCCACGTCATCCTCCGCGACCCGCGCCACCTCCCCATGGCGCTCCTCAAGGTCGTGCAGGGGATGCTGCGCGGCTGATCGGCGGATCGATCGAAATCCACCGATCGCGAGCGTCCGCCACCCGGAGAAACGATCGACACGCGGATCGATCGAAGTTCGTCGAACGCGAGCGTCATCCCGGATCCCACATCGAATTTATGGATTTCCCGGATGTGTCATCCTGGGGCCGGCCACGCCGAAATCGACGCTATCACGAGCTTTCGCAGGCCGAAGGATCTACCGCTTGGGCCGCGAAAAAACCTGGTTTCTCGCGAGACGGGCTTTAGATCCTGCGGCCTGCGGAAGCTCGTGTCAGCGACAATCTTGCCGCGACCGGCCTCAGGATGACAAAGTTTGGACTGCAGGTCTGATGTAGAATCAAGCATCGGTGTGGATTGATGCCGCGGATCGATCGAAGCCCGTCGAACGCGAGTGTCCGCTCCGAGAGAGGATCGACGCCGCGGATGGATCCGACATCGATCACGATCCGGATGAAGATCGCGACATGGGATCGGCGGAATCGGGTGCGCGTGCTTGACCATGGGGCCCGTGGCGGCGCATCTTCCGCGTTCCCTGCGCCCTCGCCCGTCCCCACCTCCCCGTCAATGCTGAAAAAGCTGGGTTTTGTCCTGCTGGGGCTCGTCTCGCTCTTCATCCTGGCCGCCGTGGCGAGCCGGTGGTACGTGGGCCGCGCGGAGGCCGATCCGTCGCGCGACGCGGCGCTGGCCGGGCTTTCGGCGCCCGTGGAGGTGTGGCGCGACTCGCTGGGCGTGCCGCACGTGTGGGCGGAGAACGAGGCAGACCTCTTCCGCGCCGTGGGCTACGTGCACGCGCAGGACCGCCTCTGGCAGATGGAGCTCTTCCGCCGCGTGGCCGACGGCCGCATGGCCGAGGTGCTGGGCGCGCGCCTGGTGGACACCGACAAGTTCCTGCGCACCGTGGGGATGGGCCGCGCCGCCGCCGACAACGAGCGCCGCCTGGACCCGCAGAGCCGCGCGCTGATGCAGGCGTACGCCGACGGCGTCAACGCCTGGATCCGCGACCACCCGGGCCCGCTCCCGCCGGAGTTCCTGGCGCTGCGCTTCGAGCCGGAGCCGTGGACGGTGCGGAACTCCATGTCCATCGCCAAGATCATGGCGTGGGACCTGGCCGACTGGAACGTGGGCCTGGACGTGCAGCGCGCCATCGACGCCGTGGGCGCCGAGCTGGCGAAGGACGTGTATCCCAGCTATCCCGACTCCGGCCTCACCATCCTGGGCGCCGACGCCCAGTGGCAGGGGAAGGGCGCCGCCTCCCCCGTCCCCCCGCCGGCCGCCGGCACCGCCCCGCCCGCGCCGCCGCGGACCAGCGCCGCGCCCCTTCCCGAGATCCCGGCGCTCGCCGCCGCGCTCCTGGACGGCGCCTCCATCTCCCGCGCCTCCAACTCGTGGGTGATCGGCGGGAGCCGGACCAGGTCCGGGAAGCCGATCCTGGCCAACGACATGCACCTGGCGCTGCGGGCGCCCTCGCTCTGGTACCTGGGCGCCATCCACGGCGGCGGGGTGGAGATGGCGGGGATGATGCTCCCCGGCGTCCCCGTCGTCGTCGCGGGCCACGGAAAGCGCGTCGCGTGGGGGTACACCAACGCGATGGTGGACGACGTCGACTTCTTCGTCGAGCAGGCGGACTCGTCCAACCCGCGCCGCTACCGGACGCCGGAGGGGTGGGCCGACTTCGTGATGCGCCCCGAGACCATCCGCGTCAAGGACGCCCGGCCCGTCATCCACACCGTCCGCTCCACCCGCAACGGCCCCGTCCTCACCGACGTGGAGGAGCGCGCGAACGGGCGGGTGATGGCGATGCGCTGGACCGCGCAGGATCCCTCCACGGAGGTGGTGGCGCTCCTGGGGATGAACCGCGCGCGGAGCTCGGCCGAGTTCCTCCAGGCGCTACGCGGCTTCAACAACCCGCACCAGAACGTGGTCTTCGCGGACGCGGACGGCAACTTCGGCTACTGGATGGGCGGTCGCGTCCCCGTGCGGAGCTCCGGGGACGGCGTCCTCCCGACCGAGGGGTGGACGGGGGCGGGGGCGTGGACGGGATGGCTCTCCTTCGACCAGCATCCCCACGTCCTCAACCCGGCCGAGGGGTTCATCGTCACCGCCAACAACCGGCAGGTGGGGCCCCAGTACCCGTACCTGATCACCAGCAACTGGGCCGAGCCCTGGCGCGCCATGCGCATCCGCGAGATGGTGTCGGGCGCCGCCGCCCTGGGCGCCGACGACGTGGCGCGCCAGCAGATGGACGTGCGCGACGCCTGGGCCGCGCGCCACAAGCACCACGCCGTCCGCGCCGCCGAGCTGGCCGGCGACTCCGCGGCCGCGCGGGAGCTGCGCGACTGGAACGGCGAGGCGCGCGCCGACTCGCGGGGGGCGGCGCTCTTCTACTCCTGGTTCGAGGCGCTCCGCTCCCGCGTGGGCGACGACGAGTACCGGGGCAAGCGCGTCTACTTCCCCCGCACGGCGCTGGAGCGGGTGCTGGCGCGCGGCGGCGGCGCCTGGGTGGACGACGTCACCACTCCCGAGGTGGAGACGCTGGAGCAGCTCTCCGTGGCCGCGCTGCGCCAGGCCGCGGCGGACACCGACGGCAAGACGTGGGGCGAGCTGCACCAGACCAAGATCGAGCACCCGCTGGGGGTGGTGCCGGCGCTGGACCGCGCCTTCCAGCTCAACATCGGCCCCTTCCCCAACTCCGGCTCGCTGCACACGGTGAACGTGGCCGGCTACGGCACCCCCGTGCGCGACACGGCGAGCACGCGGGTCCACGGCGCCCCTCCGCCCTTCGTCAACCGCTACGGCCCCAGCCAGCGCCACGTGGTGGACATGGCGGCGGTGGACGACGCGGGCGGCTTCGTGATCCCCACCGGCCAGTCGGGCGTCCCCACCTCGCGCCACTACCGCGACCAGACGCCGATGTGGCGCGAGGGGCGGCTCTGGCGCATCCCGCTGGACCGCGCCAAGGCGTCGGCCCGCGCCGTCCACCGCATGACGCTGCGCCCCGCCGGCGCCGCGGAGAGGAGATAGGCCAGATGGCGATGGCGTGCCCCAAGTGCGGCAGCCCCATGACCGGCGGATACATCATGTCCACCGACGGCGCCCACAACGGGGTCGCCGAGTGGATCGAGGGCCGCCCCGAGAAGCGCTGGTGGGGCCTCAACTTCAAGAACCGCCGGCGGTACCCCATCGCCGCCGCACGCTGCGAGCGGTGCGGGTACCTGGAGTTCTACGCGGTCCGGGTCTGAAGGACGAGGGGACAGGGTACAGGGGACAGGGGACAGCCAGCGGGTGATGGGGATACGAAGGACCTCAACGCGGCCAAGCCTGTTGTGATCTCCATAGTTAAACTGTCATTCTGAGGCCTGGCCACGGAGAGCCCGACCTCGCGAAGGTGACGGCAGGGCCGTGAGAACCTTGCCGACGCAGCAGCGAGACCCGGGCGCGGCAGCGACGACACCGCCGGGGCCCGCAACCGCCGCGGCCCGAGCGGATCCAGCCTGACGCGCTCGATCCACGGAAGCACGAGAGCCCCGCCGGCGCATCCGGCAGGGCTCTCTCGTCGATCCGACCAACGGCGGCGCGTCGCGTTTCGGGGCGTTTCGACCAGCGGTGTCGCATGCCGACGCGGCCCCCCCTCTCCCCGCCCTCCCCCCGCGCTGCGCAGTGGGAGGGAGCCCTTTCTACCGCGTCGCGGACTTCGGCGCGAGGGAGAGATGTCGCGGGCCAACCTCTCCCGGAACGGGGGAGGACAGACCGCCCCAGCGGTCAGGAGGGGGCGCCGCCGCCGAGGACGCGCGCCGCCCCATGCCCCCGCGCCGGACGATCCCGGCCTCAGCGCCGCGCCCCGGCCGCCGCCGGCGGGAGAGGCACGGGCACCCACCGCTCGCTGGGCGACACCGCCCCGATCGTCGTGCCGAGCACCGTCCCCACGGTGGTCCCCGTGCCGAAGAGGATGACCGCGGCGGCCTCGTTGCTGAGGTAGGTGTCGTCCTCGCCCGTCGCCAGCACCAGCGCCGCCAGCACCCCGCCGACCAGCGCGCCGCCCACGAACCCGCGCCTGGCGCCGCGCCACGCGCGGCTCTCCAGCGGGCGCGCCCCCTCGCTCGCCTCCAGCCTCCGCACGGAGCTCCGCGGCAGCACCAGCAGCTGTCCGTCGCGCTCCACCACCACCGCCTGCGAATCCGCCGACACGAACGTCGCCCCGAACCGGTCGTACGCCGACTGCGTCACCCGCACGCGGGCGAGCGAGTCCAGCGGAAGCGGCTCCGTCCTCCGCTGCGCCCCGGCATTCCCCGCGGTGGCGAGGACGACGGAAGCGGCGAACAGCGAGATTCGGGAGATGCGGATCGGGATCGTCATGGGATCTCGGACAGGCGGGTGGGATGAGGGGAGATGGGCGGGATGTGGACCCCGGCGGCACCGTCCTCGTTCCGGCAGATCACAAAATGCGATGACACGCAAAGGCGGGCGGCCCCGCGTGGAGCCGCCCGCCGGACGCATGCGGATCGGGAGCGCGATCAGGCCCGCGCGACCTTCGGGCGGGCCGGGGTGGCGGACGCGCCGCGCGCCAGGCGCATGGCCGCCAGCGACCCGCCGACGATCAGGGCGATGGAGATGAGCTGCGCCACCGAGAGGAAGCCCAGGAAGCGGTCGTCCTTGGCGCGGAAGATCTCCACGATGAACCGCTCCACCCCCGCCAGCGCCACCCACACCGCGAACAGCGTCCCGCGGTTGGGGAAGCGTTCGCGCAGGCGCCAGAGGATGAAGAAGATGATCAGCGACATCCCCGTCTCGTAGAGCTGCGTGGGGTGCACCGTCATCACCGTGTCGGCCGGGACGCTGGCGGGGACGGCCACGCCGAACTCGCGGAGGTTCTGGGCGGTGGAGGGGGGCGCCCCCTGGGGGAAGGCCACGCCCCAGGGCGCCGTCGTGGGGCCGCCGTAGTCGTCGCCCACCAGGAAGCACCCCACGCGCCCCACCGCGTACCCCATCGCCAGCGCCGGCGCGATGGCGTCCGCGAACTTCCACACCGGGAGCCGGAGGTGGTTGAGCCGCCAGGCGATGGCCAGCGCCGCCAGGATCAGCCCGCCGTACCACACCAGCCCGGAGCGCGAGAGGATGGCCGCGCGCGGGTTGGCCATGGTCACGTCCCAGTGCAGGACCAGGTAGTACAGCTTGGCGCCCAGGATCCCGAAGATGGCCGCGTAGCCGGCCATGTCCCAGGCGTGGTCCGGGTTCTCGCCCTTCCGCTTGAGCTCCATCGCCCCCACCGTCCCGGCCGCGATGAACGCCAGCGCCATGAGCACGCCGAACGAGGTGACCGTAAGGCCGCCGATGGTGAAGAGAACGGGAAACATCGGGATCAACCGCCGTCAGAAGGGATTCGGAGCGGGAACGTCAGTTCGCGGAAGGATGGAAACTACCCACGCTCCGCGAGCGCGTAAAGTGGCGTCGGGAAGAAAGTTGAGCGCTGCGTACCAACAGAAGGGGACAGGTTGCGGGGGACAGGGAACAGCCAGCGGGAGATGGGGATCGAGCCGCCGATCCTTCAGGCGATGGGAGAACGCAGACGCCCGCGCCGGTCCGCCGGCTGTCCCCTGTCCCCTGTCCCCTGTCCCCTGTCCCCTGTCCCCTGTCCCCTGTCCCCTGTCCCCTGCCGTTCCTCAGTCGAACATGTCCCACGCGGCGCCGAGATCCTGCTTGGAGTACACGCGGAACGCCGTCAGCGTGTTCGTGCGCTCGATCCCCTGCACCTGCGCGATGTCCTCGGTGACGATCTCGGCGATGCGCTCGTACTCCGAGACGCGCAGGACCGCGATCAGGTCCCAGTCGCCCGAGACGGAGTAGACCTCCGTCACCCCGTCGATCCCCGCGATGCGGCGCGCCAGCGCCGGGACGTCCCCGGGGATCGCGCGGATCAGGACCACGGCCGCTACCATTCGACTTGTCTCCGTGTGCTGGGAACTGAAAGAGAAAGTGCTTAGTGCTTAGTCCTTAGTGCCGAGTCCGACGGTCCCGCGCAGATCATCTAAGGACCAGGCACCAAGGACCAAGCACTATCTGTTCATCTCCACGGCCTCGTCGCTCGCCGCAGCCCGCCGGGGAAGAAGCCACGCCCCCGCCGCCAGCGCAAGGGGCGCGACCGCCACCAGCGCCCAGCTCGGCTCCCCCGCCTCGCTGAACACCACCTTCCGCAGCGCCGGAGCCGAGACGATCACCACCGCCATCCCGTTGTTGACGAAGTGCATCAGCATGCTGGCGAAGATGGAGCGGGTGCGCCAGACCACGAAGCCCATCAGCACCCCCAGGAACGCCGTCGGCAGCAGCCGGATCGCCGTCTCCCCCGACAGGTGCAGCACGCCGAAGAGGAGCGCCGTCCCCCCGATCGCCCGCACCGCCGTCATCTCCCGCGAGAACGACTGCAGCAGCACCCCGCGGAACACCAGCTCCTCGCAGATCGCCGGCGTCACCGCCGTCACCAGCAGCAGCCAGGCGAAGCGCTCCGCCGACTGCGCCGTCACCAGCTTCTCCAGCGCGCCGAACAGCTCCGGGGGGATGCGGAAGACCCCCGACTGCATCTGCAGCCACCCGATCGCCCACCCGATCGGCAGCCCGCCGAGGGCGATCAGCAGCGCGCCCGCCAGCGCGCGCGCCGACGGGCGGCGCAGCCCCAGCGTCCGCCGCGCGTCGAACGGCCCCAGCGTGGCGAAGGCGACCGCCGCGCCCCCCATCAGCAGCCACTGCGACGCCAGCAGCCCGCGCTCGCCGTGGATCGCCTGGAGCCGCGAGCCCAGGTGGAAGTAGAGGAGCGACACCACGACCAGGAAGAGGAGCGCCTCCGTGGGGAACGGCACCCGCCGCCCGCCCCGGCGCCACCCCCGCAGCCGCTCGCGCCACGGCACCTTCGCCGCCACCCCCGACCCGCTCCCGAAGAGCACGTCCTCGCGCCCGAACGCCCGCGCCGCGAAGTACAGCGCCAGCCCCGCGTAGCCGATCGTCGTCGCGAACGCCACCGCCGTGGGGACGGGCGTGGCCGTGCCGCCCATCAGCTCGCGGAAGGCCATCGCCAGCCCCAGCACGGGGATGGCGGCCATGGCGGCGTTGAACTCGATGCCGGGGAGGGAGATGACCAGCAGCGGCAGCGTCGCCGCCAGCTGCACGGGGGTGAGCGCGTTCTGCGCCTCCTTGAACGACTGCGAGCGCACCGCGATCCCCAGGAAGAGCGCCGCGAAGAGCACCGCCAGCGGGACCAGCCCGGCCAGGACCAGGAGCGCCGAGCTCCACGGGAGGGAGAAGCGGACGTTCCCGCCCCGCGCGAACTGGAAGAGCCCCGACTGGAAGGTGAGCATCATGCTCGCCAGGTTCGCCGCCGCCGCCAGCAGGCCGATCAGGGCCACCGCGGCGAACTTCCCCGCCACGATCTCTCCCGGCGGCACGGGCGCCGTCAGCAGCGTCTCCAGCGTCCCCCGTTCCTTCTCCCCCGCCGCCAGGTCGATGGCGGGATAGAAGGCGCCCAGCAGCGTCATCACGATCAGCAGGAAGGGGAGGAAGCGCGCCAGCGTATACGCCCCCGCCTCCTCCGCCGTCGCCACCGACGAGTCCGCCACGGCGAGCGGCCGGGCGAAGCTCGCCGGGAGCCCCGCGCCCCCCAGCCGGCGCGCCAGCAGCGTGTCGCCCCACGCGTCCAGCCGGTCGCTCACCATCTCCTGCGCCCGCCGCGAGCGGTCGTTGGAGGGATCGAAGAAGACCCGCACTCCCTGCGTCCCCGCCGAGTCCGCCGCCGGCGCCGCCACCACCGCCGCCTCCACCGTCCGCGCCCGCACCGCCGCCACCGTCGCGCTGTCCGCGGGGGCGATGCGGAGCGCCGTGTCCGCGCGGAGGAAGGCGGAGAGCGCCGAATCCCCCCCCGCCACGGCGACGGAGGCCGGGCGCTCCCCCAGCCGGCGCTGCCCGACGAGGGCGATCTGCTGCGCCAGGATCATCATCGCCGGGTAGAGGAGCGTGGGGACCACCAGCATCATCACCAGCGTGCGCCGGTCGCGGACGGTCTCGCGCAGCTCCTTGGCGACCACGCGCCGGACGATCCTCCAGTTCACGCGGCCTCCTTCACGATGCGCAGGAAGGCGCGCGCCAGGTTGGGCTCGCCCGTGGCGGCGACGATCTGGTCCACCGTTCCCTCCGCCGCCAGCCGCCCGCCGGCCAGGACGCCCACGCGGTCGGCCAGCAGCTCCACCTCCGACATCTGGTGCGTGGAGAAGAGGACGGCGCGGTCGCGGTCGCGCGCATCCTCCACGAAGCGGTAGATGGCCTCGCCCGAGAGCACGTCCAGCCCCAGCGTGGGCTCGTCCAGCACCAGCGCCGGGGGATCGTGCACCACCGCGCGGGCGATGGAGACGCGCTGCCGCTGCCCGGTGGACAGCTTGCCGCAGAGCCGGTCCGCGAAGGTCTCCAGCCCGAAGCGCCCCACCGCGTCCTCCACCCGCGCCTCCGCGGCCGCGCCCTCGATGCCGTTGAGGTTGGCGAAGTAGCGCAGCAGCTCGCGGGCGGTGAGGCGCGCGTAGAGCCCCATGGACGCCGCCAGGAACCCCAGCCGCCGCCGCACCTCCAGCGGCTGCGTCCGCGCGTCGAACCCCTCGATGCGCGCCGTCCCCTCCGTGGGGGCGATGAGCGTGGCCAGGCAGCGGAGCGCCGTGGTCTTCCCCGCCCCGTTGGCTCCCAGCAGCGCGTACACCTCCCCGCGCGGCACCCGCAGGCTGAGCCCGCGCACCGCCCAGAGCTCGCCGTACGCCTTCCCGAGCCCGTCGAACTCGATCATCCTGGATTGTTTTTCGGGGGATCTGGATTTCGGGCGGGAAGATGCGAGAAAGTGCGAAAGTGCGAAAGTGCGGGAGTGCGAAGGTGCGGGGTGCGAAGGTGCGAAGGGGCGGGGTGGGACTTCGATCGCGGGATGATGAGCCGTGTCGCATGCCGCGGCGGGCCCCCTCTCCCGGCCCCTCCCCCGCAAGCGGGAGAGGGGAGAACTGCAAACCGCAAACGGCACTTCGCACGAAGCCTCGCCGCTCGATCTCCGACGCCCCTGCGATCTATGGCGAGGCTTCCCGTGGTTCTAGCGGGTGTGTTCACGCACCCGCGCGGGCTCGGCGCCCCCGCACAAAAAACCGGCCCCTCGAGGAGCCGGTTCTTTTCCTTTCGCACCCTCGCACTCTCGCACCCGCCCTACTGCCTCGTCCTCGGCTGGGCGACGATGGTCTGGATCGCCGTCGGGAGGGAGAAGACGGACTCGGCGATGGGGGCGTGGCTGACGGACTTCACCGTGGTCACCATCTCGCGGCCCAGGACCCGGGTGACGTACTTCTTCGGCATGCGGATGCCGTCGAAGTCCTGGTACTCGGAGATCGTCGACTCCACCTCGACCACGCTGGACTCATCCTCCTCATCCTCCTCGTGCACCTGGCGGATGGTGCTTCCCACCATCAGCCCCGTCTCCTTGTCGAAGCAGCTCTGGATCTCCTTCCCGCCCTCCGAGGAGAGCCGCACGTTCCAGCACGGCCGCCCCTCCACCACCTTCTCGCCGAGGGTGCGCATCCGCGGGAACGAGCGCGCGGGGTCCAGCGCGCCGTCGAAGTCGGCCTGGCGCAGGCTCTCCGCCAGCTCGGCGCCCTCCAGCAGCCGCGCGCCGTACTGCGGGTTCACCGTCCACCCCACCAGCCCGTTGAAGCCGGAGGTCACCGGCCCCACCCCGGGGACGTCCATCTGCACGAAGATCAGGTTGGGGCGCGCCTGGAAGGTCTCCACCGTCATGCGGATCCCCACGTCGGCCATCGCCACCTCCGTCACCGTGTGCCGGTGCTGCGCCCGCGCGATGGCCTCGCGCCCGCCGATGGCCTCCACGTAGCGCTCCACCACGTCGCGGGCGCGCGGAAGCCGCTGCGCCTGGGCCGACGCGGCGGCGGTGACGAGCAGGGCGAGGGCGAGGATCGGGCTTCGGCGGAACCGCATGGAAAGATCTCCTGGAGGGAAACGAGCCGGGCGCGGGCTGCATGATGGCAGCCCGCGCCCGTCCGATCAAGTGCCGCGCGAGCCGGGCGTCGGCCGCCCGCGCGCTCAGTCCTGCGCGCGCAGGGCGCGGATCTCGGCCGGGAGCGCGTAGGCCGACGCGTCGATGGGGTCGTAGCTCACCGACTTGACCGTGCCGGTCATCTCCTGGCCGTTGATGGAGAGAACGGAGCGGGTGGCCATCTTGATGCCGCCGAAGTCCTTGTACTCCGACAGGACGGCGACCACCTGCGTCTCGCCCGTGGGGCCCTGCGTCTTGGTGGAGGTGCGCACCAGCAGCCCGCTCTCCTTGTCGAAGCAGTTCTCCTGCTCCATCCCCGTGGCGATGTGCGTCATCTTCAGGTTCCAGCAGGGACGCCCGGCCACGGTCATCTCGCCGAGGGTCTCCGAGCGATGCCCCGTGTAGTCGATCGACCCGGAGAAGTCGGCCCCGCGGACGGCCTCCTTCAGCTCGCTGCCGTCCAGCACGCGCGGCCCCTGCATGGGGTTGTTGCTCCACGCCACGGTGCCGTCGTAGCCGGAGCTCATGACCCCCATCCCCGGGATGTCGATCTTCATCACCATCTTGTTGGGGCTGGAGGTGAGCATCTCCGTGCTCATCGTCAGCCCCATGGCCGGCATGGTCGATTCGCTGACGATGCGGCGGTGCCTCTGGCGGGCGATGACCGCGCGGCCGCCGATGGCCTCCACGTACTTGTCCACGATCTGCTGCGCGGGCGGAAGCTGCTGGGCATCGGCGGCGCCGGCGGTCATCGCCAGCGCGACGGCGGCCAGCGCGAAGGAACGGCCGAGCGAGTTGCGAACGGACATCACGTACTCTCCTGGTATGGGGCGCGGCGCGGGGTCGCGGCCGCGCGGGGTGCGGCGGTGGCCCCGCCGCTGGCATGTCGGAAAAGAAAGTCCTTGGTGCTTAGTCCTTAGTGCTTAGTGCTTAGTGCTTAGTGCTAAGTGCTAAGTGCTAAGTGCTAAGTGCTGAACGAGATCGACTGGGCACCGGGCCCTGGGCACTTCCCTTACTTGTTCTTCTGCTCGCGGATCCAGCGCGTGGCGGCGTCCAGGGCGGGGTCGCCGCCGGCCAGGAGCGCTTCGCGGGTGGGCGGGGCGACGACGTCGGGGATCACGCCGGTGCCTTCCCAGCGCACGCCGCCGGGGCCGGTGAAGTCGGCCACCGCGTGCAGCAGCACGTCGCCGTTGGGCAGGCGGCGGGCGTACGAGGGGAGCGCCTGGCCGGCGCTGGTCTCGCCGAAGACGCGGGCGCGACCCAGCTTCTGCATCCCGCCCGCGAAGAACTCGGCGGTGCTCACGGAGACGGCGTCGGTCAGGATGGCCACGGGGCCGGCGAAGGGGCGCGCCGGGCGGGCCTGCGTGTCCACGCGCCGCGGGTTGATGGCGAAGTGCATGGCGCCCTGCCGCGTCTTCATGGTCCCCAGCGTGTCCGCGCGGTCGATGAAGTGGCCCGCGTACCCGGCGGCCATGAACCCCACGCCGCCCAGGTTGCCGCGCATGTCCACCACGATCCCGTCCGTGTCGCGCAGCTCGTCGATGGCGCGGTCCATCTCCCGCGCCATCACGGGGAACCAGTAGTTGAAGCGGATCACCCCCACCGTGGTCCCGTCGTCCAGCCGCACGCGCTGGCGGTCCAGGTGCACGGTGATCTCCGGCAGGTTGCCCAGCCTGGTCGTGGCGCCGCCGGTGGGGCGCAGCACCAGCGGGGTCTCCACCGGGCGGTCCGCGGCGTCCAGGAAGCGCACGGCCAGCGTATCGCCGGCGTGCCCGCGCAGGGCGCCGCCCATCACGCCCCAGGCCGTCAGCTGCAGCCCCCGCGGGTCCTTCGCCGAGGGAAGGGCGGAGACCAGCTTCAGCAGCTCGGCCGAGGAGCGGCCGCGCACGGCGTCGATCACCCACCCCGGCTTCACCCCGGCCGCGGCGGCGGCGCTCCCCGCCGTCACCCGCGTCACCACGAAGCGGCCGTCGATCAGCCGCTGCTCCACTCCCGCGTCCCCGGCGGGCGCGCCGGCGTTCGGGCCGTCGCCGCCGGTGTCCAGCTGGTCCTGCACGTCGCCGGGGATGATGCCGAAGTGCGAGAGCTTCAGGCGCCCCACCATGTCGCTCAGGACGGCGCGCAGCTCGTCGTTGGTCCTGGCCGCCTCGGCGCGGGGGCGCAGCTCGCCGCGCACCGCGTCCCAGTCCACGCCGTTGAACGTGGTGTCCCACAGCGTCCGGTCGATGGTGGACCACGCGCTGTCGAACGTCGCCACCGACAGCGCGGGGTCGATCCGCGAATCCTGCGCGGCGGCGCGCGTCCCGCCCAGCATGAGAGGAAGCGCGGCCAGCGCCAGCGTCTTCCGGAGGTGCGTCTTCAAGGCTCTCCCGTGATTGGAGTTACGTCTGCATCCCGTTCGGCGCGCTCCGGTACGAGCACGATCGCCCGATGGATTCAACCCGGTCCCGCCGTTACCCCCTCGTTGCACCGCCCGCCGCGGACGGACCGGGCAGGCGATACGGATCCGGCCCTACCGATTCGATTCGCGTCAGGCGATCTGATACGCCCGGCCGCTTCGATCCGGATCGACCGACCTGATTCGATCGGGATCGAACCATATCCGTCGTCGTGCTGGACCGCGCGCCCCCCGGATTGTCATCCTGAGGCCGGCCGCGCGAAGTCTTTCGCCTGCAAGGACATCCGCAGGCCGAAGGATCTAAAGCCGGCCCCGCGACAAACCCAACCTTATCGCGGCCCAGGCACTGGATCGCGCGTGGTCGTCTTCAGGATGGACCTTCCGATGCGTGGCCGGGAATGCACACCGCGATACGGAACGCGAGGCTCAGCGGCCGCGGTAGCCGGCGACGGCGCGGACCACGTCGTCGATCCCCGCCTTCATCCGGGCGGAGGGCTGGCCGCTCTTGTTGGCGATGATGGAGAAGACGGCCTCGCGCCCGTTCGCCATCCGCACGAAGCCGGAGAGCGAGTCCACGTTGCCGATGTAGCCCGTCTTGGCCGAGACGCGCCCCGGGAGGTCCGGGAAGCGCGCCCGCAGCGAGCCGTCGCCGCCCGAGACGGGGAGCGCGCGGCGCACCACCGACTGGCGCGGCGTGCGGTGCACGTACCGCAGCAGCTTCACCAGCGCCCGCGGCGTCACCAGGTTCCCCGCCGACAGCCCCGACCCGTCGCGCAGCGTGAAGTCGGTGGAGTCGATGCCGACGACCTGCGTCAGGAACTCGCGCTCCACGGCGAGCCCGGCCTCCCAGCTCCCCTCGCCGCGCACTTCCTTCCCCAGCGTCTTCACCAGCTGCTCCGCGAACCAGTTCTGCGAGTTGAGCAGGATGGGGCCGATCACCTTCGGGAGCGGCTCGGAGAGGTGCTCGGCCAGTGGCACCGCGTCCGCCTGCGGCGAGCGGGCGGGATCGGAGACCACGCGCACCTCGGCGCGGCCGACGGTGATCCCCTTCGCCTCCAGCACCTCGCGGAAGACCGTCGCGGCGAAGCGCGCGGGGTCGTCCACCGCGAAGAACTCCACGTCGCTCCCGCTCCCCGCCGGGATCTGCCCGTAGACGCGGAGGCGCCGCGTGCCGGGGACGCGCTCGATGTCCACCGTGGCCGCGCGCCCGGACGAGGACGTCGTCGCGCGGTTCTCCACCTCCACGTACGACGAGCGCGGCTCCCAGGTGACCCGCGCCGGCTGCCCCGCCGCCGTCCCCGGCGCGATGCGCACCTCGATGGAGTTGTCGTTGAAGCCGATGGCCCCCGTGGGCGCCGCGTACCACCAGCGGAGGTCGTACGCCTCCCAGTCGCCGCGCACCCGCACCGCGTCGAAGAAGCTCTCGTCCGCCACCACGCCGCCGGTCACGCGGCGGACGCCGCGCCCGAGCAGCGAGTCCGCCAGCGCCTCCCACACCGCCGTGCGGCGGCGGCCGTAGCGCTCGGAGATCAGCGGGTCGCCGCGGCCGTAGAGCACCAGGTCGCCGTCGAGCGCCCCGTCCGCCACCGGCCCCGTCCCGTACACCGTCGTCCGGTACCGGTAGTCGGGCGGCAGGTGATGCGCCGCCGTGGCCGCCACGATCAGCTTCAGGTTGGACGCGGGGACGAAGAGGCGGTCCGGGTTGCGCCCGTACAGCACCTCGCCCGTCTCCGCGTCGCGCACCTCCACCCCCCAGTCCGCGCGGCGCAGCGCCGGACGGGCCAGGATGGAGTCGATGGCCTGCCCCAGCGCGGCCGAGGTGCGCGCGGGCGTGCTCCGGACCGGCCGGAGTGCTACATTGTTGTCCGCGAGCTGCTGCGCGCCGGCTCGCGGCGCGGCGGTTGCGAACAGCAGGGCCGCGGCCAGCCGGGCGGCGGGGCGGATGCGGGGGAAGAGGCGGTGGAGCGTCAAGCTGAGGGCACCGGGTTGGCGTGAGGCCGGCTGGGAACGGACGAGACCGGAGACGATGAGCCAGATCCTGTTTGCGGAAGACGACGACGCGCTGCGGCGGATGACGACGGAGGTGCTGTCTTCCGCGGGCCACGCGGTGCGCGCCGTCCCCGACGGGAGCGCCGCGCTGGCCGAGGTCCGTCGCAAGGCGCCGGACCTGGTGGTGCTGGACTACCGCATGGGCGAGCCCGACGGCTTCGAGGTGTGCCGCCAGATCAAGCGCGACCCGCTCCTGGCGCACGTCCCCGTGCTGATCCTGACCGCGCAGGGCGGGATCGAGGACCGCCTGGGCGGCTTCGACGCCGGCGCCGACGACTACCTGGCCAAGCCCTTCGACCCGCGCGAGCTCCTGGCGCGGGTCTCCGCGCTCCTGCGCCTGGCCGCCCGCGGCCGCGACCGCAACCCCACCACCGGGCTCCCCGGCGGCGAGGCCATCTACGCCGAGCTGGCGCGCCGCCGCGGCGAGGGCGCCCCGTTCGCGGTGGTCTACTTCGACCTGGACCACTTCAAGCCCTTCGCGGACCGCTTCGGCTTCGCCGTGGCCGACGCCGCCATCCGCGAGGCCGGCGACGCGGTGATCGAGGCGGCGCGCGGGAAGGAGGCCTTCGTGGGCCACGTGGGCGGCGACGACTTCGTCCTCTTCGCCCCCGCCGGCCAGGCGCGGACGCTGGCCGAGGACGCGCAGCGCCGCTTCGCCGAGGCGCTCCCGCGGCACCTCTCCGACGAGGCGCCGCGCTCCGGGAGCTACCACGCCATCGACCGCTACGGCGTGGAGCGCGAGTTCCCGCTCACCCGCCTCTCGGCCGCCATCGTGCGCATCGATCCCGCGCGCTGGCCCGACTTCGGGCGGCTGGGCGAGACGGTGGCCGAGGCCAAGCGCCAGGCCAAGGCCGGGAGCGGCATCGTGGAGACCGACGCCCCGTGAGCTTCCGTCCTCCGGTGGGAAGACCGCTAATCTAACTCCATTCCCCGCAACGTCTCAAGGCACCACCCTTCCGGCCGGTCCCCACGAACCCTTTCTCGACGGCCTCCCCGGCCCGCCCTCCCCTCCACCCCATGCCTTCGCTCCTCCCCCACTTCGCCCCCGGCGCGCCGCTCCCGCGCGACGCCGCGCCGTACGCGGACGCCGTACGCGAGATCCTGGCGCGGCACGGGCTCCCGGATGCGCCCGTCGAGCGACCGGCCGGCGGCTCCGTCCCCGTGCTCGCCACCGCCCATCACGCGGTCAAGCTCTTTCCCCCGCCCTTCGCGCGCGCCGCCGCGACCGAGGCCGCCGCGCTCGCGCGCGTCCACGGCGGGCTCGGCATCCCCACGCCCCGCCTGGCCGCCACGGGGGAGATGAAGGGATGGCGGTACGTGGCGATGGAGCGCCTCCCCGGCCGCCTCCTCAGCGACGCGTGGGGGGAGATGGGCGATGGCGATCGAGCGGAGATCTGCGGCCGGTGGGGCGCGGCGACCGCGCGGCTGCACGCACTCCCGGTCGATGGGCTGGACGTGCCGGCGCCGGACTGGGACACGTTCGTGCGCGAGCAGGCGGAGGGATGCGTGGCGCAGCAGACCAGAGTGGGCGCGCCGCCGGAGTGGATCGAGCAGATCCCCGCCTTCCTGGCCTCCGTCCCGCTCCCGGCGAGCGATCGGCGCGCGCTGCTGCACACGGAGATCATGCGCGAGCACCTGCTGGTGGACCGCGGGGGAGACGGATGGGAGATCACCGGCCTCTTCGACTTCGAGCCCGCCATGGTGGGCGATCCCGAGTACGACACGGCCGCCGTCTCCTGCTTCGTGACCGGCGGCGATCCGGCGCTCCGGCGCGCCTTCGTGAGCGGCTACGGCCTCACGGACGCCGACCTCACCCCCGCCTTCCGCCGCCGCGCGATGGCGTACACGCTCCTCCATCGCTACAGCAACCTCCGCTGGTACCTCGACCTCCTCCCCCCGCGCGCCACGACCTTCGACGAGCTGGCGGAGGAGTGGTGGGACTTCGGATGACGATCGATAGGGAGAAGCCACATCCGGACGACGAAAGCCCGCATCCCGCCGTGGAACCATGGGCGGAGATGAGTATCGAAATTTTTTCGGAGAGGCACCCTTCGGTCATCCAGCTCCCGGATCCGCGTCCGCCCATCGTTCCACGCCCTTCATCGCCCGACGAAGGGTCCCTGGCGCGCCTTCGAGCATCGCCAACTGCGTCATCGGAAGGGATCGGCGCGGAAGCCGGCCCCTGCTCCACATCCCCACGATGACGCAGTTGCCACGGCCTGGAGAGCACGAGATTCCGAGCGTGGGAGAGATCGACCGCGCGATCCGATGCGGCATCGGGGAGAAGATGCGCGGGAGATGCGAGATCGGGGGCGTCCGCTGCGTGCGGACGCCCCCGATTCGGGTGGTGCGGTGGGATAGGATCAGGCCATCGCGCTCTGCTGGGGGCCGCCGTCGCTGGGGAGCGAGCGGGGCCGGTCGGGGCGGTCCATCGACGCGAGCTGGGCGGCGCGGATCTCCATGAAGTCGTAGACGATCACGCCGTCGTCGGTGATGTCCGACATCACCCGCATCCCGTCCTCCAGCGAGTTGAGCACCTTCTCCGCCCGCTGCATGGGCCAGCCGAACTCCGTGGCCACGTCGGTCACCGTCAGCCGCCCGCCGCGCTTGGCGGCCAGCTGGAGGACGGGAAGCTGCAGCCCCTCCAGGAGCGCCTCGCGCCGCTGTTCGCGGTCGATGCGCGACTGGCGCTGCAGGAGCGCCCCGCCGCCGGCCCCCAGCATTCCGAAGAGGATGGCCGCGATCTCGAAGTCGGCGATCCCCGCGATCATCATGATGGCGCCGAAGACCATGAGGATGTAGGAGAACACGTTCTTCGCCCCGCCCCCCGACGAGCTCATCAGCGGGTCCATCTGCTGCGACGGCATCCGCGGCGCCAGCGTCCCGTTGGGGCCCTGGATGAGCGCGAAGGCCCCGTGCTTCCCCCACCCCTCGCCGCAGCGCGGACAGACCCGGTGCTCGCGGCGGAGCAGGTAGTACAGCACCCCGCCGAAGCCCATGGCCCCGGCGGTGAAGATGGTGAGCGTCACCAGCCCGGCCACGTGGCCGCCGCGCGAGAAGTACCCCACGCTCTGCCCGCGGAAGCCGCAGCGGGGACAGACGCCCACCGGCTCCAGGACCGTCCCCGCCTGCCCGTGCGAGGCGGCGGCGCCCGGAAACGAGATCGTCGCCTGGAACGACGGCGGCGCGGACGCGGGCGCGTTCACGCGCGCGACGACGGCGCCGCACGCCTGGCAGTTGGACCGGCCGTCGGGGACGCGGGCCCCGCACGTGGAACAATACATGTATCCTCAGCTCCCGAGCCGCCGTGAGAAGCGGCTGCCGCTTATTGAGATCGTCAGGTGTTCCGGTTCCGCCGGAGCCTGATACGACCAAGCCCCCGAAAAGATTCAGGGCCGCGAACCCTGGCGCGGCGTTCCGGTGTATGGTCCTTACGCCGGGCGCGCGCCGGAGTGCCCAAATCCTTCAGCCGAATGGTCCTCCATGGACGGTAGTCGAATCCTGTCGCGCGGTAAAGTGCTTGCCCTGGCCGCATCGCTGGGGATGGGGGCCGCGGCGGCGGCGCAGACGCCCGTGCCGGCCGCCGCGCCGGCCCCGGTCCGCGCCGCCAACGTGATGGTCATCTCCATCGACGGGCTGCGGCCGGACGCCATCGAGCGGGTGGGCGCCCGCAACCTGCAGCGGCTGATGCGCGAGGGCGCCTGGTCGCTCCGCGCGGAGACCATCCTCCCCAGCAAGACGCTCCCCTCGCACACCTCCATGCTCACCGGCGTGACGCCCGAGGTGCACGGCATCACCTGGAACGAGGACGAGGTCGGCGACGCCGGCACGGTGGGGGTCCCTACCATCTTCGACCTGGCCGAGGAGCGGGGGATCCCGACGGCGGCGTTCTTCGGCAAGGCCAAGTTCCGCCACCTGGTGCGCGCGGGCGCCGCGCCCACCGTGCGGAGCGCCCCGCGCGGGGCGGAGGTCTTCCGCGCCGGGGTGGTGACGCAGCAGGTGGAGCAGCACCTCCGCTTCCGCAAGCCGCGCCTCCTCTTCGTGCACCTGGCGGACCCGGACCAGGCGGGGCACCGCTACGGGTGGATGTCGCTCCCCTACCGGATGGCGGTGCGGAGCGCGGACGCGGCCGTCGGCCGGCTGGTGGAGGCGGCGGAGCGCGTGTACGGCGGCGACGTGCTGGTGATCGTCACGGCGGACCACGGCGGGCACGGGCACGGCCACGGGAGCGAGGCCGAGGAGGACGTGCGGATCCCCTGGATCGCCTGGGGGCGCGGGGTGGGGACGGGGGAGGTGCAGGACCTGGTGCGCACCATGGACACGGCCGCCACCGCCCTCTGGGTCCTCGGCGTACCCATCCCGCCGAGCTGGGCGGGGCGCCCCGTGGCGGCGGCGTTCGGGGAGGGGCCGCTGCTGGCGGGACCGCGCGACGCGGCCCGCGCCGGGACGGGCGGGCCGCTGACGCAGTGAAGCCCCGTCGATCCACCGATGATCCTTCCAGCGTCCCGGGCCCCGCATCGAGGCCCGGGACGTTGATCGTTCGGCCTCCAGCCACTAGCTTTGGGCGCGGTGTCCGCCGGCTTCGCCGTGCCTCCGGCTCCGTCCATCCCCCGCCTTCCTCTCAACGGGAGTTCCCGATGATCAAGCTGCTCAGCGCCGCGGCGCTCGCCATCACCCTGGCCGTGCCGGCCGCCGTCTCCGCTCAGCAGAGCCAGGCGCCCGCCGCCCAGGCCAGCCCGAGCAACCTGGCGGCGTTCGCGCTGGAGGTCCGCGAGGAGCTGCGGCTCTCCCCCGAGCAGGTGACGCGGCTGGAGGGTGTGCGCGACTCGCTCAAGGAGGCGCACCGCGTCCACTGCGGCCCCATGCACGCCACCACGCCCACGCCGGCGCAGGAAGAGGCGCACCACCGGGAGATGAAGGAGATCGGC
>Ga0247770_1001196_pt1 | contig 21790 bp, 18 predicted proteins | sample UWRJL136409B6_FD_179943 | JGI IMG/M metagenome (GOLD analysis project Ga0247770, IMG submission 179943) | Plant litter microbial communities from Arlington Agricultural Research Station in Wisconsin, United States - UWRJ-L136-409B-6 | ecosystem: Environmental > Terrestrial > Plant litter >... | reverse complement strand
AGGGGGGGATCTGTTTAGGGGTCCAAACGTCTATGTATGATGGACAACCTGTACAACCCGGACAACTCCATTGAGATCCCGTCTCCGGTCCAGGACTTTTTTAAATACAGAAATACCCTGTATTTTCGAAAGCTACCGTGGCACTGGAGAGAATCAACTGTGGATCTGTCAGAATCACTGCACACTGGAATCTGTGGAAACAATAGGGGTTGCAACTGCTTGATTGGATTGCTTGTTGGGTTCTGGCTGCAAGCCAGAACCACTTTTCTTTAGAGAGCTTTCTGTAGGATTCTGACTTCGTCAAAGTGGTGGCTGAGGCTCACTGGCGCTCCGGCAGTGCCAGCCATCCAGTCAGCTCCGCTGACTAGATGGCCGGGGCCCCTGAACCCCTTTCTTTATCCCTCCTCCCTCTCCTGTGCTTGCTGTAAGTTGTCTCCAGCGGGAATCGACAAGAAGCCCCTGAAAAGTTCCAGCCATGGGCGAGCCGCCGCAATTGGACCGTCCTGGGTCGAGCAGATGGCACACGAAATGGTGCCTGGAGCCCGACGTGGTTGTTTCCGAAGCAGTCCCTCACTGCCGGGCCTGCAACCGCACTCCAAACATACCCGAGATGACCATCAACCAACGAAGGAACCTGATCTTACACTCCCGCCTCTCGACAAACCATACGGAACTCTCACTTTGTCCTGGCTTCCGACCGTGCCATATGTGTCGCCGTCGACGATGACGCCCGCCCAAGAGACAGAGCCACTTGTTCGAGACCAGACACAGACACAGACAGCACCGCCGGTCAATCCGATATATTGCAGAGCCCCTGCCTCCAGCGAAATTCGCTTGATCCGCCTTCCGGTACTCTTGGGCCACCGCGCGCCCCTTCACCTTTCCTTGGAGACTCACGAACATAAACGACACCCCGAGTATGAGGCGACTTCGTACACCTGAGCCGGGGAGGTCGGCGATGACTCTCTCCTACCCGGTTTATATTGGTGATTACTGGGCCACCCTGCTACAGACCAAAAACTGCTGGAACATGCTCAACTTTCTGAGGCCACGAGCGAGAACAGACCGGAATCTCCGGGTAGACACAGTCTATATCGACCAAGCAAATCTTGTTGAACCAGCCACTCAGGTTGGCGAAATGGGTTTGATGGACTAACAATGCAGATAGGTCGGGCTCTACCTAGGTCTAGACATCGCCAATCCTTTCCCAGCACAATATCCCATACGGTGGAAGCCTGAAGAAATGGACAAGCGGCATACCACGCTGGTAACATAGATCCGCCTTCGTTCAGCCCCACTGAGCTCAGGTCACCGCAATAGAGAAGATGAACGTCTCCTTAATGTTGCCTAGCTTCTTTCCACATATATTGCAAGACATCAGTGAGCCACGATCCGTGTTCAAGCTGTTTGAGCAATGCTATTGGTATCTCGTATGACCAGACTTTCAAGACACCTCCGAGTCATTCGCGTCAAGAAACCGGTTTGAATCATGGAAGAGAGCTCATCGACATCTACACCACACACGGGGATCCCAGTTTTGAACCGCGGAAGCACAACTGCAGGAATCTCTCTGATGGGGAAAGCGGTAAGGCAACACTCCCGCTTCGAATTCAAGACAGGGACCAAAGGTTCATTGCCATACAAAAAGGAAAGTAGCCTTCTGCTCTCCTGAGAGTATCTCGGGAAGGGGTATACGTCAGTTATATCAACGACGTGATAAATCGGGCTTAAGTGAGTTCGATAATAGTGGTAACCGCAGGAAAGATCACTTGAAACCAGGCACAACATCTGCATTCACGCCTTGTAAAACTTCCTACAAAAATAGTTGATATAGGTGGAAAGGTCAGCTGTATTTTCTGGAGTCGCGAACCAGACCTTAATCCATTCCGCTGCCAAACAGAATCAAAAAAAAAGTTACATCATTGTCTCATCCACGAGAAGCATAATAGCATCGAGGATGATAAGAACACGATTACCAAACAAGATGACATCTTCAACAATGATGTCTTATTAAAGATCAACTCACCGGTCATTTCTCTCCAATAACCGCGGTGCAGCAAGGACGATGCCTCTGATATGTCGATTCAAATTTCATCCCCCTCACGTGCGTGGCCGAACAGAGCGCCTCTCACCTGAAGGCACTTGCCAGCTGACAGAGGCTTGAGTCAAAGAGGCAGCGGTTGATGGAAATTGAAGACACAGAGGAACAGCAGTGGAATATTCAGAGGCAGATTGAGGACTAAAAAGAGAGAGGGGTGGTTGAGCGCTGCAGTTGAAAGAGACTGAGGAAGTGTTAGGGGCAGTAATTATGAAGGAAGATACCTAAAATCTGCACAATATTAATTAAGTTGCCCCGAGACGAGCGCAAGCGTTTTGAGGACACTGATGCTAGCTCGGTGCCGCCATACGCAACAGAGGTAGTTTTGAGCTTGATGACACGGGTTGGACTGCGGTCAAGTAGGTGAAGTAAGTGTTATCATCGTAATGTATTTACTATCCCGCGCTAGCCTCCACACACCCCGATAGCAACACCGTGTTGCGGTGCGGTTTTGGTCGTCGACTACGGTTGGCCGGCTCCCAGTAAAGGCTGGTCGTGGGGTGGTCACTTGGGTAATGGCGCTTGCCGGGTTCCTAAGTGAGTGCATTGAAGCTGCAGGTGTGGCAGACGTTGAGGGCAATCCCAAATGCATCTCGATGGAATTTGTATAACAGATACAAGCGCCCTTCCGGGATCCGAAGCACAGTGAAAAAACTGGAATCCAGTATTTAGAATAGTCCAGCTCCCACCAGTGTCCGAAAGATAATGCCCACTTTACGGTGGGGGAAGGGAGGCGCCGTCTCAGGAGTCGGGTTGGCGGTGTCTCGTCAGTCGGCGGCGGGCTCGCTGGTCTTTGTGCTTGCGATTTCCGAAGCTAGGCAACGTGAGTTAGTGTCAGCTTATATAAGCAATTGGAGCCATTCGCGGAAGTAGCCGGCTTGGCAATAGGGGACCCTGTAGGCCAGAGATTCTCTTCCACAGAACAACAACAACACATAACAATCACCACAATTGACTATGAGTGCTAGATTCTGACAATTAACAGTCTGATCTGCAACAGCCAGCTTTTCAAGACGAATTTGGCACTCTTTTGAGCCTACAATTCCGCGCCCAACAACGACCCTATTCGTAAACACGCGACGTGACCGATCCAAACGCTCCACGAACACCTCAAGATAACTATAACCATGCAGAACGTATATTATAAAGGCCCAGACAACTAGCTAGTGTGGTCCCTAGCGTTCTAAACGCGCGTAAAGAGCGACAGAATCCTAAAGTACGAAATAGGCACGGAGGACTAGCCCTAAGAGCCATAGCGGCTATAAGTTAGAGACTTTAATCGAATATTATAAATATAACTACTAGTAACGCTGGGTTAAGGAGGTAAAAGCTAACGAAGTAAAAGGCCTACTGAGAAAGCTTAAGTAAGCTCCTATAATATTAGAGCCTTAATAGTGACGATAACGTAGGGGAACTATATTACTGATAAGCTGGATAAAGATAGAGAAAATAACGATAACGTTATTAGTAAGCTTATAAACGAATTAGAGCTTATAAGGCTTAAAGACCTTATTAAAGCTGACTGTTTAAATTATTAAGACATGTAAAGGATTTATAATTATAAATATAAAAGGTAAAAGGTAGTTAATAACGTTAAAGCTAAACTATAAAGATAAGTCCTTACCTTTATACAGCTGTTACTACTTCACTACTTTAAGGAAAGCTCTTTAAAGAAAAGATACCAGTCCTTTAAACGGCTAATAGCTCCTTATTAAGATAAACTAGCTAATAACGCTTATAACACTTATTATAATTACCTTTAAGTAATTAAGAAATATAAGTGGAGGCTCTTAAAGTGGATTAAATAATAGGAAGACTACCTTAATAAGGTAGAAAAGCATAACTTAATAGATATATTAGAGCTTAATGTTTAATAACTTTACTTAATTAAAGCTTTAAGGAATATAAAAGATAGAAAAGCTTAAGTAATGGGAAAATCTATTAATAGTTACGTAAAAGTACATAAAATTAATTATAAAGAGGTTGGAATTATCTTATAATAAAAGATTAAAGTTAAATTATTACTAACTTATAATAGGCGGATTAAAGGCAGTTTTCCAGTTTTCCACAGTATTAAGAGCAAAGAAAGTAATAGCTTAAACTGGAGTTAAAGTAGTAACTAAAGTTATAACAGTAATTATAAATCATACAGTAGAAAAGGAAGCTGTGGAGGATATAACAGTAATAGTAATAAAGGTTACGGAAGCTACAGAGGTTTAAAAAGGCCTAATAATAACAATAGGGCTTAAGAGTGAGAAATAAAGAGACTTTAAACAGATAAAGCTAACTGTTAGCTTGATAATATAATAAGGCATTTAATTAACCGTTATTTCTTTATTTACAAACTTAACGATCCTTTAATACTAAAGGGTAACTTATTAAAGTAGTTTTAATAGAAAGAAAAGACTAACTTTAGTAAAGTAATATAGAAACTTATAAAGGTTAACTTTAAGATTATTAAGAAGGTTACAGAGGTAAAGAAGAAGTAGAAGATAGATTAATTAATTAAATTCTTCACTAAGTTAGTTAAACTGGAGGAAATTCTAGCTAAAACAGTTATTAAGAAGAATGCTTCCTTCTGTTACATTAAAGTGGCCCTTAATATAATAACTTACCCTTTTACACTATTAGTATTATTAGATTCTAACATTACTATTCACATCTTTAACAATCGGTTAAGGTTTTATAACTTCCGGCCGGCGTTAAAAGGCGACTTACTATACACTAGCAACTCTATAATCCCAATTAACAGTTATAAAGAAGTAACTATACGGATCGAAAGGCTATAAGGGTCCCACCACTAAATAAAGCTAAAAGATATAACTTATTATAAAGACTTTACTTATAATGTAATCTCACTTAAGTACTTATTACGTAAGGGCTACTATTAAAATATTAAAGCTAATTAAATCTATAAAAAGAAGGATAAGTCTATCGTTTATCAACTTATTAACTGTAATAGTTAATTTATAATAGAATATGTACCTTTATCTATAACTTTCATAGTAAGAAAGTACACCTTTTAAACTAGCAGAAAACTAAACGAAGCCGAAGCCCTCCTTTAGTATAGAAGACTTAGCTATCTAAGCTGTAATGCCTTTATTAACTTTAACGTTTTTATTACTAGTATAAAGCTTTAAGGACCGAATTCCTATAAGTACCCTGCTTATAATTAAGCTAAAGTAAAGAGGTAGATCCACCACAAGCTGTAAGAACTACTACGTAACGTAGGTAAGGTTATTGCTATTAACTTTCTAAACCTTACACTAAACCTTATAAGGTTTAACTCCGCTATACTGTTTACTGACCGCTGTACTAGTTACGTATTTAATGTCTACCTTAGTTATAGGAGCGGCTTAATAATAAAGGAGGGCTTAAATTACTTTATAGCAATAATAATATAGTAACACAGCTTAATAGTAAAGGCTATTTAATGTAATAATAAACTAGTAAAGTTAAGAAAGATAAAAGAGTACTAGGTAATAAGAAGTATTAAAATTAAGCTTTACACACCTTATTCTTAGAGCTAGAATAGGGGTGCTAAGCGCTTAGAAGGTGTAATTAAGATAAAAGCTAAAGCGTTGTAAATAGTGGTAAAGTTACCAGCACTCCTGTAAGTAAAGATCTATAAAGCTACTGTTTACTTATATAATAGAACACTGAAGAAGAGTCTTAGTTAGTAATTACCTTATAAAGACTTCTACACATTTATAGCTAAGAAAAACGGTATTTTAAATTCAGTATATAAACTATAAATTAGCCACTTACATAATTACAGCTATAAAGCTTTTACAATAATAAACAACGCCCTTAAGAAAACTAATCACTTTAATAAGCTAAAACCTAACGCCTAGATTAACTACTTAATAGGTTACAACTTTATAAATATCTATTACGTCTAAAACCTTAAGTTTAACAAAGTTATTTACGTAAGAGACGTAACCTTTAACGAGGATAAGTTCTATAACGGTAACCTTAATAACTTTAAGGATAACCTTTTTAACGTTATTAAGGAGGAGATAAACGAACTTATCTACACGTGTAAGATATATAATAACGAAGCTATTCTAATAAACCTCTTTAATTAAGGCTTATAATTATAAAAAGAAGACGAAGATAAGGAGATCATTCTTAACTCTATCACCGTTAGGCTCCTTCCAATTAAGACTAATTCCGGAAAGGCTATAAAGGTTAAAGATCTATAGGAAGAAAACCTTAATAAGTTAAACAGCCTTACCCACTTTAAAAGAGAGGTAAAGTTAAAGTATAAAACTAATTACCTTATTAATAAGTTTAACGTTAATAAAGCTCTTAGATCTAATTAAGCTCCAGTTAACGTAGTACTGAAAAGAGTCTTTATAAACCTAAACCTTAAAGAGGAAGAAGTTAGTGATACTACTACCATAAAAGAAGTGGAAGAACTCCACGCTACCTTTATAGCCGTAAGAATTAATCTTTAGTAACGGCGTTAAACAGAGCGTTATAAAGCAGCTTTCACAGCGTAAGTAATTGCTAAGAATCCTCTCCTTTAGCTAAAACCGTATTCTAATAGCCATTATTATAGAAAAGACCTTCTATTACTACTAACTAACTACAGGTATTTACGTAGGTACCTTTTTAATTAGAATTATTATAAGGTTATAGAGGAATATATAGTAAGTTACTGTAAAATAAGGTCCTTTAAGGAGTGCTCTTTATAAAAAGCTAATAATTACTAGATTCTAACTTATATGTAAGTATTTACATATAAATTTAATAAGGTTAAGTATTTTCTTAAAGTTAAGGTAAAGTTTATTATTTGCAGAGATTAGTAGAGGAAAGGCGCTGTTAAGAATACCTACGCTTCTACCCTAATTAGTAAATCGTTCTGAATGCTAATCATTATCACTACACGTTTTAATATAAAGTTAATTTAGTATAACGTGTTTATAAAGATACTAGATAGTTACATTAAGAAAGGAAGGATTTTACAGCTCTAGAAAGCTTTATATAGCCTTAAAGAATTACCATTACTCTAATAGAAAGACTTTATAACTACCTTAAAGAACCTTAACTGTAAGCTAATGTCTTATAAACCCTATTACTGGATTAAAGACAGTGTAATTATCTTCTTTTACGTTAATAATATCGTTATTACTTATAAGAAAGGAAACCGTTAGAAAGCCAAGGCCTTAATAGCTTTAATTAAGTAACGATACGCCCTTTAACGCAGTAAAGATCTATAGTAATTCCTAAAAGTAGTAATAATCTGTAACTGCGTAAATTATACCGTTTACTTATTATAAGTTAATTACGTTAATAAGCTAAACCGATTCCTTAACAGCACTTACAGTAGTTATTTAACACTAATAAGTAACGTTAAGCTATTGCTGTATAAAGGTAAAGCCTCCTGTAAAGACATAACTAACTATTAACAGATAATTAACTTAATTCTGTACATTACGGTGTTTACTAAGCTAGACGTAGCCTTTATAGTATCACAGTTTACACAATTTAACCTTAATCCTAGCCTTAAACACTTTACAGCTATAAACTAAGTAATTCGATACCTTCTTTTAATAAGTAATTACACGCTTAAACTTAAGGGTAGTAATACTTTTAAAACTTAAACTAACACTTTATTTACTAATAATACTGTTAATTGCTGTAACTTATAAGTGTACGTAACGAAATTATTTTATAAAGTAATTAGTTAACGCGTTAATAAGTAAAATACCGTAATAACCTTTATTATTAAGGCTAAACTGCTAACGTTAGTGTAAGGTATTAAAGAAGCGCTCTTCTTATTACACCTTATTTAAGAAGCTGGCGTTACGCTTAATAGTAATAAGATACTAATTTAGTGCGATAACCTCTAAACAATTCGGCTTATTATAAAGGATATAGTAACCCTGTAAATGAAGTTACGGTATGTCGATATTTATAACTATTAGTTACGTGAGAAAGTCGCTAACGGTAAGATTATAATTAATTACGTTAGTACGAAGGAATAAGTGGCTAATAGCCTTACGAAGGCTCTTAGTGACGACGATTTTAAGCGGTTTAGAGCTATAGTTGGTGTGGAAGATATCACGGAACGGTTGAATACACGAGGCACGCAGCCACTCTCGGAAGAAGAAGAAGAAGCCTTGGAGGACCTGATCGAAGGCGGAGAGGCTGGATTTCCGGAATTGGGTCTGTGAATAGCTTCAACTACCGCCTCGGCCAACGAGCCAGCGGTTGAGGGGGTGTGTCAGCTTATATAAGCAATTGGAGCCATTCGCGGAAGTAGCCGGCTTGGCAATAGGGGACCCTGTAGGCCAGAGATTCTCTTCCACAGAACAATAACAATACACAACAATCACCACAATTGACCATGAGTGCTAGATTCTGACAGTTAGAAATCCAACACTGGGGTTTCTCTTCTGGAATGCAAGAGCACACCTTTAGAAAGCAAGATCTGGAGCCTGGCAAGAGTGCCCAACACGATGGCCTTCAGCTCGCCGTCGTATCGTAGCGTGTCGTTCAATGACCCCTTGACCCTGACTGGGAGACTCGCCTTGGCATGCTCTCCCCAGATCCTCAATCTCCCGTGCTCCTGGAAAACGGGGGCGAGGTCAACGCAACCAGAGAGTCTTCGTGCATGCGCCGATGCGCTGCGGATGCGATTCAAAGATCGCGCCTTTGGCAGAGGTTGAAGTTGATGTCGACATCTTGCCAGTAAGGTCCTCAGAGCCGACCGGGAGTGAGATTGGCGAATTCCTCGGGCCGTGTAAGGCAGAGTGTCTTGTCGGGCATGTGGAAGCGCTGGAATTTGAGAGCTGCAGAGCAGAAGGGATGCGCCAGATGGCACTGGGAAGCGGGGCGGACTTGCCGGTCTCAACGGAAGGTGCGTCGGTTGCTAGTGGATTTTTCGCAAGTCTGCCTACACCACTTGGCTAATGAGCAAGGGAACTTGCACACCTGGTGGCGGTGGCTGCAAACAAAAATTGCTGCCCGACTTCGAATACCAACTGATGTGCACCCCTCCCTCGTCGTTCGACCAAAAGGCTGGTTGCACTCGGGAGAGACCATCGCAGAGGTTGCTCGTCTCGTTCTCGGGGCCATCCAGCCGCGCTTCTGGTTTTGGACAATTATACGAAGACTTTTGAGGACTTCCACAATGATCGCGTCGTTATCGAAACCGTCCATGCCAGAATGGCGTTGCAGCAGCGCCGACTTGCGGACACGCTGGAGCCTACTCCCCCAGCCTCCAAGTTCTCCATCACCGATCTCCTACGTCTGGTCGAAGCTCAAGGTATCGCACTGGCATTTTACCTCAAACCTAAACTGGCGCCCTATCATATGCCCATTCCACGGAATAGTAAGTTGTTTACACGTCACCCTCATTCCCATGTTCCTTTGCTCTAACCCCTGCATAACAGCCCGACCATCACTTGCCCAAATTCCCGGCTTTGCTCCCGAATCACCGAACGAGAACGAAGAGAATTCTACCCCTACATTCTGGAGGCTATTGAAGCCACGGCGCCCGAGGGAATTGTCAGCCTCGCAAACCTTGAACGCCACCATGGTTAGCAAAACCTTCTCGGCTAAGACAGCCAGACGGCAACGTGGCGTATCAGCCTTCGAGTCACAGGCCGAGGGACCAAATCTTCCCAAGCCGTGTGCCTGTGGTCGGAAGATACTCAAGTGACAGAATTCGGCCGTGTCAACTTGCTTGAATTCAAGGGTTTTCCAGGTTCCCACATCAGCAGAAGGTAGATCCCGGCCCCAGGGGCAAAGTTTACTCCTAGCACAAGCCACGAAAGACCTGGCTGGTGCGGCCGCGGGAGATGGATTTTTGTTGTTTGTTTTCGGTTTTCTTTTACGGCGCCTGAAGGTGCTCTTCTACTTAACTCCCGGCCTATCCCTACCCAATCGTTCCAGCACGCACGCAGCAGTTGATGGACGACTCAACAAAACAACATGGGTCTTCATCTGCTGGACCTCCCAGAGGAGCTGCTGCTCGCCGTCATGCACCTTCTCGACCCCACAACCATCCAATGTCTACGGCGCACCAGTCGCATTTTCCTCCGTCTTTTCTCTGACGCGTCATTCAGCCACTGGCACCACCCCGAGTCCCATCTACCCGGACGTGCTTCGCGCCTACCATGGTACCGAGCAAACGCAGCGTTCGAGAGGCAGGCGCTCGGGCGGTCGTCCAACTTCCGATACTTGATGCACATGGACGACGGTCGCAAGCAGTGCGTCGAATGCACAAACACCAATTTGGACAATCCACCAAAAGCCTGGGACTTGGCCAACAAGCATCTCTTTTGCAGCGCCTGCCTGGTCGACCACCCGAAGGTCTTTTTCTCGGCGGCTGAACGGGAGAAGGTTCTCCCGTGGCAATCTCGGACTTGCATCGGGCACACGGGCTACATCCGGCTTTGCGAACACGAGGTCATCACCAGAGCTCATGTTGCGAGGAGGTGGGCTGCCGCGTTGGAACGTGCTGGAACGACTTGGTCAGTGGTCATCCGGGAATGCCGCCATCCCAGCCATCGGCCCGCAGCAGGCCATCAGCGGCTGGACGAATCACCAGCCGACGAAGATGAAGTGTGGCCACGGGCGGTGCTCTTTGTGAAAAACGACTGCCTCTGTCTGCAGATGCAATGGATAGGCCATCTTCGACTACCTACTGGCACCACCCGCGAGGCCGCGGTGGTGTCGCGAGATAGCGTGATGGCGGGATTGCGTGAGTTGCGCAGGGGTGCAGCCGAGTACATCTTTCCCCAGTCGAGGCCAGGTCCACTCCCCGAAATGAGGTGTTTTGATCCGAACCGGTGTGCATGCTTTGAAATTGGCAGTCGCGGTGCAGCTGCAACCAACAGGTTCTCCGGATGGGCGGGCATGCCGAGGAGGGATGGGACCGATGGGTGTCGCAGCGACGCCAGTCACCGGCTGTTCCCTCTGATGGCGGCAGACAACCAAGACTCGTCTCACCTCGCAGCCACAAATCTCAACTATGCGTTCAAGGCGCTAGGGACGTGTACGGTCTCGGTCGTGACCTGTCGCTTCGAGCCCTGTCTAAAGGTCAACTACCAGCGAAACATTCTCTGTGGCCCAGCTTGGCAAACCGAGTGGCGTACTGTGGATTACTCGTGGCTTGAGGCCATGGATCCCGATTCCTACGGGCTGTGGCGAGACGAGAGCACCAAGGGCGTTTTGTGGTGTTTGGACTCGGACTGCACCAACTATTACCGATATTTGGAGAGACCACTTATTCGAAAATGTTGTCCAACGCCCGTTTTGGATAACTCGTCCGTCCTCAGGAGACCGGACATTCCCCGATGCTCTTGGAGAATCGAAGGGGTTTGGTACAACACCAAGGACAGTGCCGCCATTCTTGCTGAGCAGGCAAGACTTGGGAGGAATCAATCAGATCAGGAAGAATGGAGAGAGGATCTGCTGAGTATATCACATGGGACACACATACCGCCGGTCCCGAAACATGAACCTATCGACGCCCGTGTTCAGGAGGTTTCTGAAGTCCCAGGGTCCGAGGGAACCCTGGGCCTCGCAAACTTTGAAAGCCCCCGTGATAGCACTATCAACCCTTCTCGGTCGCAACCTATCGAGGTCAGAATCCCCAGGCTAACCGGCCGACCGCCCCCACCATCCGGGTTTTGGAAGACGATGGGTCAAAGAATCAAGTCACGATTTAAGTAAGTTGGTAATGCCACAGGATTCTCCACATTTGCAAACTTTCCTGTTTCGTGATAGATACTCTATCAGCGTCGGCTTCCACGCCAAAAGTCACCTACTCACTCATTACAACGAGGTGTCATCTACGAATTCACTAGTGTTGATCCCGTATGTCGCCAGTGAAGAATGCTAAACTCATAATGGACCTTTTAAGGCGCGGCAGAAGAAGACGAGTAAAGCGGCCCCGGCCATAGTTTGAAGTCACCAAACATGCTGCGTCGTGTTAGAACCACGCTTTCAGCTCCAAGAAGATGCCCTCCGTGTTGAGTATGCCGGACTCGGGATGCAAGTTGCTGATCGACCTGCCATCGATTGAAGAACATGCGAGCGGCCATTGGTGTGCCGTGCATCATGCTTCTGAACCGCAAGCCAGTTGGGCATTCTGCTGCACAGCCCTATACGTGGCACTCAACCAACTTAGGGGGTACAGCTCCACTTCTTTGCGGTGGCGCACCTCTGAAGAACCTGTAGCCTACCACGAAGGCTGCTCTTCGACAAGTCGAGGCGGCTTTTCAGCAAGCTAGTGGGGCTATCTAGCTCTTCCAGCTCGATGATGTTTTTCGCCTCTCGGTCAAAGGATGCGAGTCGCTGTTGAGAGAGATTGACGACAACGCACAAGGCTTCACAGGCCGCCGATCTCAGTTCCTCCTGCATTCAAGTCGACTTTTCATTTTTTCCATTTTTCCGAGTTCCCACTGCTCCCTTAACAGGCTGTTGGATTGCCTGTAAGGAGTCTATATAGAACTATACTATTATACCTAACAACTAATTAGAAAAGCTGTTCACTGTCGAGGGTATGCTTCGGACAGGAAGCTGGAGTACATGACGTCAAGTAAGTTGATATTTCCGTGAGCTTCAGGTTGAGCTCCATACTGTCTCGCCTTCCTCCATGGAGGCGTTTTCGACCTCACAGTGCTGCCGCGGTGTAACAACCTAGCCTGTCTTTCCACACAGTCGCGTGCGATATGGCCATTACCACCGCAGACTCGACAGACAACCAGAATACTAGAGGGCTCTCTGTCGACGGTTCCGGGTAGACCTGCGTGTAAGCCTTCGTCATCTCGAAAAGTGCCATTGACCCTGGCGAGAGCGCGAAGCTGTTCTTGCTTCCTGGTGTTAGCGTGCTCGGGGGTGGTAATCGCCATTTCAATGGTCTCCTTCAGTAGCGACTTGGCCTTGTCGACTTTGGCCTGGCTGTCTGCCGTGATGAGACAGTGGAGAGGCTCGTTCATGTCGTCGCGGAGCTTGCTGTTTGCTCTCCCACGGCCCTCCTTGACAGAGCCTTTGCCGCGTAGCGCGATCGTCGCGTCGGAAGCTGTAGCCGTTTCCATTAGACTGCGACCACGGGGACCGAGAATCCTCCCGATGAAATTGACTTCGGGGAAGTCCTTGACGGGGATGTATAGTTTCTCCGTTATTCTCGAAGGAGTCGTATATCGGAAGCCGGCAGGGGGGTGGTAGTTCGGCATAACCTGTGCTGCTTGGCTGATTAATGACTGGCGCTCCGCTGTGAGGCTCCTCCGGTAGCGCTGGTAGCGCGTGTTAATTCGTCGACCGGACATGTCATATTCCGGCGTCGGGGATGTTGACCTGCGTATTGGATCAGCAGGGACAATATCATCCATCTCTAACTTTTGGGTGATCTCGGAGATGCGGACATGAAGAGCATAGGCCTCAGCCTGCTCAGCCGTCATCGGAGCTTCGATCGCAAGGTTGAGGCTGGCAAGGACAGGAGCGGTGAAGGTGCTTCGGGGGCCCCAGCGGGACTGATGAGGAGCTGCTGTCGGTGCCATTTCTCCTGAGTGATGCGGGGTGAGGGTCAGGCGTACGGAAGTGATATGTTATGCGACGGATGGTTAGAAGTCGCGACCCCACAACCGATCGACCTGATTGCCGATCATGAAGACCACGTGCACCCCCAATTGTAACCATGCTACAAAACATCCATTTCCTTACTAATTTCTATGAAACAACATGTTTTCTACATCTCCTCGGCGCGACGAAGGCTCTCTAAGCTATGGTATATAACCTCCTGAGCCTCCTCCATCGCAGGGGTAGGGTCTACGCGCGCGGTGATTCGCCTCCGCTTTAGGGGCTTCTGCGAAGCCTCCTCGGCTGTAACGATGTCGCCTATCCTTGTAAACTTGCCGTTTAGAGGCTCTTTCACCTTCTTCCTACTACGTGGTTCTGTAGCCCTTAAATCCTCCTTTAAACACGCGTTTTCGGCTTCTAATAAGGCTATCTTTACGTTACTTTAATCCAGCGCCTTCCCTGCCTTGCGAAGAACACTCCTTACGGTTCGATTGGTAGGGCTTACGTACCCCCTAGTGTTATTAATAGCCTGGAGAATATCACGGCTCTTTTGTAGAGTCTTGACAGTACTGTCTGTAGAGATAAGGGTTATCTTAAGGGTCTGTGGCCGTTTAGGAGGGGGGGGGGTAAGTTTCTGATTAGTGCCTTAAGATCACTAAGGACTTAGGAGGGGTTAAACGGCTATATACTAATCTTTTTAAAGCTGCTCTTTACGTTAGTAAGGCTTACACCCTCCCTAGAGGCATCCCTATAAGCTAGAAGGAAGCGTTGTTTATAAGTTGGTGTTAAGCCTTAATAAGCTGTAAGTAACTTTGTTCGTTACTTATAGTAAGTCTTAAGAGCTAAGAAAACGTTACGGTTTAAAGGCTGAGTTTTATAAGAGGTGTAGGCTAGTAAGAACAGTATTTAAACCTTATTCTTAAAGGTTAAGTAAGCTAATTCTTCTAGTTTGTAACTTAAGTGGGGATTTATAATAAGAAGGCGTTACTTTATAAGGTCTGTAGGTTTAATTTCTAGTAGATAAACCTCCTTAAACCATTTTAAAGTTATCCTTATATTACTAAAGCTAGTAGGGGAGTAGTTATACTTCTAATTACGGATATTAAGCTGGTTTTTAACTTATTTAGGATACTACTGTTCTTAAAGACTTACCCCTGTAAAGACGATAACTAAAGTTAACTTCCGGCCGTTTATAGTAATTATCTTTAAAATAGATACCTAGGTAATTTTATTAGAGGACTAAATAAGGGTTTTAAGTGTAAGAGAATCGCTTATAACAGTTCTAGTTACTGTCTTACCTTTTTACATACTATATTTATCTATATTAATAATGTTAGTGTAATAGATAGCTTTAAACTTTAAGTGAAAGTTAAGAAAGCTATAAAACTCCTTATAAGCCTCCTTTATAGAACTACGTTTCCTTACGCTTTTTAACAGTACCGACTTCTTTATTTTAACACGCGTATAGCGTGTTAGGAAGCGGTTTACCTAACGGTAGCTAATAAGGGTAAAATCACCTCCTTTAGCGAGGATTATTACAGCCATTCTAGTAATCTGGGCTTTGCTTAGAGGCTGCGTGGAGGCTTCCTTATTAAGGCACCAGTTAACGAGGAATGACTCCTCTTCAGGAGAGAGCTTCCGGTTGGCTAATTTGCTGGTTTTCTTGTTAGTTGCGCCGTGGATACAGTCACAGAGGGTTGCTTAAGGGATGCCCCAGTTTTGCGCGGCCTCTCGCTGTGTGACTCCGCGCTTAACTTCATCGATTGCCGACGCAATATTCTGCTCACGCACAGTATTTATCTTGAATTTGGTGTGTTTTGGTGAAGAATTGAAGGAGTGGTGGTGGTGGAAATGGGGGGGTGGTCGAGGAGGAATGGTGGAAATTGTGATCGGCAATCAGGTCGATTGGTTGTGGGGTCGCGACTTCTACAGGGCGATACCGAGTTGCACAAGGGTGAGGTGGATCGATAGTTGTGATGGAATGAACTGGGTCAGAGTTGGCAGGTTGGAGGTGCTGCGGTTGTTCTGGGAAGAGATTGAAACCAGTTTTGGTGAGGGAATGAGTCCCCTTTATACCATGACCGGCTGGCCAAATTAAGTTTGAGGTAAGTACACTTGTGATGAGTGCCTCGCAAGGTTCGGAAAACTTGATTCATCAACGCTGTCCTCGATGTTCATCTGAATCATAAAAAAATAGGATTTGTGAGATGTGTCACGCCGGCCACCCAAGCCTCACTGAATCTTAGGTGGAAACCTTATCCCAAGCGGGGTTATTCGATTCTGACTTCAGCGTCTTAAGTCTTACTTTCACATGTCTCTGGATCCCCAGTTGCTCACGATGGCCACCTATCATCCCGCTGCGTTTTTCTTATCTTTACCTGCTTGCACACGGCAAACTGGGAACAAGCTCAGTGCAAACGAACAAGCCTTTCGGCCCTCTGGAACCCGCCTCCGTCACCTTCCCATCAATTCCACCATTTGACAACCAGGCACCAAACATCAAAGATGTCCTCCATCCGCGTCGCCGTTTCTCCCTCTACGAGCCACACGGCACCATCTACACCGGGGAGTAAGCGTAAAGTCACTCCCTCGGCCGAGTTGTCCTCCTCGAAGCGCGTCTTGCTGCTCATTAGCCCAAGCAAGCAGCCCGCCAACACTTCACCGGGGGCGACCATCTCGACCCGTCCTTTCTTTGCCCCGAAACAGCTTTTCCCGCGCGGTGACGCCAAGATCACCCAGCAATACACACATGCTCATCCGGAGCCATCGCCGTCGTCGAAGCAGCAGGAAAAGCAAGAACCTGAAGATGCAGATGCCACTTGGCACCACAAGCAAGTCTTGCTTCCTTTTGACTTGCGGGATCCTGGCACCAAAATAAACAACAAAGAAGTGCAGGACTTGCTTCGAAGCATCTTTCCTGCAACGTGGGACGTCACCGAAGTTCGGTACCGATCCCACCTCCTGTTCCAGGTCGATCAGCTTCCCCGTGGGCCTTGGCCCGTCACAGTTGGCGGTTTGCCCTTCACCATCTTGTCAGACGACGGTCAGGGCCGTGCTCTCATGTTCCCAAGGCAAATTCACGGGAACCCCAACATGAAGATCTACAGCGAAGGGTACCCCGACGACAGCAAGGCATTGATTTCGGACGCCAACCTTCGCCGACTGGCTGCCGAGGTCAATGCATGCTTTGAGAAAAACGTGCCGGACATTCGCATGCTGGAGCTAATGTTTACATGCGAACGCACCATCTACATCGTCCTCGAGGATCATGTAGCAATCAACGTTCACAGAAACAAGTTGCCTAGCTGGATCGCTAACCGCCCTGTTGGGTACATAAATAACCGGGAGCTTCACCGGCCTTCGTGGGTCGATATGCCTGCCAAGCGTGTGATTCAGCCACAGCTAAAAAAAGGCGTCATCGACAATACCGCCTACGACGTTCTGCGGCCCGGAGTCCAGATCAACAGCAAATACCTCCGAGACCATGCACATCCGTCAGTCTGGTCCACCACTGCGGGTGTTCTCGTGGAAAACGATGCTGGCGATGCCTTCATGACGGTCGCATCCCATGGAATTGGGGAGGGCGAAACGGTGTGGCAAGGAAAGCGGGCCGATCGAATCATTGGCAAGGCTGTCGTGGAGATATCGTTCACCGATATCAGCCTCCTGAAGCTGAAGGAAGATGTGGCCTTCGTGAATGAAACTTTCGAAACCGAAGCTGGGCTGAGTCCCAAGTTTATACGCTTGCGAACCTCGGAAGATGATATGCCAAGCGGCTGTTGCTATCTAAACAGCCCCTACACAGGCAACATGGTGGGAGTTGTGGTCCACAAATCCGTTCGTCCTTTCAGGTCCGACCCGCATCCTACACAAAGCAACCTTGGGTACGTGGTTTATGATTGGATGTATACAGGGCAGGATGAGGGAAATGATAGTAAGGTTCAGCCACCGGACGGTACATCCGGGTCGGCGATATGGGACGATGATGGTGTGATCTTGGGCTTCTACCACTTCTACGTATCGGAGGGAGCTTGGGCTGGATTTTCAGCTTCAGCGAGCGCAAGTGCGGTGGTAGATGCAGGTTATCGTTTGGCGAAGTGAGGGGAATGACAGTCGTTTCTGTCGCCCGGTGGATCGGAGGCTGGGCGAGGCATCGCTGCTAGAGAGGGGGTTGAGTGCGAAGGACTGAGGACCGGAACTGCTTTGGCTTGTTAGATATGTTTTGTTTTAGTTTTATCTTACCAAAGCTCAACAGCCATCCTCTGCGGCTCCGCCTTGTCCCATGCCTCTCCAGAAATGACAAACGTGCCCATCCTTCTCCCCCTCCCCTCCCTCCCCTCATCCCACCCCCGATCGACGCCGAGGCACAGCACGTGCCTAAAGGAAAGAAAGGGTAGTCGAGGAATCATCATGCAGCACTCTTTCCAACCGCCCGGTCTCGCCGGATCTGCATCGCAGCAATAGCAAGTCTCTCAGTATCTACAATATCACCTGACATTTAACATGGGTCGGGCGCCTGGAGCGCTGGGCGTACAGCACGCGCAGCAGCCAACGACGTGCAGGAGTGTCGCCGGGGTTTGGTTGGCGCCCGCATGAACCGGACGAGCAGTTGGATGGCCCGGATACATGACCTTCGTCGCGGCATGAACAACCAACAAATGCAGATTGGTCACCGTCGCAAAGCATAATAAGGCACACTGCCCCTTATTGGCAGGCTTGTGCAAGCTTAGCGCGCATTTTCCACATAATCCCATTCATTAGACTCGAGCCCATTCCTACAAAATATATCTAGAAGTAACAGGGAGGAAGAAATGGAGTACTTACCCATGGTAAGCCGCATCTGCTTCTGCCGTGAGGCCGTCAAGCTCGTTCTCGAATAGTTTGTCCCAGAATCCTATCTCGCCTGTTCGTTGAACAACTTCCATGTTCTTGGACCCGCTGTCCCGGGCCTCGGCGTACCCTTCTGCCGATTCAACCAAGACGGCCTCCTAGACCATCTCCTCTAGCCACCTCTTAAGCTCATGCAACTTCAGAATGGTCTTGTTGGCAACCGTCTCTTCAAAGTTTGCATCTTCAATGGCATCCCCTGCGTCGGCAATCGCCACGCGTGCCGCGTCAGCGCTAAACTTTTCTACCGTCTGTCTCAGGGTAAGGAAGTTTCCCGTGCTTTTACTCATCTTCTCCCCATTGAGAAGGAGGTGGCCGTTTGAACGGATACCTCGCGGCCAGTACTCTTGTTTCCACATGGCGATGTGGATGTTGAGGAAGAAGGTCAGGTGGTTCTGGATGAGGTCTTTGCCCGACACGCGTAGGTCGAGTGGGTACCAGTGCTCGAACTCTCTGCGCATCGACTGCAGCGTCTCCTTCGGGATGTCGCTATTAACCTCGCCTGTCCGGGTGTGACGGGGCTGGCGTTACATACGCTAATGCAGGGAACTGCTACAACTGCCCGCTACACCAAAAGGTATGTGCAAGTTGACTAACCGTTAGTCATCTTGCTAGTTCCCACTTATTACCAACCCGTTACACCGGGTAAACACGTAATCCCAGACATCCTTGGATCTGCTGACGACATGGCCGTCCGGTTCGGCGTAGTCGAATGCGAGAGCCTTGTCTTTGAGCTGCGTCCTGACGAGGTCTTTGGCCTCCCGGACGGGCATGCCCTTGAAATCTCCGTAGATCATCGTCCCGTGGTAGAATCCTTCCTTGTAGGCAGCTTCCTTCGCCTCTAGAAGCTTGGGGTCTTTCAACGACGTGTTCTTCATTTTCTCGACCAAGGCTGGGGCTGTCAGGTTGCCGTAGGTAGGCGTCTCGATGATAGGAATGATTTCTAGCTCGGCCCATTCCTTTTCGATGCCGTAGTAGGCGGCCTTCTTGGCAAGGCCAACGACAGTCGCGTAGTCATCGGGACTATCTGATGGGACCGACGTCACAACACCTGTTCCCTTGGTTTCTTTGACTGTCTCCATGGGCAAGACGCGAACGCCTTTCGAGTGGGCCGAGAGGGGGGCATCGACAAGGGTGCCGATAACATCTTCGCCGCGCAAATCGAGAAGCTTGGTGTATGAGCTCCATTCTGGGAAGATGCCCTGGAAAGCCATGTTCCGCGCGGCCCAGCTGGAGAGAAAAAAGTATTCGTTCTTCGAAACGGCAAAAACGCCGTACACAATGTTCTTGCCGACGAAGCAGCACGTCTGGCCGTACATGGTCTCAGGCCGTAAAGTGGCAGGAACGAAGTAGACGGTGGCGTCGACTGGTAAAGCCGATCTGACGAGAGGCTCTGCCTCCTCAGACCACTGAAGGACCTTCATCTTCACTGCCATGTACTCCTGGACGCCGATGCCTTCGCCCTCGCTACGGTCATGATCCAGGCATGGCTGACCGTCCTTGGGCGAGTACATGGTATACCTCTTGCCAAACTTGATCTTCCCAAGCTCCTTGAGGCGGTTCATTTGCCAGCGGACGAACGAGTCATAGTAGGGATTCGCATCGGTGGTGACGAAGGAGCGACGCCAGTCCACGCGCAGGCCGAAGTTCGAGACGTCTCGCATACCAGCTTCGGGGAAGACGTAGACCCAATGATAGGGATCTGCGAAGCGGTGGATTTCCTCCCGAGGGATGCCCTGCGCCAGCATGATTTGGAACTGGTACTTGGCCTTGACAGACTTTGCCGAAGTCTTGCTCTTCTTGGACTTGAACTTGGTCACGTCCCCGGCTCTGGCCTCCGGAGGCGCCTCGGATGGCTTGTGTTGTTCCTCAGCTCCTTCCTTGTCCTGCTCTTCCTCATCCTCCTGGTAGCGCTCAAAGTTCGGACCAAAGTCTTGTATCTCCCACACCGGCTTGTCGGCGCAAGCCTTGATTGCCATACCGGTGCAATGGAACCCAAGCGGGAAGGGGGTGCGCTTGCCCTTCATGCGAGCGTAGCCAGTAGCGGACTCAACCTTGGAGATGGTGAACCCATGACCGACATGGAGGCTGCCGTCCATGTAAGGGTAGGCAATGGTGCCGAAGAACTTGGGCTTCTCGGCACGAAGAGCAGCGGGCGAGATCGAATCGAAAGGAACGTCGATGGTGGTGGGGGCATTTTGTTCGAAGATCTTGTTTTCGGCCCAGAGTTTCTGATACCTTTTTTCGATCGCAATCAACACGTCGCGTCACTCGGTCTGTGGGCGGCAGAGTCAGCGTGTCTGAGATCTCAACACAGCTGGGGAAGAGTGACAGGGTTACTTACATTCTCAATTTTCATGGTGCTGGCATCATGGCGGGCAGCCATCTTGGTGAAACTGATTCGGCGTTTTAGTCGTTCCTCGCCGTCAATTGTGTCGTCACTGAACGCTGTATTTGACTGTGAGAGAAATTCTGGAGGGGGAAAGCTGGACGCGGGGTGATGGTGGGGCTTGCGAGCGTGGCACGGGCCCCAACGAGTCAGGGGTATCTCCACATTGTCATGTCATTCCACGTTGTGAAATCGGCGCATTTGAACTCGCAAGTTGAAGGAAATTAGCAGTCAATTCTGGTACTCCGTGGCTCTTGCCCCCCCAGATTTGAGATGTATTCTCAAGGCCGGCGGGTGCATCGCGTGTGGGAGCCCAAGGCAGTCGTGCGAAAAGGACAAGCCTGGGCTCGCCACGAAGACGGCGCAGCTCACGCTAGGGCAAGATCAAGACCACGCAAGGGTAGGCAGGCACGCGATCGGGGAGGAAGGGAAAATACTGGCTTCACGGGTGGAGGGCCAACGCGATGCTGGAACACAACAGACGCGACACCACAATCGGATGGCATCGTGAGCCAGAGGCACAGGGTTGGCGGGGTGCATCAGGTCTGCACGTTGGGTTCTGTGTCTATACGTCCGCATTTTACCAGAGTGCGATAATCCAAATACACTCTTCTTGACGCAGAAGGAATAAAGTATCCATATGCTAGAGAGCCACCAGCCCCCACCCTATTGGAAATGTTTTGCCTGCCAGAACTCCCAGTCACCTTGCCAACAGGGGGGCTATTGCAAGCGAACATCAAGACTTCGCATCGCCAGGCTATATCGGACAATCAGCTCTCCACGCTTGTCGATATTTGCCAGCAAAGAGACCCCCCCCCCTCCCCCCCCACCCCCCCACCCCCCCCGCCGACGCACCACCTCCCCCCCCCACCCGAGAT